>Ga0209512_1001642_pt1 | contig 26692 bp, 29 predicted proteins | sample frozenSSSSmetaG_FD_184142 | JGI IMG/M metagenome (GOLD analysis project Ga0209512, IMG submission 184142) | Glacier valley bacterial and archeal communities from Borup Fiord, Nunavut, Canada, to study Microbial Dark Matter (Phase II) -... | ecosystem: Environmental > Aquatic > Freshwater > Ice >...
TCTTTGCAGCTGTAATGTTACCTGCGACAATCGGAATGTGGTGCCTGCTTTCAATCGGATTCTTTAACTCGATCATGTTTCCGAATATTTTCTCACTGGGAGTGCGGGATCTGGATCCTTCCGAAATGCCTGTGGCATCTGGTATTATCAATACCTTGATTGTCGGTGGTGCAGTTGTTCCGTTATTAATAGGTGGACTTACGGATGCATTCAGCGCACGTTGGGCATTGTTGATTCCGATCCTTTGCTATTCTTACATCGCTTTTTTCGCTTTGAAAGGGAGCAAAATACGCTAATTCAATCCTGAGAATTCAATAAATAATATTATTAATATTCAAAATTTTAAAAATGAGACAAGTAGCAATTGGAATTGATATCGGCGGCACAAATACTGCGATTGGGGTGGTTGACCTGGAAGGCAACATATTGTATGAAAAGAAACCTCAGCTTCCGACTCCCCAAAAACGGGAAAATCCAAATATGACGGTTGCTGTTTCTGACGAGCTTATTGTAAAATATATTGCAAGTCTTACTGCAGAAATAAAAACGGCCATTGAAACGATTAAACAGATCAATGCTGAAATTGAAGTTGCAGGCATCGGTATCGGAGCTCCCAATGCAAATTATTACAGCGGAACAATCGAAAATGCTGCAAATCTTCCTTTTGTCGGAGTTATCAATTTTACGGAACTGATCCATAAAAACTTTCCAGGCATCAAACATGTAAAACTTACAAATGATGCCAATGCTGCCGCTTTGGGAGAGATGATCTACGGTGGTGCAAAAGGGATGAAGAACTTCGTAATGATCACGTTAGGAACTGGTTTAGGAAGTGGAATCATCACCAACGGTGACCTCGTTTATGGCGCCGACGGTTTTGCAGGAGAAGTTGGTCATACCACCCTTGTTCCGGAAGGAAGATTATGTGGATGTGGCGGTTACGGACACCTCGAAGCCTACTGTTCTGCAACCGGCATCAAACGTACCGTTTATGAACTGCTGGCTCAATACAATGCAACCGAAAGTGAATTGGCCAAAGTTCCGTATTCTGAAATGACGGCAAAAATCGTTTATGATGCAGCCCAAAATGGCGACCCGATTGCAAAAGAGGTATTCAAGAAAACCGGAGAACTGCTTGGTCGTTCATTGGCCGATACGGTACATTATCTGAGTCCTGAAGCGATCTTCCTTTTTGGAGGTGCTGCCGCTGCCGGCGACTATATCTTCAAACCAACAAAAGAGAGCATGGAAAAACATCTGCTCCCGACATTTCGCAATAAAGTGAAAATCCTCCCTTCAAAAATGAAAGAGGGTTCTGTTGCCATTGTTGGGGCCAGTGCATTGGTATGGAAAGAAATAGAGAAAAGCAATCCGGCACCGCTTTCTTAAAAACTCAAATTCATTTTTGAAAATAACCCTCAATCAATTATCTTTGGTTGAGGGTTTTTTATGAGAATATAAGCTTAAGTAATGTGAAAGGTAAAATGTCGTATTTTTAAATTAAAATTTGTGACTCATAAAGGATTTATTTTGCCGCCAAAGCACAAAAACACCAAATTCCACCAAAGGCAAGAACCGATGCGAAATGTTTTTGGTGAGATTTGGTGACTTGGAAAATTGGTGGCATTTTATTGTTTTTTGTTGAATATCTAAATCAAAAGTATGACATTTATTTCTTCTCACTATTTAACGCGAAAATTTAAAAAATCCGTTGATTAAAAAATCATATCACCTGTGTATATTTATCTATCGAAAATATTAAACATGGCTAGCAATGAAAAAAAAATTGACTGAAGACGTGTTGCAGAATTTTGAACCGGAAAGAATACTCGAAAAACTGGTTTTCATGGAAAAGATTGAAAGGGGGCTTTTACAATTAGAGCAGGGCAAAACGGTTCCACATGATCAGGTCAAAAAAATAGTCAAACAATGGTGAAAATCTGGTTTTGCGAACAGAATCAGGGTTCAATCGTTTAAAGAAGAGGGTAAACTTTAAAATACAACACGATGAAAAAAGTGATATTAGTGCGCCATGCAAAAAGCGTTTCACACGGTTACGATCAGGACTACGATCGGCCATTGGCTGAAAGAGGCGAAGAGGATGCACAAGCAATCAGCCTCGAACTTCAAAAAATGAATATTCACCCCGATCTGATCATCGCCAGTCCGGCTGTGCGCACGAGCCAGACCGCCTGGATTTTCGCCGACACGCTGGGATACGATAAGAAATCAATCCGATTCGAAAAGAAACTTTATAGCGGGAAAACTTCAGAAAACTTCCTGGCAATGTTGCAGGAACTGGAGGACGAAAAACAAACCGTTATCGTATTCGGGCACAACCCTACCGTCTATTACTATATGAACTATATTTTGCGCGATTTCAATGACGATGTCCCCACCTGCTCAACGGTCGGAATTGATTTTGAGGTGGACAGCTGGAGTAAATTAAGAGAACGCCAGGGTAAAATGGCTTTCCGGTTGATTCCGGATATGTTCAAAGAATGAAAAGAGGGAGTGAAGGAGCGAAGGAGAGAAAGAGAGACTAAGAGAAAATGAGAATTAAAAGCAAATAAAATGAAAATTCGGACACACAACGATTTAGATGTTTACAAGATTGCATTTAAATCAGCAATGGAAATTTACGAATTATCTAAAAAATTTCCTGTTGAAGAGAAATATTCATTAACAGATCAAATAAGAAGATCCACCAGATCAGTAAATGCCAACCTCGCTGAAGCATTCAGAAAAAGAAAATATCCTAAGGCATTTGTGTCAAAACTGTCAGATTCCGAAGGTGAAGCAGCAGAAACCCAGGTATGGCTTGATTTTGCTTTGGGCTGCCAATATATTGATACTACCGTTCATAAAATCTTAATTGAAAACTATGATCAAGTCATTGGAAAATTAGTAAACATGTCGTTACATCCTGAAAACTGGACTTTCTAAAAACCCTCTGTCTCTCCCTCACTCCATCTCTCCCTCACTCCATCTCTCCCTCACTCCATCTCTCCATCTCCCCATCAATATTTGAGTTACCAGTTAAACTTAACGGTTTGTTTTACATCGGGATGTAAACTTAAAGCAACCGGACAGGTTTTGGTGACCGCCTCAAAGATCGTTTTATCCTTATCAGAAAACTCATTTTTCAGAAACGTAAACTCGACAATTATTTCGCCTATTCGCCGTGGATCAGAGGACATTATCTTTGTTGTTTCAATGATAGTTCCTACAAGATCAAGACCTTTGTCCCTCGCTTTGATTCCCATAATTGTCATCATACAGTCGCTTAAAGCAGTAGCCACCAAATCCGTAGGCGAAAATGCCTCCCCCTTGCCCTGGTTATCTACCGGAGCATCAGTAATTATTTTTTTACCCGAGCGAATGTGCTCGTTTTCAGTCCGAAGTTCTCCCAAATAAATTGTATGCGAAGTTGCCATATCATTGAATTTTGTGTCGCAAGGTAATAAAAACAACTTACTCTTTATTGAGATTATAAAAAAGCTATCTTCGTCACGAAATTTAAAATATTGCACCATGTTTTCTGGAATTGTTGAAGGAATGGGCACCGTAGTGGCCATCAATAAAGAACGCGAAAACGTTCACTTTACTTTAAACTGCGATTTTGTCGGTGAATTAAAAATCGACCAAAGTCTTTCGCACAACGGCGTATGTCTTACTGTCGTGAATAAAACCGAAACGACTTACACCGTTACAGCCATCATGGAGACTTTACTAAAAACGAACCTTGGTTTGTTAAACGTGGGCGACAAAGTCAATCTTGAAAGAAGTATGATGATCAACGGTCGTCTCGACGGGCACATTGTTCAGGGTCATGTCGATCAGACAGCAACCTGCGCGAAAGTGGAAGAATCGGATGGAAGCTGGTATTTCACATTCAAATACGACTTCGACCTCGAAAAAGCCCGTCAGGGATATATGACAGTAGAGAAAGGCTCGGTAACCGTAAACGGCGTAAGTCTGACCGTTGTCAATTCAAAAGACAATTCATTCCAGGTGGCGATCATCCCCTACACATACGAGCATACCAATTTCCATACTTTCAAAGAAGGATCGGTTATTAACCTCGAATTTGATATTATCGGGAAATATTTGAGCCGGCTTGCCAGTTACAAATAGAGAGGGAGAGACGGAGTGAGGGAAAGACGGAGAGAAAAGGCGATGGGGAGAAAGGGCGATTTCGGGTTCCGTGATTTGCAATCGCGGTAAAAAAGAAACGAAACAGAATTTAAGAATTAAAGAATAAACAGAATGTCAAAATAGATATAGTAATATTCAATTTCACTAATTGAAACATCAGAAAGACGACCAACTTATGAAAATTCTCTTTTATTCCGCGGTTTTTATGCTCCTCGCCACGGCTTTTCAACCTGATCAAAAGGAAACCTTGGCTCAAAAGGTAGCCCGCATTCACAATGCCGTTTTTACAATCGATACCCATTGCGATACCCCGATGAATCTTTACGGTTCGGAATTTAATGTCGCTGAAAGGCACGATGCAAAAACGACAGACACCAAGGTCGATCTGCCAAGGATGAAAGAAGGGGGACTGGATGCGCAGTTTTGGGCCGTTTTTTTAAGTCAGGGCAAGCGTACAGACGAGGGTCACGCGAACGCCAATAAAAAAGCGTTCGATATTATAAAGACAATTTATAAAAGTGTAGAAGCAGCACCCGAACTGGCCCAAATTGCAAAAACGCCCGAAGATGGTTATGCGATCGAAAAAACAGGCAAAAGAGCGATCTATATTGGCATCGAAAACGGTTATGCGATTGCGCATGATTTATCGATGATTGAAAAATTCCGGCAGTTGGGGGTACGCTATATTACATTGTGCCACACGTTGAATAATGATATCTGCGACTCATCCACCGACAAAAAAGGCCCCGAATACAACGGACTTTCACCTTTTGGCGTTGAAGTGGTTAAAGAGATGAACCGCAAAGGGATGATCATTGATGTTTCGCATATTTCCGATTCGTCGCTTTACGATGTGCTACGAATTACCAAAGTTCCGATTATTGCAAGTCACTCATGTTCGCGGGCCATGTGCAACAATCCGCGCAACCTCACCGATGATGGCCTTCGGGCGATCGCAAAAAACGGTGGTGTGATTCAAATGTGTATCCTTACCGATTATGTGAAAACCCCCGATCCAAATCCGGCGCGCGACTCGGCAAGAGCGGCTCTACGTGTGAAATACAATAATTTCCAGGGACTCACTCCGGAACAGGAACGGGCAGGCACGGATGAATGGCATAAAATTGCAAGAGACTTTCCGCAGAAACTCGCTTCGGTAAAAGATGTTGTCGATCACATCGACCATATTGCAAAAATTGCGGGGATTGATCACGTAGGCATCGGAACCGATTTCGATGGCGGAGGTGCGGTCTCAGGTTGCTTCGATGTATCCGGAATGGGAAATATCACGCTCGAACTCGTTAAGCGTGGTTACACCGAAGAGCAGATCCGGAAAATATGGGGCGGGAATTTTATGAGGGTATTCATGGCTGTTTTAGAGGGAGCAGAGAAACCTATTATTTAATTATCCTCCTTTTATGCCAATTCTTTGGATTTCTTCTATCGTGAAAAACGGCCAATATGTAAAATGCTTCTGACCTGTCAATATAATAAATACAAAAAGAATATTTTCGCACAACAAATTTGCGAATATCGTCTTGTACCTTAGGAAATGCATCTGGATTTTTTGAAATTTCGAGGAATGATGAATCAATTACTTTGATAAAATCCTTCTCTAAACCGTCAGTTTTCTCTTTATAAAAAGTAATTGTATTCTTGATATCTGTTTCAGCATAGGGTAGAATTACAAATCGTTTCATCCGCCATTATTTTAATTCATCCTTCAATACTTCCCAATCCTTTCCTTTGGCATTCTTTTGAAAAGATTTATATCGTTTGTCAAGCTCTTTTTCAAAATCCAATTCTTTTTTACTTCCTTCTTCTATCTCTATAAAATCATAATCTTCCATTAAAGCCTTAAGCATATTAATAATGCTTTTAGCCTTCGGCGAATTATCTTTTATTTTAATCGTATATGTCATAGCATTAAACTTTAGACAAAAATAATCAATCCCCGAAGAAATCTCAAGGTATTACAAATTGAATTATTTCTCCAATTCTTTCTTTATCAAACTTTCAATATCAGCCAGCTTATCCATTGGGATGTTATTGACCAACCTTTCAAGTTGAACGACTTTATCACCCCGGTTGATTGCATTTAGCGGATGATGCTCAATGTCGATTTTCTCACGCCCCGGCACCCAGTCAAAAAAATCGTTGGGGGTGCATTTTAAAATCATACATAGCTTTTCGAGATCTCTTAAATTCACCTGCCTGGTACGGTTATTGACAATCCGTGTAGCCATATTCGTCGAATAGCCATTATTAACAAAAAAACTAAAAGGCCGGTCAATTCCCCGTGATTTAAAAACCCTTGGATAGTTAAATTTTAGCATAATCAGTTGAGTATTATATTGAGTGAAATAAACTGTCCTAAATTCTCACCAACCTATTCTTATGCTTTAAAAAGTATAATTTCAAAGCATATCTCATCCTGCAATAAAATTACAACTAATCTCAAAATAGTATCGGCATTTCGTCAAATATTTTTTCAATTTCGCAACAAACAATCTATTCCGCGCCACAGTAATTACCCACTTCTGCACAAACATTCTATTCCGCGCCACAGTAAATACCCACTTCTTCACAAACATTCTATTCCGCGCCACAGTAAATACCCACTTCTTCACAAACATTCTATTTTGCGCCACATAAATTACCCACTTCTTCACAAACATTCTATTCCGCGCCACATAAATTCGATAGCGCGTCAAATAAATAGCGCGTTGCTTCAAATTCTGAGAGGGAATATAAAGAAGATTGTGTAAACAGGATTTACACTCTCTTCTAAGAAGATTCAGCGGGTATCTGATCAGTATCTTTTAATCAGCAAGGTGTACTTAATGGTAGAATCGGGTTTTAGGACCATCATCGGGAAGATTCCTTTGAGAATATAACAAGGCATTTTGTCCCGTTTTATCTCTTTATTGAATGCAGATTCGCGTTCTTAATATGATCAAACTCTTCTTCCAACTCTTTGCATGCCTCTGCGCAAACATCTTCCAACTGTAAAACCAGGTGAGGTATTCCGGCCGTTTGTTCCTGAATATTATTGGCATATTCCTGCACTTTTCGGGCAATGTGCTCAAAGTCTTTACTAATACCCATTATTGAAAACGATGGGATCATTTTATGAACGGCGCTCTGCAACGAATTCCAGTTTTTATCCTGTAAACCCTGTTTCATGATGCTGATCAGCGGAGGTGTTTGTTCCAAATAAAGAGAAATCATTTCCATCATCAATTTTGGATCCGATTTTGTGCGCTGGGTCAAATAGCTCAGGTCTATAAATTTTGCTTTTTCACTTTGAAGAATCTTCCCTTCGGTATCACTGGATTTCTTGTAGGAAGAACTTTTAATCAGTTCGACTATTTTACTATACAATAATCTTTCGTCCACCGGCTTTGAGATGTAATCATCCATACCCACCGATTTACATTTTGCCAGATCGACGGTTGTTACATCGGCAGTTAAAGCGATGATCGGGATTTTAGAATTCATTTTGTTCCGGATATATTCGGTCGCCTCAAATCCGTTCATTTCAGGCATTTGTAAGTCCATCAAAATGATATCGTAAGATTTTGCCTTTAGTTTTTCAATGGCAATTAACCCGTTTCCGGCAATATCGAATACAAATCCAAAGTCATCCAACAACGTTCGCATCAGTAATTGATTAAGCGGAATGTCTTCAGCCACCAAAACGCGTACGTTTTTGATATCTTTTTCCAGCTCTACGATTTCTTTATTCGACTTGGGTTCAATTTGAGTCTTTGTAAAACTTAATTTGACACTGAACCTTGTACCTTCCTCAATACCGCTTTCAACACTAATGTTTCCGCCTTGCATTTCAACTAATTGCTTTACAATGGCAAGTCCTAAACCTGTCCCTCCATATAACCTTGAAGTGCCGCTTGTTGCCTGTTGAAAATTCTCAAATATTGTCGCTATTTTATTTTCGGGTATTCCTATTCCTGTATCTGTAACCGCAATCTCAATATATGCCGTTTCCTCATCTTCATTCAACAAGCGAACGCTTACAGTAATCGTTCCCTTTAAGGTGAATTTCACTGCATTACTTACAAGATTTAATATAATTTGGTTCAAACGCACCGAATCGCCGAGCAACAAATTCGGAATTTTCTCATCGTATTCTTTAACAAGCAATAAGTTCTTTTCCTGAATCTTTGTATCAAATAAATGAAGCATGGCCGATATTGAAACTGCCATTTCGAATGGTTCTTGTTCAAACGTCATTTTCCCTGCATCGACTTTTGCCAAATCGAGAATGTCGTTTATGAGTACAATTAATGTATCGCCACTTGATTTGATGGCTGAAACATATTCCTGTTGTTTTTCCGACAAACTTGTTTTTGATATCACTTTCGTAAATCCGATAATCGCATTCAATGGTGTGCGAATTTCATGGCTCATATTCGACAAGAAGTGCTGTTTCGCCTGCATCGCATTTTCAGCTTTACTTCGTTCTTCTTTCGCAATTTCTGTCGTTAACTCGGCAAACACTTTCGCTTCAATCAACTCTTTCTCAATCTTTTTAAGCAGTGTTATATCTCTTGCTACGATTACAGCACCCAGCACTTTACCGGCTGAATTTTTAAAAACAGAGCCGTTCAAAAGCACGTCTGTCTTTACACCATCGATGATGGTCATCGGGCAATTAAGAACAAATTCGTTGGCGAAAACTTCCCTGTAAATGGCTTGCGCCTTTTCTTCTTCGATGAAATAATTTGAAAAACGAGTGCCGATCAGTTTTTCACGCGCTTTATCGGTAGCTTTCACCATCGCCTCATTTACGTCGGTGATGATGCCATTGACGTCAATTGTAATCAAGGGATCCAAGGTGGCTTCTATCAAATTTCTTGCGTATTGCGAATCCTGACTTTTAGTATTTTCCATTTTATGACTCTTTCTGCAAATTGAAAACATTTTCAGTACAAAGGTGAATACCTTTGAAATATAAAGTGTTGCAGAATTCTATATATTACTTACAGGATTCACACGTTGAAACGCAAAAAGAGGGTGTCCCTCAAATCGGGACACCCTCTATATAAAGTCTTAATGTTTCCAGGAAAAATTATTCTGCTAATTTACCGACATCCAGTAACCTATCTGAGGTTCAGCTTCCCGTAATCCTTTCAAAGCAACAGTAGCCTCATTCTTATCGGTATAAGTCTGAACAATCACAAGAAACGATTCGTTCGGCAAAACTTTCATTTCCGATTTAAATCCACTTGCTTTGAGCCTTTCGAAGAAATTTTCAGCATTCTGCTGCGATTTAAAATAGCCGCCGATCAGGCGGTATCTTCCCACTGTTTTGATGGCAACAGTCCCCGGTTGTGCCGGAATAACGACTGGCTGAGCAATTGCAGAATCAACCTTAAGCGGTGTTTTATGAACTACAACCGAGTCAATAACGGCAGTAGTTGCCGGAACGCCCATTATACTCGAAGGTATCGACGCTGTGCTCGAAACCTGTGTATTCGGACTATTATTCCACGAATACTTCGAAACAGGAATAAAAATCAACGCAAGCAAAATGGGAATACCAACTACGAGTGCTTTCACTTTTCGAGAACTAAATACCGGACGAACCGCTTCTTTATCAGCGAAAACCCGCTTATTAGTCGAGATTAGTTCTTTATGCTCAATGACCGGAAACTGAAATCCGTCCATTCCATAAGCATCAAGTAAGAAATTCTCGTGAACCTCCGGTTCAAAGATTAGTTTTTCGTTACGGTCGAACTGTAGCGAGCCAATATTATGAAATTCGATTTTCTCTCCATTTTCGAGTTTTGACCAGGTTTCGTCAACAAATTCAGAAATAATCTGACGCGCCTCAAAATAACCGACACCCTCGGTTTCGGAAATATAATTCACCAGCAATCCATCGTTTTTGCTCAACTTGCCCGTAAATATAATCTCCTTCACAGGTGGGTTAAAACTGTTATTAGCAAGATCCATCTCGGCCGGGCGATAGTTGGTTACAAATCCGCCGAGATCCGGAACAATCACACAATCATGTAACCGCAGTAATTCTACTAAATAAAATGTGATATCCATATGCTACTTTTTCAGAGTATCAAAAATAATTAAAAAAAGGGGATTTAAACGGAGTGCAGGAGAATTTTTTGGATGTCTTCGATAAACAGTTAAGCATTAGCAGCTGGCGTTAAGCGACCAGCGCAATTTCAATCGTGATTGAACCTGTTGAAAATAAGAGAACGGGGAGAGGAGAAAACATAAATGCAACCAATGTAGCAATCATTTTTTAAGCAAAAAGTTGCAAGGTGCCAACCACCATTAGACGACAGGTAAATTACCTTCTTTTAACGTTATAGAGCTAATAAATAATTGTAATTTTGAATCTAAGTAAATTTATTATTATGGGACGACAAATATTAGTGACCGGTGGAACGGGATATATTGGTTCACACACAGTTGTGGAATTACAGGCAGTTGGATTCGATGTTGTTATCATCGACGATCTGTCAAACTCTTCTGCTGATGTAGTTGATAATATTGAAAAGATCAGTGGCATCAGACCCGCATTCGAGGAGTTTAATCTTCTCGATTCAGTTAAGCTGGAGGCATTCTTTGAGAAATATTCCAAAATTGAAGCAATCATCCATTTTGCTGCCTTCAAAGCAGTAGGCGAATCAGTCGAAAAACCGCTTGCCTATTACCGCAACAACCTGGTATCGCTGATGAATATCCTGGACTGTATGTCGAAATACAAAATTCAAAACCTTGTATTTTCCTCATCCTGTACCGTTTATGGTCAGCCAGATCAGTTACCTGTGACAGAGAATACGCCTAAGAAAGATGCCGAATCGCCTTACGGGAATACCAAGGCGATCGCAGAGGAAGTGCTTCGTGACGTCGTAAAAGTAACACCTGACATTAAGGTGATTGCGCTTCGCTATTTTAATCCGATTGGTGCGCATCCTTCCGCTTTGATAGGTGAACTACCAAGTGGCATTCCAAACAATCTTGTCCCGTTTATCACGCAAACCGCCGCGGGTCTCCGCAAGCAATTGAGCGTCTTCGGCGACGATTATAATACCCCCGATGGTAGCTGTGTTCGCGACTACATCAATGTAGTTGATCTTGCAAAAGCTCACGTTATTGCCATCAATAGGTTATTACAAGATTCAAATGCTGAACGTTACGAATTTTTCAATGTTGGTACGGGCACCGGGGTTTCGGTTCTTGAAGTTTTGAATACATTTGAAAGAGCAACCGGAGTTAAGGTCAATTACAAAATAGTGGCCCGCCGATCTGGCGATATTGAGAAAATATATGCTGATACGACAATTGCAAATACTGTTCTTGGATGGAAATCAGAAACTTCATTATCTGACACCCTGCTTTCTGCCTGGAACTGGGAAAGGAAAATAAGGAAAATCAAATAACCAGTTTATAAGTAACTATATAATAATAGCACCTAATATATTTTAAGAATGAAGACAATTCTAATTACAGGAGGCGCGGGTTTTATCGGTTCACACGTGGTAAGACGATTTGTAAATAAATATCCCGAGTACAAAATTGTTAATCTTGATGCACTTACCTATGCCGGCAATCTTGAAAATCTCAAAGACGTTGATACCCGGACAAATTACGAATTTGTAAAAGGCGATATTAATGATGCTCCTTTCATAAACGCTCTCTTTGCGAAATATCAGTTTGACGGTGTTTTACATCTCGCTGCCGAATCGCATGTTGACCGTTCAATTTTGGATCCGATGTCGTTTATAATGACAAACATTGTTGGCACGGTAAACCTGCTGAATGGTGCTCGCGAAAGCTGGAAAAACAATTTCGAAGGAAAACGATTCTATCATATTTCGACCGACGAGGTTTACGGTTCGCTGGGTGAAACAGGACTTTTTTTAGAAACGACCTCTTACGATCCGCAGAGCCCATATTCAGCCTCGAAAGCGAGTTCCGATCATCTTGTACGCGCATATCACAACACCTATAAATTACCGATTGTAATCACCAACTGTTCGAATAACTACGGACCCAATCAGTTTCCGGAGAAGTTGATTCCGTTGGCAATTCATAACATCAGTCATAACAAACCAATTCCAATTTACGGGAAAGGTGAAAATATCCGCGACTGGCTTTATGTCGAAGATCACGCTGCCGCAATCGATCTGGCTTTTCATAAAGGAAAAGACGGTGAAACTTACAACATCGGCGGCAACAACGAATTGACCAATATTGGATTGATTCGTCAGTTATGCAAAACGATGGATAAGAAGCTTGGACGTGAAGACGGTTCTTCTGAAAAGTTAATTACCTATGTAAAAGACCGTGCAGGCCACGACTTGCGCTATGCAATCGATTCGTCAAAAATCCAACGCGAATTGGGATGGAAACCTTCCCTCCAATTTGAAGAAGGAATTGAAAAAACGGTAGTTTGGTATCTCGACAACACCGAATGGCTCGAGAATGTCGTTTCTGGTGCCTATGATAAATACTACGAAAAGCAATACCTGACAAGGTAACTCCAAAAGAATTTAAATACAGAAAGAGCCGTGAAGTGATTCACGGCTCTTTTTGTATTTAAATCAAATTCGATTATTCCTGTTTACTTCTTTTGTTTTGCAGTAACAGTAATCTGACCATTAGGCGAATCTGTAGTTCCTTCCAAAACACCTTCCTTTAGTTTCAATACCAATGTAATCGGTGTACTCTCGACTTCAAAACCAAGTGTCAGTGTACTCTCAGCAAATTCGACCTTGGGAACAGGCATGGCTTGTCCCTGAATTGTGAACTCAGCCGCCAATTTTTTATCAACCTCTTTAATGGTCAAAACGCCACTGTCGTATGGTTGAGGAGCATTTGGAGCCGCAAATTCCCAAACTCCAATAATTTTCTTAAACTTCTTTTCAGCAGCATTAGAAGATAGCGTCACTGAAATGATAACCAAAAGCACCAATAGAATTCGTGAAATCTTCATGTTTAACAGGATTTTAGATGAATTAATTTTAATAATGAAACAAATATATACATTATTCATCGAAGAGTGAAGCTTCGGTGAATGGTAAATGATGATAAAGTAAAAAATCTTTGTACTCTTCCTGGAATGATTTCTTCCAGTGGTATTGTTCCTGATTTTGAATATATAATAAGGTGCTATCCAGTTGCGAGCGACTGATTGAAAAGGCTGCAAAGCCGGTTGCCCAGCTGAATGAACGCAGTGTTTCGAATTTCTGCCGTATCCAGGTTGTAGAGCTTTGTTTTAAGGGAAGGATTGCTGATTCTACAGACAATTTTGATGGAAGTGCCAATAATACATGAATGTGGTTTTCGGTTCCGCCAAGGGCAACCAGTTTCATTCCCTTCGACTTTGAAACAGCCGAAAGGTAAACCGAGAGTTGGCTGCGAACATCGGCAGTCAGATAATTTCGCTGTCCATGGGTACCAAAAACAACATGCATAAGGCAACTAATATACTCTTTCGACATAGGCTCTGATAATTAGAATTTGAAAACCAAGAGCTATTTGAAACGATCCTCATAAGAACGGATGTTTTAGATTAAAATGGAATTGCATAAAATCCATCCAAAACAGGTGATGCTGACCTTTATTGAAAAACTAAATTCTTTTTTCTTCCTCAATCGCAAACAATTGCGCGTCATTAACACCCCGGAACCATAGCTCCATTGTATTACGGGCTTTCAGCCGATGTGTTTCATTAATTTTTCCTTTAACGACTGACATTGCAAACATCAAAACACTTAAGTCGTCGGTAAAGCCAATTATCGGAAGAAGATCGGGGAGAAGATCTAACGGAAAAATAAAATAGCCTAACGATGCTGCAATTGTCAACTTCGACTTTAAATCAACGGCTTCGTCAATAAGCATATAGTATAACAACAGGGCCAGGTATACAACTTTAATTCCGGCTTTACCTGCAAACCCCTTCAGTTTCTTCCAAAAAGAATCTTCGGAATAAAACTTCGAATATTGTCCGTAGTTTTCCATTTGTCAATTTTAACCTATTCACTTCAATAATCGATCCAAACCGACTACTTCAATCCGATATTGGTATAGTCGACCCTTTCGTTGGCATACGTTTCAGCAATTACATCTAAAATACGAATCACCTCTTCGACTTCAAGCGCCCGAAGTAATTGTATTCTCAACTCTTTGAAATCCTTTAAATTAGGAAAATATCGGGCAAAATGACGTCTCATCTCAAGGATCGCTCTTTTCGGCTCGTCCTTCCATGCCAATGACTGGTTAAGTTGCTCTTTCACATTGGCTACGACCTCCGGGACAAGTGGCGGTAATAAAAGCTCACCCGTCTCCAAATAATGACGGACATCGCGAAAAATCCAGGGACGACCTATAGCGCCGCGTCCGATCATTAAAGCATCAACTCCCGATTGTTCGAAAAAAGCTTTCGCTTTTTCAGGACCATTGATATCGCCATTTCCAATAATTGGAATATGCATCCTTGGGTTTTGCCTGACATCTGCAATTAACGACCAATCGGCCTCGCCGGTGTAAAGCATGCTTCGTGTTCGTCCATGGATTGCAAGCGCTTGAATTCCTACATCCTGCAATCGTTCAGCCACTTCCACAATGGGCATGTCATCATGATCCCACCCTAACCTGGTTTTGGCTGTAACAGGAACTTTCACCGCTTTTACAACCTCTTCGGCCATTTTTATCATCTTTGGAAGGTCACGCAAAAGTCCGGCACCGGCACCTTTCCCCGCAATTTTTTTCATCGGACAACCAAAATTAATATCAATAAAATCGGGTTGCAATTCCTCTGCAACTTTTGCCGCACCGACCATTGAATCAATATTGGAACCGTAAATCTGAATGGCCACCGGACGATCGAAATCGAAAATTGTCATCTTCTTCTTCGTTTTTGCGATGTCACGGATTAACGCTTCAGAAGATATAAATTCGGTATACATCACATCAGCGCCAAAGTTCTTACACATATAGCGGAATGACTTATAGGTAACATCTTCCATGGGCGCCAAAAACAGCGGCAGTTTTCCTAATTCAAGATTGCCAATTTTCACGATTATCAGTTTAAAATCAAGTCGCAAAGATAGGAAATCGGTACAACTTCAAATGTCAACTGTTTAAACGCAACTTTAAACAGGATTATTAACTTTGTAAAAACTTTTAATAGATGTACCGACAGGCTCTTCGCGAATCCAAACCATCCACTCAACTTCTGTTTACTGCACTTGTTATTTTAGTCTGTGGCATTGCCGTAATGGTGCTCAGCATTGCGCTTGGCTGGCTTATCTACGGGGTAAGTCTCTCAGAGATGCAAAATTTAGTTCAGGACGCCACGAATCCAAAAAGCATTTCTTTGCTAAAGTTTTATCAGACCTTTCAATCAATCGGCGTTTTCATTATTCCGCCATTTATTGTTGCCTGGTTTCTTCACGACAATCCTTCGATATTTCTTCAATACCACAAAAAACCCGATTTCAAAAGTATTCTCATTGTGATCGCGATCATTTACTTCTCCAACCCTCTTATCAATTGGTTGACTGAGATTAACTCAAATTTAAGTCTCCCTGAATGGATGAATTCTGTTGAAATATGGATGCAAAATTCGGAAGAACAAGCCACTAAAATTACAGAAGCATTTTTATCAACCACTTCATTAACAACTCTTTTTACAAATATTGCAATGATTGGAATTCTTCCGGCAATTGGGGAGGAGTTGCTTTTCAGGGGGATTATTCAGCAACTATTTAAGAAGAAATTTGGGAATGCACATGCCGCCATCTGGATTTCTGCCGCCTTATTTAGTGCATTGCACATGCAGTTTTTCGGATTTCTGCCCAGACTCGTTTTGGGAGCTATGTTTGGATACATGCTTGAATGGAGCGGAACATTGTGGTTACCGATGATTGCCCACTTTGTCAATAACACAACTGCCGTTATTGCCTATTATCTTATGCAAAAAGGAATAATCGGAAGCGGACTCGATAAAACAGGAACATCTGCCGATGGAAGCTTTTACCTTGTAATCGTAAGTATTATTTTCCTCTTTGCATTTTTCAGGGCATTGTATATCAAATCGCACCCAAGAATAGCGATCGAGGACCGCCTGCCGCCGAAAGCCTGATATTAACGGTCACTTACAAAGTAGTCCGCGTCCATGTCGATTTACGTCCCAGCATCCGTATGCCGGCAACAAATCCTTTAAGTTGAAGTGTGTCCTTTCCTTCAAGCCAGACATAACACTCGTAGGTTTTCCCCACTTTAGGATCATAAATCGTTCCGTTGATCCATTCCTTATCTGATGCGTTATAAACCAATCCATTTAATATTTGCAGATTAAGGATCGAACTACTTCTCAGATTCAGATCAGGATTCTTTTCATCTTTTCCCGGAGCGCCGTTTACATATTTCTCAGGAATGATGTAAACAATCGTTCCGGTATATTTTCCCTCCTTCTTTTCTACTTTAATTTTCGATGACTTAGTATCGTTCCACCAAATTCCTACAATATCATCAGTTCCCTGGGCGAAAATCACAGATGAATAAACAATTAGTACTACAAACAACAATAACTTCTTCATAAACATTAACATTAGATAAAAGCAAACGCTGATTCAAAGAAACCTAATTCTTTCTTAACTGATTAATATACATCTGCTTGGAGAAAGGCCGAATATCCTGAGAATCAAACACGCGTTTCAACCCAAGCTTTTGGGATTTTAACGCAATTGCTGATTGAGGAAGACCTTTAATATTATTTAGTACGACTTTCAATAATGTTTCATTCTGATCTCCAAATTGCATAAGATTACCAATATCCTCCTCTGCAGAAAAATCAGGAACTAATCCATCAACATAGTCCGAAACTCCAGCCGAATTAGCAATCTTTACTACAATAGGCTGCATGGCCCAATTGTTATTAGGATTAACAACCCCCTTTGCGTCCCAATCTTTAATTGTAAAGGAGCCCACGTATTTACCGGCCGTATTAATTCCGACATTATATACCTGCAAATATGGCTTCAACCCATTGATCAACAATTCGCTGGCGGAAGCAGTATTATCTGAAGTGATAACATACAACTTAGTCATATTAACCGTGTTGATTGGTGTATCGGCAGTTGTTGTCGTAGTTTTCAGAATCTTGTCTGTAAAGTTTTCAATTAGTGAAGCAGCACCTTCAGTACTAACGATATATCCTTGTAAACCAGTATTATATTGACTCTTGAGGAAAACCTTCGTGGTTGCTGTACCGTAAATCATGCTTGCAAGGTATTTGGCTGTTTGCACGGAACCGCCACCATTGTAACGCAAATCGAGAACCAATCTATCAATGCCGGCATCTTTGAATTTTTTAAACACATCATTTAATTGAAGGTCAAAATCTGCATTGAAACCATTGTAAACAAGATAGCCTACTTTAAAACTGCCAACGTTGAGTACCGTATCCAGTTGAATGGGATTCTCCTGCATCTGAATTGCCGTCATGGATACTGTTTTCCCATTAAGTGAAATTCTATTGTCGAAAGAAATAGATGCCAAAGATAATTTATACGTTAGGACGTTAAATAACAGTGTAGAATAATTCGTTTCAGTAAGTTGCTGATCATTAACTTTCATAAAAAGATCACCCCGTTTTAAACCCGCTTTCTCTGCAGGTGACCCCTTGTAAACGTATCTGACAAAACCGAATACGTTACCCGTTGTACTAATTCTGGCTAACATGAAATCGAATCCCATCGTCTCAGAAATCCCCTGAATCCAATTTTCAATAACTTTTGAATCATCGACTATAAAAGACCATTTATCAACCGAGTTGTATTTATACAGCAAGGAGGTGAAGAGTTTGTTCGGATCGGTGTATGTGTTTAAAAAAGCATTTAGCGAATCCTTAACCGCATACTTCGGTGCGGTGAGATTTGGCACCTGATCAACCCATAAGTAATAATCCTTCAACCCATTGTAAACAAATTTATTAACATCGGTCGCCTCTTTAATTACAATTGGAACAGGAGGAGTCACCGGATCTTTCTTACAGTTCACCATCACGATGATGAACAGGAAAAAAGAAATAATTCTGATCCAATTGAGGTGATTATTTTTCATGGCAAATCCTTATTAAATATGGCATCTAAAAGAGTAAATATTGATATTCAATATTACATCGTATTTAACGTTTTTATCGCTGATTAGGTTTTCAACAGAATGTTAAAAAAATCTATTATCAAAAGGATAAGACTTTGGACACTTAGTGAGAATACAAATTAATTACTTATTTCCAGTTCCAGTCTCCGGATTTGCTATTTCCACAATTTCAGGCTCCGCATGTTGGTGCTTTTCATCAAAGAATTTTCGGTAGAAAATCAGAATTGAGATAATTCCAACTGTGATAGACGAGTCAGCCAAATTAAAAACCGGGCGGAAAAAAATAAAATCATTACCCCCAACAAAAGGAAACCAGGAAGGATAGTTCCCCGAAATCAGCGGAAAATAAAACATGTCAACAACCCGTCCTTGCAAAAAGGAGGAATAACCACCTCCTGCGGGGAAAAGGGTAGCTACCTGGCCATAACTTTCGTTAAAAATCAATCCGTAAAAAGCGCTATCCAGAATATTACCAATTGCACCGGCCATGATCAGAGAGAAACATGCGATAACACCAAATGGCACATCCCTTTTCCACAACTTAGTGATGTACCAACCAATTGCCCCAACAGCAATGATGCGAAAAATACTCAGGAAATACTTGCCAATACTGTTGCCAAACTCAAGTCCGAAAGCCATCCCATTGTTCTCGACGAAATGGATGATAAACCAGTTTTTTGCAATAATAAACTCATCGCCTAACATCATATTGCTTTTAATCCAAAACTTTAGCAGCTGGTCGAAAAACAGAACAAGCAAAACAATCAGGATTGACTTCGTCTTTGCACTCATAAAATAAGTATTGGCATAATAACAATAAAAAAATCGGGGCATATAAAATTACCCCGAACTTAATTCAAATTTTATAGAATTTTGAACCCTGTTACAGGTAGAACCCCATTTTTATCAACGCTGGGCATTCTTGGCATCGATAGAAAGTGTAGCATGAGGCACTGCACGAAGGCGTTCCTTCGAGATCAGTTTTCCAGTCTCACGACAAATTCCATAAGTCTTATTTTCGATCCGAACGAGCGCAGCTTCAAGATATTGAATAAATTTCAACTGTCGTTGCGCAAGTTTGCCAGCCTCCTCTTTCGACAAGGTTGCTGCTCCCTCCTCCAAAACTTTGAAGGTCGGTGAGGTATCATCCGTTCCGTTACCATCACCATGCGTGATTGCATTTTTATACAATTCATAATCCTGACGGGCACTTTGAAGCTTATCCTGGATTAGCGTTTTGAACTCAAGGAGTTCTTCATCTGAATATCGTGTTTTCTCACTCATAGCATTAAGGTTTGGTGTAAAAATAATTCATTTAGGAGCCATTTATATCAATCCATTAAAAATATTTACAAACAGATAAAAAACTATCATTACAAGATTACTTTTTCAACTTGAATGAATGTCTCTATACCCTTTTCAATTTCAACCAGTTTTCCGGTTTGGGAATCATTTAGCTCATCAACCAATTCTACTCTTGAAGCAAGCGTCTGGCTACCAATATAATCGCCAAATCTATCCAACGCCTCATTTAGTTCAGGATGACGAACGATCCGAAGAATGATTTTATCGGTCACTTCAAAGTTACTATCTTTTCGCAGGTTTTGTATCCGGTTTACAAACTCTCTTGCGATCCCCTCGAGACGCAATTCAGGAGTTACATTAATATCCAAAGCAACGGTGATGGCACCTTCGCTGGCAACCTGTAACCCAGGAATGTCTTCCGAATGAATTTCAACATCTTCAAGAGCGAGTGTAACCGGTTCACCTTCGATCAATGCATCGAAAGTACCGTTCTGCTCAAAAGCGGCAATCTCAGTCTGACTCATTTTACTGACCAAAACAGAAACTGCTTTCATCAATTTGCCATATTTTGGACCAAGCGATTTAAAGTTGGCTTTAATTTTCTTCTTTATGACGCCTGTCGCATCTGTTAGGTATTCAACCTCTTTCACATTCACCTCAGTAAGGATAATGCTTTCGACAGCTTCAAATTGTTTACGGAAGTTTGCATTAAGCACCGGCACAATGATCTTAGCTAACGGCTGACGCACTTTTAACTTTTCTTTCCTTCGCAATCCTAAAATCATCGAAGAAACTTTCTGGGCAATATCCATCCGCTCTTCAAGCTCCTTGTCAATAGCGTCTTCTTTATATTTTGGAAACGATGTCAAATGGATCGAAGTATTGCTTTCGTTTCCACTAACAAGGTTCAAATCGCAGTAAAGCTGATCCATATAAAATGGTGCAATCGGCGCGGCAAGTTTAGCAACAGTCACCAGACAGGTGTAAAGCGTCTGATAAGCCGAAATCTTATCTGCATCATATTCGCCACCCCAGAAACGCTTCCGGCTTAAACGAACATACCAGTTCGACAGATTTTCGGTTACAAACTCCGAAATTGCCCTGCCAGCACGTGTCGGTTCATAAGTCTCATATGCTTCAGTCACATCCTTGATAAGGCTGTTTAATAACGACAATACCCAACGGTCAAGTTCAGGACGTGCCTCGTCAGCAACTTGCTCTTCCTTAAAGGTAAAACCATCGACATTCGCGTATAGTGCAAAGAAGTTGTATGTATTGTAGAGTGTTCCGAAGAATTTCCGCCGAACTTCTTCAATTCCTGCGACATCAAATTTCAGATTATCCCATGGTTGTGAATTGGTAATCATGTACCAGCGCAATGGATCGGATCCATATTTTTCAATTGCTAAAAATGGGTCGATACCATTACCCAACCGTTTCGACATCTTATTTCCGTTTACATCAAGAACTAATCCATTGGAAATAATATTCTTGAACGCAACAGAACCTTTCACCATCGTTGAAATGGCATGGAGTGTGAAGAACCATCCGCGTGTCTGGTCAACCCCTTCCGCAATAAAATCGGCAGGGAAAACCTCGTTAAAGCGTTCCTCATTTTCAAAAGGATAATGAGCCTGTGCAAAAGGCATTGCTCCCGAATCGAACCAAACATCAATCAGATCGGCTTCGCGAACCATCTTCACCCCTTTTGGAGAGACAAGGAAAATTTCGTCAACAAAAGGACGATGAAAATCAATTTTTTCGTAATTCAGTTTTGAGAAATCGCCCACCTTAAAATCCTTGAACGGATTCGACTCCATGAAACCAGCGTCAACCGATTTATTAATTTCGGTGACCAATTCTTCGGCCGAACCAATACAGATCTCTTCCGTACGGTCTTCAGTGCGCCAAATAGGCAGCGGTGTTCCCCAGAAACGTGAACGAGAGAGGTTCCAGTCAACCAGATTTTCGAGCCAGTTTCCAAAACGGCCTGTTCCTGTCGACTGAGGTTTCCAATTGATCGTTTTATTCAACCCGATCAGCTGATCGCGAACAGCCGTAGTTTTGATAAACCATGAATCGAGCGGATAGTATAAAACAGGTTTGTCTGTTCTCCAGCAATGCGGATAACTGTGGACATGTTTCTCAACCTTAAATGCACGATTCTCTTTTTTCAACATGACCGAAAGATCAATGTCGAGCGTTGAATCGTTTTCGGTGAGCGTTTCGTCGTAATCGTTTTTTACAAAACGGCCAGCATACTCACTATATAACTGAATATTAACATTCTTTGAAACGAAATCCTCCGATAAATCTTCCAGACGGAAAAATCGTCCCTGGCGATCAACCATTGGTTGCTGTTTGCCTTCCTTGTCAAGAAGCATAAGCGGAACAATTCCGGTTTGTTTTGCAACGCGGTCATCATCTGCACCAAATGTTGGCGCAATATGCACAATTCCTGTACCGTCCTCGGTCGTTACAAAATCGCCTGCAATCACCCTGAATGCATCACCCATGGGTTTAACCCAAGGTATCAGTTGTTCATAGGTAACGCCAAGCAGTTCTTTACCTGGAAATTCGGAAAGTATCTGAAATGGAATATTTTTACCATCACCGATATAATCATCAAACGACAATTCTGCATTCTTCTCCGGGAAATAATTACCCAATAATTCTTTAGCAAGAATAATTGTAATAGGTTCCGAAGTATATGGATTAAAAGTCTTCACTTTGACATACCTGATGCTGGCACCTACAGCTAACGCAGTATTCGAAGGCAAAGTCCAAGGTGTTGTTGTCCAGGCAATAATAAAAAGATCCGAGTCAAGATCTGCAAAAAGCGATTCTGACTTCTCATTCATTATAACCTTAAACTGGGCAATGCAAGTAGTATCCTTCACGTCGCGGTAGCAACCTGGCTGATTCAGTTCGTGAGAACTTAACCCGGTACCAGCGGCAGGCGAGTAAGGTTGGATGCTGTAACCTTTGTAAAGCAGGTTCTTTTTGTAAAGATCTTTCAGAAGCCACCACAAAGTTTCGATATACCGGCTATCGTAGGTAATATATGGCTCGTCCATATTTACCCAGTAACCCATTTGACGCGTGAGGTCTTCCCACTTATCGGTATATTTCATTACCTCCTTGCGACAGGCGGCATTATAATCTTCTACAGAAATCGTTTTACCAATGTCTTCTTTTGTGATGCCTAACAACTTTTCAACTGCAAGCTCAACCGGAAGCCCATGGGTATCCCATCCGGCTTTGCGTTTCACTAAAAATCCTTGTTGCGTTTTGTAACGGCAAAAAATATCTTTGATTGCTCTTGAAACCACATGATGGATACCGGGCAAACCATTGGCAGATGGCGGACCTTCGTAAAAAACAAATGTCGGCCCTCCGGCACGGGTGGATATCGATTTATGAAACGTGTCGTTTTGTTCCCAAAATTTCAGGATATCTTGATTAATTTTCGAAAGATCAAACTCCTTATACTCCCTGAATTTGTTACTCATAACCTTAAAAAAACTCCTTTTTTTGAAGCGTACAAATATAGGAAATTTTTGATTCGATAATCAGGTGATCTGTCACCCAAATCGGACGTATGAGTTTTAAAGTGAAATGGACAAAAAATACCTTTGGAATTTATTCTTTACGTGGAATTTAAAAGGGAATAGAGGAAGATCACCTTATCAGATTAAGGTAAAACGAATGTTTTTAAAAGAAATTCAACCTAATTTTAGCAACAAAAAATTATCTTAATTATTGGCTGTACCCTGATTTCTTCCATTATAATTGAAACTTTCGTCCGAAATGCAGAATGTTTCTGCTATGATGGAAGTATGAATTTGTAAGTTCAGACCTCAAAGTCCTTGGGCATTAAAAGTATCTCCTTTACTGATATCACCGGTATCATACCCTAATTTAAACCAGCGCATACGTTGAGTAGAAGTACCATGAGTAAACGAATCGGGGACAACTCTGCCTTGCGATTGCTTTTGCAAACGGTCATCGCCAATAGCACCTGCAGCATTGATCGCCTCTTCAAGATCACCCTGCTCCATCATGTTTTTCATTTTCTGCGCATGATGGGCCCAGACTCCGGCATAAAAATCGGCTTGAAGTTCCAGTTTCACATTCAGACGGTTGAATTCTTTCTCAGAAAGTTCTTCGCGCATGCTGCTAAACTTATCCATTGTGCCTAACAGCTTTTGGACATGATGACCTACCTCGTGGGCAATCACGTAAGCGATCACAAAATCACCCGATGCATTTAAGCGTTGCTGTAATTCTTCGAAAAACACAAGGTCGATGTATAGTTTTTCATCTCCAGGACAATAAAACGGACCTGTTGCAGCACTTGTGAGACCACATGCAGACTCCACTGAATTGCTGAATGTTACCAAAGTTGGTTCACGGTAAATCTGGTTACTTTCCTTAAACAATTTATTCCAAACGTCCTCCGTGTCAGCTAAAACAACCCGGCTAAACTGAACCAATTCCTCTTCGTGCGCATTCTTCTGAACGTCTCCCGATTGCTGTTCCACCGGGGCCCCCGTCTGAAGATTTTGTAAAACCTCCATCGGATTCCCGCCCATTAACCAAACAATGAAAACAACGATCAAGGTGCCGAAGCCTCCTATCGAAGCGATTCTTCGACCTCCGCCTGATCCACGGTCTTCATAATTATCACTCTGTCTTCTACCTTTCCAAAACATGACGATCCGTTTTATTAAATATCCGGGCGAAAATACAGATTAAAAATCTTCTATTCTGTGTTAAAATACGGCACCTTCAAACAATTACACCCGATAGGGTATAATCAACACTTACACCTCGCAATTACACCCTATCGGGTATACTATAAACTATCTGTAAATTTTTATACCCGTTAAGGTATATTATAAAAACAATTTACTATTTTTATACCCGTAAAGGTATATTATAAAAACAATTTACTATTTTTATACCCGTAAAGGTATACACTATGATACTAAGTGAATTTGTAAAAGAAAAAAGGAATACGGCCAGACTTACGCAACCGGAGTTGGCAGAAAAGGCGGGTGTAGGTCTTCGCTTTATCCGCGATCTGGAACAAGGCAAAGAAACCGTTCGATTGGATAAGGTCAATCAGGTGTTGCAGCTTTTTGGCTATGAAGTTGGTGCCGTGCTTGCAAACCGAAATATGATTGAAGATGAGAAAAGCTGAAATCAAAATACACGAGAATACCGCAGGTTGGCTTACTCAGGACGAAAATGGGTATCACTATATTTATGATACCACATATTTGAAATTACCAGGTGCAGAGCCGGTGAGCCTTACGCTTCCTTTGCGTAAGACTCCTTACGACAGTAAAATGCTATTCGCGTTCTTCGACGGCTTAATTCCCGAAGGCTGGTTGCTTGATATTGCCGAAAGGAACTGGAAATTGAATCCACGCGATCGGATGGAATTACTATTGGTTTGCTGTAAAGATTGTATAGGTGCTGTAAGTATTTATCCAGTAAAAGAGGAGGACAAAGAATGAGCAGATGTTTATATTGTTATCAGAATTTAGCAGAAAATGAAACAGATTTTCACGCCTTCTGCAGCAGAAAAATATTTGGTCAACCCTCTCCACCCGAACTGCCATATGACGAAACTCAAATGGAAGAACTGGCCATGCATGTTGTCAGGAGCCAAATAACTGTCACTGGTGTTCAGCCTAAAATATCGTTGGATATTGCTTCCGGTCGAAATAAAAATGAGCCCAAACGATTTACAATTGTTGGTTTGTGGGGAGGATACATCCTAAAACCTCCTACCCAGCGATATTCCCAACTTCCTGAGGTGGAAGATCTGACTTTGCACCTTGCCAGCATTGCGAAAATCACAGTTGTACCTCATAGCCTGATTCGGATGAAATCGGGTAAACTGGCCTATATTACGAAACGAATTGATCGTACCAAAAACGGGAAGATCCACATGGAAGACATGTGCCAATTGACTGAAAAATTAACTGAAGACAAGTATCATGGCTCCTATGAACAAATAGCTAAAACCATTTTGAAATATTCAACCAACCCAGGATTAGATGTGGTGAATTTCTTTGAACAAGTGCTCTTTTCGTTCCTCACTGGTAATGCCGATATGCATCTGAAGAATTTTTCGTTGATCCGCCAACCTGGTATAGGTCCTATTCTGTCACCAGCCTACGATATGGTAGCAACGATCCTCGTCAATCCAGCCGACGATGAAGATTTAGCATTAACATTGAATGGAAAAAAGAAGAAATTAAAATACGCTGATTTTACTGTTGCTTTTAACACCCTAAAAATGGATGCAAAACAGCAGGAAAATATATTTCGAAAAATGGAGAAAGCGAAAGATAAATGGATGCAATTTATTGACCTCAGCTTTATCAGTGAAGATTTCAAGGTGCTTTATAAGAAATTGATAGAGGAAAGATTTGCAAGACTACTACCAAATAATTCGGCAATCTGAATGTGTGACAATTGAATAATTTGTGTTGGTACGGCAGAATATATTTTTAACGTTTTCTCAACACCGTTCTTGGTGAAAATAAAGGCATTTGTAGAGACAAGGCATGCCTTGTCTCTACAAATTTGCTTGTCTCTACAAATATTTTATTATTCTGCAAGATATCTTTGGCTACTGGCAATTAGCAGCTTGCGACTCACTTGTTGCCTGTAGTCAATTGCCAGTTGCATGATAAAGATTACTCATCGATTCAAGTAATCCGTTATAATCCGTGTAATTTCTTATCAATTAAAAAGGCCCGGACTCCTGTTTTCAGCGTTGGGACACCCTAGAAATTTACAGTGATTATTTGGTATAATTCGGCCTGTTCTGTATCCATTTTTAAGAGTTGAGATTTTGTATGTTTGGATTCGGGAAGTGTGTAATTAACCTGGTACATATTGTGCGTTAGTTCTGCAGCTTTCTTAAGTGACAATGTTGATTTTTCTTTATAAAGTACCCTTTCCAACTCTTTGTATATAGAATATGCAGTAAAAGCGATGCAGACATGGGCTTCGATTCGGTTTTTGAGCCTGTGATAAATGGGGCGTA
>Ga0209512_1001643_pt1 | contig 26677 bp, 22 predicted proteins | sample frozenSSSSmetaG_FD_184142 | JGI IMG/M metagenome (GOLD analysis project Ga0209512, IMG submission 184142) | Glacier valley bacterial and archeal communities from Borup Fiord, Nunavut, Canada, to study Microbial Dark Matter (Phase II) -... | ecosystem: Environmental > Aquatic > Freshwater > Ice >...
AGAAGGGCTGAATTACGTGACACTTCCGTCACTTGACCTACCTGATTTGGCTTCGCTAAAATTCGAGCCATGAAGCCAAACCTCCTTGTCGTCGCATCACTTCTTCTGGTGGCCCCCACAGTGGTTTTTTCTCAGCCCGAGACGGTAAAATCCGCCCCCCCCGCCCCGGAATCGGATGATCCCTCTGCCGTCTTTGAACGCGCCCGTGCGTTCCTTGCCGGAAAAGGCGTTCCGAAGGATGAGAAAAAGGCCTTCGAGCTGATGAAGTCAGCGGCGGACCAAGGCCATGCAGATGCCATCGGTGGACTCGGCTATTTTTACAGCGTCGGGTTGGTGATCCCCAAAGATGAAAAACTTGCGCTCGAGTGGTTCCGTAAAGGGGCGGAAAAAGGTTCCGCCAAGGCTCAGTTGAATTTGGGCAATCGTCTTTTGAGAGCCGGTGATGGCTTTGGAAACGCCTCCGAAAAAGACCGTTCCGAAGGACTGCTTTGGCTCAAGAAAGCAGCGGATCAAAATCTTCCCGAAGCATGCATGGCATACGGCAGCATCCTTTTTTCGGGCGAATACGGCTTGGCAACGGACTATGACAGCGCCGCCCGCTACATGAAAATCGCCGTCGCTGCCGACATCGCCGCCGCCCAGAATATCATGGGCATGATGAGTCATTACGGTTGGGGCGTCCCCGTGGACAAGGTCATGGCCGAGCAGTGGTTTCGCAAAGCCGCGCTCAAGGGGGATCTCAAGGCGCAGAGCAATCTGGGCAGCATTCTTGGCCCGCTTTCGGAGGATAAACAAACCCGACTGGAAGCCTTGGCGTGGCTAGTAATCGCATCGGATCAAGGCGAGATCACCGCCATCAAGGAACTCGAAGATACGGTGCCGGGTCTGAAGAACGGGGAAATGGATGGGGCGAGAGTGAAGGCGCTGGAACTGAGAAAACTGATCCCGGAAAATGTTCCTTGAGCCTCATTTTATGGGCTGTCGGGCCTAAGTGGCAATCTCACTTCGATGGCGCTGCTCACCGTCTGTCGGATGAATTTCTCGTCTCCGTAAAGCGCTCGAAATTGCTCGTCAGCCTGTTTGCGGATTTGCTCAGTATCAGGAGTGTTCGGGATCAGGGTGAGATCCTCGGCGGTGTCTGGAACTTGAAAGCTCGGTGGTTGTTGGCCTGCGGTTTGGGATAAGTTAGGGGATTCAGGGCCTTTGGGGACCATGGTGGAGTACGTCACGTTATTGGAAGATTCAGGAGGCTTTTGGTGAGCGGCGCTCCTATTTTGCAGTTTCCGATAAAACGAGTTACCGATTTCCACAGCGGCCGCAGCCACGGCGGGTGGCAGGTCGTCTTGACCCTGCGGCATCAGCGCGGCGGGCAGCCTTACGTCGTCGTTCAATTGGACGGCCCGAGCGGCTGAATCTGCGGAGAGCTCGATATCTTCTTCGGCTGACATCCGATCAACCACATCACCAGAAACGGGAGTGCCCTCTGCGGTGGGCGGAGAGATCGCGGAACCGGCTTGATCTGTGGCGCGTCTCATCCCGGTCGCATCGGTATTACCAAGGGCGGCCGGGCTTTTTACCCGAAATGCGGTGGTGATGGCGTCATTTCTGGAACCGGCAGTGTCCTTGTCCCGGTATGCCATGCGGTGCGAGACAAGCGGCGGAGTCAGCCGGTTATCGGTGGTTTGCGCATCTTTCACGGACGGACGCAGGACCATGATGATGCAGGAAGCGGCCAGTCCGGTCGCGCACCATCTGAAAATGTGACGGCGTATTCGTGTCATGTTGGTAGTGTGGCGGGCGGGAAAAAATTGTTTTGCAAAGAAAAAGCTGGCACCGGGATGCCCGATGCCAGCTTCAAGTTCGTTGGACTCGACGGGCTTGGGTATGATTGAATCCAATCTCGACCCAAGCTCATCAAGCTCCAGCCGGATCAAGGAGCAACAGTGCCACCGTCGGACGCACGGCTCACATTCATTTTAGTCTCTGATCCGACCGTAGTAATCGGCAGACCGGCGGTGCTGATGTTGGCAGGGATGGCACCTTTGAGGGCGTTATAAGCAGTAACCTTGTCAGTCACGGTGGTGTTCCGGAACATGCGCTCATATCCCCAAGCGGTGTATTGGCCGTTCTTGATCTTGAGCTTGTCTGCAGCACTCAACGAGCCGCCGGTTCCCAAAAGGTCGAGAGCCACGCCGTTAAATGCGCAGAGCCTGGCACCATTACCGCCATTAGCATTTCTTGCCGTGTTGGCGTCTTTGATTGAAGTCCAAGTGATGAGGTCGACCTTGGTATTGGTTGATACCACACCGTAGGTTTCATCGTAAACAGTGGGAATTGCGGAGGTCTTGCCGAAGTCAGCCGCAATGTTGTCGCCGCTCTCGTAGCCACCATTGCCAGTCACGTCTTGTCCCCAAACCGTGGACTTGCTCGTGGCCAATTGACCTGCACCCGGTTGGCTGTTCAGGGTATTGACGCCGCCTTGAGGAACCAACTGGAGTTTGGTGATTGTCGAGTCACTCGGTGAGATATTGACGTATTGTTTCACGGTGGTGGTGATGCCATAGCCGATTTCCGCATGTGCGGTTGTGCGGGTTCCCGAGCCGTCGTTACGGCCAACCGCGTAAACCTTGGTGGTGTGCAGTGGGTCTCCCGTGAACAGGCTCAGAGGCTGACCCTTGGAAAGCACCGCGCGGTATTGTTGTGAAGTCACGCTGGTGATGCTCGAACCCTGGTTGGATAACATCGAGAAGACGATCACGCCGACTCGGTCATTGGAAGCCAAGGTATTGGGGAAGGGCGTGGAGGAATTGTTCACATCGGAAAACGCGATGTCAGAAGTCGTGGTGAGTGTCTCAAACCCACCAGTCACTGTTGGGCTGGCCACTTCCACGCCAGGATTCGCGGCGGTGGTTCCATTGAGTTGACCGACCGGGTAATAAGTCGGTGGCGACGGGTCAGGGGTAGCGCCACCAGTGCCAACCAAGTTCAAGGCGCGAACTCCTTCAACCGAGCCAGTGAAGCAGCAGCGGATAGTCGTGGTGCCAGTGATGCCTGGGAACTTGCCGACCCAGATCGACCGCTTGGAGCTTTTAGCATCGAGAGCGGCTTTGTCGTGGGCGTATTTATAGCTCACGCCGCCCTCGCTGACGTTGCCGATATCGTACTGTGCCTTGATGGCGGTGATTGTGGCGCTGCGGAACGCAGTGGCACCGGTGATGTTGATAACCACGTCGGCATAGGCCGTGGTTGCGAGTGCGAGGGCGGTGAGGCCGGTAATATATTTGGTTGGTTTCATAATTTTGTTTTTCTGAGTAATTGATGGTTGATCGTATTGTCAATTCAGGCGGAACGGCGGCGGCGATAACCGAGACCGGCAAAGGTGCCAATCAGGCCCAATGCAAGAGCACCGGAAGGCTCTGGGACAGCTGAGATTCCAGTAACAAATGATACCTTACCGTTGGTGCCGACGGTGAAGGTTCCCTCGTAAGTGCCCTGCCCGGTTGAGCCGGTTCCGGCGACTTCGTCCGTCAAACCTTCTATGGCAACGATGCGGTAGAGGTCGAGGGCAAACTCAACAGGCCCAGCGGCTCCAAAGGTGCCGAAGGCGGTTGCACTTCCTTGCTGCTGGATACCGCCCTCAAACGCCCGGAACGCCGTCTGTTGGCTCCAGGTAGTGACACCACCACTAGGGGTAAAGGAGGTAATCGGCTGCTTGTCATCGATCTGCGAAACGCTGGTCGGGGAGACAGTCTGGCCTACGGTGTAGCTGTTACCCAGCACGTCGTTCTGAGTCTTTACGTCCGATGCGGCGTTGGACAAATCGGTATCGCCGAAAATGACCCACTGGCTGGAATTTGCCTCGCCCACGGTCCCGACAGCATTGCGGGAGGCGGATACATACACGGTCCGAGCCGCATCGCCGTTGGTGACAACCTGTGAGAAGTCACTCTCGGAAAAAACACCGGCGAGTCCGGCATAAATTGTCGGATCGGTCGCCCAAGTGCCACCGAAAGCAGAGGTGAGCGTGGAGTTGAGGTCCAGGAAGTTGAAGTTGCTCGTGGCGTCCGCGCCGGCGGCGGCTCCGCGATAGAGCGGGGCAGCGTTGCCGAGATCAACGTAAACGGTGTTAGTGCTGCCGGTTTTCTGGAAGGTCAGCATCAAGTCGCCCGCGTTGTAAAAGGTGTTCACCGCCGTGGCGGAGAGCGCCGACATGAGAGACGAAACTGCCGTCAGTAGGACACTTCGTGTGAATTTGTTCTTCATATTGATGGTATTGGTTATTGAGATGGATTCAGTGCCAAAAAGTGACGATCCAACGAGGTTTGAACCGAGCTAATCAAACTCTGAATGTGGTGCAATAATGGGCGATGGATCAATATCGACTAGTGTTGCTTTGTGAAGGTTTTGTCACCCGGAGATTTACACCGGGTTCTTGAGTTTCGATAAGAATTCGTTGGTTGTGGCATGCGTTGAGTTGGCATGGCCAGGCCCTATGAAACTCCCCAGAAGCGCTGTTGAGGCCTACTGACGAGACTGGTATCTTGACTTGGGTCAACGAGGCGAACGTGATTATGTGACGGTATTGTAACATGGTCGGATTTGCCCCGGGTCAACTGGTCCGTATGTTTCAGGTTCATCTGCAAAGCGGCAGAGGAAAACGACACAGGCTGGCCTCTAAAGGCCAGTGATTGCCCGACTAAACGCAGATCATTCCACCAGAACCAACCATCAGCCCATGAAAAACAATTTATCCAATCTGCTCCTGGCTGGAGCAATGACACTCGGCCTCGCGGTGCCCGCCATGGCTGTAAATCCGTATTATGCCGCCGGAGACTTGGTGCTTACCTTCCAGAAAGCCGGCGACACCAACACCGTTTACGTCGGCCTAGGCAACGCCGCCACGCTCTATCGTGGAAGTGCGGCCGGTCCAGGCGCCGCAAACAATATCAATTTTCTCGATCTCGACACCAAGCTGATTGAAGCGTTTGGCGCAGATTGGGCGACTGATCCTGATATCTTCGCTGGACTCGCAGGTGTTTATTCCACAAGCGACACTTCCACGGTCGTCGTCAACGGTGACGCGGCCCGGACCGTGTATGTGTCTGCTACTCGCTACAGCGTGGGGACTGTGGGCGCATCCAATTCCAGCCAATGGATCATTTTCGGCGACACTGATTTGTCCAACGGCGCGTCGGATATCAATACACAAAACAATGTTTTCGGAGATATCGGCACTTTTCCTGCCAATAATTACGCCGAGCAAATTGTCGTATCCCCGACTTCTATTTCGAAGATCGACAATTTGCAGCCTTTGACGATTTTTCAAGGAGTCGCTTCTCAAGGGGTGGCATTTCGGGCATTCGAGGGCGGAGTCCAGCAACAAGGAAGCGCAACCGCATTCGGCAATTTTGGAGCCGCCGGGTCTGTCGAGTTTGCCCTCGACCTCTATCGCATCGTTGCCGTTGAAGGCCTGGCGAACGAAGTCGCCGGTACCGGGACAACTGGTGAGGGCACCTACGAAGGTACCATCACCGTCGGCACCAATGGCAAGGTTTCCTTCATCTCCCAAGGTGCCGCTCCGACTTCCACTTACGACACCTGGGCCTCCACCTTCAACCCACCGCTGACCAATGCGAACGACCGACTTCCGACTGCGGATCCGGACAATGACGGCTTCAACAACCTCGCGGAATTCGTTTTGAACGGAAATCCAAGTGTCTCCAATCAATCAATCGCTCCCGCGCTCGACGCCTCCGGAGCGAACTTTGTGTTCTCGTTCACCCGCCGCGATGATTCGGTGACTCAAGCTCCGGCGACGTTCCAATATGGCAGCGACCTCTCCGGTTGGACTGATGTGCCGGTGGCGACGAGTGGTACGGTCGGCGCGGCCACCGTTGTGGTCGCCCCCGGTACTGCGGTCACAGACGGTGTCACGGTGACCGTTCCGAAGTCGGTAGCCGTTGGTGGAAAGCTCTTCGGACGCATCAAGATTGTTAAATAAGCTCCGCCCGGTTGTCGGGTCTTAGCCAGAAATTCAAAACAACCCTTTCCGCATCGTGCGGGGAGGGTTGTATCGTCCCGGTCAAACCGGCATATCAACTGGTTTTGAAGAAGAGACCGCAAATCTTACGGTTTCCAGAGCGGAAAAGGAAGATGGCGAGCTTCGACGTCCAATCCTTATGATAGTGAACAACTCTAGTAAAAGTTGGGTTTGGATTGAGGTTGATCATTAGTCTCGACCAAGGGTGACGATAATGACACATTCGCATGTTTGATCGCCAAAGCAGCGCCTGCCGACTCTGAGAGCCGTAATGACTTCACCCTCCCGCCATTCATTCTGGATCCCCTGGATCGTGCTGATGGCGGCGCTGTGGGCGCAGGTTTTCTACTGTGCGAGCTACAACTGGCTCTACGGGGAGTATTACGACTACGGCTGGTATGTGCCACCGCTGGCGCTGTGGTTTTTCTATCGAAAATGGAGCGGATGGAAGATCGTCGCGGACCCGCCCGCGACGGGATGGGTTTTCGCCGGGGGAATGGTTCTTCTGACTCTGGCGTTGGCCGGATTGCGGACGGTGGGGCACGCCGATCCGGCGTGGACGCTGCCACAGTGGGGCCAGGCCGGTGTCGCCTGCATGGTCACGGGATTCGTCGTCTGGAAACGGGCGGGGAGAGCGGCGCTGCCGGGATTGGTGGGCGTGCTGCTTTTCACCCTGACTGCCGTCCGGCTGCCGGACATAATTGAAACAGCACTGGTAGACGGGCTGACCCATGGGGTGCTGGACGCGAGCAGTTGGTTGTTCCAGATGTTCGGGCATCCCATCATGGTGCTTGGCAACCAACTGGAACTGATGGGCGAGGTGGTGGAGGTCACGGAAGGATGCAGCGGGATCCGCTCGGCACAGAGCTTTCTGATGGCGTCGTTGTGCTTCGGCGAGTGGCTGGGCTTGAGCGCGAGGTCGAGAGTGATTCTGGTGACGACGGGCTTTTTAACAGCCTGGGTCATGAATGTCGCGCGGGCCTGCACACTGGCGGAGATTCGTTTCAACCAAGGGGAAGCTTCGTTCGATAAAGCCCATGATGTGGTGGGCATGGCCGCATTCGTGGTGGGCACGGGCATTCTGTTATGGATTTCGCTGTTGATGGATTCGAAAGGGAAGGTGCGCCGGGTGGTCCGGCAAAAGGTGGCAAGCCCAAGCGTATGAACCTCCGCCGCGTCATTTTTTGTCTGGTTCCCGTGCTGCCGGTGCTCACGTCGGAGGTTATTTCGTATCGCTGGATGAATCCCACGATCACGAAAGCTTACATTTACCCCACACTCCCGCAGCTCGTGGCGGATCCCACTTTCAAGTCCACCCCCGAAGAATTCAACGCAATCAGGAGCAAAATCGTGTGCAGTGAAGGCTGGTTGGGAAAGATGGGCTCGGAGAATTCCGTCGGCATCCAGTTGGCATGGATCGAATGGAATGGAACGGAAGCACGAAACACGCTGGAAGCGTTCCGGCACAAGCCCGAGGTCTGCATGGGCGCCAACGGGATGAAGGTGGAACAGTCCTATCCGAAGCGGATTTATGGCACTGGAGAACAGCAATTCGTTTTCGACACCAAGCTTTTTCGACCGCTGCGGGGTGGCCCGGGGATCTACATCTTCAAAGCGGTCTGGGTCTCGGGGCTGATTGGCGCGAATTACCGGGATGAAATCCTGCCGGGTGCCAAGATCGACGATCTGAGGAACATGCGATTTGCGATCATCAAACATCGCTTCAAGCCCGAGCGCACCCGAGTCCTTATGGCCGGGGTAACCGGGCTGCCATCCGAAGAACTCGCATGGAAGGCGTTCTCCCGCGAAATCCTGCCGAAAATCCAATGGACTACCGTTTATCCACCTGCCACCCACTGATATGAAATTTTTCTCACGTGACGAGTCCCCGAAGGACCCTCTGGCAATTAAGACCACCCAGCGCGAGACGATTCGTATTTTCTGGAACGAGTTGCACCTCTTGTGGAAAGCGCTGTTGGTCATCTGCTTACTCGCGATTCTAGCAATTCCGTTCTACGGCAGAGCGATACGGGCGAAAAATACCCGTAGTTACGAACAGGATCTCATCGCCGCCAGACAGGCACTCGCGGCGGGTCGTGATGTGGAAGCCCGGGATCTATCACTATCCCTCCTGCGGCGCATCCCAAATAACAACGATCCTCTGCCCTTGCTCATGCATGCGGCCGCAGGTGCCCGCGATGCCCTGTTGGTGCCGGTCGCCCGCCGCTACCTGGAACTGGATACCCATAACAGGCCGGACCGGCTGTTCGCCTGGAAGACGATCTCAAACGAGTCTCCGATGGGAATCGCCGCCCACATCTGGTTCAAGGATATCGGCGAGGGAGAAAAAACGGATCCGGATTTCCTGATCGCCTGGGTGGAGCGGCTCGGAAACGAAAACCTAGGCCACGAAGTCGAGGGGATACTTGCCAAACAATCGGGGCTGATCGATCCGCGCCTGGAGCGCGCGCGCCTCACCATGCTCGCCAAAACCGGCACGGAAACTTCCTACCGCGAGCTTCAGGCGCGCTTGTTCGACCGCATCGCCAGTCACCCTAATGACGGCCCACTGCTGATCGACGCCATCGATGAGATTCCCCAATCCGCTCTGATCCCCTATGCCTTCATTGGCTTCGGAGACTGGCTCAAGTCACGCGGGGGCGAGCCGTCGGTGGAGAATCAATTGCGCCTCGCCCGCTGCGAGATAGTGGTGAAACCAGAAACCACTGAAGCGGTTGTCAACCGGATGGCGAGTGCCCATGGTGCTTCAAGTCCCCTTCAACTGGCGAAATTCTATCAAACACTTGATCGCCACGGGAAAGCGGAGGAACTCCTGAAACCACTCGTTGCCAAAGGCGATCCCGAGGCTTTCCCGATCATGGCGGGCATTCTTGAGCGGCAGGCCAGGCTCGAAGAATGGGACAAGCTGTTGGAGGCTCCCCCTGAAGGAGCCTTTATGCCCGGAGTCTTGTGTGACAGGGCGTTCATTGCCTGGAAACGGGGCGACGAAAGGGCAAAGGCTCAGTTCGAGCAGGAAGCGTTGATCCTTGCCGAAAAGCGGCTGCAGAACGATTTTCTGATCCAGCTCGCGCGCCGCGCTTCCGTTCGGGGAATGTCCGATTACGCGTTAGGGATCTGGGTGAAAGCAATCCGCATCGGCCCGTCCAGCCCGCTTCCGCTGTTTAGTTCGATTTCCTGGGTCTTCGAGACGCTTGCCCGGGACAAGCAGGAGAACCAGCTTGCTGATAGTCTCACCGTCTATCGCGCGGTGGAGCCTGGCAATCTGGACGTGGTCACCCAACACCTCTACATCGCGTGTCTCATCGGCAACGTGACGCCCGCCCAGGTTCTCGCGGCCCTCTCACCCGTTAGGGAGAAAATCCATTCCCAGCCGCTCGACTTCACGATCGCGTTGGCCAACCTTCTGGAAGGACGCGACAAACTGGCCGATGAGCTGACCGGCGACACAGGCATCGACTGGTTCTCACAGATTCCCGCTTTCCGAGCGATCCGGGCGATCACGCTGACCAGGATCGGCCGGAAAGAAGAGGCGGATATTTACATGGAGGACTTTCCATGGGACCGCCTGCTCCCGTGTGAAACCCGGGTTTATCGGGAACTTTTGGAACCTCCCAAAAAATCCAGTGAGCCCGGGAATGCTGAAAAACTCGAGAAAGCGGAGAAAGCCAAAATTGCCGAAGGAGTGAGGCAGGCGCAAAAGGCCAAAGAACTCATGGAAATCAGAAAAGCCCTCGAAGCCAAGGAAAGTGGGAAATCCGAGGAGGAAAAAATCGCCGAAAAAGCGGAAAAATCGGAAAAATCGAGATTGGCGGAACAAGCCCGGCAAGCGGCAAGAGCCGAGGAACTGAAAGCCATCAGGGAACGACTGGCAGCGCAAGCCGCCAAGGAAGCGGCTGCCAAAAACACCCCGAAAACAGGGGAGCCTGATGATGTCAAAAAAATCATAGAGGCAGGCGAAGAAAAAAATCCCAAACATCCCTGAAAAACCATCATCGACTGCTAGAAAAGTCGGAACGATGGTCTTCAATCACCGACCTCCAAATTTCCGCCACTGGCGAGTGCTTACGAACTGTCATTCCCCCTGCTCCGGGCGAAGATTCACGCGGAGTTCGAACAGGTCGCGGCGGCGGTCCATCAGCGGCGTGACGGAGCCGGACTCGCGGCTGCGGTAGAGGTCGGTGATGTCGAGGTCGGTCACCAGCATCGTCTCGACGTTCGGATCGGCCTCAGCCTGGATGCCGTCCCGGGCGAACTCGAAATCGGACGGAGTGAAAACAGCGGCGCGTCCGTAGTGGATGTCCATTGCGGGAACGTCCGGCAGATTTCCCACCACTCCGGCGGTGACCACGTAGATCTGATTCTCAATCGCTCGCGCGGCGGCGCACTTCGTCACCCGCAGGTAGCCCTGGCGGTTGTCCGTGCAGTAGGGAACAAAGAGGATCTCCACGCCCTGCTCGGCCAGATAGCGCGCGGCTTCGGGAAACTCGACGTCATAACAGATCAGGATGCGATCTTCGCCTTGGGCGTTTGGATCACTAACAGCGAACTGCCGCCGGTGATGCCCCACCAGGTGGTTTCCGAAGGAGTGATGTGCAGCTTCGGTTGGGAAACAAAGGTGCCGTCGGGGCGGAACACCATCGCCTCGTTCTGCAAGCGGCCGTCCGACTGGATCACCGGATGCGAGCCGGCGATGAGGTGCAATCCCTGCTCGCGCGCCAACGTGGACATCAGATCACGAAACTGCGGCGTCAGTTCCGCCAGCCGCCGGATACCCTCGCGGGAGCTCATCTGCCCCATCGCGGAGAGCAGTTGGACTGAGAAGAATTCAGGAAAAAGCACATAGTCCGCACCGTAATCCTCGCCTGCGGTTTCTACGAAATACCGGACCTGCGCCGCGAACTCCTCGAAGCCCTCGACCTTGCGCATCTGGTACTGCACGCAGGCCACGCGCACTTTCCGTTCGTCACCCTCCTGCTGCTGATAGAACGGATTCAGCCACTCGATGAGCGTCGCATAATTCCGGCTGCGCGGGTCGCGGATGTAGTTCGCCATCACATCGCGCACGACGAATCCCTCGCGCAGTTGGAAACCCATCACCGGGTCCTTGATGACGCCGTCCTGCACCGCGTGCACGTACTCCTCCGGCGTGTATTTGTCAGCGTAGCGCTCGTAATTCCACAACCGCCCGCCTGCCAGAATCCGCCGGAGGTTGAGCCGCCTGCACAGCTCGCGGCGGATTTCATAAAGTGCCGCGCCGATTCCCTGACCGCAGCACTCCTGATCCACCTAGACTTCCGCGCCGTAGAGCGTGTCGCCCTGCGGATCGTGATTGTAAAAGTAGCCGTCGTCCGTGATCCCGTAATATGTATGGTGGCGCAGCGGATCGCGGCCGGTGGAAACGATGAGGCTGGATGAAACCCCGATGATTTTTCGCGCTTTCTCGATCACCACCTGGCCCTCCTCGAACACGATCAGATGCGACTGGAGCTGGTCCTCACGCCATGCTTCATCGGTGCCCATGGTCGGCGGGAAACAGCTCTGGTGCAGCCGGATCATCGCAGGAAAATCCTCCGGGCGCGGGTGTCGCGCGATGACGGGTCCGTCTGCCAACATGATTTCACGAGCTTCCATGCGCGGACTTTGGAGGCGGAAACAGAGCGAGTAAACCGCGTTTCTCACCTGCGGGAGATTCAGCCGCGCCACCGAAAATAGGCATTGCGGAAATCGCGCGGCTGGTTTTCTCTCTCCGGGCTGTCAGGGGCCGTGGAGGTTCGGCAGGCGAACCCCGCCAGGCCTTGATCGGAGCAACGGTAGTTTGTCCGTGCTTGCCGCGGATTCCCTGACAGCACTTTTTTCCGCAGGTGGCGGATTGCAAAACTCCGGATTTCCGTCATTTTCAGCGGCACCATGAGCGACACGAAATCCCCAATCGCCTCGATCGTTTACCCGCAGGACAGCGCCACCGTCACCGCATTCGGCGACACCACCACCTTCCACCTAACCGGTGATCAGACAGGCGGACGTTACACCGTTTTCACCAGCATCACCCAGCCCGGCGGCGGACCTCCTCCCCACCGCCATGAAAACGAGGACGAATGGTTTCTGGTACAGGAAGGCCGCGCGGAATTCTTCAATGGCGAGGCGTGGACGGAAGTCCCGGTCGGCACTTCGGTTTTCATGCAGCGCGGCACGGTCCACACTTTCCGCAACGCCGGCGACACCCCGCTCAAGCTGCTGGTCCAGGCGTCTCCTTCCGGATTCGAAACATTCTTCACCCGCTGCGCCGCGCAGTTTGACAAACCCGGAGGCCCCGACATGGCGCGGATCATGGAGATCAGCACCGAACACGGAATCAGCTACGCCTGATAGAGAGCGACCCGAGCAATTTGCACGACGCTGTCGGAAAAAATATCGGGTGCAAGGAATTCGACACCCGCTTAGAATCATCGGATCGTGGAAGAGACGACCCCCAAGAAAGTAACCGAGGAGGATCCGGCAGAGGATCGCCAGACCCTGAAAACCACCTGCCGTCAGTTCTGGCTGATCTCGAAAGCGTTCTTCGCTTCGGAACGCCGCCACAAGGCGCGGGGCTTCCTCATCGCGCTGTTGCTGCTCGCCCTGGCAGTGGGTGCGATCCAGGTCCTGATGAGCTACGCCGGACGGGATTTCATGACGGCAATCACCGACAAGAACCCGCCGGCCTATTGGAAAGCGCTCGGCTGGTATCTCGGCAGTTTCGCCCTCGCGATTCCAATCGGCGTTTACTACCGGTGGGTCGAAGAACGGCTGGCACTGTTATGGCGCGAATGGATGGCGCAGCATCTGGTGAAGCGCTATTTCAACAACCGCGCCTATTTCCGGCTGCTGGGTTCCGAAAGCGTGGACAACCCGGACCAGCGGATCAGCGAGGACGTTAGAAACTTCACCACCAGCTCGCTGGCCTTCCTGCTGATCGTGCTGAACTCGACGGTGACGCTGGTGGCCTTCGTCGGCGTGCTATGGATGATTTCCGGCACCTTGGTCGTCACCCTCGTCGTTTACGCGGTCGCGGGAACAGCGGTCAGCGTGCTGATAGGGCGAAAGCTCGTCGGACTTCACTACCACCAGTATGAAAAGGAGGCGGACTTCCGCTACGGCCTCGTACGCGTGCGCGACAACGCGGAGTCGATCGCTTTCTATCGGGGAGAAAAACGCGAACATCTGGATCTCTTCAAACGCCTGTCCGCCGCAGTGGCGAACATGCAGCTCATCATCATCCGGAACCGCCACCTCGCGTTCTTCACCAACAGCTACAACTACCTCGCGCTGATCCTGCCGGTGCTGGTCGTCGCGCCGATGTACATGCAGGGGAAGGTCCACTTCGGAGTCGTCACTCAGGCGGCGGGCGCGTTCGGCCAGGTGCTCACCGCGGTTTCGCTGATCATCACGCAGTTCGGCCAGTTGAGCGCCTATTTGGCAGGCGTGCAGCGTCTCGGAAGCCTCTGGGACCAGCTCGACGAACACGACGCCGAGGAAACGCGTATCTCCGACGAGGCCGACAAAACACCCGAGGAAAACTGCCACATCGTGCGCCTCGACAAGCTCACCATCTGCACACCGGGCAAGGGCAAGATGTTGGTGAACGATCTTTCCTTCGAACTTCACGCCGGCCAGAGCCTGATCATCATGGGCGCGAGCGGCACTGGAAAAAGCTCGGTCCTGCGCACCATCGCCGGCCTGTGGTATGGTGCGAGCGGTATTTTGGAACGCCCCGCCTTCAACCAGCTCATGTTCCTGCCGCAGCGCCCGTACATGGTCGAAGGCAGCCTGCGCGACCAGTTGCTCTATCCGTATCCCGACCGCGGCGCCACCGACGAGGAGATCCACGCGATCGTGGATGCGGTGAATCTATCCGACGTCTTCGAGCGCGTGGACAACGACCTCGCCCGCGTGGTGGACTGGGGCAACGTGCTATCGCTCGGCGAGCAGCAACGGGTCGGCTTCGCCCGGCTGTTCCTGCGCAAGCCGAAGTTCGCCTTCCTCGACGAGGCAACCAGCGCGCTAGACGAGGACAACCAGCAGACGCTCTATCAGTCCATCAGGAATTCGGAGATCGGCTTCATCAGCGTCGGCCACCGTGAAACGCTGATCCAATACCACGACCGCCTCCTGAAGCTGGACCGCTCGGGCTCATGGGAAATTCACGACAATGACCCGGCTCAGGGCGCGGCGGGAACGACGCCCTCGTAAACCACCAAACTGGACGCCGGCACCGGCAGACGCAGCGGCCCGCCCGCATCGATATCGGGAACTTCCGGTGATTCCCCCTGACCTATAATTAGAACCGGTCGCAGGACTTTTCCCGCAGTGTCGAGCGTCGTGGGCAAACGGATCTGCCAGTCACCCGCCGAGGTCGTGCGTTCGACGTCCGAGGCGTTTACCACGACCACCGCGAAGTTCTTGCCATCTTCTGAGGCGCGCGCGAAGGCGAAGACTCCGTCGTCCTGATCGCTCGCACCACTGTCCACCCAGAGCGGAATCCATTTGCCGGTCCGCATCATGGGAAGTCTTTCCCGCAATGCTGCCAGCTTGGAAATATCACGGAATGCGGCGGAGCTTTTCACTTCGGCCATGGTCGGACCTCCCTTGCGCGGATAGAACATCAGGCGTCCGGTTTCCCCGTCCTCGCCGATTTTTCCGCCTTCGTCCAGCAGTGAGAATTCCGCGCCGTAATAGAGACAAGGAATGCCCGGCAGCGTCATCACCAGTCCCTGCGCCAGGCGGTTGCGACGCTCGGTAACACCCGCCACGCGGAAGCGGTTGAGGCCGTCGTGGTTTTCAATGAAGGTGATGATTTTCTGTTGGGCGTTGAGCCCGTCGGCACCGGGATTGGGATTGTAGTAGGGCCGGTCGTTCGCATCGCTGGCCGTCCGGATGGTCAGGGATTTTTCCAGTGCCGCCGGGGAGCCGAACTGTTTGCCCGGCTGCCGGAGATACTCGCGGGCGCTGAAGCAGAAGTTGAAATCCAACACCGAGTCAAGATCCGGCGCGGTGCTTTTCGGCCAGTCCGAGCGCCAGGTGTAGCGTCCGAGCGTCTCCGGATTTCCGTCATAGATCTCGCCGAACAACAACTTGTCCGCGGCCGCGCTGCCGAGTCGCTTGCGCAGGCGCTCGGTGAACGCATCCCAGAAGGGGTGGTGCACGTGCTTCACCGTATCGATCCGCAGGCCGTCCACGCCGACGGTGGTCAGATAAAATTGATAGATCTCCACGAACTCGTCCACCAGCGCGTCAAAGTATTCCCCATTCGGATCCGTCCAGAAATCCCGCAGGGAGAAGAAATCACACGCGATTTCCTCGCCGTCCGTCTTTCCCAGACTGTCCGGGGAAAACCCCTTGCGGCCGTAACTTTCCAGCTTCGAAAGCGTGCCCTTGGTCGCGATCCTCGCGCCCAGCAACTCGCGGGGGCCGTCCGGCTGCGTGCGCTCGGCATTCCATTTCGGAACCTCCGCCCATTTCGCGTTCGCGTGGAAACCGTCACTCTGATAGGGCTGCACCCACTCCCCCTTCTTGTCCACGTTGAAGGTGCCGTCGCCGTTGTCATCGTAGTAAAAAACCGGTCCGGCATGGTTGAGCACCACGTCCTGGATCACCTTGATCCCCTTGGAGTGCGCCAGTTTCACGAAATCCTGATAGTGCTTCATCCGGCCTTCCGCGTCGTCGGAATACGGCTCACCCGCCAGCGAGGTCCTGCTGGTGAGGTGGGGATCGATATCGAGCCAGTCCTGCGCCCAGTAGCCATGATGGCCGCTTTTCCAGCCGCCGAGGTCGTAGCCGGAGCGCCAGATATTTCTAACCACCGGAGTGAGCCACAGCGCGGTGACGCCGAGGTCGCTGAAATAACCGGCCTGCAGCGCCTTCTCCACGCCACGCAGGTCGCCGCCGAGGTAACGCGAGATATCCTTCTGGTGCGGATCGAAAAGCGCCGGATCGCTGCCAGCAGGCACATCATTGGCCGGATCGCCGTCGTTGAAGCGGTCCGTCATCATGAAATACATCACGTCATCGCTCCAGGGCCGCGCGTCGGCCGCCGAGACCAGCAAAAGCGCCCCCAGGATGGATTTGAGGGAACAGTCGAATAGGGGTTTCAAGGACACGACATCATATGTTCGGCGGCGGCAGGCGGTTGGCCAAATTCCAAAGATCTGCCGGATTACCGCTCCACACGGGCTACCTCATCCGGGTTATCCCCATTTCAGCGACGCCATTCCACTCGTCTCCAACGATATAGGGATTTTTTCCCTAAGAATACTGGCTTCCAGCTCATTGGTAGGAATCCATTCCGGAAAAATTGAAAGAATTTTTCACCTCCATGTGATGGGCGGCTAATGGCGGTTGACGAGGCACCCATCCTGCGTCTAGTCCTTTTTCGTGCAAACCCATACCAAAAACCTGAAGCCGTCTCATCACGGGTTTACCTTGGTCGAGCTGCTGGTGGTCATCGTGATCATCGCCTCGCTCGCCGCCGTCTCGTTTTCCGTCAGCCGAAAAATGATGAGCAAGGCGCAGGCCAACCTCGCCATGCAGAATCTGAAGCAAATCGGCCCCGTCCTCACCCTTTACGCCACGGACCATTCGATGAAACTGCCAGCCGCGAAGAACACGACCCAGCTCCCGGACGGAACCACCGTTGATATCCAGTGGAACGAGGCCTGTCTCATCACGATTTATCCTGACAGCCGACCCGAGGATTTCAAGACCGTCCAGTGGTGGGAAAGCAGCAAATCATTCCTGCGCAATCCGATGTTCAAAGATAGCTCCGGATGGGCTCCGCTCAACCCCGGCTATGCGATGAACTTGAAGGTTGCTGAAAACCTCGCTGCCGCACAGAATCCAGCGTCACCAGCCGATCCTCTCTCGGTCACCGTCGCCCTCGTCAGCATTCCCGATCAGGGGCGGACTCCCATTATCGCACCTAACACAGACTGGACCTACCGCTACGATCCCGGCGAGACCGCGAAGTTCGAAAAGAACCCGGCAAAGGAACTGCTCTACGACGGCAAGGTGCCGATCCTGTTCGTGGACGGCCACATCGAGTCCATGACTCCGAAGGAATACCGCGACAAGGGTCTCGACCAGATGCCACTGCCCCCGGAGCCCTGAGATTTTTCCGAACATTCTTGAAATCCGCGGGTCCCGACCGGACCCGCGGTTTTTTTACCTACGTCCACCGGGTTTTCCCCCTGTGCATCCTGCCCGATGTGATGCATCGTGCTTGTGGCTGACCCCATGCTTGCGCTTGAAATCGGGTGACAAGGAGTTTAGCGACAACCGCAAGGCACTCAATATCAATGCCGACGAGGCCTGGTTGTCGGACCCAAGCGGATGTGGCGCGCGAGGTGCAAGAAAAAATCATCCGTCTAAAATTGCATTCACATGATCCCCAATTTCCACTGCCAATCATGGTTTTCGCACAAGCTGCGGATCCCCTTGATGGCACTGGCGATTCTTGCGGTACCTTTTTCCATCGCCAAAGGCCAGACCGAGGTCGCCGACATCATGCCACTGGGCGATTCGATCACCCGCGGCACCAACGACATCAATTCTCCCAACGGTGACATTCCCGGCGGCTATCGGAAAAATCTCCAAGCCCGGCTCTCCAGCGGCGGCTTTCCCTACAATTTCGTCGGCAGCAGGACTGACAATGCCGCTGCGGGCATCGACCCGGATCACAACGGCAACAACGGCTTCCGCACTGACCAAGTGCTCGCCAACCTGTCAACATGGATGGCGGTCCAACCGGACACGGTGCTTTTGCTCATCGGCACCAATGACATTCTCCAAGGCGTGCCGGTCGCGACTATTGCCAGTAACCTCAGCACTCTGATCGACCGCATCACCACCGCCTATCCCAAGCGCAGACTCTATGTCTCCACTGTCCTGCCGATCAGCGGAAAGGACTGGAACGGCCAGACTGCGGCGACACTCAACAACAACGCGAACGCCTACAACGTCCAAGTCCGCAATCTGGTCCAACAATATCGGAACAGCGGACGCAACGTGACACTGGTGGACATGAATGCCCTCCTTGTCTATACCAACACGGACCCGTCGAAAAATGTGTTCCAACCGGGTGACGGCGTCCATCCGGGCCAAGCTGGGTACGGCCAAATTGGGGTCCTTTGGTATAACGCCATCACGGCGTCAGGATCGCTGGTCGATCCTCCAAGCGGGCCATCGGGATATGATTCATGGGCATCCTCCTACAGCGCCTTCCTTGGGCTGCCGGTAGCGGACCGCGCACCTCCCGCCGACCCTAACAAAGACGGCATCTCCAACCTGCTCTCCTACGCCCTCGGCCTTGACCCGCTTTCCAACAGCGCCGTCGCTTCCGCTCCGCTTCTGATCGCCAGCACGCAGGAACCCGGCGCTCTTGTCTTCACCTACCGGCGCAACAAGCTCGCTCCGGAACTGGTTTACGAGATCCTCGTTTCATCCAATCTGCAAGCCAGCGGATGGAGTGTGCAGGGCCAGCAACAGGCCGTGACGAGTGCCGTGGCGGGTGAGCAGAACATCGAGTTGGTCTCCGTGACAATTCCGGGGGATCCGCAATCTGGCAGGAAATTCGCCTATCTGCGGGTGACCCGATGATCAGCGGGTGCCAGCGACGGACATTTCCAGGCTGTAGAGCGAATCCATCGCAGTGATGAAAAGCGTTTTCATGTCACCGCCGCCGAAGCAGACGTTGGCGGTCCAGCTTTCGTTGATCGGAATCTCACCGAGCTTTTTGCCTTCCTTGTCGAAAACGGTGACGCCCTTGCCTGTCAGATAGAGATTACCAGCGGAGTCACGGGTCATGCCGTCAGAGCCCATCTCGCAGAAAAGCTTGCGGTTCGTAAGAGCGCCGTCCTTCGAGATTTCATATTGCCAGGTCTTGTGCGCACCGATGTCGGCGACGAACAGCAGCTTTCCATCAGGCGAGCCGATGATGCCGTTGGGCTGGACGAGGGTGTCTTCGGCGATGACCGGCTTCTCCGCCCCCTTCGGGAGATAAAATACGCGCTGCTTTTCCTGTTCCGGCTTTTCCCGGCCCTGCCAGTAGTCGCGCTTGTAAAACGGATCGGTGAAATAGATGCCGCCCGCGGGATCGATCCAGAGATCGTTGGGGCCGTTGAAAAGTTTTCCCTCGTAGTTTTCGAGGATCGCCACGTGCTTTTTCGTGGCGGTGTCGATGGCCCAAAGCTGGCTCTTCTCGTCGGCGCAGGCGAGGAGCCTGCCAGAGTGGTCGAAATAGAGCCCGTTTGCCCTGACGCAGGGTTTCATGAAATCAGTGACCGTGCCGCCATCGACGGACCATTTCAGGATCCGGTCGTTAGGTTGATCGGTGAAATAGACATTACCTTCGGAATCGACCGCAGGGCCTTCGGTGAACTTGTAGCCCTCCGCAACAAGTTTCAGTTCCGCGCCGGCAGCGCTGGGAACCTGGGCGTTGGCGGAAGGAGCGCAAAAAACAGCGGCGAGTAGGACGGCGGAACGATGCCTGGCTAGGTTCTTAAATTCCGGAGTGGAGCTTCATTTTTTCCGCTCGCCGCCCTGCCCCGCTTCCATGCCTGATAGGACGGTGCCGTAGATGCCGAGGCCCTTTGACTTCAGCTCGTTGCGGTATTGCTCCAGCTGCTTTTCATTGAGTACCGGGCGGAGCAGATCGACTTTGGCATTGATGCGTTTGTCGATGGTCTCGCGGAGTTTTTGCGCCGTTTTTTTCTGATCGCCGCCGGCCTCTTGCCGGGTCGCAGAATCCATCATGGAATCGGTCAGTGCCTGTTGGATCCCTAGGTCGTATGGGTCCATCTCGATGCCCATCCCTTCGGTGAGCATGGCGGTCATGTCCTGAACCGGAGATTCCTCCGCCACTCTGGTCTCCGCGGCTTGCGCCAAAAGCTTGTAAACTTCATCGCGCTGGCCGTCCTCGAAGCGGACGACGCCCTGAAGCTTCGAGAGGCTCTTCAGCGCGGCGGTATCCACCTTGCTGCGGTGTTCGCGATCCTTGAATTCGACGAGCGCGGCTTTCTGGTCATCCGTTAGCGAGGGTGCCAGTTGATCTTCCAGCGCCTTGTCGGTAAGTAGTTTCGAGAGTTCCGGCAGATTGGTCATGCTCTTGGGATCGGTGAAATCGAGGCCTTCGAGCTTTTTCATTCCGTCGTCCAGCCAGGTGGTGAGCTTGCCTTTCTGATCGGCGGAAAGGTTCAGATTTTCCGTGAGGGTGCTGATCTGTTGTTCGAACTTGTCGCGCTGGCGCTTGACCATGGCCTTCGACATTTCCTCCTGCATTTTTTTCCCCTGATCCATCGCCTTATCCATCTGCTCGCTGGTAAGCTTGTCGGATGGTTTTTTTACGACGGCTTCCCGTTGGATATGCTTGCCGGGGACAGGGATCTCCTCAGGTGCCTTTACAGTGGCGGGCCCGGAGGATTTGGATGACGCCGTGACTCCGGCCGGGGCGGCAACGGCAGCGGCCGGGAGGGGTTTGACCAGCCAGCCGAGCGCGAAGCCGAGCAAAAGCATGAGGGAGCCAAAAGGGATCAGGTTTTTCACGGTGGAGTTCTATCAACTATTGGGTGGGGCATCATGCGGTACCGGCGGGATCAACCGGGTCCGGTGGAAATCGCTCTATCGACGGCGCATCTGCTCCTCGACAAAAATTTCCGCGAGGCGGAAACAGCGGCGGGAAAGGTCCTTCGCGTCGTTGTCACCGATAAGGGCGACGCCTTCCTCGCTGACTTCCGCCAGATAGATCTTCCAAGCCATTTTCGTGAGCAGCTCGGGATCGACCTTCGGGCGCTGCGGCTGGTGTTGGGGCGGCTGCGGTTTCTGCTGCGGCGGCGCGGCAGGCTGGCGCGGTGCTTCGGACAGCTCACCTGCTTCAATGGAGTGCTCGTGGACAGGCGCGGCGGCGTTCTGTGGCGCATCGCCCTTGCCCTTCCCTTTGCGGCGGCGGCGCTTGCGCTTGGCACCTTCGGATTGGGAAGGGTTGCCGGTGGAGGCGGCTTCGGGTTCCGGCCAGTCGCTTTCGGAAGAGGCGGGCTCGGGCGCATCCGAATGATCCGGCACCACGGCCTGGACGATTTCCGCAGGAGCCGGTTCGGCGGCGGACTTCGCAGCGGGCGCGGCGGATTTTGCGACTTTTTTCGGCCGGGGAGTGGAAATCTTGCGGACGCGTGTTTCGCTTGCGGCTGCCGGTGTCGGGAGATTTTCAGGGGAGGAATCGTTTTCTTCGCTCATGTTGCTGGGGAGAAGGAAGCCCGCAGAAATGGCTGGCGTCGAGAACATTCAAGTGGAGCGGACGGTGAAACTTACCGACGGGAAACGCGGGGGTTTGGTTCACTTTTTATCGGTCGCAGGCGGCGGCGGAGGTGCGGGTTCGCGCTGGACGGAGACTTTCAACGGGCGGCGCGGGGCCTCGCCATCGGCCCGATAGACGAGGACCAGGCTGCGCTCTCCCGGGTTCTGCGTGATGGTCCCGGCGTGCAGCCGGCGGGGGCTACCGGAAAAATGGAAGCGCTGTTCTGAAAAAGCGCTTTTTTGGGACAGGCTCTACCTACTCCCTCGAAGAAGCCCCCAGTCCGCCGGTAGCCCGACCGGATTCCACGCGCTCCGTCAAGTGCCTCGCCCAAAGCTTCTGGGCCCGATCCCAACCGTGCCTCGACTCGGCACGGATTCTCCGTTCGAGAGCACTACGAAATTCTGCGGAGGGTTCCATCAGAAGGTTGATTATCCATTCCAGACAAAATCCAGTCAGGAAAGCCTCTATTGAATCGCCGTGACACAGATATTCCTGTCTGTTCTTTCACAAGCACCCGAAGAAGAGACAGGAATATCTGTATCACGCCTCCCCTCAATCCAGGAACTTCCCGGGATTCAAAATATCGTTAGGATCGAGCGCGTTTTTCAACGCACGGTGTGTGTCGAAAGAAACCTCCCCCAGCGCCTGATGGATCCAGCGCTTTTTTGCGAGGCCCACGCCGTGCTCGCCGGTGATGGCCCCGCCTTGTTCGAGCACCCAGGTGAATAGCAGATCGAGCGCCGCATCCGCCCGCTCGCGGGTTTCGGGATCGTTGTAATCCTTCACCATCAGGTTGGTGTGGATGTTGCCGTCCCCCGCGTGGCCGAAACAGGCGATCGGTATGCTGGTTTCCGCTTCGAGCTGACGGGCGAAGGTGACGAGTTCAACGAGTTTCGAGCGCGGGACGACGATATCCTCATTCAATTTGGTGAGCCCGGTGTCTCGCAGCGAGTAAGAAAACTCACGACGGAGTTTCCAGATACGCTCACAAGACGCTTCGTCCGGCGCGCGCTCGATGAAGGTGGCTCCGAGCGAATCAAGCAGTTGATAGAGCTCCTCAATCTCGGATGTGACGGCGGCAGGTCGGCCGTCGATCTCCACGATGAGATGGGCGTTACCGGGAGGAAACACTTCCGCGCCGAGACGTTTGCGCGCGGCTTCCAACGTGAAGGCATCCGTGATTTCCAACGCCGACGGCAGATGCCCCGCGTTGAGAATCGCCTGCACCGCGGCGGCGGCGAGCGCGTAGTCCGGAAAAATGGCAGCAAGCATGCCACGGCTGGCGGGCTTCGGGATCAGGCGCAGCGTGGCCTCGGTGACGACACCTAACATTCCTTCCGACCCGGTGAAAAGCCCTATCAGATCAAAGCCGGTCTTGTTCTTGTGCAGCCGTCCGCCGGTGCGGAGGATTTGCCCATCCGCCAGCACCACCTCCAGCCCGAGCACGTAGCTGCGGGTGACGCCGTATTTCAAACAACGCGGACCTCCGGCGTTGGTGGCGATGTTTCCACCTAACGAACACTCCTTGAGCGAGGCCGGGTCCGGCGGGTATTCCCAGCCGACCGCATGCACCGCGTCCTGCAAGGTCCGGGTGATCACGCCGGGTTGCACGATCGCCACACCGTCCTCTGGATAGATACCGAGGATCCGGTTCATCCGTGCGGTGGAAAGCACGATGCCGCCGAAAATCGGCACTGCCCCACCAACGTAGCCGACTCCCGCTCCGCGCGTCGTAACCGGGATCTTGCGCTCGTTGGCGAAGGCGAGCACGGCCGAAACATCCGCAGTCGATTCCGCGAAAACGACGACGTCCGGCGGATGACTCGCGGACCACTTGTCGGTAGAATGCTCCGCGATGCTTGCCGCAGTCGTGGTCACTTTTTCGCCACCGATGAGTTTGGCGAGAGATTCTGCTAGTTCGGCTGGTTTCATGGGGAGACGAAGAAAGGCGCAGGATGCCCCTGCAACGGACTGGCGCGAGACGCGCCAGCCACCTTGAAGAAACTCACGCGTAGATCTTCTTATAATACTCGTCCGCCATGCGGTCGGCGTCGAAGTAGGGAACCACGTCGTTCATGGAGTTGAGCACGGTTTTAAACCACTCGTCCGGACGATCGTAGTAGAGCGGGAGAATACGCTGGTTGAGCGCCTCGAAGATGCCGAGCAGATCGTGGCGGTCGCGGTCTTCTGGAGTGAGCGCGGGATCGGCGGGCGGGACGATGAAGGAGTTTTCCCCGTCCTTGGCGAATTCGCAGACCCAGCCGTCGAAAGTGGAAAGGTTGACCGAGCCGTTCATCGCGGCGGTCATGCCGGAGGTGCCGGACGCCTCGCGGGTGACGACCGGGTTGTTCAGCCAGACGTCGGAGCCGTTTTTCAGGAAACGCGAGAGCTCCAGTTCGTAGCCGACGAGCACGGTGGCATTCGGATAGTCCTTGGTCAGGCGGATGAGGTGGTTGAAGGTGTCGATCGCCGAGTAGTCGAACGGATAGGGTTTTCCGGCCCAGATGATCTGGATAGGACGCTCGTTGTTATGGATCAGATCGCGGAACTGGCGGATGTCGCGGGCGATGAGGTCCGGCCGCTTGTATCCGGCGAAGCGGCGGGCCCAGACGATGGTGAGCACGTCGGGTTTGAAGAGCTTGCCCGTCTGATCGGCCACGACGCGGAAAAGGCGCTCCTTGAGCTCGCGCTTGCGGTGGCGGAGTTCCTCGATGTCGCCGCGCAGGCGGGCGTGTTCGAGGCCGTGGTCCGCCCAGTATTTTTTGTTCTGGGCGTTGGTGACGTGGGTGATCTCACAGATGTCAGGATAACCCTTCCACATCTGGCGGGAAACCTCGCCGTGGAGTTTCGAAACCCCGTTGGCAATGCGCGCGAGGCGGAGCGCTGCGAGCGAGTGGTTGAACTCATCGCCCTCGATGCCGGTGATTTTCCGCACCTCATCCTCCGGCACTCCGCCAAAGAACGAGAAGTCGCGGAGCAAATCGAAGCCGTGCTTTTCGTTGCCCGCTTCCTCCGGCGTGTGGGTGGTGAAAATGAGGCGCTTCTTCACCTCCGCGAGACTGTGGTGCTTTTCGTAAAGATGGAAAGCGGCGGAAAGGCCGTGCGCTTCGTTGAGATGCCAGATGTCCGGCTCCACGCCGAGTTCGTCCAACAGACGCGCGCCACCGGCCCCGAGGATGATGTACTGGGCGATGCGGCGGAGGTGGTCCTGGTCGTAGAGACGGTGCGTGATGGCGCGGGAAAGGTCGTCATTTTCCTCCACATCCGTGCTAAGGAAAAACATCGGCACCGTATTGAAAATGTCGCCGGGCAGGTACATCGCCTTCACCCACACCGGGTGGCCGTGAACGGGCACTGTGAAACGGATGCCGGTGTCCTGCAGGAACGCGTACTCCTTTTTCCGGAACTGCACCGCCAGTTCGCGATCCTCACCACGGGCCTGGTTGTAGTAGCCGTAGGTCCACAGGATGCCGATGCCGCACAGGTTCTGGCGCAGCGCGGCCGCGGACCGCATGTGCGAGCCTGCTAGGAATCCGAGGCCGCCTGAGTAGATCTTGAAACTTTGGTCGATCGCGAATTCGCAGGAGAAATAAACCGCGCTTTTCGCATATTGGGGATCGATTTCGTAATTGTGGGCGAAGGGTTTCGGCAGAAAAGAAGAAGGCATGATGTGTCGGGGTGAATAATGCAGGGTGCTCCTCGAAATGTCCGCCTTGGGGCGATGGTTGCGGCAAATCCGCCACCACCGTCCGAAACAGTCACAAAGGAGAGAAAGGGTTATGATGAGCTGACGCCGGAAACACAATGGCAAACCGGACTCCGCAAATACTGCTCGTTCCATACCAAGCTCCGGCCAATTTTCCGCCCTTCCTCGCACTGGAAATTCACGCTTTGCGCGCTATTTCCCGCCGCTTTTCAACTTCGCCCGCACTTCCTGCAGCGGTTGCTCGATCCACCGCCACGACGCCAGCGCCAGCCCCCACGTGACCGCCGCGTAGATCCCCATCCGGAAAAGTGCTCCGATTCCCGTCTCAAACGAACCGTTCCACAGCCACCACATCAGCTTCCCCGTCACCAGCGGCGCGAGGTTGTGAAACAGATAGATCCCATACGAAACCTGCCCGATCCGCTGCAAAACCCGATGCTCCAGAATTTTCCCGACCCTCCCGGAAAACCCCACCGTCCCCGCCGCGATGAATCCACACAGCGCGATCGACAGAAACGTCTGCTGGAACGACCGCAGCCCGAACGTCTGCCAACCCATCGCGCTCCCGCCGAACACTGCGAGATACGCCAGCAGCGCCACCCCGGAAATCACTTTCAGCCCCGGACTCTCCAGCGACATCCCTCGATGCACCGCCAGCGCCAGCAGACCGCCGATGCCGAAATAATCGAGACACGCCCACGTCAGCACCTGCGGCCACGCGATTCCCCACATTTGGATATCGTCATGATGAATCCGCGTGATCGGCCCCACCGCCGAAAACACCACCACCGCCACCACCAGCCAGCGCCGCGGCAGGAACCAGATCACCAGCGGCCACGCCAGATAGAACTGCTGCTGCATCGCCAGCGACCAGAAATGATTCGTCCCATACGGCCAATACCCGAGGAACGCCATGTGGATGTTGGACAAATGAAACGCATACCAGCCGATCGACGCACCCGTCACATCCGGTGCCCTCACGATCCAAGCCAGCGCCAGCGCCGCATAATACGGCGCAAGAATCCGCAACCCGCGCCGGATCTGATAGGTCTTCAGCGCCTCCAGTTTCCACGGACCGCCGCGAGCCTCGCTGCGGTCGCGCTCGCGCAGCAGCGAGCCGGTGATCAGATAGCCCGTCAGCACCAGGAAAAAGAACAGGAAGATCTCGAACGGAAAAATCCGCGGCCACCCCGGCGGGCACCAATGATCCCAAGCGATCGCTATCATCGCAATCGCCCGGAGCCCGTCGAGTTGCGCGGCACGTCCTTTCACTCCCCGCTTGAAACCACGATCCCGCGGCGGGTGCACGCCTTTTCCGCGCGCAGCGATCCTTTAAACGCGTCGAGCCGAAAGAAGGTCCTCGCTGGCATCCTTGATCGCCCCCAAGCTAGCAGCCTGTCGGACTTAGAAGATGCTTCAAAATCCGCCGCGTTTCGATCACACTCCGCGCATGGCAGTTCGTTTCCTCTCCGTGGATCATGACCCCCCATGCTGTTGCCGCCCGATCTGCGGGACTGGGTGCCAGCCGATCACATCGTGCATTTCGTGATGGATGCCGTGATGCTGCTCGATCTCAGCTCCGCGAAAA
>Ga0209512_1001646_pt1 | contig 26651 bp, 21 predicted proteins | sample frozenSSSSmetaG_FD_184142 | JGI IMG/M metagenome (GOLD analysis project Ga0209512, IMG submission 184142) | Glacier valley bacterial and archeal communities from Borup Fiord, Nunavut, Canada, to study Microbial Dark Matter (Phase II) -... | ecosystem: Environmental > Aquatic > Freshwater > Ice >...
CCGGTCAGCAGCCCGATCCGCCCGTAAGCGTCGAACTGCACATCACTCGCGACCAGTGCCGCCGCTGCTGAATTTGCGCTGCTGCTGCGTACCGCTAAACTGACATTGATCAATCCGTCGATCACCATGAGCCGTTCGCTGATGGGCGCACATTCCGCAAAACAAGTCGCCACCTGTCGCGTATTTAAGCGCTGCGAAAGGCGCACACCCGCCAGGTAAAAGGCCAGCTCATCTTCGAGCGCCGCCAATGGCCCGCTGCTTTGGCCGAGATACCGCGCCAGCGTTCGCGCTACCGGCTGCGCAATCTGAATCGACAGGCGATCCATATCCTGAAACAAGGGCGAGAGCGGACGTTGTTCGGCGTCGGCGGGCACGTAATGCAGCGGCGCGATGCCCGTTTCGGCGTTGAGATCAGCGCGAATGCCGATCAGCCGTTCCAGCAGCGACGCGCTCTCGCCAAATGGCCGATCGTTGATCGATAACAGCACCGCCGCGACGGGTTGCAGATCGGCATTCAGGTTGATCCCGATCGTCAGGCTTGCCAGATTACTCAACGACGCTTGTAAGGCGGGCAGTTCCGCTTGCAACGATAAAAAGCCCGGATTATCGATCGCGTTGCGGAGCGTCGTTTGCAATCCGCGCAGTGCCGCCGAAGTCACGTCCGCCGCCTGTAACGCTCTGTGCAGATCATGCAGCACGCTGAGGTACAAATCAAGCTGCGACAACCGATCGGCGGTTTCGAGCAAGATTCCGCGCGTGCGCTTGCCGAGTAATGCGTGGCCTTGTCGCAAATCGGCAAAACGTGGCAGCAGCGTTTGCACCTGATCGACCAGCGCCGGATTGCGCAGAAAATCTTGCAGCACGCTTTGCCGCCAGCCGATCACCGCCGGATCAGTGCTGAGCGCCATCAATATTTTGCGGATGAAAGCGGCGTGGCGTGCCCCGTCGGTCAGCGGCGCGATCACTTCCGCCAACCCCAGATCACGCTCCCAGGCGGCGTCCGTTTGAGCGATGAGCTGACGGCCATCCGGCCATAACAGGCTGTCAATCTGAACATCCAGCGAGATGCGGGGAGCGGCGCGTTTTGAAGAAGTCATATCTCAATTGTAGCGAATTTTACGGCAGGTGGGGGTATGATTAAGGGTGGTTGCCATAGGCTAATCATTAACCCAACGGCTTAGACCGGGTACTTTAGCGATCGGGATTGAAATTGCTGTGCGATTCGCTAAAATCTTTTGGCAGTCCATCAGGAAAGAGGATTCATGTCAGCAGAACGGCCAACCGTCAGCATTATCATCGTGACGATGAACTCGGCGGCCTTCGTGGGGAAAGCGCTCGACTCGATCAAGGCGTTGACTTACGCTGCCGATCGGGTGCGAACCGTCGTAGTCGATCACGCTTCAAAAGATAATACGGTTGCCCTGATTCGCGATGGTTACGCCTGGGTGTCGCTGATTGCTGAAACGGTCAATCACGGCTTTGCAGGGGGTAACAACGTCGGCATGAAACGCTATCCGGCGGATTATTTTGCGCTGGTGAACCCGGATGTAGTGCTCGATCCAAACTGGCTTACGCATATTATCGATGTCATGGACGCCGACGCGAACATTGGGGTGGGTGGCAGTAAGATTTTTTATGGTGGCGGCCAACTGCTGCAACACGCCGGTGCTATGTTTCACGATAATGTCCTGACTTACCATTTGGGCGATCACGAACCGGATAACGGCCAATACGATGTGCAGCGCGATGTTGATTACGTCATGGGCGCGGCGATGGTTTCACGTGGTGCGCTGACCAGGGAGCTTGGCTATTTACCGGAAGATTATTTTCCGGCGTATTATGAAGAAGCCGATTTTTGTACGCAAGTGCGGCGGGCGGGCTATCGCGTGGTGTATATTCCCAAAGCCGTCGCCTACCATGATGAAAAGCACAGCGGCAGCGGCACGATGTCCGTCACGTTTCTACGCCGCTACCACAAACATCGCTACCTGTATGCGCTGCGCAACCTGACGACCGCTGAGGAGCGCCTCAAATTTATCACGATGGAACGCGATTGGCGCGGCAAGTATGCCAACGATCGCAACTCGCGAATGCTGCTGCTGTATAGCAAGCTGATCAATTGGCGTTGGTTGATCCGCCGCCCGTGGTTGTTCCGCGTTTGAATATGGCGTTTAGAACTGCTAGCTTTGCTGGAAAATTCACAAAACCTTCACAAATGAGACTTTTTCGTAACGCGGATCGTAACGTTTGGGCTTTATACTACGTTTAACAAGGTGAAATTAATCACGCACTGAACATCAATCACACATCTCAAACACATTGACGCTCTGCATCATGACCCATCGACACACACCGACGCAAGCTGTCCGTCGCAAATTCATCGTAAGCTGCACCTTGTTGAGCCATCATTCAGGATCAAATCGCTCATACGCTGCACACTGAACACGTATTTCCGACACGCTGAACTTATCCATCGCTGTTCATCTTCTCGCACTGACGTTCTACTTTCGCTGACCCTTCACTGCTGATTAATTCTTGTTGAGCCATCATCGCAGGCCGATCCGTTTTTATGGATCGGCCTTTGGTTTTTCTAGCCTTTGCTCACGCGACTTGATGTGCACTTGCGATTGTGCGATTGTCCTAATTTTGCTAGGATTAGTTGCAATACACATGAGTAATCTCACTATGCAAATAACGTCTCTCGCGATCGGCGGCTTGTTCGTGCTGTCCTTAGCGCTGATCGGCGTCGTCGTCGCACTGGCTTTCATGCTGCGTGCGACGCGTGCGCTGAACAGACAACTGGTTCCGCGTGAACAAAACATCCTGGCCGACCGCGAGCGGCTTTGGAAGCTCAATGACGCGCTGGCAAAAATGCTGGCATCACCTGATCTGACGGCCCGGCTGCGGATTACTGCCGACGCGATCAGCGGCTTGGGCTGGCAGGAAGCGACCATTTTACTATTTGAGCGCAGTCCGCACGGCACATTCACGACGCCGCTCAAAATCAGTCGCACTATTTCAAATAAGCCGAATGTGACGACGCCCGACGCCAGTGTCTGGCAAAATCGACTTAGCGCTGTTTATCCAAAACGTGAGTTCGGCGTGGCACAATATATTCTGGCGAAGCCCGAACAAACGGCCTGGAACGATGAAGATGTGCTGTTCATCCCCTTACGCTTCAGCGATGGCCGGTTAGCGGGCGTGATCGACCTATGCGAGCCGATCGAGGGTGTGCGTCCTACTGAGGAACGCTTGCGCCCGCTGACGATCCTGGCCGCGCAAACCGTGGCGCTCCTTGAAAACAGCGATCTGCTCAGCGATCTGCAAACGGCCAAAGGTGCGCTGACTGAACAAGTCGAAGAACTGACCATGTTGGAACACGTCGATCGCGAACTGAATGCGACCCTCAACCTGGATCGGGTGATGAACCTGACGCTGGATTGGGCGGTGCGGCGGACGGGTGCGCGTGCCGGATTGCTCGCGATCATGACCAACGACGGGAGCGGCCTCATTCCGTTGACGATGCTCGGCTACCCACGCGAAGCACACCGTTATAACGCGGATAATCCACTGCCCATCACCGAAAGCATCATGGGACGGACGGCGCGTACCGGGCTTTTGAATCTGGTGCGTGATGTGACTAAGGACGCCGATTATTTGCCGATGCTGGTGGGCATTCAAACGCAAATCTCAGTGCCGATGGCGATCCAACGGCGCGTTGTGGGGGTTCTTAATCTGGAAAGTGAACGGCTCGACGCTTTCAACGATAAAGATGTCGAATTCATCAAACGCCTCGCCATGCGCGCCGCCATTGCGGTTGAAAACGCGCGCCTGTACGATTCCGAAGAGCGCCGTGCCGACGAGATCAGCGCCTTGTACTCCGCCGGGCGTGCCATTTCGTCCAGTCTGGAGCGCGATCAGATTTTTCCACAGGTGGCGCAGTCGGTCGCCGTCATGCTCAAAGTGTCCAGCGCGATTGTGGCAACCTGTCGCCTGAGCCGCGCTGAAGCGACGATCCAGGTCACCTATCGGCTTGGCACGGCCACCAACGGGTCGGAAAAGCTGCCTGCCGAGGGCGAACGTTGGGATTTGAACACGATGCCCAGTTTCTACGCGGCACTCCAACAACAGCGCCCGCTCAGCTTGCGCCGCGCCGCGCCCGACCTGAGCGATTGGGAGCGCGCCTATATGGATCGGCTGAATGTGAAGGCGCTGCTGCTGCTGCCGCTGGCGGTGCAAGGGGATGTGTTGGGAGTAGTCGTCGCGCTGGAAAGCCGCCGCGATCATATTTTTACGCAAGACGATATTTTATTGACCGAATCACTGGCGAGTCAAACGGCGGTTGCGCTGCGTCAGGCCAAATTGTATGAAGAAGTACGCGAACTCGAAACGCTCAAATCCGAGATGATCCGCATGGCCTCGCACGATCTGCGTAACCCGCTCGGCAACGTCATGGGCTATATGGATTTGCTCATGATGCAGGTTAACAGCAAGCTGAACGATAGTCAGCGCGAATACGTCGCCAATATCCGCATCTCGACTAACACCATGAAATCGTTGATCGATGATCTGTTGACGCTTGAAAAAATCGAAAGTGAACGGCAGTCATCATGGATTCAGCTTGATTTTGGGCAGCTTGTGCAAGAAGTCGAGGCGATCCAGCAAATGTCGGCAGCGCTGAAGGGGCAAGCCCTCACGCTCGACTATGACGGTCATCCCCTGACAACGTTTGGCAGCGGAACGCAGCTTCGGCAGGCGATCACCAATTTAATCAACAACGCGATCAAGTACACGCCCAACGACGGCAAGATCAACGTTCGACTCCATCGTCAGGACGAGCGCTTTTATTTTGAGGTGAAAGATACCGGCTACGGCATTGCCCCCGATCGACAAGCGCGTTTATTCCAGCGTTTTTATCGTGCACAGCAGCCCGGCACCGAACATATTTCCGGCACCGGGTTAGGCTTGAGTCTGGTCAAGACGGTGATTGAACGGCATGGCGGCGATGTGTGGGTAACCAGTCAATTGGGCGAAGGCAGCATCTTTGGCTTTTGGCTGCCAAGCGCGAAAGGAATGGCTGCCAATCTCACCTCAAGCGCATTGGCATACAGGGACGGGCGTACGGACGGGTGACACGGCCAAGCCGCGACGATTATTGATTATTCTTCGTCTGACAGCGCTTCTTCTAACAGCAGATCGTCGGGCACGGCGCTGAATTGTCGCCACGCGCGTACGGATGAGACGATGAACAACGCGGTCATGGCCGTGGCCGATCCCATACACCACAAGCACCACTTGTGCAGCGTGAACGCTTCGGTGGAAGTAAGAAACGCGGAATATAAAAAGCCAAAGAAAGTCATAGCAAACACAATTAATGGCCCGCGCTTCGTAAAGAACGGCACGCGCCACTCCAACAACAGCACCGCGACGATCGCCAGATAACCCGCTAACCCGATATAGACGATCGGCAGCCCTGCAATCTGCGAATAGTACGAGTGCTGCACAAATTCGCAATCGAAGGTGGCATTGGCAGGGCACGCCGTCGCTGATTCAGTGACTTTCGCGTAGGTCAGGTACAGCGCAATCGACAGCCCGATCAGCCCGATGCCGAGGCTCAGCCAGCGCAGCCAATGGCGCAGCGATGCAAGGGTGCTTGAAAGGCTTGCCGCGTCATTTTGGGACTCAAACTCGATCGCGTTATTGGGGGTGGTTGCCATTATCTCGTGTTCCTCGTTCGCTTTATCTCATTTGGCAGGACTACATTAACAACTAGAATAACCGAATCGGCAGGCGCGTTCCGGCGGGAACATCGGTCATGCCGTCCGGGATGATCAGCAAACCGTCTGCGTTGACCAATGAGGTCAGCACGCCCGAACTCTGGCTGCCCGTGCTGCGCGCAAACAAATCGCCGTCGCGCCGATCGACCTGTACGCGAAGGTAGGTGCGCCGCCCATCGCTGCTGAACGGTTCAGTGGTGATCGCTTCATCGTAGGGAACTTCCCACGAATGCCCACCCAGTTTCAGGATAGCAGGCCGCACGAATACATCGAATGTGACCATCGCGCTGACTGGATTGCCGGGTAAGCCGATGAACGGGATGCCTTGCACCTGCCCGAACGCCAGCGGCTTGCCAGGGCGCATGTTGACCTTCCAGAAATCGATCGCGCCCATGCTTTCGATCACGGATTTTACCACGTCGAAGGCACCGACCGATACCCCTGCCGAGCTAAGAATCAGGTGAGCGCCGTGTGAGATCGCGCGATCCAGATGGCGCTGCACGTCCGCCACGGTATCGTGCGCAATGCCCAACCGGATCACGCTGCCGCCGAGCGCACGCACCAACGCGCTGAGCGTGTAGCCGTTCGTATCGTGGATTTTGCCGGGAGTCAGCGGATCGGTCACATTGAGCAGTTCGTCACCCGTCGAGAGCAGCGCGATTTTTGGCCGCCGGATCACCGTTACATGTGCGATCCCTAAGCCAGCCAGCACGCCTATATCCGCCGGACGCAGCACTCGTCCTGCCCGCAAGACCACTTGCCCACTTTGGATATCCTCGCCAATCGGACGCACGTAAGCGCCCGCTTCAGGCGCATGGTTGACGCGGACGGTGGTGGGCAGTGTGCTTGCCATGCGATCGCCGCCGTCGGTATCCTCGATGGGCACGACCGTATCAGCGCCTTCCGGCATGGGCGCACCGGTCATAATCCGCATGGCTTGCCCCGTGCCGACTATTTGCGTCGGGAACGTTCCGGCGGCAATATCACCAATGACGGTCAGGATAGTATTAGCGGCTTGCACATCGGCGGCGCGCACGGCGTAACCATCCATGCTGCTGTTCGTGAACGGCGGCAGATCGATCGCGGCGGTCACATCGGCAGCTAAGACGCGACCCGCCGCGTGGCTGATCGCCACTTGCCTTGCCGAGAGCTGCTTGAATTCGGGTAAGATTTTCGCCAACGCTTCGTCAACACTATACATAGAGTTCCGTTTTTTGTGCTCGTTTGCGCTTATATCAACACCAATTATACTCTCCAATCATCACACAGATTTAATGTTTCACGATGTATACAAACACAATCTACACAAAATAGAACAAAAGCAGGTGGTGTGGCATGGAACTGGCAACTATTTTCAGCAATACGGCACGCTTTACACACGATGAGTCGGATTTGATCGATCGCGCTTATTGCTTTGCCGAGACCGCGCATATGGGTCAGACGCGCAAATCCGGCGAGCCGTACATGGTACACTGCATCGCTGTTGCGCAGATTTTGGCCGATCTCAAGATGGATGCGTCCACCATCGCGGCGGCGCTGCTGCACGATGTGATCGAGGATGTGAAAACCGTCAAGCTGCAAGACCTTGAAACGGGTTTTGGCTTGGAAGTGGCGCGCTTAGTCGATGGCGTCACCAAAATGGAACACCTGCCCACCACAGTACGCGATCACAAAGACGAGAAGGACGGCAAACGCGCCGCCATTCGCGAAGCTGAGTATCTGCGTAAGACGTTTCTGGCGATGGGTCACGATATTCGGGTGATCCTGATCAAGCTGGCCGATCGACTGCACAATATGCGCACGCTCGGCTATTTGTCCCCGGAACGGCAAGAACGCATGGCGCGAGAAACGCTCGAAATCTTTGCGCCGTTGGCAAATCGGCTCGGCATCTGGCAGATGAAATGGGAGCTGGAAGACCTGTGCTTCCGCTATCTGAACCCGGAAAAGTACCGCGAGATCGCCACCAAAATTGCGGAACGGCAGGCCGATCGCGCCGCGTATATGAAGAGCACCACCGATAAACTGCGCGCTGAACTGGTGCGGGCAGGCATTCACGATGCGCAGATCAGCGGACGCCCCAAGCACATTTACAGCATTTATCGCAAGATGGAGCGTAAACATGTCCCTTTCGAGCAAGTATACGACGTGCGCGCCGTCCGCGTGATCGTGCCCGATAAGCCGACGTGCTATCATGTTTTGGGCGTCGTGCACAGCATCTGGCATCCGATTCACGGCGAATTCGACGATTACATTGCCGCCCCAAAAGATAACTTTTACCAGAGTTTGCATACCGCTGTGCTGGATGATGAAGCCAAAACGCTTGAGGTGCAAATCCGCACGCCGGACATGCACGAGCACGCTGAATACGGTATTGCCGCGCACTGGCGCTACAAAGAAGGCACTTTGCGCGATGAACAATTCGAGCGGCGGATTGTGCACCTGCGCCGTTTGATGGAGTTCGCGGAAGACAACGAAGTATCGAGCGACGCCGAAGATTACGTGGCGGCTATGAAGTCGGATGTGCTGCAAGAGGAGCGCATTTACGTCTTTACGCCAAAGGGCGACATTATCGACTTGCCCGCCTATTCGACGCCGATCGATTTTGCCTATCACATTCACACTCAAATCGGTGACCGCTGCCGTGGCGCGCGCGTGAATGGCGCGTTGGTCAACCTGGATTACAAGCTGCAATCCGGCGATCGCACCGAGATCATCACCGCCAAACGCGGCGGCCCAAGCCTGGATTGGCTCAACGAAGATTTGGGCTATACGGCCACCTCACGGGCACGCGCCAAGATTCGCGGCTGGTTTCGCAAGCAAAGTCGCGAGCAGAATGTGTTGCAAGGGCGCGATGTAGTCGATCGCGAATTGAAGCGCCTCGGTCTGGATACCGTGCCACGTGAAACGATTGCCAACCTGTTCAACGTGCAAACCGACGATTTTCTATCCCTGGTCGGCTTTGGCGAGATCACCGGCGCACAAATTTCGACCAAAGTGTTGGAAGAAGAACGCCGCAAACAGCGCGAACGCGAGTCAATGGCGAACACTGCGCCGCCGATCGGTACGCCGCAGCCCGCCGCCGTGGACGTGTCCGACGGGATCGACATCATGGGCGACTCCGGCATGTTGATCAAACTGGCGCGCTGCTGTAATCCGACACAGGGTGACGGGATCGTTGGCTACATCACGCGCGGCATGGGCGTTACCGTGCATCGCGCCGATTGCCCGAACGTGATCAACGCGAGCGAGCCGGAACGCTTCATCAACGTCAATTGGGGACGGCTCACCGAGCGCACCTATCCGGTGCAGGTGATGGTCGTGGCTTTCGATCGCGAAGGGTTGATGCGCGATATTGGCGGGGTGGCAGCGGACGCACGCATCAGCTTATCGAACGTGAATATCAACACCAAGAACAACGTCGCGACTTTTCTGGTCACGATGGAAGTGGAGAACACCACGCAGCTTGCGCATGTCCTGACGAAGATCGAAAAGCTGCCGAACGTGATCGAAGCGCGGCGGCGGACGGCGGGCTAAGCCGTTGTGATACGATTTGTATTTGCGGGGATAGCAGCTATTGCGATATGATAATCCCAATATTATCCATAAATAATTAAACCATAGTTGCAGGATAAAAACCTAATGATGAATCGTGAACGCATTTTCGCGAAAAAACCGGTGGCTCAAAAGCAATCTCGCCAGGCTATTCAAAGTAATATTCAGTTGCAGTCAGTTGATGACTTAGCCGCTAAGAATACAAGCCATGCTCCTATAACACCATCGAATATAATGCATCTCCAACGAACAGTAGGAAATCACGCCGTAAGGCAGCTTTTGGCAGACCGCTCGTCTGCTCAAAGTAGTGATAAAATGCCCGTTCAACGTTTTCAAACGAGCCAATTTAAGACAGGTGCGAAAATCTCCGATGATGGCTCCTTCATCTTCGTAGGTAGCAAAGAAATTTATGCAACCCCTGCTAGCCTAAAAGCAGCTAACGAGAAGCTCGCTGCCGTTGGTGCATTGGTTAAGTTACAGTCAATCGATGACACAACTTACAATTTTCATTCTGCAGATTACGTGAGAGTTGGCCCAACACTCAATGCAACAGCAATCAAGGGTCCATTGTGGACACGGCTGAATACAAAGCAAGTTGTCGATCAAGGCTATCGTTCGTTTGCCGATTGCTTCCGCACTTCGGCCACTGTGTCAGGCATTAACCCTGGTGTGCATGGTCAGAAAGAAAAACTTATCCTAAAGACCGGCGACGTCCCACTCTTAAGCGTAGCGGAGGTTCGCGAAAAAAAGATGGGCCTCGATACCGTTGCTGCGCGTGCAGCAACAAGCTTCTTTCTATATGCTTTCCCTGAATTCCTCAAAGTTTTGAACGCACAGGAGCCAGTTCCTGATACGCAAACAGCGATTGTTAGCGCACTGGAAGCCTATAACAAGCTGTCTGAGGGACCAACTAAGGCACTGCGTGGTTCAATGATCTATAAATTGATCTTGGCTCAACCCCAAGCTAAAAAGCTTTTAATGTCAACTTTTGGGATCAATGAGGACATCGCGCCAGCCATTGGCACATCGCTTACTCAGATCAATGATGAGGCTGAACGAGCTGAGGAGGACAATAAACCTGTCGGCGAAAAACAAGACAAGTGGAATTTCCACTGGGCGGGAGTAATCTTGAATGGGAATGGCGGGAAAGACTATATTAGCCTGGAGAATTGCGCGGTCGAACTCAGCGACGCTACCGATGCTGAAATGCTACTCAATTCTGATGCTTTCAACGAAGGTGCGCCCCTAGACGGAGAAGGGGCAATCACTGATGAAACGAAGCGGGCACGGCGTGGCGTTAAAAAGCAATCTTTCACCAAACAGGACCTGATCAACGAGCGCTGGTACTTCAAGCTATACGGCTCGGGTGACCAATCGTTCCATGAGCAAAGTTTGAAAGACCCTCATGCAACGCCAAGCGCAGTTACCCTGAATATTGGGAAGGGATAACCGAGCAGCGCACTTGATCTCAGGCCAAAATCGTTGGGTAGAATGGTGAGTCAACAAGCGCTTAATGTTTCGTCCACGGTGAGGCGGGCAAAACCAGCGGCGCAGCATCGGGTGACTTTGCTTCACGATCGAGTTGTTGAGCGATTGCCGCCAGATCAATGCTCAGCTGCATGAGCTTCAACTCTGGATCGTTGATGATTTCTTTGATGTCCTGTTGTGCGCCGATCAACGTGAGCAGCTGTAAAGTTTTGCGTAGTTTTTCCTCCAGCAGCACGTTCAATTGTAAGCTGAGTTCATTCCGCAAATCGGCCAGACGCGCCGCGCTGTTACGGCTCATCAGCACAACGAGGATCAGCGGCAGTGTTTCCAGCGTGGGAAGCAGCGTCAGCGCGCGAAACAGCGTGTGATCAGTCGAAATGTTAGGCAGCAAGTTGAAGTTGATCACCAGCCACAAGAGCGCAACAATGCCGTGAAAAACGAGATAGGGCGTGCTGCCGATCCAGCGTACCAATCGATTGGCGATCCGTTGAGCGAGCGTATGATCCTGCTGTGCGCCTTGCCGGAACGCGGTACTGCGCTGTCGCCACTCTGCCAAACGAGCGAGCGGTCTGAGCTTGTGTGAAGCAGACATTGCGGGGCTTTCATTTCAATAAGAGGCTTACCCCGCACAGCAATTTCGATACCAAAAAGACGCCGCGCTATGACCGATTTGTGCTCAGTGCCACTGGAACGCGGGGCCAGCCAACATCAGCGCGATCACGTCCATAGCGCGAGCCTGACCGGGCGCTTTGCTCAGATCGGGCTTGCCACCTTTGTTAGCAAACGCACTCAGCACGGCGGATTCGTTCTGCGTGAGCGGACGCCCGTACAGATGCTGCGCAAAATATGCAATGATCGCGTCCATATCGGCAGGCACACCCTGCGCCTTGAGCAAGCCGGTCAGATCAACTTTAATGCCTGGCGCGCGATTGTACGCCACACTGATCGCATCGTTCCAGCGCAGCAGCATATTAGCTTCCCACAGCGATGCATAATCCGTATAACCGTCCGGCGTGATGCGATCGAAGGGCAGTTGCCCCAATGAGCGCAGCGCGTTCAGCACACCGACGAAGAGCCGATCGGTAGGTTGTCCATCGACAGCGCGCACCAGTGAGATCACGTATTCCCAAGGGCGCTTGAACCGTGGCGGCGCGTTCAAAAACTCCGGCGTGGCGAAGATCACCCGCAAAACAGTTGGAATGTCGCCGCCACTTTGCAAAAACGCTTGCTGCGCTGCTTTGACTGCGCTCACTGGTGGATCGTCAGCGATGAAACGGCGGCACAGCTTCGAGGCGATGTGCAGTGCCGTATCAGGGTGTGTCGCTAAAATGTCGAGCACCGTTTCGCCGTCCTGCTGGCCGCCACCTGCCGCGATCGTATGGCCGAGCACCGTCTTAGCACCGTCGTCATGGGTCGCTTTGTTGAAATAGAAATCGCCAACGCCGTTCTGCATCGTCCAGCCCGTGAAGCAGCGCGCCACCTCTTGCACGTCCGTTTCAGTGTACGCGCCAATGGTGACCGTGTGCAGTTCCATAACTTCGCGGCCATAGTTCTCATTGGGGTGCGCTTTGTTGCTCTTGGCATTATCCAGATAGACCAGCATGGCCGGACTTCTGGCGGATGCGCCCAGAATGTCGCGGAATTTGCCGAGCGCGTGCTTACGAACGACGTTGTGATCATCGTCCGCCTTGAGCACTGTATCTTTTTCTTTGTAATGCCAGATGCTGAAATGTTCCGACCAGAAATTGGTCATCACCTCGTACAATTGGCGTTCGCTGTAAAGAGCGCGCGCCACGGTTGCCGCATTCAGTTCATTGACAGCGGGCGTATCATTGAGCAAATAAGCTGCTTCCGACGCGCTCATATTCAGTGAGGCAAAGTCGCTGAGCCGCTGCTCTGAGGCGGAGTCGTCAATTTTATCGGGCGCAAGCTGTTGATCGATGAAGGCTTGCAATCCCATCTTTTTCACGGCGGCCACCTGACCAGGGCGCGGGCCGTTGGTCAGGCGGTTGAGCACTCGCCAGATCGGGTCGGCGGTGGTCGCGGTTTCAGCGGCAGCCTCGATCGACCGCCCTATGTTCGACTGCACTGTGCTCAACTTGAGTGCGTTCGGTGCTGCGCCAACAGCCAATGCGCCTAACCCGACGCTTTTCAAAAATTCACGTCGCTGCATAATTCAGTTTCCTGTTAACCGTGTTTGATCACGCTAAAACGCTGCGGTCTCAGCAAGCCGACGTTTAAGGTGGCTATACCAGCACAGTATGCCCGCTATTCATTACCGAACTGTAAAATATGTGTTGCACGCGTGCAATCTTTAGCGAGGACTGCCATTCGATACGCCGTTCGATACAATCACAAGCGCGATTTGACAGCTTTGGAAGGGTTCAGGGGGCGGCGGGGTCACCAGCAAGCGCAAATATACGCGTTGATCATGTGGCAGGACTGCCGTTTGTTGGATAGTCGCCAGCATACCATGCGTGATTGCCTGCTGCCCGCTCGCCAAAACCTGCCACTGGAACTGTGCGCGCGTGTTGGCATCCAAATTAGCGAGCGACCACTCAAGCTGATAAGCACCACTGGTCGATCCGCTCACTGCGAAGGCATCGGTCAGGTGCGCCTCATTGGCCGGGCTGCCGATCAGCGCGCCAGCATCACACACAGTGCGGTTTGCCAGCGTATCCGAATCAAGTGGTGGCAATGTTTCGATAGGGCCAGCGTTCGCGGTGGGCAGCGGCGGGTTGAGTTTGGTGGCGAAAATGAACACGCCATTCACGATCGCCAGCAGTAGCGCCACCAACAGCACATAACGGTAGGGGCTGTGCATCAGGCCACCCCACACGCTGCGCCGCTGCTGTGGACTGCGCGATCGAGCGGAATGTGTATGGGTCGTGCCGCGCAATAAATCATATTGGACGCGCATCGCGGGGTTGCTCAGCGTATCGTATGCTTCGTTCAGGCGCTGAAACTTCTCTTTGGCGGTGGCGTCCGGGTTGCGATCGGGATGTAAATCTTTGGCGCGCTGTCGAAATGCGTTCTGAAGCTGATCGGGGGTGGCAAACGGGCTGATACCGAGCGTGACGTAATAGTCATTTTCGCGATCGTAAATCAGCCGTTTTGCCATGTGCTTAGCGTGCTCCGCGCATATTATTCGCGGCGATGCTCGACGCGGCGCAGTTCCGCCGGATCGATCACAAGCAGCACCGCTCCGCAGTCACGACAGGCCAACGCGTCCAGTTTGGCAAGCCGCCGAAAGGGTCGCAAGGTGAGCAGCGAATTGAGGCGTGCCAACGTGACACGTTTCGGCGCAAAATTAATCTGCCCGAACTTGTCGCTATAATCGACCACGTAGCCGCGCGCCAGATTGCTCGACCCGCAGCGCACGCACACCGAATGCTCCGGCTGATAGCGGCTGCCATCGTAAACAGTGTGCGGATCGATTATGGGCGCAGGTGCACTTACCACGGGCGCAACCGGTACCGGCTGTGGGGCAAGCTGTGCTTCACGCGGTTCGTGGCGCGGTTCATGTGGGCGCAGCTCCGGGAAATGCTGCGGCTGCGGGTGGCGCGGTTTGGCGGGCGCAGGCGTGCTGCCATTGGTTTCCGTCACGGTTTCGGTGACAGTATCACCAGACGAGTCGATCACCGTATCGGTGCGCGTGATCGATTCGGTGTCTTCGTTAATTTTAGTCGTTTCGGTTGACATCGGGTCATGTCCTTTACGTGTTACGTCCCTATCCCGTGATATTAACGAGCAAAGTGCTTTTCCGAAAGTGCAAAATTCGTTAGAACGCCGAACGAGCCAACCAATAGAGAGATTTCCAGCTTAAAGCGCCGGGACGAAGCCACAGCGCTCATACAGAAGCAATGCGCTTTTCGGGGTAAGTATTTCAAAAGACACTCTCAAAGGCAGGCACTTGGCTGCTAATCGATGCGCGTTTGCAAGGTGTTGATGATCTCATAAATCGGCGGCGTGCTGTTGATCAATGTGTTTCCGGCGACGGTTTCGATCAGCACACGCGGTTCGCCTGCCACGAAGCACGGCCAATGACACGGCGGCAGCACAAGTTCGTAAGCACGTCCGCTCTGCATCAGATCAAGCGCCGCTCCGACAGGTGATAGCAATTGTGCGCCCTCCACGAACGGTGTGTGAATGGTGATCGGCTGATCGGTTTCATTCCACAAAACAGTGACCACGCGCCCCGGCTGTATCAGCTTGACGACACTGACGCCTTGTTGACTCGTACGGCGCGCGCTGGTGGTGGCTGAAAATTCGCGAATCACCGTGCGCAGCGCGTCGTATCCCGGTCGATGCGTCCCATCGTGCCGGATCAAGCCCCACGGTTCGACTTTTTCCGGCGGCTGATCATCATAAAAGCGATAAATGCCGATCCGTTCTGCGCCGAGTCCCAGGCCGAGCGCCGATGCCTGTATGATAAATGACGCCTGCTCATCAAGCGACACGGGCGATCCGTTATCCCCCATGTGCCAGTCACCGTCTACCGTCGGACGCGCATTCACTTCATCGATCCAAATCGGTTTTGGGAAGCCTACCGACGCCGTAATGCTCTTAAGTTGAAAGCTCATATCCCATACAATGCGCGTCCAGCCGTAAACGTGAATTGACAGTACATCGAAAAACAAGCCATTTTTGAGCGCTTCGGGGTCTTTCAGCGCGATGTGCAAAAAGCGCGTCAAATACAACGGTCGATTATTGACCACATCATGCCACCACGTCATGCCTGCCAGATGAACAACCACTTTCGAATCGGCGGCGTGCGCCGTTTTATAGGCCACTTTGACGATGTGATAATAGTCCATTTCGCTGCCGCTGAATTCATACTGGCTACCGTCTTCAGGGCGAATGTCCGGCTCGTTATAGATGAACCAGTGATGAATATTCCAGCGCGTACCGTAATAGGTCACGATGCGCGTCATGAACGCTGAAAAATAGTTGGTCGGATCGTTGATTGGCTTTTCCAGGCCAAGCGGCGGCGCGCCGAGAAGGTCGCTGCCCGTAGCCCAATACGGCGCGTTCTTGATCAGGCCGACGATCTCGCGATGGGCGTTGGCGGCGTCTTGCAACCATTGATCGGGAATATGTGAGGTGTCCCAATCGGCGGGGCCGTTCGGTTGCAGATAGCGCCACTCAAAAATGACGCGATCCCAACCGACGGCTAATGCTGCTGCCTCTGCCGGACGATAATACGACTCGATCGCCCCGAATCGGCTGGCGGGTATGACAAGCGACTCAGCAGCAGCGGTAGCAGTATGTGGTGGCAGCAGGATCAATAACAGCAGTGCAAAACTTAAGAGTGCTCTCAAAGCGGCGTAGTTCCTGTGAAACATGCCTGTAAAAATGGTATTTTGTAGGTTATTGTGTGACGTTGATTGCGACGCCCTGCGTATCGACATTGACCGTCCAGACGCGCGCCCGAATTTTGGCGTCGCTGAATGCTTGCTGCATCGAGTCCTCAACGCGCTTGTGATTGACTTGCGTAAAGGCCATCAGCGCTGGCCCATTGCCGCACAGCGTGACGCCGATAGCGCCTGCCTCGCGCGCGGCTGCGATCACTGCCGCATAGCCGGGAATCACTTTAGGGAGCTGCGATTCCAGCAATCGATCGCGCAAGGCACGTCCTAGCAAATCAAAATCGCTCTTGCGCAGCGCCTCAACGACTAACGCCGCCCGCCCGATGTTGAAGCTCATATCCGCCAAGGTGATCGGCGGTAAATCAATGGCGGGGTCTTCATAAGCGGGGAGTTCCGGCACGATGATCACCACTTTGAGCGCCGTCACATCGATCCGCCGATAGATCAGCTCGTGCCCCATACCGCTGGTGATAGCTAAACCGCCGAGCAATGCTGTCACGACCGACGCCGGTTGCTTGGTGAGGCTGCACGCCAATTCGATCAGGGCTTCACGTTTGAGCGGCGCAGCGAGCAGATTATTCGCGCCAACTAATCCACCAATGGTGAGTGCCGCCAGATCGCCTAATCCGCAGTTTTGCGGAATGCGGTTGGTGATGGTCACATTCAATCCGGCAGGCGCTGACTCGGAAAGCTGAAAGAGCGTGATCGCGGCGTGCATGGCTGGATGGCGCAAGCTGGCCGGATAGCTGCCTTCGCCGCTGATGCTGATCGCGAATTGCGAATCAGCCCGCACGCCGAATTCAAGCGTATTGTGCAGCGACAACGCCAGGCCGAGTGCATCCAGGCCGGGGCCGAGGCCAATGCAAGCGGCAGGTACAGTGACTTTGACTTTCAACATTGGCATTCGCCTACTGTCGGGATAGTAGATTTCATGGCAGCGGGGTCATGCCGTGCTGCTGAAAAAATGTCCACATTATTTCACTGGCGTTGAAGTCACTCGCCGTCTTGCCGATGATCTGAGCGGGCACAGTCGGCATTCCGCCCGGCCACGAATGGCCGCCGCCGTGGATTGTGTAAAATTGTACTTCGGCGTTCAGTTGGCAGTCGTGGTAAGCAATGGCCGTTACATCCGTGATAGCATCTGGTAACGCGATCGTCTCCGGGCCTTGTTTACAGCCGTTACGCTGTGCCCAATTCGCTACCCAATCCTTGATCGGCGGAAAATTCTGATTCGCGTCACCGTTGTAATTCACGATCGGGTCAGCGTCGCCGTGAAAGGTGATCACCGGAATCGGGCGAACGGGGGTGCAGCCGCCCGCAAAGGGTGAATAAGCGCCTGATACCGTACCAATCGCCGCGATGCGCCCGGACAATTCGCAGGCCAGCCGGTTCGTCATGCCGCCGCCGTTTGAAAAGCCTGTGACGAAGATGCGCGCATCATCAATGCAATACGTGGTATCGAAGTGATCGAATAAATCCGTGAAAAACGCCACATCGTCTACCGTCTTGTTCATGTAGCTGCTGTTACCCGCGTTCCATTGCAGCGGTAAGCCTGTACCTTCAGGATAAACCACAATGAAGTTCTCGCGATCAGCAATCGGCGTCCACTGTGACCACTTCTCCTGATCAGCGCCGTAGCTGGCGAAGCCGTGCAAGCTGAGCACCACAGACAGCGGGGTATGACCGTCATATGCGGCTGGAATGTGAACGAGGTAATGGCGCGTCAAGCTACCTGACAACAGGCTCTCGTAATGCGTACCTGTCGTGACCATGCCACCCCCACATACACTGCGCGCGTGATGCACAGGTTGTGCATGAATCGGGTTGACGACGCCCAATACAGTCAGCAGCATCGTCAACAGGCTGCTAATCCATACCCATTTGACTTTGACGTGTCGCATTGGCAGTATCGTGCTCATACAATCTTGCTCATCAGTGGACGGCAATTATTCTGCGACCTGAGTCATCAGCGCATTGGCGATCATCATGCCGCCGCCAATGATTAAATACAGGCGCTCCAACAGCCACGGCGACACGCTCCCGCGCAGCCCCAGAAAGATCAGCCCGATGCCGCCTACCGCTTCCAGTTCCAGCCGATAGCGCAGGGTCAAATCGCCCTGATTATCGCGCAAAACGAGCAGTGCTAGTGCTAATAATCGGCACAGCCATTTTGTCCGCAAGCTCATATTGAGCAGCATTGGCGTCAGCAGCGAGTCGGCGGCCATGATTGTATTGAAGTTGGCGTGCGTTTCGGCGTTGTATTTAGTGGGCAGTTCAAGCCCAAAACTTTCGCCAAAAGCGGGGACGTTTAGTTCAGATTTGGTAAGCATCGGCAGCATGATCCTTTCTCAGTGGTAGATTGATTGCATGGTGTCAATTACATCAAGCGTAGAAATATATCGTACCGCGCTTGTTTGGGCTACTATTGAAGCATGATCTATGCCGTTTTGAAGGGTGTCGCAAAGGAATTTTATGAGCGAGTCTTCCGAATTTTACAACCCGCTAGCGGATGCGTTGTTCACCGATCTTTATCAATTGACGATGCTGGCTGCTTATTATAAGAGCGGCGTACATCGGCGTCCGGTCGCTTTTGAGTATGGCTATCGCGAGCCGCCGTTTGGGGGACGCTATGCGCTGTTCAGCGGGCTGCACGCGGTGATCGATTATTTGGAGCGGCTGCATTTCAGCGCTGAACAAATCGACTATTTGCAATCGCTCAACTTGTTCGATGCTGATTTTCTCGATCACCTGAAAACGCTGCGCTTCACCGGATCGATCGAGGCCGTGCGTGAAGGTGAAGTGCTGCTGCCTTCCATTCACGGGATGCGCGTCACGGCAGCGGTCGAGGAAGCGCAGTTAGTCGAAACGGCGCTGCTGACGCTGATGAACTTTCCTACCCTGATCGCTACCAAAGCCTCGCACGTCAAATTCAACGCTGAAAATAAGCCGGTGCTGGAATTTGGGATGCGTCGTGCGCAAGGCGTCGATGGGGCGCTGACGGCGGCGCGCGCGGCTTTCATCGGTGGCGCGGACGCTACAAGTAACGTGGCGGCGGGCTATCACTATGGCATTCCGGTACGCGGCACGCACGCGCATAGTTTCGTGATGTTCTACCCGGACGAGCTGGCGGCGTTCAACGCTTATGCGCACGTTTTCCCGAAATCGGCGCTGTTCCTGGTCGATACCTACGATGTATACAATGGTCTGCAAAACGCGATTCAGGTAGCGTCCGAGATGCAAACGTATGGCGAACATGCGGCAGGCGTGCGCCTCGACTCTGGCGATCTGGTGTATTGGTCGATCGTCGCGCATGTGATGCTGGAAGCCGCCGATATGCCAGGCATGGGAATCGTGCTGAGCAACGATCTGGATGAGAATCGGATCGCGCTGATCCATAACGAAATTCGGCGGAGCTGCCGTGCGGAAAGTTATTTGCGCGAAGTGAGTCACCAGGTCGGCTATCCAGTCGCAAACGTCGATCCTGAAGCGGTCATTCAGCGCCTGACGTTCGGCGTGGGCACGCAGTTGGTCACAGGTGGCGATCAATGTTCGCTCGGCGGCGTGTACAAATTGATCGCGGTTGAAAATATGCCGGGAGATTGGCAGCCGCGCATAAAGCTATCCGCGCAGCCTGAGAAAATGACGAACCCTGGCTTCAAACAAGTGGTGCGCTTGATGCGGCGCGGCTTGATCGTGGCTGACTTGATCGCGCTGCCCGATGAAGTGATCCGGCCAGGAATGCCGATCCTGGGCATTAATCCGGCCAATTCGATGCAAAGTCTGGTGTATGCCGATTTTGATACGGTGCTGCCGCTGCACATCCCGATCATGGTGGACGGCAAACGCGTCTACGATGTGCCAACGCTCAAACAGGTGAAAGCCTACGCCGCTGGACGCCTGGGCACTATTCGGATCGAGAGCCGCCGTCTGGAAAGCCCGCACAGCCTGAAAGTGAGCATGACCGAGCGCTATTGGCAGTTCAAGCAAGGGGTCATGCGCGCCGTACTGCCCGCAAATGTCTAAGCCTGAAAGGTAATTACCAATGGACGCTGATCAACCCTACGATTTATTAGAACCGCTGTCGCTGGAAGATAGCCGATCGACGCCTGAGTTAATTCAGGTTGCGCTCACAACAGCCTTTCCGATGACTGATTATGACGATGAAGGTTGGCACGCAATTCACGTCCTCAAAAAGCGTGGCACACGCGAAATATTTGACGCAGCGCGTGCCTTGTGCGAAAGTGACTCGCTGCAAGGGCAAAACGTCGGTGCAAACATTCTTGGCGAGCTTGGTTTTGATCAAGGGTACCCGTTCCGTGCCGAGTCGCTGCCGATTTTATTCAGGCTGCTGGCAAATCAAACAGACGTTGAGGTATTGAGCACGACGTGTTGGGCACTGGGACATTTGGGCGATCCGAGTGCCGTTGAACCGTTGGTAAAGCTCAAGAATCATCCCCACGGCGATGTGCGCCAGGCAATCGTTCGTGGCTTATGGACACACGACGATCCGCTCGCTGTGCAAGCGCTGATTGAGCTTTCGACCGATGAGGATGAGGTAATACGAGATTGGGCAACCTTTGGCCTCGGCTCACAAATCGATTTGGATACGCCCGCCATTCGCGAGGCGCTTTATGCGCGTTTAGGTGATTCACATAGCAACACATCAGGTGAAGCAGTGATTGGTCTAGCGCGCCGCAAAGATGAGCGCATGATCCAGCCGTTGATTGATTTTTTGATGATGGGCGATGTAGGCAACATGCTATTGAGAGCTGCCGAAGAAATGGCGGATTTACGCTTGCTTCCGGCGCTGCTGCATCTGAAAGCAATGCCGGACTATCACCATTCGACGGATTTAGACAGAGCAATCGCGGCGTGCGGTGGTGATGTTGACAGCCCCTCTCCATGATAAGAGGGGCAGCGCGATTGGCTGCTACAAAATCTGCACAGTCGGAATGTCGAAGCCGTTGAAATTCGAGGCGTATTCGATCGTGTAGACGCCTGTATTCAAAAAGTACAGCCGATCCCCGATGTTCACTTCGGGCAGTTCCACATCACGCAGCATTGTATCGGCGCTGTCACAGCTTGGCCCGGCCAACGTGTAAAGTTCGGTCGCTTCCAGCTCAGGATGATCCGTCTTAACCGGAAAATCCGAGAAGCCTTCCAGAATTTCCATCATGCCGTGGAAAATGCCGCCGTCCAGATACAGCCACGTTTTGTCGCCACGCTGCGCGCGACCTTCAACCGTCATGACCATCACGCCGGACTCGCCCGCCAACCCGCGCCCCGGCTCCAAGATGATCCGCAAATTGGGAGTCGGCGGGATGTAATCGGCCACCGCTTGCGTGATCGCCTGCCCGATCGTCGTGAAGGTCGGCACATGATCGTTGGTGCGCGTCGGATAGCCACCGCCCAAATCAAGAAAGTACAGCGCAATGCCCACATCGGCTGCCGCTTGCCAGATCACGCCGCATTCTTCGATCGCGCGCGTCCAGTTGTCAGGATTCAAGCATTGCGATCCGACGTGAAAAGCCAACCCGATCGGCTGCAAACCTAAATCACGCGCCAGCATCAGCTCCTCGATCGCCTGTTCACGTGAAACGCCGAACTTCTTATCGAGCGGCATCACCGCGCCGGAATTATCGACCGCCAATCGAATGTAAACGCGGTTGCCCGGCGCATGGGTCGCGATTTTGTGCAGTTCATCAACCGAGTCAGCCACCACGCCATAGACTTGCATCTCGGCGCAGCGCTTGAGCAGCTTCGTATTTTTGATCGGATTACTGCACACGACGCGCTCACCCGGAACGCCTAATGCCAGTATTTTTTCGAGTTCAGCGAGCGATGCCACATCGAACGATGACCCTTGCGCAGCCAGCGCAGCCACCACCGCCGTATTGGAGTTTGACTTGACAGCATAGAAGATTTCGGCATTCGGGACGTTGTTCAACAACGCGTGATAAGCGCTCACAATGCGGTCAATATCGAGCGCCAAAAATGGGGTTTGCGCTTGCACAGCACGCGCACGATCGTAGACAGACTGGCGAGTGGCGATCAGGTTCACTGGCTTTATTCGCTCCAAAGTAAAGATGAGGATGATGCTTTAATTTTACACGTTTTTGTGCATTGTGCAATTTATGTTAGAACGGATTGCCTGTTACGTTGGCTCAGCGCACCAGTCCACCGCGCACCACCAGCATAAAAGTGTTCATCCCCTCGCCAGAAAGCACGGTCGCGCGCGGAATTTCCAATGGGTCGTTGGAGACATCGCTTTTGTGGGGCGCAACGGCCAGTGCTGCCCAAAAGCCGGAGAAGCGTGTCAGCGTAACCGTCATTTTGTTGTGGTCATTATACGGATAAGCAAAGAACATGACGGGTGACTTAATATGCAATTCGATCGTCAACCGCGCGATGAAAATTTCCAGAAACTGACGCCACACGGGGAGGTGCGTCAAAAACAGGTGGTGCATCGTGTGTGCGCCGATCTCCATGCCCGCCTGTTTCAATGCCACCACTTCATTCCATGTCATGAAGCCTTTTGTGCCGACCCATTCGCTGACGATGAAAAAAGTGGCGGTCATCCCGTAACGCTGTAACAAAGGCAGCGCGTAGGTGAAATTATCAGCGCCGCCGTCATCAAAGGTAATGACAATCGGCTTATCAGGCAGCGCGCCGTTATGCTGGACAGCGTTCATGTACGTTTCCATCGAAATGGTATGATAGCCATTTTGCGCCAGAAATTTGAGCTGCGTCTCGAACTTTTCGGGCGTGACGTGCCATTGACTCACTTTGTGATCGATGTGGTGATACAACAGCACCAGCGGGCGATCGCTGGCGTCAGCAGGTTGTGCGGCAGGCAGGATCAACGCGGCAGCGGTGACCAAACTGATCAGCATCCACAGTGCGATCCCAAGTTTGAGCCGTTTATGTTTGAATTTGTGCGTAAAGCGATTAAAATCAGGCATGATGACGTTCCAGTTTATGATGACAGTTTTATGATCGCAGACACATTATAACGTTATGTACGTTAAAGCAGTTTAACAAGCCAAGATCAATCAAAGGGGATGCTGGTGGATTTATATTTGATACGACACGGCGAGGCGGGAACACACAATACGCAGGGTGACGACTCACAGCGCCCACTTACGGATGAAGGCGTTGCGCGTATGAAGCGTCAGGCGGCCACGCTCGTTCGTTGGGGCGTGAAGGTGGATGTGCTGCTGAGCAGCCCGTTTATGCGCGCCCGTCAAACGGCAGACATTGTCGGAAAAGCGCTCAGCGTTGCGGTAACCAATGAGGATGTGCTGCAATGCGGCTTCACGATCGACGCATTGCCAGCGCTCCTGCAAAAGTACGAGTCGGCAAAGCATGTGATGTTAGCCGGTCATGAACCCGATTTGAGCACAGTTTTGAGCGGCATTGTTGGCGGTGGCAGCTTCCGCATGGAAAAAGGCGGCCTCGCGCGTATACGGATCAAGACGATCACACCGCCAACAGGGACTGCGCTCTGGTTTTTAACGCCTGAACTCATGGGCGCTGAGAAACCGTGAAGTTGCTGCAACATTTGTCGATAGTACCGTGCGTGTGATCGGCACTGCCGGTCATGTCGATCACGGCAAATCGACGCTGGTACGTGCCTTGACCGGCATTGATCCTGATCGGCTGAAAGAAGAAAAAGCGCGCGAAATGACGATTGATCTGGGCTTTGCGCATTTCACGCTGCCCGATGGTCAGGTTGTCAGTTTGATCGATGTACCCGGTCACCGCGATTTCATCGAAAATATGCTGGCCGGAGTGGGTGGGATTGATGCCGCTATTTTGGTGATCGCCGCCGATGAAGGAATGATGCCACAAACGCGCGAACATCTGGCGATCCTGGATTTGCTGCGCATTCCGGCGGGCGTGGTGGCACTCACCAAAACGGATCTGGCGGATGATCCAGAATGGTTGGCGCTGGTGCACGCCGATATTCGCACGGCGTTAGCTGGCACAATGCTTGACAGTGCGCCGATTGTGCCGCTGTCTGCGCGCCGTGGCAGTGGGCTGGACGACTTACGATCGGCTTTAAGTACTGTGCTGCAAAAGACGCCCGCGCGGATTGATCGCGGCAGCCCGCGTATGTGGATCGATCGGGTGTTCACCATCAGCGGCTTCGGCACAGTCGTGACAGGTACGCTGCTTGACGGTGCATTAACGGTGGGTCAGGAAGTCGAATGTCAGCCGAGCAGACTGCGGGCACGCATTCGTGGCATTCAGGCGCACGGTGAAGCGCAAACTGTCGCATCAGCAGGCAGCCGCGCCGCGATCAATCTGGCAGGCGTGGAGCGTCAGCAGGTCAAACGTGGACAACTGCTTACGCTGCCGGATACCCTTCAAGCAACGCTGTTGATCGATGTGCAGTTCGATCACCTGCGGACGGCGGGGCGGGTGTTACGACACAACAACGAAGTCAAGTTCTTTTGTGGCTCAGCGGAATGTATGGCACGCGTCCGCTTGATCGGCGCGGAAACATTGGCAGCAGGCGAGTCAGGTTGGCTGCAACTTGAATTGGCTGTGCCACTGCCACTGCGTAACGGCGATCGCTTCATCTTGCGTTATCCGTCACCCGGCGAAACGTTCGGCGGCGGTATTGTGATCGACGCACATCCCGGCCAGCGGTGGCGACGCTTGAGGCCAGATGTGGTGACGCGTTTTGAGACGTTAGCGCGTGGCGATCCGGCGGATATAGTGAGCGCGGCACTCGCTATTGCCAACCAGCCGTTGACAATTGCGCAGCTTGCCGACAGTTCAGCACTTGGCACCAACTTAATCGCGACAGCGCTCGTCACGCTGCCTGACACAATTACGCTGCCTGACGGATTTTTTATGCACTCGACCGTTTGGGAAAGCGCCGTGCAAAAATCGATCCGCGTGCTGCAAACCTTTCACAAAGACGAGCCGCTGCGATCGGGAATGTCCGCCGACGCTTTACACAGTCGTTCAGGCATGGATCAGGCTGCTTTTCGATCGTTCATCGCATTGTGCAATGCACGCGGCGTACTGCGCAGTATGCCGAATGGCGAAATTGCGCTGCCCGATCACAAAATTCGCTTCACAGTGGCGCAGCAAAGCTCAATCCAGCATTTGCTCCGCGATTTTGCGCGTGCGCCGTATTCGCCGCCTTCTTATACAGATGCGTCCGCCATTGTTGGCGAAGCTGTGCTGCGCGCATTAATCGATCGCGGTGATTTGATTCAGGTGTCGCCGGAGGTGTTGTTCGCGGCGGAAGCCTTCGGCGCACTATGCGAAGCTATTCACGACACTCTGTTAAAGCACGGTCGCATCGATGTTAAGACGCTGCGCGATCAGGTTGGCACGAGCCGAAAATATGCGCTTGCCATACTGGAACATCTCGACAAGATCGGCTTCACGCGCCGCGACGGTGATGATCGGGTATTGAATCTATGGCCGCCGCGCCTCTAACGCACATCGTGAATTATTTGTTTTCGTGAAGTTCAATCTTGAAATGGCTCGCCGCACGCTTGATGCGACTCTTAATCACTTCGACTTCTGCGCTGCTGTATTTATCGGCGTTATTTTCGTGATGAATATAGTTCCAGGCGGCTCGGATGTGTTCCTCAGTATCGATTGGATATTTGTGATTGGCAGCGTCGGCAAACTCGACGTCGCCGTATTTGTGTTCGCCTTCGTTGGGATTTACATCGTCGCGCTGGCTGATTTTCTTGGTCATGATTTTTTCTCCGTTGTTAACATTGCAACGCTTTGAGCAAAAGGTGCGCCCTGCCCGCTATCAGAGCGTTGGCGGCACGTTCACTACATCGATCGTGAACGGTGGATGGGCGCTGAGGCGTGGGAACAAGCCTTGCAAATCTGAGTTGACCACGTAGATTTTTCCGTCAGCCGCCAGCACATCCAACGGCGCGCGAAAACTCTGCGCAAGTAAAACATAATGCTTACCGTCCGCGTCCACACGTGCTAACTGTCCGTTATCGTGAACCCATGCGCTGAACAACAGGCGGCCTTTTTCATCTGATGTCACGGCCTGAATTTCCAGCCCGCCCTGCTCATACACGATCACTGGACGATCAGCGCTGCCATCGGCCTTCACTGCGACACGATACAATGTGCCCGTACCAGCATCGCCAATGACGAACGCGTTAGCCGCTTTATCGTACACAATGCCCGTCGGTTGACCGGCAGTTTGGCCGACCGGGTCGAGCTTGAGCCACAACGTACCCGTGCCATTGGTTGTATAGCGCCACACTTCGCCCACGCCCGGAAAGGTAATGTATAAATTCGACTGCGCATCGAACGCCATATGCGATAAAAAGTATTGCTTTTGCGTGGTGGCATAGACTGATAGCGATCCGGCGGGCGTCATGCGTTTGATCGTGCCACCGCTCGTTTGCGGATCGGTGCTGGTGAAATCGGCCACATACAGCGAACCATCCGGTGACAACGCCATTGC
>Ga0209512_1001650_pt1 | contig 26566 bp, 27 predicted proteins | sample frozenSSSSmetaG_FD_184142 | JGI IMG/M metagenome (GOLD analysis project Ga0209512, IMG submission 184142) | Glacier valley bacterial and archeal communities from Borup Fiord, Nunavut, Canada, to study Microbial Dark Matter (Phase II) -... | ecosystem: Environmental > Aquatic > Freshwater > Ice >...
TTGTTCATACTCCAAGGCATCCCAGAGCGAATGTGGTAGTTGTTGAGCGAAATGTCCGTATTGATCGTCATGATAATGGCTTGCATCGTGGGCATTATAAGAAAAATGAAAAACGTAAGCATCGCGACAGAGATTAGTTTTTGACTACATATAACCATTTTATGAGACTTGCATGGCTTTCATATTCTTGCAGGTCTCAGTAATGGATATAAATGTCATTTCGGATGAATTTTTACCGAACAAATTAATTAGCAATGGGTTTTACTTTTGTAAATATATATTTGCCAAACAAATTGAACATGACAAAGAATAACACTCATATAACAATTTCATCGATGTTATTATGGCGGATTGACTGTCTTAAATCTGCTGTTTTTTTATTGGGTACGCCAGGGGAAGATTGCGAAAAGGGGGTGTTCATTGATAAAGATTTTTTCGAGCCTTTTTATGTCCCGAAATTGTTGTTTAAGATGCCCAAAAGTAAAGTTATTAAGTTGTTTAATAAAAACTAAGGAAATGAACCAGACAAGTTCGCAAATGGCAAGTGCAGATGAAAATTTACTTGCGGGTTCTTCCAATAGTTCAGAGCTCTCACTTCAACCAATCAGAAAGATTAGTTCGCAGATAAAAGTTTACATTGGGTTGCTCCTTCTGCTTTTTTCCAGCGCCGTGCATATTAATGCGCAGGAAATTTTTAATCCCGCCATTCGACCAAATACTGCTTTTGGAGCAGGCGAAGTCCTTACATACCAGATAAAATATGGTTTTATTGTTGGTGGAACTACGACGCTTTCACTAGAAGATACTGTTTATAATAATAACCCTGCATTTCATGCCAGGGCCATCGGACAAACTACTGGAGTAGCTGACAAATTGTATGGTGTGAAAGATATTTACGAGAGTTGGTTTGATAAAGAAACCAACTTGCCTTACAAGCAAATCCGAAATATCAAGGAAGGACATTACAGAAAATACAACGAAGTTACTTATAACCGGCATAACAATACCGTTAATTCAAAACTCTCCGGGATACATGAGGTTCCTGAAAAGATTCTCGATTTATCGTCCACTTTTTATTACCTGAGACGGGTTGATTTTTCAACAATCAATGAAGGTGATATCCTATTTGTGAACATGTTTTTTTCGGACGAAGTATTTCCTTTTCACCTCAGATACAGGGGTAAAGAGACCATCAAAACCAAGTTTGGAAAAATCAGTTGCATTAAAATTAGCCCGGTAGTTGAGGTGGGGCGAATGTTTAAATCGCCTGACGATCTCACCATCTGGTTTACCGATGATGATAACCGTCTTCCGGTACTAGTTAAAATGGACATACGTATCGTTGGTGCCGTGTTTTTGAAACTTATCAAATATGAGAATATTTTAAACCCTTTAGCGACGGAGTAGTAACAGTCGTCACAAGATTCACCATAATATATAGCTTGTAGAATATTTCAAAGAGAAGCCTTAATCCCAGGTGAAGGCATCTGTTGTTTGAATTCAAAACGTCTGATATTTTTTACAACCTGAAGGTATGTGTATATTTAAGCACAATTGTCCTGTTGTTGTAAGGAGGTTGCTTTATCCCGGGTTCTGAATTATCCGCATTGCGGATATCGTTAAAAACAAGGTATAGGTCATTCCCGTCGCGTGGATTGTATCGAAGCCTGAAATTGGTGATAATAATATTATCGATTTCGTTATACTGGACAAAAGAACTTAAAGAGATCTTAGTATTGAGCATATAGGTTATTTTTACCTTCGCTATGTTGTTGGTAAACCCTTGAGACCTTGTTGGAAAATTCACTTTGTCAAATTGATAGGATCCGGAAATCTGAAAACTTGATGACAAACTAAACTCAGGATTCAAGGCAACTGAATACAGGTTTCCATCGTAAAATCCACCTGCCTGGTATTCCAACGTTGTGGCAACCTTTTTTGTATTTGGGGAATTAAAACTCCCATGTATTCCATAGAATGTGTAATCACCTGAAGATACTGAAACATGGTCGGTTAGGTTGAAATCTGCCAATAAGCCTTCTTTACCCATTGTTAATGCTACAAATGCGCCATATCCGCTTTTAGTGGATATTTCAAATTCAGGTGAAATTTCCATTTTCTCCAGATTTCCATCCTGCAATCTGCTAAGCATTTCAAAATCGACACCAGCCCTGTATTTAAAAATTTTTGAATCTTTTCCGGGAAACCAACCATACTGACTTGATCCCCTTAACTCATGAATATTATTTGTAAACATAAAACCCGATCCGGGATTGAAATCTTTTCCCCAGTAGGCATAAATTGCCTCGTATCCAAAACCCTCTTCCGATCGTTTTTCCCAGCACAGTCTAAAAAATGAAGGGTCGGGCGATGCCGTATTGCTTTCAATGTTCTTATCTTGCGTTTGTGCAATTTTAACATCGAGGTAATCATCTTTAAAAAGCCTGAAGATGCCATCTATTCCGTAGGCAACATTGTATTTTCCGTCAAACCCTAACCGGGTTGTAGCTATTCCACCAATGTACGAATTCTCGTTTATAACTTGTTTCCTTAATCGGACGACTCCAAAATTCTCAGCCGGATTCCCATTGAATTTGTCGGTATTCATATCCAGAAAGCCAACATCCCATTTACCAATTCTTCCTACCATGCGTGCTCCTCCCAATATCCTGACAGGTTCTCCATTTGAAATACCAATATTGCGGCTGTAAAATAATGCCTGGGGTCCACCAAGTTCGAAATTGAAAATACTTGCCCTTTCCTGGAAAAACAATCTTTTTTCGGGAAAGGAAAGCGAGTAACGGGTAAGATTAACCGTTTCATCATCAGCTTCAACCTGGGCAAAATCGGTATTGGCAGTAAAGTCAAGTGTAAGATTGCTGTTAATGTTATATTTGACATCCAATCCTCCCGTCAGATCAGGGTTGTCATTCTTCACATACTGGCTACCGTCTTCTTTTAACTTCCAGTCACGGGTAAATCCTGTAAGCAGGTAGGGTGCTATATATACAGGATTATGTGATTCGATGTTTTCAAAAGTAACAGTTTCAGCCAGTGATGGTTTCATCCGCGCATTTTGGCCATATTTGGTATCAATCGCCGGATAAGTATCAATTTCATTGCAATAGCTGATGCCACGGTTGATGATCAGCCCCATTTTTGTAATATTTTCAACGGTCTGAAAACGAAGACTTGAAAAAGGGATCCGCATTTCAACATACCAGGCTGAATCATCTTTTGATGTTATTACATCCCAATACGAATTCCATGTGTAGTTGGTATTACTATCATCAGGGCCACCATTCATGTTGGCATCATTTGAAACCGAATAATCAATTTTTAAGCCTGAAGGCATCGTAAAAAATGCCAGCGCATTTTCATTATCATCGTAAGAATCAAGGATAATTCCAAAATAATCAGAACTATTCGAAGTTTCATCCCTTTTCTTACTGTTGGAAACAATTTTTGAAATGTCCTTGTAGTAAAGTTTGGCGCTTACCCACAAATAGTTTTTATCGTAGGTTATCCGCACATCACTTTCTTCGGAAGGCTGGTTTCCGTAAACGGGGAAGTGCATTTTTAAAGGTATTTTTTCGGACAATAGCCAGGCAGATTCTGAAGGCATGCCATCAAAGTTGAGTTCATTCTGAAGCGGTACTATTTTCAAAACCTCGCCTGCTTTTGCATTTGAAATAAAAATGAGCAAAAAAGCAAATGAAGTTAGGACATTGAGGATTTTCATATAGTTGGTTTTTTCAGAATAGATTAAGCGGCGATCGTTTTCTTTTTAAATAACTTATTTGTGATAGTCACATACCAATTAGCCCGTTGAAAGATATGTATAATCACAAAACCTACCAAAACTTGTCCGATTAAACCATGTATTTCCTTTAAATCAATCAGTCCTCGTGGAATAACCTCAGTCCACATACCAATGCTGGTAAGTACAAGAAGCACAAATAAAACGAGGGTGCCGGTAAGCAATTTGTTTTGCATGATGTGTTTTAGCGAGAATAGTTTTTTATACCAGTTCCAATGCTGAATTGTATGAAGAAACATCAGCACCAGCCATATTATTCCGCTGATTTCATGAATTTCTTCACTGCTGCCACCTCCTTCACCACGTTCTCCTTCAAATTCTGCATTTCTGCTAAAGTTGGCAGCTCGTCTGCTCTCGTGCCGGTCGGATCTCAGACTCACGTTTGAAAATTGTTCATGATTGTTTTCGCGACCGCCTTCCGGCCTTCCGCCATCTTCCATAAAGAATAAACCGGTAATTGCAGAACCGGCAAAGATTACAATCATTAAAATGTTGACCACATATTTTCCAGCCGATGTGTTGATTAAGTTTCCCATGATTCCTTTATTTAATTGAATTATTGTATTCTATTTCGGATTAAAATTAGATCATAACCCATATTATTCAATTGGGAAATAGCGTGAAGCGGAAAAAGTGAAGTGTGAACTGTCTGGTTAGCGTGTTGAAAAGATCAGGAATATTTCGATCCAATTTTTGTTTGAATCAATTTCCGGAAAACCATTCCCTGAATTCAGAAACCCGGACTTTACTAATGAGAATCTTATCCGGCACGGATACTTTCAGGTTGACCGATAAGCGGTTGTTAAAGTAAAAGTCAACCTCTTTAATGGAGTTCCGCGAAATAATAAACTGTCGGTTAGCACGAAAAAAATCGGATGGATTGAGCAAGCCAGCCAACTCGTCGAGTGTATGTTCAAAAATGTACGATTTTCCATCGGTGGTTTTCACTTTTACCAGTCCATCTTCAATAAAAATACAGGCGATATCTTTTGCAAGCAAAGGAATTAATTTACAGCCTTTTATCGGTATTAAAAAGTGTGTTTTATAGGCTTTTTCTTTGGTAAGCGAGGCAATCAGCTGATGAATTTCAGCGGGTAGGACAGATCCTGTGGTTAACCTTTTGAGTTTATCCAAAGCCTTTTCAAGCGTTGTAAGCGTAATTGGTTTAAGCAGGTAATCAATACTGTTGACTTTAAAGGCTTTGATCGCATATTCATCGTAGGCTGTCGTAAAAATAATCGGACTAGTGATATTCACGTATTCAAAGATTTTAAATGCTGAACCATCAGCCAGGTGAATGTCCATAAAAACCAAATCGGGTTGCGTATTGGATTGAAACCATTCAACGGCGGATGTAATACTGTCGAGAACTGCAATTACCTGAATTCCGCCGATCTCATTCAGTAAACTTTGCAGATGATTTACCGCAAGTATCTCGTCTTCAATAATGATCGCTCTCATAAAAAGACAGGTTTAATGAGCGGTATTATTACTTGAAACGCATTGTCTACCTGAATAATCTGGATGTCTCTTTCTCCCAGTAATTGAAATTGCTTTGATAAATTTGTCAGTCCGATTCCGGTGCCTTGTTCAGGGGTGAGCTTTTGCTGTACCTGGTTAATTACCATCAGATCCGCATTTTCGGTGGTTCGTATTACAATTGTAAGCGGCTTCCTGTTGCTGATTTCATTGTGTTTAACGGCATTCTCCAGTAATGTTTGAATGGTTAACGGGGGTAATTCAAAACTCATATGTACCTCCTGAATATCGGTTTTTATCGTAAGGTTAGCACCATACCTCATTTTAATCAGGAAGAGATATGAATCGGTAAAATCCATCTCCTCGCGAAGCGAAACCGTTTTCTTCTCATTACCCTGCAAGGTATAACGTAAAACCTGCGCGAGATGGTTGACATACTGCTCTGCAATATCGGGCGATTCTCTAATCAATGAATTCAATGCGGTGAGCGTGTTAAACAGGAAATGCGGACTCATTTGGTTTTTTAGCGATTCGAACTGGCTCTGAAGACTTTCGGTTCTTAATTGTTCGTTTTCCAACTCGTAAGTTTGTTTTTGGAAAATCAGGCGGATAATAAAAATAGCGGCAAGGGCCAGTGCTGAGCAAAAGAAATTTTGAAAAAGTAATTCGTCATGATGCCGGCTGATGTTGACCTCTGATCCGACAAAAGGCTTTATTACATTGTACATCAAACTTAGGAACAATACCGACAAAAATGACAACAAGAAAGCTATCGATATTATTCGAAAGTTCATTTTATGAAACCGGGAAAATGGTTTTAAAACGTAAAAGTTAAGTGTGAAAATCAGGAAAGTCACCAGGAATGAGTTGAGAAACTCAAGTGTTGCGAGCCCATGGTCGAATACTTCCCGCCTATGTCCTCCTTCGCCACCTCTCCCTGCTTCGTCTCCCAAAAGAGCACCCAAAAGCAATGGAAAATGAATGGTGATGCAAATTAACAACGACAGAAGCAATGCAATGCCAAAATATTTTCTGGTTAGACTTCCCTTCATAATTTTCAAATATACATCGTTCTGATAATTATTCGGGAAAAAAGGAGGTCAAACTGATATAATAACGGATGAAGCTGAATATTCGAAGGTTGGAATGCTTTTATTTCTTCGGGCTTTTTACAACGCTGGATTTTATACCCGAGAGGATCGATTTGGCACAGTAATTAAAGACAAATCTATCCGGATCTCTTTGATAGCCGATCACTCCTTCTCTGACATCCTTACGCGGAAGCGGATTGGAATTCAATATTTTAATGTTGGCAATTATCGACGTAACCCGCTCTTTAAGTGCTGTGGTATCATCTGTCCGCTTATTTTTAACAGCGATATCCAATCCATGATAAAGCAGGATCATTTTTCCGGATGCTTTCGCGTTATCAGCCGTAAAGCTAAAATTCATTTTGTCTATTCGCCCGGAAGTAGCATAGATAAAGGCATTTTTCTCAAGCATCGGATTCAAAACGTCTGCGTCCATATCCGAAAGCGATCCATTAACTGAGAATGTATTTTGACGATCGAATATTCTCCCTTTTAACATGACAGCCATTTTGCCTTTGTCCATTAACAGCCCATGGGCACTCAGCTTTAAATATCCCTTTTCAGTTTTGTAAATGGTGTCGTTGGTTATTTTGTAAATTTTTGCATCGATTTCATTAAAGCGGATACTTCCAGGCTCGCGTGCTTTCTCTGCATGTTCGGTATAAGTGATCTTCCCACTTAGAAGTCCGATTGAATCAATGTTAATCTTCCCGGGATAATCGTAAATCATATCCTGAAACGCTTTCTTGTTTAAATGATGGAATATTTTCCGCTTGTCACGAAAAGCATTCACCTCCAGTTTCCCGATTTCGACATAGGAACTTACCAGGTTTTTTGATGTTAAATATTCTGCCGCAGAAAAATCATGAAGGTAAATATTACTCAGCCTGGCTTCAATACGATCGGTTTGATACTTATGACGAGCTGTGAAATCATAATCCTTGTAATTTGGCAGGATGGAAAAGCTGTCGGCCAATAAAGTATTTGAGCTTTCGGAAAATCGAATGCCGCTTGCTTTAAAGGTGTTCAAACTGTCGGCTGAAACCGAAAGTAATTCCTTTGCGTTGAAATCAAGGTGCTTTACAATGCTGATCGATATGGTGTCCTGTTTATTAATTTGCATATTCGATATTTTAAAAACTCCTTCTTTCACCGAATAAGCCGCTGCGTTTAACGTATTTTGAATTGCAAAATCTATATTATCAAATCGTACGCTGTCTATCCGGATGTTTAAAGAAGAAATCATTGGTGGTTTGTCTTCTTCCGGAAATGGGATCTTACCCCTGATAGTTGTCTTTGAAATGATTACTTTATTGATGGCGAAGTCTTTTTTGAACAGGGCTTTTGTGAGGCTGATTCCAATGAGTTTTATAGAAGTAATCTGACCGTTTAAAATCCTGTCAGTTGCAGAATCCTGCCTTGAGTAGATTGTAATGCTATCCATTTTAACCGCGTAAGGAAATACAGAAAGGTGAACTTTGTCAATTTTAACAACGTAATCTCTATTTTTCTCGTTGAATTTTGCTGCTATTTTATTTCCAATCCAGGGTTCAATAACCACTAACTTTAAAATCAAAAGCACTATAACAAAGGCAACAATCCCGATTAAAATTTTTTGATAAGTATTTCTCCCCATTTCCTGATATCTATGCTTTTAAATATTAGTTATTGCAAAATTTTGATAAAGCAAAGCTACCTCTGCTTGTTTTCAAAACCATTACACAATTATTAAAACGTTTTACATCATTCACACAATTGAAAGCCGGAATGTGGAAAAGAAAGCCGCATGTTTTGGACTTTCGGCTACCATCCATTTGCCGGTAGTTCGCTTTCATTTATCCTGATGTGTGAATAATGTAAAGAAATCTGGGAATTTTGTAACAAATACCTGATCAATGCTGCTCAACTTTGCATTGCTCTGGTTCTTTAATTCTGATCTATTTAAACGGACAAAATGAAAAGTAATTGTGGAATTAATAAAACCGATGTTTTACTCCTGTTAATGGGGAATTGGGAATAACGTGGAAATATAATACCTCTCCCGGTAGAGAGTCTCTATATGTTTTTTATGTTGGCAACATCATTATTACCGGCCGCATGAAAATATCTAATAAGTATTGCAAACAAAATATTTAGATGTCTCCAAATCAAAATATAACAATGTTATAACAAGGTTATATTTTGCATGCGGGACATCTGAATATTGAAAATCAATTATTCAATGGGAAAACATATTGTAAAAGTCAGATCAATTCAGCACATCCTTCATGATGTACTGCAAATAGTTGTTGAAAAACCTCAGAACTATAACTTTACGCCGGGTCAGGCAACGGAAATTGCGATCAATAAAAGTGGTTGGAAGGATGAAAAAAGGCCTTTTACTTTTACTTCACTGCCCGATAGTGATTACCTCGAGTTTACCATCAAAACATATCCATCGCATTTGGGCGTTACCAATCAACTTCTGCAACTTCAGAAAAATGATGAATTGATTCTGCATGATGTTTTTGGTACAATTGCGTATAAAGGAGAGGGTGTATTTATTGCCGGTGGGGCTGGTGTCACTCCTTTTATCTGTATTTTCAGATACCTTCAGTCAAAAAATGAACTAGGCCATAACAGGCTCATATTTGCCAATAAAACCAAAGAGGATATAATTTTGGCAGAGGAATTTAAAAAATATTTGGGTGAGAATTTTGTTGTCATTTTATCGGATGAAAAAACAGATGAATATGCACAGGGTCAGATTACCGAATCTTTTCTTAAAGCCAACATTCCCGACATCAATCAGCAGTTTTATGTATGCGGACCTCCACCAATGATGGATGCTGTGCAAAAGCAATTATCGGACCTTGGAATTAGTAAAAAATCGATTACGGTAGAGAAATTTTAATATGGGTAATCATTAATTTCCAAATAGTGATTGGTTCAACTTATTAAAATAATTTACGAAAACTGAAGATGCAACTTTTATGGAAAAACGAAAGCTCGTGGTTATTGGGGGTGATGCGGCTGGCATGAGTGCCGCATCAAAGGTAAGAAGAACGCATAAAGCGTGGGAAATTGTTGTTTTTGAACGTGGCAGGTATACATCTTATGCCGCTTGCGGGATGCCTTATTACATTGCCGGCAAGGTTGAGTCAGTGGATGACCTGATCGCCCGTAAGCCGGAAGAGTTTCGTGAAAAACAGAATATCGATGTTCGGATCCTGCACGAAGTTGTGGAAATTGATCCGGGTACAAAACGTGTCCGAGTCAAAAATCTGGAAAAAGCAACGGAGTTTTGGGAACGTTATGATGATTTGCTGATTGCCACCGGAGCCTCCCCGGTACAACCTGAAGTTGAAGGTGTTGATTCAGAAGGTATTTTTGGATTGTCTACCCTTCAGAGCGGACTAAATGTTTTCAACTACATGCGCGATCATCAGCTAAAAAAAGCGGTTATTGTGGGAGGTGGGTATATTGGCATTGAAATGGCTGAAGCTCTCCTGGAAAGGAACATGAAAGTTTCACTAATGGATATGGCTCCTATGGTGATGAATACGATGGATCCAGACATGGGTAAGCTGATATCTAAATATATGCGCGAAATTGGCGTGGATTTGTACCTGAACGAGAAATTGGACCACTTTGAATCCAAAATGGGTAAGATGACCGGCATTGTTACCGACAAAAGAACCCTTAATTCCGACATCGTTATTTTAGGTATAGGTACAAGACCAAATACATCACTGGCATTGAAAGCAGGGATTGCGCTTGGTGCAAAAGATGCAATCCGGATTAACAAAAAAATGGAAACTTCGGTGGCGAATATATGGGCAGCAGGTGATTGCGCCGAGTCTTTTCACCTGGTTTCGGAACAACAAGTACACGTTGCACTGGGAACAGTTGCCAACAAACAAGGGCTTATTGCCGGAGAGAATATCTGTGGCGGAAATTCAGAATTCAGTGGTGTGATTGGTACCGCCATCACCAGGATAAAGGATCTTGAAATATCACGTACTGGTCTTAATGAAAAAGAGCTGAAGGACATTGGTATTAATTATAAAACCTCCACTATTATTAGCAATACACTTCCCGGTTACTATCCAGGCGCTGAGGAGATCATTGTGAAATTGTTGGTTGAAAAGGTGAGCGGTCGATTGTTGGGCGGACAGATTGTAGGTAAACAGGGGGCTGCTAAAAGGATTGACACATTGGCGACGGCTATTACTGCCCGGATGACGGCAAGAGATCTCGCGTTTTTGGATCTGTCGTATGCCCCGCCTTTTTCTCCTGTTTGGGATCCGTTGCAGATTGCTGCAAGGGGTCTTTTACAAAGTTGAGTTGAGGTACCCAACTAATATACGATCATAAGAAATCAAATGTGATTCGTTTTTCAGGATTCACATTTCAATAAATTCAAAATGGGAAAAATCAAAAAAGAACGGCATATTCATTATCAAACGTCAAGATTCATTGGTGTATTTACATTGCTAATAATCTCTTTAACCGTAAGTTCATGCAGTGCAATCGGCGAAATATTTAAAGCAGGCATGAGTTTTGGAATTTTTATTGTCGTTGCAATAATTGTCGTTGCTATCTTGCTTTTTTTACGTATTGGGAAAAAGAAAAATTCTTAATATTTCGCTGATAAATGTGTGAATCATGTAACTCATGACCAAAATTTTGTAACATTTAACATGTTTGTGGTGCTTAACTTTGTTCTATTAAAATTTATTAAAACTCTTTAATAAAATGGAAAATCAGTTTAAAGTAAAAGCAATGTTTAATCTGGAATCCTGCAAAATTTACGGTGAAATTCAATCGAATTGAAAAGCGCATTTAAAATTAAGTTAATGAAAAAGTCAACAGATAAAAAGAAGGCGACAGAAGCCAGGGCAGAATATATTAAAGTAGCACCCAATGTACATCTTCATATTACAGATGCAGGCAATGGAAGGCCGGTTGTTTTAATTCCAGGCTGGCCACTCAGTGATGAAATGTATGAATACCAATACAACGATCTGATAAACAAAAATTTTCGTGTGATTGGTATCACATTACGAGGTTTTGGGAAATCGGATAAACCATATGGAGCCTACGATTACGACGTTCATGCAGCGGACATCAAAAAGGTATTAAGCAAACTCAAAATAAAAGATGCCGTTTTAGGAGGCTTTTCTATGGGTGGTGCTATTGCAATCCGTTACATGGCAAAATATAAAGGGGCCCGTGTTTCGAAATTAGTTTTGTGTGGTGCCGCAGCTCCTGTTTGGACACAGCGGAGCGATTTTCCATATAATCTTCCTCTAAGCGCAGTTGATGAGTTAATTAAGCTGAACAATCAGGACAGGCCAAAACTCCTTGCAAATTTTGCAAAGATATTCTCTGCTACCGAAACCGCATTAAATAAAGGATTGGGAGGTTGGTTGAATGTAATTGGCTTGAGTGCTTCATCGTATGCAACTGCTCAATGTTTGATCGCCTTGCGTGATACCGATCTGAGGAAGGATCTGGATAAAATAAAAGTTCCAACACTGATTTTACATGGGTTAAAAGACAAAATATGTTCTTTTGACCTGGCCGGACAGATGAAAACTGCAATCATGGGTTCACAACTTGTACCTTTTGAAAATAGCGGTCATAGCTTATTTCTGGAAGAAACTCAAAAATTTAATGCAGAACTAATTAAATTTGCTGCGAAATAAGGTAAAAGGTAGATTGAAGGATCTTACTATTTTATTTACAGTTAAATTGAGATGATTAGTTTCATTTTTATTGCAAAGTATTAATCTTAATTCAATTATTTAATTTTCTATTATGAAAAAATTTAGTTTAAGTGTTTTAGCGATGTTTATGTGCTTCGCATTCGCATTTGCACAGGAACAGGAGAAATCCGAGCCTCACAACAACTGGGAACTGGGTGTTAATGTTGGGGTTGCTAATTTCGCAGGTGAGTACAATATGTTTAAAGAGGCCCGCTTTAACCATTTCAATCACTGGAACAGCAATATGAACCTGGGTTTTGGTTTATTGGTGAAAAAGAACTTTTCGCATGTGTTTGCTGTTGAAGGTGCCTGGAATTACTCAAATCTTACAGGATCATGGAAGTTTGATAATCGTGCGATGCCTGATTTTCATACCCGTGTAAATGAATTTGATGTGAATACCGTTTGGAACATTAACAACTTATTCTCGAAGAATAAATTCGACCGGAAGATTTACTGGTATGCTAAAATTGGTTTGGGGATTGCTAATTTAAAAGCCATCACAGCTGCAACTCCTTTAAATGACGAGCATTGGAAATTTCCGACTATTCCGCTTGGAACTGGCGTAGCATTCCGCTTGAACGATAATTTGAGGTTAAATATCGGAACCCAGTGGAGTTGGATCAATACCGACCGACTTGACGGACGCAGAACAGACATGACCTCAGGAAATATTAAAGAAGGAAATTCGGAAGCTGATATTTTTGGAACAAAACTTTATACACATGTTGGACTTTCTTACTCTTTTGGAAAGAAGAAAAAACCAGCTCCTGTTGTTATCGTAGAGCCAGCGCCAACTCCTGAGCCAGTACCTGAACCAAAACCGGTTCCAAAAGTTGAACCAGTTCCTGAAGTGGTATTTGTTCAGCCAGCAGTAGTTGGTAATACTTACACGATTCAGTTCGGATTAAACTTTGGATTTGACAAGTATAACCTTGATGGGAAATCTTCAACAGAACTTGACCGTTTAGTGAAAGATTTGACGGAAAATCCAAAAGTTGATGTTGAAATTACAGCGCATACCGATTGCAGAGGTGCTGCAGCTTACAATATGACCCTTTCTGAAAAACGTGGTAAATCTGTTAAAGATTACCTGATTGGTAAGGGCGTAAACGCAGACAGAATACAAGTTACTGCAATGGGTGAAACAATGTTAACAAACAAGTGTGCTGACGGCGTTCCATGTACAAAAGCTGAACATGCAGCGAACCGCAGAGCTGAAGCAAAAATTGTGGTCTGGAAGAAAAATTAAGACATTCGTCTGATTAATGGTAATAAGGCTATAAAATTAAAGAGAGGTTGCCAGTCGGCAGCCTCTCTTTTTTAAACCAGATGCGATCTCTAAATTGAACACTTTCAGGCTTGAAGTGTTAATTTTTAAATATATGATCCTACTGCCTATAAAAAGCCTTATCATTCATTTTCACAGGGAGGTAGTTTAAACAATATGGAAACAAATATTAATCGAAGTGAAAACGCCATGCGTGATGAAAAGCTGGTTATCGCTGCACGTTTGGGTGATGATACCGCATTTTCTCAGCTGATGAACCTGTACAAGGATGCTATACATTACAGGCTTCTAAAAATGGTTGATTATAAAATTGACGTTGAAGATCTTGTTATTGAATCTTTTGGAAAGGCGTTTACAAACATTCATCAATATAAAAATCAGTTTGCCTTTAGTACCTGGCTGTACAATATTGCAGTCAATCAGGCGATCGATCATATGCGCAAAAGGAGGATAATTACGGTTCCTCTTGAATCAGCGCTTGAAAACGATGGATGGATTGGAATCGGATTTGATTACAACTTAAAGACTGCCACAGATAATCCCGAGGAGGCTTTAATCAGGAAGCAAAATGCGGTGATCCTGCGAAAGTCAGTCGCCTGTCTTAAACCAAAGTACCGGACAATACTCGAAATGCACTATTTCAATGAATATTCGTATATTGAAATTGCGGAGAAACTGAAACTGCCTTTGGATACTGTTAAAGTTCAGCTGTACAGATCGCGCGAATTACTTTTTGAGCATCTCAAAAGCAACGATATTCGCAGGATGGACATCAGTTAATGTATTGAATGATAAAAGAAGAACTGGAAATGATTGTTTACTAACATTTGATCCGGAACTTCTTCAAATTTTTTAATTTGCAATTTATGCAGGAATTGAAAAATAAGGGCGCTGTAAATGATCACCTGGCAAATGAACGTACCTATCTTGCATGGATACGAACAAGTCTTGGAATCATGGTCTTTGGTTTCGTAGTGGTCAAGTTTTCATTATTTATAAAACAAATCCCGCTGTTGCTTGGCAAAGCAGATCTTCTTCCGCAAAATGGTTATTCTCCGTTTTTAGGAATCGTTATCGTACTGGTTGGCGCTATTACTGCAATTCTGTCATACATCCGTTATAGACAGACTGAAAAACAATTGAGAACGGGACAATATGAGCATTCGACAGGACTGATTACCGTTCTAACAGGATTTATCCTTTTGGTCAGTATTTTTCTTATCGCATACCTTATACAAAGTACTTAAAAATGAAACCCTTATTGTCAAATGCCCGCCCCATGAAACATGGTACCTGTGAGGGCAGGTTGTGCGGCAATTAAAAACAAATTATCTAATAATGAAAGTTCGTATCCTATTTCTCTTTCTGGTTTTTTTAACGTTTTTGCATGTCGATGCCCAGGAGATCTTCACGCCACCTGTTAAGCACAATACTGCGTTTAAATCAGGCGAAAAACTTACTTACCAAATCAGGTATGGTTTGATCATTGGCGGAACCACGACATTATCGCTCAAAGAGGTGGTTTACGATGAAAAATTTGTCTACCATGCTTTGGCAATCGGGCAAACTTCAGGGATGGCCGACAAAATATATGAAGTTAAGGATATTTACGAAAGCTGGTTCGACAAGGAGACCAACATGCCCTATAAACAAGTGCGAAACATTAAAGAGGGGAGTTACAAGTGGTATAATGAGGTTACTTACAACCGCGAAAATAATACGGTTCATTCATTAAAATCAGGGATTCACAGTGTTCCCGAAAAAATTCTCGATTTAGCTTCGGCCTTTTATTACCTGCGGCGGATCGATTTCTCTGAGATCACCAGGGGTGATGTAATATTTGTGAACATGTATTTTTCAGATGAGATATTTCCCTTTCGGCTAAAATACAAGGGGCGGGAAAACGTTAAAACAAAATTTGGAAAAATCAAGTGCTTTAAGATTAGCCCTGTGGTAGAAGTAGGGCGCATGTTTAAGGCAAAAGATGATTTAACGGTTTGGTTTTCCGATGATGGTAATTGTATCCCGGTATTGGTAAGAATGGATATTCGTTACGTTGGCGCTGTTTATTTGGAGCTCACTAAATATCAAAATACTGTAAATCCAATGATTTTTCAAAAGTAAAACAGGTAAGCCTGTTTAATTACTGGAACCGTTTGATACATCTTTACTATTTTGTATGCTAATATGTTACCTGTAATCTGATCTGGCATAATATGCCATCGGCATTCGCAACCACCCAAAAGAAGCCAAGGAATTATTTTTTGTCCGAATAATTATTCGAAACTACCTGAATCTTTGTCAAATAATTTTTACATATTTTTATTACGGATAAAAATATCTCCGGTGTATCAAAAGATAAAGCAATTATTATATTTGTGCTGAATTAATACGACGCTTTTATACATACACTCAAGACAAATAGGTATGTATGGGTTTGTCAAAATGATAAATGTGTAGCAGTAATTGTAAAAGTACTATGCAGCCATTAAGAGACTTGGTCGAAGGGCTTGATATTATAGATCCATTTTTAACTCAGCATGGTTTTGAGTTTGAAAAATACGAAAACGGACAAGGTTCGGGCGGTCAATTTACCGTGGCTACATTTGTAAAGGGACGTAAAAAATTCATTCTCAGTTATCGTTCTTCTATTGGACAAGTTGTTTACCAATTTGATAATGCAACAGTCTGTCACGACTTTTACATTGATCAGCTTGGACATGCCGACAAGAAAAAACTTCCTGATTTTCATTCAGAAGATAAACTTTTAGCCTTTACCCACCTGTTACACGACTTTGAATTTTTGACCGAGGATTTCTTCGATGGTGAGTGCCAAAAGCTAAAGGCATTTTCAAAACTTCAGGACAACGTGATATCCGAATATGGGGGGATAGCCCGTGAAGAATACAACCAGCAACTCGACAGCTCCAGAATTGAAGAGGCACGTCAGAAATTCAAAAGCAAAGATTTCGAAAATAGCCTGGAAATTTACCGGACCGTTGAACTCCGAAGCCTGCTTAATGATCTCGACAACCGGTTGATCAAATATTGCGAACACACGCTTAAACCTAAAGGATAGCCAACCTGAAACGCATGGTTGATCGCAGTTATACCTTCTCCTGTATTCCTTCCTGAAAAAATTTGTTTACTGATTTCGCTTCGGGGATCTTCGATTCAGCTATTTTCAACGATAACAAAAGCGAGAGTTTTCAATCTGCGCATATTTGTGAAATCAGTGGTTAAATCATTTTCTGTTAAGCAGAAAAGCACGATTTTTCCATTGGTATTTTACTCCGTTAGACTATTCTTTAAAAAAAGCTTTAATCATAACGCAACCTTTCGCAGGTATAAAGGGTCTATAGGACAACTAACGCATGAAAGAGCTGAAATATGAAAAAAATAATTTTGTTTTTTGCATTAAGCCTGTTGATACTGAACGGCTGTCACTACGATAAGATGGCGAAAACCGATTGTAATTCTGACAACCCGATGGAGGATTTTGCATGGCTGAAAACGTTGAAAAACTCGATGACGAATTGCAGTTGTGAGATTTCCATTATCCAGGGAACCTATAATAACCAGACTGTTTTTTTCATTGCACTTACTGATATGCTATGTGATGGAGTTTCCATGCCGACCTTGTTCGATTGTGAGGGGAAGGCCGTTCGGGTTTATAACAGCACCGATTACCGCGAATTCAATGACCAGGTGACAACTGATAAAGTATTATACAGATGCAAGGATATAACCGCTAAATAACAATGACAACTTCACCTTTCAAGCATTCGGCGCCAAATCCGAAGTTCAAACGAACAATCCGCAAACGCTTAACCTCAAAATCAACGGCCATCATTAAAGATACGCTTTTCACTGCATTACTGTCTTACCGCCAGTTGTACCGGATTTATAACATGCGAAGCTGAATTCCCATTGAGATTGATGTTTGAATCGTTCCACCGATCAGTCCTTTCGTATCAATGGAGATTTACGGTTCGTGGCAGCAAGCAGGATTGCGTTTTCGATAATGCTAATCCGTTTTCTCGGCTTGATGAATTAAACTGGTCAGATCGCTGACAAGTGATGGAATATGATGCGTCAAAATGGTTTCAAGCTGCAGGATGCAATCGGATGATGAATTCAGAAGTACCGGGTAACGGGTTGTTACTTCATCGGTAATCACCTTTTCGAGTTGCCCGCACAATGAATTGTAAAGGATCGTATCCGATTTAATGGATGAAACTTCTTTCCCGAGCTCTTTCAGGATATCAGGTATCCTATCAGAACTCAAATTGAGGGAAGAAATCCGCTGATATTCCTTATCCAGGTTGATATCGGTCGCGATGATTTTTAAAACTACAGCTTCCAGATCGATCCCCAATCCTTCCATTTCACGAACCAGTACTGATTCATGAGGCCCCCATGTTTTAATGTATTTTTTGGCCTGGTGTATTATATCTGCAACTGCTGGAAACATCTCTATCGCCCGCTTTTGTACTGTTTTGTAAGGCAGAATAACCGGGAAGACTTTATCGGGTTGATCAATGTGATTAACAATACCTCTGAAGAAAACAAGATCATCCCCAAATTCTTCAAAAGCAGATTCCCATCCATCGTATTTGATTGTGTATTGAGTAGCCATATAACCAGGATTTAAGAGGGTTAATACAGTTTAATTCAATTAATTTCAGGCATCCCTAACAAAAATAATAAAAACGGAGGAATTCTCCTTTCTACATCCACCATTTTTTTGGGAAAAATGTCGTCGTGTCAGAATTTCATCATCTGATATGAATGATCCTTTCAGAATCGTCTGCACAAAAAAAGGCCACCCCAAATAAATGGAGACGGCCCTTTCCTGATTAAAAAATAACTATTAAAACCGGTACCCGGTTGAAAGACCGAAACCTGTATTCTTTACCGAAGTTTTATCATCTGGATACTCGCTGTATTCCGAATTGATTTTCAGTAAACCTAATTGCATATTCAACTGGCAGAATACGCCATTTGCCATTTCGTATCCGGCAAATGCGTTTGCACCTGCATCGAATCCTTTGTAAAAAGGGACATCTAACGGATCGGTTAATTCGATTGTATTTTTGAATTCAATGTTCGTCTCGACAGTAACAGCGTCGCCGGTTGTTTTTACTTTACCCTTAAGTCCATAAGCCACGTAGGGTCCAACACCAACCATAAATGATCCGTTACTGCAAGCTGCTTTGTAAACAATGTTCAACGGCATTTCAAGGTAATTGATACTGGTTGTGCTGTTCGATAACTCACTTTTTGTTTTGGAGCCTTTGGTCGAGTAGAGCAATCCTGGCTGGAAATAAAATTGCTGTGCAATTGGTATTTGCGCATTAAATCCGATGTGATAACCCAGCAGCATATCGTTGTTCAGTTTGTCTCCGTTGTAAGCTTTTCCGGTCATATTCTGGAGATTTGCACCGCCGATAATGGCAAACGAGGTTTTTGGGCTATCCTGTGCAGATGCAAATGTTACAGAAAGTGCAAGGATGAATAAACTTGTAAATAGCCTGTTTTTCATACTAATGAGTTTTTAAATGAGTGAATGTTTCAAAGTGGGATTCATAAACGGTCAATTGTATTTGGAGGCAAAAGACGGTTGTTCCCGTTTTTACCTTTGCCTGATTGTTTTTACTTTGACCGATGATATATTAAGCTGATTTTCTTTCAGCTTCAGCCTTCATTTTTTGATTGGCAGTGATGAGAAACTCCACACGGCGGTTTTGAGAACGGCCATCTTTGGTGGTAATATCATATTTTGGTGCTGACTGACCAAATCCCTCCGTTTTTACACGACTGCCGGCAATACCCTTTGAAGTGAGATAAGCAGAAACAGAACCAGCACAGTTAAGCGATAAGAACATGTTATCTGCTTTCGTTCCTTTATTATTGGTATAGCCCTGAACTGCAATATCCGTGTCTGCATATAAATTCAGAATCGCAATCAGCCTGTCGAGCTTCGTATTTGCCTCCGCCACCAGGGAGGAGGAATCAAATCCAAACAGTGATTTGCAGCTGAATTCAATATCGATTCCTTCGCCAACACGCTCAACCTTTGCACCAGGGACTGTTTTCTCAATTTCAGATGCCTGTTGGTCCATCGTATTGCGAATGTTCGTACCTGTTTTACCTCCGACAGCTACACTTAAAAATGAAATTAACCGCTTTCTAATCGTCTTCATAATTGTAATCGTTCATTAAAGAGATTCATTTTCTTTAAAAATACCCCGCAAAAATAGGGGTGTTAACACCAATGAATGTTGCATAATCTTAGCTAATAGTTGCATAATTCACACGTTTGGGAAAGGCGCGGAAGTGGGGGAGCCGCAGAGAACGGTTGTTGGCCTGCAATGGTAATATATTATCAGACAATGGCGATAGACAGATGAGAGCCTTAGAAAGCGTAGATGGTGGCGCATGTAACTAGCGCATTTCCGAAAGAAGAATGAAACATCAAAAAACGAATTATACGCCGGATGAAAGCCTTGAAGAAGTGAGATTGATGCTTGTTTCACTGAAAGTGTCAAATTTGAATAACCCCGGGTAAGCGAACGTAGAGAGTGTTACCAGGGGTAGATGGTCCCGTTAGGAAACGGCGTATTTGCGATGGATGGTAGAAAAGCAAACGATATATGCGCTGGACGGACGAAAGCCTGATATACAGGAAATTACATCTTTGGCTAAAGCCGCTTTGGTATTAGTTATTCAATCCCCCGACATGAATGCCGGGACAATTCAATGTCTGTTCAATTCAAACGGTTGATCACAGTATTGGCTTTTGTTTTATCCGCACAATCCCATTTTTTCGCGCCCTGAATTTTCCGGCGCAAAGCAGGTTTGATCTTTTGCAAACTAACCAGATATCCCGTTACGGCATATCATGAATAACCCCGGGTAACGCGCATTGCATTCTCTCCCGGGGGTATGTTTGTAGTAAAATTGGATAAATTGATTATACTTTCCTTTTTTTATTTCCCGATTGAATCTTTTTCGGCTTTTGCTTTCTTCTTAAAATAACCGCGAAGCAGGAAATTGTGTTGTGCGGCTTCGAGATCTTCATCTAATTTTTTCGAACTGCTTTCGAGGTTCTTCATCGACTCTTTTAAATAGGCACCTGCTTCTTTGTCGTGAAGTAAAACGCCAATTGCAGAGTTGGGATTGCTTCCTGCATTTTTCAGATTCGTGATAAAGATACTTGCGGTATCGGCCATCTGGTGGAATTTTACAACCGACGCTTTTACCGAATTAAAAATGGTGGTATCTGTGACCAGTTCATTCGCCAAAGTCCCTTTTTTATTAAGTCCTGAACTGAAGGTTGCCAATGAGCCGATCATCTGTTCCGCCTTCACTGTTGCGTGTTGCAGCGCCACAGTTGCAGCATTCAGATTCGAATACATCGAAGTATCGTTCATTAATTTTCCAATGGTTCCATCACCATCGACTAACCTGTTGGTGATGACTTTAATATTGGATGTGATTGTCAGCAGGTTTTCGTTGTTATCCTGCAACGTATTAATCATATCTTCGGAGGTAAACATCCGCTCTACGGCCAGCGTATCGCCTTCCTCAACCTGGGTGAAATCTTCGGTCCCTCCGTAAATAACGAGAATTTTATTCCCGATAATACCATCGGTACTTATTTTTACTTTGGCATCTTTTCGAATGTACTGTTGCGATTTTGTGGAGATATTCAGATTTACCTCTACCTGGGATTTTCCAAAGAAATTCATGCTTTTTACAGTCCCGATCTTTACGCCTGAATACCAGACATTATTACCTTCTTTCAGACCACCTACATCATCAAAAATCGAGATCACACCCATTTTTGTGTTAAATGTTTCGCGTATGTTGCCAATAATAAGAATTCCTGCCAGCAGAAATACCAATCCTAAAAAAATAAAAACGCCTACGATTACTGCCTGCTTATTCGGTGATTCATTCATGATCTATTGTATAAAATTGTAATTAAAGAAACCCTGCACCTGCTCATCTTTGGTATCGAAAACTTCTTTAAATGTTCCGATTTTCAGGAACCTGCCTTCAAACATCATAGCTATCCGGTTGCCCGTATTCTTGGCGCAGGTAAGATCGTGTGTAATAATAACTGAACTGGTGTTGTATTCACGCTGAACATCGTTGATCAATTCAATGATTTCAGCGCTTGTAATCGGATCGAGACCTGATGTTGGTTCATCGTACAGCATGATTTCGGGTTTCAAAATCAAGGTGCGTGCTATGCCGATTCTTTTACGCTGGCCTCCCGACAGATCGGATGGCATTTGTCTTAGTTTATCTTTTAAGCCCACTGCTTCCAGCACCTCTTCTACTGCTTTCAACACCTCTTTTTTACTGAGTGTTTTAAAGTTCATTGTTAACGGAAATGCCAGGTTCTGGAAAACATTCATGCTGTCATACAAGGCGCTGTTTTGAAATGAGAAGCCAATGCGTAACCGCAGTGCGTCTAATTCCTTTGCATTTAACTGATCTACACGTTGACCCAAAACAAGCACTTCGCCTTTATCGGGTTTAAGCAGACCTATTATAATTTTTATCAGCACCGATTTACCTGTTCCCGATTTGCCGAGCACAGCGACATTTTCGCCTTTAAATAGGTTAAAGTCAATGCCCCTCAGAACATCCAGGTCGTCGAACGACTTATACAACCCGGAAATGGCAATAACCGATTCGTGTTTATCAATGGTATGTTGTTTCAGTTTTTCCATCGTTTTAAAAATATCGGAACCAGTTGGCTATCTGAACAATTATTACTTCTTCAACAAATATCAGAAACATCGCAAGAACCACAGCCTGGTTGGCTGCCTTACCAACGCCCCTGGTTCCCTGAGTGGCATGATATCCTTTGTAAGTTCCAACGATGCCAATCGTAAATCCGTAAGCAACTGTTTTAAATACAGCAGTTGCGACATCCAGAAAGTTAATCGTTTTAAAAGCATTTAAATAAAAGCTGATGATACTGCTGGTTTCTTCCGCATGAACATTAATATAGGAGCCATACAGCGCGACAAAACTGCAATACAATGCAAGTACCGGAATGGCAATCGTTGTAGCTACTACCCTCGTAACAACCAAATATTTAAAAGGATTAATGGCCGAAACTTCCATCGCATCTATTTGCTCTGTCACTTTCATTGAACCAAGTTCTGCACCTATGCTTGAACCTACTTTACCGGCACAGATTAGTGCGGTTACCAGGGGCCCCAATGCTTTTATAATTGCAATGCCAATCAGTGAAGGGAGCCACGAAGTTGCACCAAAGTCTTCCAATGAAGGGCGCGATTGTTTTGTAAATACAATCCCGACAATAAAACCGGTCAATGAGATTAACGCGAGCGATTTTAATCCAACTTCGAAGGTTTGATGAATCACCTCACGCATGTGGAAAGGACTTTTGAATACTTCCTTAAAGAAAAGAGCAATAAATTTATAGGCCTTGTAAATACCAGTAAAGTAATCATCAAGTCCTCGGGTAAGTATATATTTTCTGTTGCCGAAAATGCTCATTTAATGTATGTTTTGCAATCATTCCCCGATGTCAGCTTGTTGACTCCAAAGCCTGTTTTGATTATTTTCATTTTGAACTTTTCTTATTTTTTTTGATGCCTGATTACTTTGCAAAGATGTAAAGAACAAAGGGAAAAACTGTTATATAGTTTTTGAATTTTTTTACAAGATTCACACTTCCTTAAAAATAAATCAGAAAACCTGCCCGGTCTTTTTGGTTCCCAACAAAATTATTTCATTCTAAAGGTCTAACAGGGGTCAGGTTGATCGCGATAATATTTATAAAATGTGTGAATCATGTAACTTTTTGTGTGAATAGTGTAACGTGGAGATGCATCGGGATCTTCATCTTTGTTACTCAATTCCGTTAACAGGAATCGGATTAACTAAGAGATATAACGAATAAATAAAAACAGATGAAACGAGCATGGCCCAAATATCGCAAAAGAAGATGTATAAACTCATGCGAGTTCCACACCGTTGACTCGGAACGAAAGAATGACAATTTTTAATACGAAGTGAATATTAATAACTTACAAAAATTTAAACGTGTGAAACGAGCATGGCACAAATACCGCAAAAAGGGATGTATAAACTCATGCGAGTTCCATGAGCGGGTACCCGGAATTTACGGAATTATGCACTTCGATCCAAAAGATATACAGCAACTTAATACTAATATATACGAATGAAAAGGGATACCCAGATTTTTGAAATTATTGAAAAGGAGAGACAACGTCAGTTACATGGTATTGAACTGATCGCCTCTGAGAATTTCGTTTCGGAACAGGTGATGCAGGCAATGGGTTCATGTCTGACCAATAAATATGCCGAAGGCTATCCTGGACACCGTTATTATGGCGGATGTCAGTTTGTTGACGAGTCGGAACAATTGGCCATCGACCGTTTGAAATTACTTTTTGGCGCTGAATATGCGAATGTGCAACCCCATTCAGGAGCTCAGGCGAATATGGCGGTGCTGATGACATGTTTAAAACCCGGTGATACTTTTATGGGACTTGATTTGTCGCATGGCGGTCATCTTTCACACGGGTCACCTGTTAATTCATCAGGTCTGTTTTACCGTCCGGTTGCCTATTCTGTAAAAGAAGACACGGGACTTGTTGATTATGACATGATGGAAGAAGTTGCAATGAAAGAACTTCCAAAACTGATCATTGCTGGCGCTTCAGCCTATTCACGTGAATGGGATTATCAGCGGATGCGTAATCTTGCCGATAAAATCGGAGCCATTTTTATGGTGGATATGGCGCATCCTGCAGGACTGATTGCTGCCGGTTTGCTCGACAATCCGTTGAAATATGCACACATTGTTACTTCAACGACTCATAAGACTTTGCGGGGCCCACGCGGTGGTATTATCCTGTTGGGTAAAGATTTTGAAAACCCATGGGGTCTTACTACGAAGAAAGGCGAGTTGAAAATGATGTCATCGCTTCTTGATTCTGCTATTTTCCCCGGAACGCAGGGTGGTCCGCTGGAACATGTGATTGCCGCCAAAGCAGTTGCTTTTGGTGAAGCACTTGCTCCGGAATATATCGAATACCAAACGCTGGTTCAGAAGAATGCAAGGGTGATGGCCAAGGCTTTTATGGACAAAGGTTACAAGGTAATTTCAGGCGGAACAGATAACCATTCAATGCTGATTGATTTGCGTACCAAATTCCCTGATCTTACCGGTAAAAAAGCAGAAAATGCATTGGTACTGGCTGATATCACGATCAATAAAAACATGGTTCCGTTCGATTCACGCTCACCATTCCTTACTTCAGGTTTGCGTGTCGGAACTCCGGCGATCACAACCCGCGGAATGAAAGAGAAAGATATGGCAATCATTGTTGATCTGATCGACGAAGTCCTTCAGAATGTTGACAACGAAAATGTAATCACTGATGTACGTGGACGGGTCAATAAAATGATGGAAGGTTTTCCAATGTTTGCGTGGTAAATCTTAAAGGATATTTTTTAAGAAAGCGGGGTCGGTAATACGATCCCGTTCTTGTATTATTTAATTTACAATCAAGTTTACGATCTACCTTGACTTCTTAAAATATTGCGGTATTGCTTTTTCTGGTGAAATATTCCCTGATTGAAAATATATTTAAAAGCTGTTCTGATTTTTCTGCGTCTAACCTAATCTCTTTATTACTGCCAATCAATGATTCTAAAGGAATTCCCAAATATCTGTTTAATAAGGTTATCATGTTTAAATTCAAAGGTCTTTTACCGTTTAATACTTCTGAAACTCTTGTCTTACCTCCAAACAAAGGGGCAATATCAACTTGCTTAAGATTCATCTGTTCCATACGGAATTTAATCGCTTCAATTGGATTGGGTGCTTCTATCGGGTAATGATCATGCTCGTATTTTTCTATAAGTAAGGATAAAAGTTCCATTTCTTCACCTTCCGGGCTGTTTGGCTCAATTGGATTTTCAGTACTATTTATAAGACTATAAATTTTTTCACAGGCTTCGTTGTACTCTTGCTCCGTTCTTAATATTTTAGTTTTCATAGCTTATTGTTTTAGCGTCTATTTTATCATATTCGGTATGTGTTCCAAACCACACAATAAAAACAATTTTGAGTTTGTATTCGATATCAACGATTAACCGAAACTCATTGCCTTTAATATTAAATACAACTCTTTTAGAACTTAATATACTTGCATTTCCGTATTTCGATTTTAATTCATTTGCACTCTCCCAATTTGAATATCTGATTTCATAAATAAAAGACTTTAAAGACTCTTGAGCCAGCTTGTATTTACTTTGCTTGCAATACCCAACCAGAGTTTTTTCTTTTATTATTCTCATTCTTCACAAAGATAGTTAAAGTTACCAAATAGTGTAACTTCAGGCTTGAGATATTGTTTTAAGAGCTATTTTGAGTACATATTTGATTCCAGATTAAAAAGTATCACATTCTCCATTCCTTCCTATTTTAAAGAAACCCTCGAATATGGCACTGCATCCTGAGAAGCAAATTCACCTTTAAGGTATTTATAATAACCTGTTATTGCAATCATTGCTGCATTATCGGTGGTGAATTTAAATGCCGGAATGTGCATTTCCCAATTGTACTTTTCGGCTGCATCGAGTAAGGCCTTTCGAAGTCCTGAGTTGGCAGAAACACCACCGGCAACAGCGATGGTTCGGATACCGGTTTCTTTGGCAGCTCGTTTTACTTTTGTCATTAAGACTTCGATGATCGTATATTGCAGCGAAGCACAGATATCAGCCCTGTTTTCGTCAATGAAATTGGGGTTTTCGGCCATTCTGTCACGAATGAAATAGAGAAATGAGGTTTTTAAACCGCTGAAACTATAGTCCAATCCCGGTAGTTTGGGCTTGGCAAATACAAATGCTTTTGGATTTCCCTCCCTGGCCAGTTTATCGATCATTGGTCCACCCGGATAGGGTAGTCCGATCACCTTTGCACATTTATCGAAAGCCTCTCCGGCAGCATCATCGATTGTTTGTCCAATTACTTCCATATCAAGATGATCACGAACAACAATGATCTGCGAATTTCCACCCGATACTAACAGGCACAGAAATGGAAATTCCG
>Ga0209512_1001656_pt1 | contig 26454 bp, 31 predicted proteins | sample frozenSSSSmetaG_FD_184142 | JGI IMG/M metagenome (GOLD analysis project Ga0209512, IMG submission 184142) | Glacier valley bacterial and archeal communities from Borup Fiord, Nunavut, Canada, to study Microbial Dark Matter (Phase II) -... | ecosystem: Environmental > Aquatic > Freshwater > Ice >...
TCTATTTGATCAACAACACTGAGCTTAAAAGCCAGCGTGTAGTCGCGTTGGGTGCGTTTAGTACCTGATTCCATTTGACTTGCCCTTTCTGAGCAGAAAAGGTGTCAACTCATTTCAGGACGGGTCAACGGAATGAAAAAAGCCTGCACCTTTGAAGGTGCAGGCTTTTTTCTATTGCCTACGGACTCTTGCATCCGCAAGGCCTGAGGACGCGAACCATCAGGAATTCTTCAGCAGCAGGCGAATATCGGACGCGAGGGCCTCAGCGCCGCTGCCGTAGCGGTTGTAAAGCCGAATGCGGCCTTTTTCATCAAAAACGTAGCTCCCTGCCGAATGGTCCATGGTGTAGCTAGTGGGTGTTTTTCCATCCACTTTCTTGTAATAAATCTTGAAGTCCTTGGCGACTTGGGGCAACTGCTCCAGCGTGGGCCGGAGCGCAACAAAAGAGGGGTCAAAGTTGCCCATATAGGCTTTAAGCAGTTGTGGTGTGTCCCGCTCGGGATCAACCGTGACGAAGATCGCCTGCAGCTTGTCGCCATCCGGGCCAAGAAGCTGCTTGACCTGCGCCAACTCGGCCAGAGACGTGGGGCAGACATCAGGGCACTGGGTGAAACCGAAAAAAACCACCACGATCTTGCCGGTAAAGTCTTTGAGCGTGCGCACTTGGCCATCTTGATCGGTCAGGGAAAAGCCCTGCGCGTAGTCGGCGCCCGTCAGGTCAATGCTCTTGAACTGAGGTTTTTCCGCAGAGCAGGCCGTCAAAAGACCTGCCGTCGTTGCCAGTACCACAGCACCCACCAGCGAGTTGACAACGCGTCGGCGGCTGGGCAGCGTCAAGGAGGTTTTCATACGAGGTAGTGGTCCAGCAGCAGGGCTGCGAATAAAACAGAAAGATGGATGAGCGAAAAACGGAACGTCTTGCGCGCCAGTTCATCGGAGTAGTTGCGCCACAGGCGCCAGCCATACCAGCAAAAGCCGGCGCTGAGCGCCACGGCAGCCACCAGATAAAGCCAGCCACTCATCTTGAAGACAAAGGGCATCAGGCAAGCAGCGAACAGCACCAGGGTGTACAAAAATACCTGCAAGCGCGTGAATTCATTGCCATGCGTGACGGGCAGCATGGGTAGACCCGCCTTGCGGTAGTCCTCTACACGGTACAGCGCCAGCGCCCAGAAGTGCGGCGGTGTCCAGAGGAAAATGATCAGGAACAAAATCAGCGCTTCAGGACTAACCGAGCCTGTCATCGCGGCCCAGCCCAGCACGGGCGGCATGGCACCAGAGGCGCCGCCAATCACGATGTTCTGGGGCGTGAGCGGCTTGAGAATCACGGTGTAGACCACCGCGTAACCCACAAAGGTAGCAAAGGTCAACCACATGGTGAGCGGATTGACCCACACGTACAAAATGGCTGAGCCCAAAGCGCACAGGCCCGCGGAGAACGCCAGCGTGAGCGGATTGCTGAGTTCACCCTTGGCCGTGGGACGCCAGGCCGTACGCCGCATTTTGGAGTCTATCTGCTGCTCTACCAGGCAATTGAACGCTGCAGCGGCACCTGCTACCAGCCAGATGCCTGCGCATGCGATCAGTGCCAACCTTACCTCGGGCCAGGTCGGGATACCGGGTACCGCCAGCACCATGCCAATCAGCGCACAAAAAACAATAAGCTGAATCACGCGCGGCTTGGTCAGCGCGTAAAACTGGCCGAACCGGGACGGAACGCGGGTAGGGGAAGCCGAAGCGGCGGGCGGGTTGCTGGGGTTCATGGAAAATCGCTATGCCTTCAATTTGGATGCGGGCGCCGCCTTAAGGATGCTGCGACTTGAGAAAATGACACCGGTGAGCAGCACCACCAGCGCCGCAGCGCCGCCAGTGTGCGCCACGGCTCCCACCAGAGGCCAGCCCAGCACCACATTGCTCAGGCCGGTAGCGGCCTGCAGCAAAGTGAGACCCGCCAGCCAGCGGGCCTGTGTGCGAAAGGCTGGCTCACGGTGCAAACGCAAGGCCAGCGTCAAAAGTACCGCAAACACCAGGTAAGCCGCCAGACGATGCACATAATGAATTGCCGTGAGCGCCTGAAAACTGATGTTGGCACCATCATGGCCTGCACCCAGTTCGCGCCAAAGCGTGAAGCCTTGCCTGAAGTCCATGTCCGGCCACAACGAATTCTGGCAACTGGGAAAATCTGTGCAGGCAAGCACCGCGTAGTTGGTACTGACCCAGCCACCCAGAGCAATCTGAAGCCACAGCAAGGCAAACGCTACCATCACAAAATTCCGGGTGCGAGGGCTCAAAGTGATGAGCGTGTTCGCTGTCTTTTCTTCGAGCTGGGCATAGCGCGCCGACTGCGCCCGCAGCAGTGCCAGCAAAACCAGCCCACCCAGCAAGTGCATGGTGACAATCGCAGGAAACAGCTTCATGGTGACCGTAAGCGCACCAAATGCGCCCTGCAGACAGACCCAAACCAGCGTGACGGTTGGCCACCACGGCGTGATATGACCCCCACGCTTTTCACTTTGTGTAATACGCTGCCCCCCGGGGGGGCTGAACTTGCTTGGGGCGCCCCTGCGCTGCGCTGCGATGCCCCCACGCTTTTCACTTTGTGTATTACGCCGTTCATCACGAAAAGCGATCCATGTGGTCAGGGTCAAAACGAGTATGAGCACCCCGACCCCCGTGGCCAGGTAGCGATGGATCATTTCTATCCAGGCCTTGGAGTGCGTGACCGGGCCGGTGGGCATGGCGCTTTGTGCAGCATCAATATGCATCTGCGCGCCCACTGGGCTAGCGCTCCCGTAGCAACCCGGCCAGTCGGGGCAACCCAGGCCCGAGTCAGTCAGGCGGGTAAAGGCGCCAAAGATGACCAGATCAAAAGTCAGAAACAAAGTCACCAGCGTCAGCACACGCAAGCGCTGCGCGAGCGGCGCATTCTTGTTGCGCACCCAGACCCACGCAAGCGGTCCGAGCGCCACAGCAAGGCCCATGAACATCAGGCGCAGGGTCGGGCTCAGATCGTAAAGAGTAGTTGTAGACATGGTGTAGAAAAGAACAACACAGGCAACTTACAGCTAGCGCCCCTCGTTGTCCCAGCTGCTGGATGCACGCAGCAAGCGTTCCAGGTCGCGCTTGGCTTTGGCGGCGGCAGGTGCATCCATGTTGGCCGGAAAACGCATCATCCAGTTGCCCAGCGGATCCACCAGATAGAGGTGATCTTGCAGACGCTTGCCTGGCGCAGGGGTCAGCCATTGCGCCAGCCCAGCAGGCGCCACACGCAGCACCGACGAGGCAGCCAGCGCAGGCAGCAAGGCATCCGCGACAGCTGTTTCATCCTCTATCAGCCAGACGCGATCCAGACGGTCTTTTTCCCGGCCCAGCGACTCACGCAACTGCCGCTGAAGATACAGGTTGCGCTCGCAGCCCGCGTCGCAGGCACCGCCCGCCACGCTCAGCAATAGCCACTGGCCCTTTAACCCGATCAGCTCGCCAGCGGTTCCATCCAGCGTCCGGGTCTCCAGAGCAGGCAGGGGACGCTGCGGGTTAATCAGCTCGCCAAAGTTGTGCCGACCCTCCGGTCGAATCACGTAGTAGGTGAAGTAGGACGCGATCACCGGGCTGGCGCAAACCAGCAGCACGGCCAGCATTTTCCAGCGGCCTGCTGTTGTACTGGGTGGCCGTGGAGTGGGCTGATCAAGCATCGGCATGGCGTGTACCGTCAGACCCAGCGGGTGGTCTTGTGCTGCCGGAGTGGCGGCACTTCCAGAGAATAAAGAAGATTTTTGAGGGTCGTTTGTCACGGCAGTCGATCGCAGCTTTTTGAAAATAATTAGCGGAGTGAGGGGGCGCGTAGCTTGGTGCGCAAAGGAAGAACCAGTTGAAACCAGATAAAGAGGACGAGCACCAGGCTACATAAACCAAACCACTGGAAGGCATAACCGTAGTGTTTGTCTACCCCCAGATTGGGCGCGGCCCATTCGCGCAGCAGGCCTTCGTTCGCAGCGTCCGTCTGCAGCAATGAAACCTCCAGCAACGGCAGGCCAGTTTGCGCACCAAAAGCAGGAATATCCAGATTTTGCCGGATACGGCCGCTCTCGACGCCCTTGAACGCATATAGCTTGGAAGGCGACGGGGCAATACGACCCCGAACAGTGACCATTCCTGTGGGTGTTATCACCGGAGCCAGGCGAGTGCGATCCGTAAAATCGCGCGGTACCCAGCCACGCTGCACCAAAATAACCTGCTCGCTGTCTTCCAGCGCCAGCGGCGTGATCACAAAAAAACCAGTTTTCCCGCTCATGGGCCGGTTGTCCAGATACACCGTGTATTCAGCGCGCCAAATGCCTTTCAGGACGGCTTGCCGATGGAGAACATCGGCCACATTTTTTTCGGCTGCCAACCCACGACCATCAAGGAGGGGAAGGTTGTCCCGGGCACCGATGGCCGACTGAAGCGCCACTTTTTGGGCCGCCCTTCGCAACTGCCACTGGCCCAGTGCAAACGTCGAACCCGCCACCAGCAAGGCAGCCAGCGTGATCAGCCAGAATCTGGGCGTGCGCAAACGCAATGTCATGGGAAGATAATCTCGTTCATGACTTATTTCGTTGCACTGGCATTTATCGCCATCATTGCCAGCTTGGCCTCGGCACTCTTCTTCATGATGAAAGACGGCACCGAGGGCAAACGCAAAACCAGCAACATGGCGCGCGCCCTGGCGTTTCGTGTCGGGTTTTCGGTTTTGCTGTTTGTCTGCATTCTGATTGCGTGGAAACTAGGGTATATACAGCCCACCGGCATTCCAGCGGGCAAATAAAAAAACAAAGAAATAAAAACAAAAGCCGCTCAATGCGGCCTTAATTTTGATGATCGATCGCGGCCAATACAGCGAACGTGAATGCCGCTTGAAGCCCCCGCGCTACGCCGAGGGTCTGCTCAGCAGCCTTAGACCGGTTTCCTGGTCAATATCAGAGCCAGTAAACAAGGATGTAAAGGCCCAACCACACCACGTCGACAAAGTGCCAATACCAGGCTGCGCCTTCAAAACCGAAGTGCTTTTCAGGCGTGAAATGCCCTTTTTGCAGACGCAGCGTAACGAACAGCAACATCAGCATTCCTACAAACACGTGAAAACCGTGAAAACCGGTCAACATGTAAAAGGTAGAGCCGTACACGCCAGACGTGAGCTTGAGATTAAGGTCGGAATAGGCATGCATGTACTCGTAACCCTGCACCCCCAAAAAGATCATGGCCAGCAGCACGGTTAGCCACATGAAGGCAATAGTGCGGGCGCGGTGGTTCTCGCGCAGGGCATGGTGGGCAATGGTCAGGGTGACGCCAGAACTCAGCAACAGCGCGGTGTTGATGGTGGGCAACCAGAATGGCGTCATGGTCGTGAAGGGCTCAATGATGTCCGCGGGTGATCCGGTCACACCGATGGCAAGACTGGGCCAGACGGCCTTGAAGTCAGGCCAGAGCAGTGCGTTTTCAAGGCTTCCCAGCGCAGGCACTGAATGCGATCGCGCCCACCAGAGCGCCGTGAAGAACGCACCAAAGAACATCACCTCGGAGAAAATGAACCAGCTCATGCTCCAGCGGAAAGACAGATCAACCTTGCGACCGTACAGACCGCCTTCACTTTCGGCCACTGCCTCTCGGAACCACTGGAACAGTGTAGCTAGCCACCACACCAAGCCAAAGGCGACCGACCATGCGCCCCAGCCTGCACCGTTGACCCACTGGGTAGCGCCCAGAATGACAAAAAACAGGCCAGTAGCGGCCATGACCGGGTGCCGGGAAGGGCCGGGCACAAAATAATAGGGGGTTACCCCGTGGACTGCTGATGACATCGCTCGACTCCTGTTTTTCTCTCGAATTTTCATTAATTTTTAACTCAAACCGTCATGCCCACTGCGGCATTTTCGATTGTTTGACTCCGGACCCTTGGTCCGTTCAGGTCACACCATCCAGTTCACCAGCAACACCAGTGATCCCACAAATACCAAAGCACCAATCAACCCAACCACGATGATATGGATGAGACTCAAATTTTTAGCATCTTCGTCATAAGCATCGCGCGCCCGCAAGCCCACAAAAGACCAGGCAACGACCTTGGCGGTACGCAAAAAAGAGCCTTTTTTACGAGGAGTTTCAGCCATCTTTACGCGCCCGCCTGTTCATCCGGAGAAACCCCAGCCGAAGTGGCTTTGGTCGTGCTTGGCGCCGCTGGCGTCTTGCCGCCGACTTCAAAAAAAGTGTACGACAACGTGATCGTGTTCACGTCCCTGGACAGCTTTGGATCAATGACAAAAGCGACCGGCCACTGCTTTTTCTCGCCTGGCGCCAGGGTGTACTGGTTAAAGCAAAAGCACTCCAGCTTATTGAAGTGCATCGCTGCTTGCGCTGGCGCATAGCTGGGAATGGCTTGGGCCGACATGGTGCGGTTCTGCGTATTCTGAAATTCGTACATCACCGTGGTCAGTTCACCCGGATGCACTTCCAGCGTGCTCTGGGCTGGCTTGAAGTGCCAGGGACCACGCGCGTTGGCATCAAACTCCACCGTGATGGTGCGCGTGCGGTCGACTTGCGTGTTAGCCGGCAAATTGGGTGTCGCGCCTGGAATGAGCCGATCCCCCAAGGCCAGTATGTTGATACCGGTTACCTCGCAAATGGCCTTGTAAATCGGCACGAGGGCATAGCCAAAGGCGAACATGCCGAACACAACAATGCCCAGCTTGCCCACCATCTTGAAATTTTCACGCTTAAGCTGCATTGGAGTTGTACCGCCGGATTAATTTCGCCTGATTAGCCGGCTTAGCGGCCCAGGAAAATCATCTTGACCATGAAACCGGCAAAAAAGACCAGCGCGACTGATGCCAGTATCAATGCCAGACGCAGGTTATTTTTTTTCATTTGCTCAGGTGTCATGGTGCGGGTCGCCGGTTTACTCAGCCAATCACGCGGGTTGCGGTTGCATCCAGCTTGGGTGGAGTCTCAAAGGTGTGAAAAGGTGCGGGTGAAGGAACTTCCCATTCCAGGCCTTCAGCACCCACGCCACCTTCATCGACCCAAGGGTTGGCCTTGGCCGGGGCACCTTTGCCGCGCATCGTCGGCAAAACAATGAACAGAAAAAAGTAAACCTGCGCAAAACCGAAGAAGAATGCGCCTACAGAGGCAATTGCATTAAAGTCAGCAAACTGCATCGGGTAGTCCGCGTAGCGGCGCGGCATGCCAGCCAAGCCGAGGAAGTGCATCGGGAAGAAAGTTACGTTAAAGGAAATCAGCGACCACCAGAAGTGAACCTTGCCGCTGGTTTCGTTGTACATGACGCCAGTCCACTTGGGCGACCAGTAGTAAAAACCGGCAAACATGGCGAACAACGAACCGGCCACCAGCACATAGTGAAAGTGGGCTACAACGTAGTAGGTATCCTGCAGCTGTATGTCGATAGGTGCCACCGAAAGAATCACACCGGAAAAACCGCCCAGTGTAAATACGAAAATGAAGCCGACGGCAAACAACATAGGCGTTTCAAACGTCATGGAACCACGCCACATCGTCGCGACCCAGTTGAAAATTTTCACGCCGGTAGGCACTGCAATCAGCATGGTCGAGTACATAAAGAACAACTGGCCCGTGACTGGCATTCCAGAAGTGAACATATGGTGCGCCCACACGACAAAGCTCAGAATGGCAATGGAACCGGTGGCGTAAACCATGGACGCGTAGCCGAAAAGGCGTTTGCGTGAGAACGCGGGAATAATCTGGCTGACAATGCCGAAGGCCGGCAAGATCATGATGTAGACCTCAGGGTGCCCAAAGAACCAGAAAATGTGCTGAAACATCACCGGATCGCCACCACCGGCGGGGTTGAAGAAGCTGGTGCCAAAATGGCGATCGGTCAGCGTCATGGTGATGGCGCCAGCCAGCACAGGCATCACAGCGATCAGCAGGTATGCCGTGATCAACCAAGTCCAGCAGAACATTGGCATTTTCATCAACGTCATGCCAGGCGCACGCATGTTCAACACAGTCACGATGATGTTGATCGAACCCATGATGGACGAGGCGCCCAAAATGTGCAGCGCAAAAATGCCGGCATCCATGCCGGGACCCATTTGCAGCGACAGCGGTGCATACATCGTCCAGCCACCAGCGGGCGCGCCGCCGGGCAACAAAAACGAAGTCCCGAGCAGCAGGGCTGCCGGAATCATCAGCCAGAAGCTGAAGTTGTTCATGCGCGCGAAGGCCATGTCAGATGCGCCGATCTGCAGGGGAATCATCCAGTTGGCGAATCCCACGAAAGCCGGCATGATGGCACCGAACACCATGATCAGACCATGCATGGTGGTGAGTTGATTAAACAGCTCGGGATTGACAAGTTGCAGGCCAGGCTGAAACAGCTCGACGCGCAGCAGTAACGCCAAGACGCCACCAAACATCAGCATGAAAAAGCTGAACAGCAGGTACAGCGTGCCAATGTCTTTGTGGTTGGTGGCAAAAACCCAGCGACGCCAGCCCGTTGGGGCATGGTGGTCGTGGTCATCATGCACGTGATCGTGAGGATCTAGAACTGCACTCATCTTGGCTTCCTTTGGTGGCTTGTGCCTGTAACTTTATTATTGCGGCTGCGTCGGAGTTGCCGACTTTTAATCAATTGGCAGCGTGCACTCGTTTATTTTCGCGCTGCCAGTATTGCAGCGGGCTGAACAATTTGACCCGTCTGGTTAGACCAGTTGTTTTTGGTGTAGCTGATCACTGCAGCAAGGTCGGTATCGCTCAGGGTTTTCCAGGCCGGCATCGCGCCAGCAGCCGCACCGTTAAGCAAAACCTGGATCTGCACATTGTGGTCGGCGTTCAGCACAATAGCCGAGCCATCCAGCGGCTTGATGGGGCCCGCGCCCATGCCCGTGACTTGGTGGCAAGCGACGCAATTGGCAGCATAAACCTTTTCGCCGCGTGCCTTGAGGTCAACCAAGGTCCAGACCTTGGCCGGATCATCTGCCTTCGCAGCCGCTTCCTTGGCCTTGGCCGCCACCCACGCGGTGTAGTCTTCTGCGGAAACCACCTTCACATGAATGGGCATATAGGAATGCTCTTTCCCGCAAATCTTGGCACACTGACCATAAAAGTCACCGACTTCCTCAGCACGAAACCATGTGTCACGCACAAAGCCCGGAATCGCATCCTGGTGGATGCCGAAAGCTGGTACCGCAAAAGAATGGATTACGTCATTGGCCGTGGTGATGATGCGGATCTTTTTATTGACCGGCACAACCAGCGGATTGTCGACCTTGAGCAGGTAATTATCGACCGGTTCACCCGCTTTTGGACCACCAGCATCAGACAATGCGCGGTGGCTGCTGTCCAGCGTGGATACAAAGCCAATCCCCTCGCCCTCGCCCTTGATGTAGTCGTAACCCCATTTCCACTGAATGCCTGTGACCTTGACGGTGAGGTCTGCGCTGGTGGTGTCCTTCATGGCAATCACCAGTTTCGTGGCTGGCAACGCCATGCCAATGACGATCAGGAAGGGCACGATGGTCCAGGCGATCTCAACCGCTGTGGACTCATGAAAATTCGCCGACTTGTGGCCCACCGATTTCCGGTGCTTCAGGATGGAATAAAACATCACGCCGAACACTGCCAGAAAAACCACGAGACAAATGGCCATCACGAACCAGTGCAGCCATATCTGCTCCTCGGCGACCTTGGTCACGGCGGGATGCAGGTTGAGCTGGTTGACAGCCGGTCCACCGGGTAGGTCATTCACGGCGTAAGCGGCAGTGCTGACCCAGGCGGCCGCAGATACCACAATTGCGCCTGCATGCTGCGTGCCAAGCCGTGTCATTTTGCTCAGGGGATTGCTTAAGTTCATCGTGATCACTTTTTCTGCTTCAATTACCAACTGAATTAACCATTCATTATAAAGTTTGCGGCAGATCAACCTGCCGTTACTTGAAATGAAACGAAATTATGTTTCGTGTTTAGCAGGATCGCAGCGCGAAGCGGATCTCGCGGGCCAGCGCAGGCCGCAATTCCGGCCGCACATGCCGCCCCACCCGCACCGACTGACCTTGGCCAGACACCTCAATCAGCGAGCCATCTCCCTCCCGGGGCTCAACACGAACCCACGCACGGTTGAATTCTGCCCGCAGCGTGCGGCCCGCCATTTCCTGCTCAACCACCAGATGCCCGCCCTGCAAAATAATTTTTTCAGCGTCTCCCGCATGACGCGCATACACCAAAAAAGCAATGCCCACGGCCAGCAACTCAGCCCACGCAAAAGGCATGACCAAGGTGGCGCCTTGCGACCAGAAAAAGCCCGCAATTGCCAGCGACACCACACACAGCGACACGTAAGACCACGCCAATTGGGCGGGGGTGAGTGAACAGGGCCGCTTAAGAAGCCAAAGCACTTCACCCGAGCCATGTGCATTCAGGGTGATCAAGGAAGCAAAACGAAAGTCCGGTGGTGATGGCAACACGTGGCAAACGTAAAAAACTGCGCCCCAAGCTGAACCCTGGCCGCAAAATAGAACTATATAACCAACAAGTGATTGAATCATAGCTTTTTTCGGTGCTGGACACCCCCGGGAAAACACCCAATCCGCCCCCGCCACGCTGCAATTCAGGCCGGCGGTCGCTGCCCCTGCAGCATGCTGCGCATGTCCGCCACCGACACCGCACTGAGCGCGCTCACCTTGATTTTGGGCGGGGCCTTGAGCGCGTGGCCGTAAATCACTTCATAGGTGAGCGACAGGCGACCATCGGGGCCCGTCAGATGCTCAGACAGCGCCTGCTCCAGCCGCGCCTTCCACTGACGGCCGCGCAGCGCCGGGAAACGCGCCGGATGGAAATTTCGGCCCAACTCGGCCAACTCCTGCAGCAGACGGGCAGGCGTCTCGTAGGTCAGCGTGATGCGCTCCATGTCCAAGACCGGCTCGGCGAAGCCGGTCTGCACCAGCATGTCGCCCCAATCGTGCATGTCGGTCAGCTCATGCCCGGCCGGGGGCCAGCCCAGTTGCGCATAGACCTCGCGCAATTCCCGCGCGGTATCAGGCCCCAAACAGGAAAACATCAAAAAACCGTCGACCTTCAGCGCCTGGTGCCACTCTGCCAGCAGGGCCTGGGGGTCGGCTGATTCGTGCAGGGCCATATTGGCCCACAGCATGTCGACACCCGCCACAGGCGGGGCCTCAACGCGTGTCGGGGCCGCCCTCCACTGCCGGGGGTTCCACCACGGTTTTACTATGCTTTTAATAGCTGCTTGCGCCCGTTCCGCATGCGCTTCGGCCACAAAACATGCTGAATTTTGATACAAATGGGTCAATTTTTCGTGGGCCTGCAGACCCCCACGCACGGCACCCCAATGCGCCCACGCCTGCGGCTGCATCTTGATCCACTGCAAGCGGTCCAGCATGCGGCTCGCCACTTCCTCATGGAGCCACGGCGAGGCCAGGGGGGCCATGTGCTGCCAGCGGCTGACAGCAAGCGGATCGAGCGTAGGCGGGCGCTGGGGGGAGGTCATGAGGGGGCGGTCACAGTTAGGGAAAAAGTACGCGAGTATATTGACACGGTGTTCACCCGTCTGCTTACCCCCGGTTTTATTCCCGGCTTATTGCGGCGCCGGCTGCCCGACGTGGCCAGTCAGTGCGCCGTCTGCCGCAGCTGGCCTGCGCGCCAGGTGTGCCTGCCCTGCGAGGCGCGCTTTGCACCCTGGCAGCATCGCTGTGTCTGTTGCGCGCTGGCGTTGCCTGCCGATCTGTCCCTGGGCCTGCGGTCCGGCCCCGGCCTGTGCGCCGCCTGCGTGCGCCAGCCGCCGCCACTGGACAGCACGCTGGCCGCCGTGCCCTACGCCTACCCGTGGTCCACGCTGATTACCCGCTACAAGTTTGGCGAGCAGCACGGCTGGGCCGGTTTTTTTGCCGCCCTGTTGCTCAAAACGCCCGGCGTGCCGCAGGCATTTGACAGCCTGAGTACGCAAGACTGGGTGCTGCCGGTGCCGCTGTCGGCGCAGCGCCTGCAAACGCGCGGTTTCAACCAGGCCTGGGAACTGGCCAGTGCGCTGACCCGGCAAAGCCAGACCGCTGGCCGGGCCGATGCCAGGCTGTTGCTGCGCGTCAAGCACACCCGGCCGCAAAGCCAGCTCAAGCGCGAGGCCCGGTTGGCCAATGTCAAGGGCGCCTTCCAGGTCGACCCGCTGCGCGTGGCTGAACTGCAGGGGCGGCGCGTGCTGCTGGTCGATGACGTGATGACCAGCGGCGCCTCGCTGTTTACGGTGGCGCGGGCCTTGCGGGACGCGGGCGCGGCGCAGGTCACCGCTGTTGTACTGGCGCGCACCGCAGCCGCCTAAAATCGCGGGCTGCAACCACGCTGACCCCAGCCGCCCCCATGTTCAATATTGTTCTCGTCGAGCCCGAAATTCCGCCCAACACCGGCAACGTGATTCGCCTGGCGGCCAACACCGGATGCCGCCTGCACCTGGTGGAGCCGCTCGGCTTTTCGATGGACGACAAGCACATGCGGCGCGCGGGCCTGGACTACCACGAGTACGCCCAACTGCTGCGCCACGCCAGCTGGCAAGCGCTGATCGACAGCCAGCAGCCGCCGGCCGATCGCGTTTTTGCCATGACGACGCAGGGCGCCAGCAGCATGTACGACATGCAATTTTTACCCGGCGACTGGCTGGTGTTCGGCTCCGAAACCAAGGGCTTGTCGGCTGAAGTGCGGGCATTTTTTGGGCCGGGCCAGCGTCTCAAGGTGCCGATGCAGCCCGGACAGCGCAGCCTGAACCTGTCCAATACGGTGGCGGTGACCGTGTTTGAGGCCTGGCGGCAAAACGGCTTTGGCGGGGCTGCCAGACAGATTGCCCCGCCCGGCGCAACTCAGGGGTAACGCCGCACGATCGACTCGGCGATGCAGACCGGCTTGGCCAGGCCTTCGCACTCCACCGTCACTTCCCAGATCATCTGGATGCCGCCGGGCTCGATCGGCTCGGCTGACAGCAGCTTCATGCGGGCGCGCAGCCGGCTGCCCACGGGGACCGGCGCCGTGAAACGCACCTTGTTCAGGCCGTAATTCACGCCCATGCGCGAGCCGGTAATCTCAAACGAGGATTCAAAAAATCGGGGCAGCAGCGAGAGCGTCAGAAAACCGTGCGCAATCGGCCCGCCAAACGGTCCGGCGCGGGCTTTTTCCGGGTCCACATGAATCCACTGGTGGTCACCGGTGGCCTCGGCGAACAGGTTGACCTGTTGCTGCGTGATGGTTATCCAGTCGCTGACGGCGACCTCCTGGCCGGTACAGGCCGCCAGTTCGGACAGGGTTTGAAAAGTCTTCATGGCTTGACTTTAGCGGCAGGCGTGGCGATGGCGGAACGCCAACTATCGGGTCCGCGACAAGCGGGCTCGCGCCAAGCGCCGCATCACTGCTCCAGCCAATCGCAGATGCCCTGCCACTGCGCCAGGTCCTTTTCAACCCGGGCCGGCGCCACATCAAACAGCGACAGCCCGCCCGCCGCCAGGTGGATGTAGTTTTGCGTGTCGCGCACATAGCCCAGCACCGGCAGGCCCAGGCTTTCCACAAAGGCACGCAAATTGTCGGCCGCAATCGTGCGCGCATCGACCCGCATGCCGACAATGCCCACCTGAATCTTGCTGGCACGCCGGTGCTTGGCTAGCGCATCCAGAAACGCGCGGGCGGCAAAAATATCGAACACGCTGGGCTGCAGCGGCACGATCACCTTGTCGGCAAACTTGAGGACATCACTGAGGCGCCGGCCATGCAGACCGGCCGGCGTGTCCAGCACCCCATGGGTCGTGCCTTTGGGCGGTTTGGCCAGCAGATCGGCGTCCACCTCCCAGGGCGCAATCGGCCGCTCGGTGGGCGGCCGCAAACCCAGCCACAGGCGGGACGACTGCTGCGGGTCCGCGTCTCCCAGCAAGACCGCATGGCCCTGGCTGGAAAAGTAGCCGGCTACATTGGTGGCCAGCGTCGATTTGCCGACGCCGCCCTTTGGGTTGGCGATCACAAACACGGTCATAAAAATCTCCTCTGCTGCTTCAGCGTGATGTTGCTTTTCCGCTATCGTAACGGCATGAAAATTCCCCGAACAAACGTCAACCCTACTGTTCGCCTTGCCCGCCGCGCCATTGAACCGCTTGACACCGGATCGGACAACCACGATGCGCTATGCACCGGCTGCCGGACGCATGGCCCCCGGACTGCCGTGGCGCCAGCATGACCCCCGCCTCGTCCTGGCTCACCAACAGCGCCATCTACCTGGCGGCGGCCGTCATTGCCGTGCCGCTGGCCAAGAAACTGGGGCTGGGGTCCATCATTGGCTACCTGGCCGCCGGCATTGGCATTGGCCCCTGGGGTCTGGGCCTGGTCACCAATGTGCAGGACATTCTTCACTTCGCCGAATTTGGCGTGGTGCTGATGCTGTTTCTGGTGGGCCTGGAGCTGGAACCGCAGCGCCTGTGGAGCTTGCGCCGGCCCATCTTCGGCTGGGGCAGCGCCCAGGTGCTGGGCTGCACCGCCCTGCTCACCGGCGCGGCCATGGCGTTTGGCGTGGGCTGGCAAACCGCGCTGGTCGCGGGCCTGGGCCTGGCCTTGTCGTCCACCGCCATCGCCCTTCAGGCCATCGGCGAGCGCCACCTGATGGGAACCAGCAGCGGGCAGGCCGGGTTTTCCATCCTGCTGTTCCAGGACGTGGCCGCCATCCCAATTCTGGCGCTGCTGCCGCTGCTAGGCGCTGCCGCCGACGCGGCACAAAATGAGGCTGCAGCGCCCTACCATACTGCGCTTGAAGCTATAAAAATAGTAGCAGTCATCGGCAGCATCATCCTGGGCGGGCGCTTGTTGCTGCGCCCGCTGCTGCACTGGATCGCCAACAGCGGCACGCCTGAAATTTTCACTGCCGCGTCGCTGCTGCTGGTGGTCGGTATAGCCGCCCTAATGCAGCAAGTCGGCCTGAGCATGGCGCTGGGCGCCTTTCTGGCGGGCGTGCTGCTGGCCGAAAGCGAGTACCGGCGCGAGCTGGAAACCGACATCGAGCCGTTCAAGGGTTTGCTGCTGGGCCTGTTTTTCATTGCCGTGGGCATGAGCATTGACTTCGGCGTGCTGTGGAAGTCGCCGGACCTGATGGCCGCCATCCTGTTTGGTTTTCTGGGCCTGAAGCTGCTGCTGATCTATGGGCTGGCCACGCTCATGAAAGTGCCCTACCAGGAGCGCCCGGTGTTTGCGCTGCTGCTGGCCCAGGGCGGGGAATTCGCCTTCGTGGTGTTTCAGGCCGCGGCCGGGGCCCGGGTTTTTTCGGCCGACACGGCTTCGCTGCTGATAGGCGCCGTAGCCCTGTCCATGCTGATCAGCCCGCTGTTGCTGGTGGCCGTCGACAAGCTGCTGCTTCCCAGATACGCCAATGGCAAAAAGCCAGCCATCCAGGAGCTGTCCGAGCCGCAGGATGCCCCGGTCATCATTGCCGGCTTTGGCCGCTACGGCCAGATCGTGGGCCGCATGCTGCTGGCGCAAGGCATCGCGCCCACCGTGCTGGACCACGACGCCGAGATGATCGAAACCGTGCGGAGCTTTGGTTACCGCGTCTTTTACGGTGACGCCACCCGGCTGGACCTGCTCCGCACGGCCGGCGCGGCAAACGCAAAAATTCTGGTGCTGTCGGTGGACGACATGGCGCAATCGCTGAAAATCGTCGACCTCGTCCAGCAGCACTTTCCCCAGCTCAGCATCGTGGCGCGCGCCCGCGATGTGACGCACTGGAATGCGCTGCGCGACCGCGGCGTGATGCGGGTGGAGCGCGAGCTTTTCGAGTCCAGCCTGTGCGCAGCGCGCGCACCGTGCTGGAACTGCTGGGCCAGCCGCCCGACGCCGCGCTGCAAGCCGCCCAGCGGTTTCGCCAGCACAACCTGGACCTGTTTGAAAAGATGTACCCGCACCGCAAAAACCGCGAAAAAGTCATCGCCGTGGCCAGGCAGGGCAGGCTGCAGCTCGAAGCGCAGATGGCGCAGGAGCGCGAGCAGCGGGCGCAGCAGCCCCAAGGCCCGCAGGACTGAATAATGATAAAAAGAGGCTGTAGCGCAATGGCACAGGGCACTACCAGCTATCATTTCAATAGTATTCAGGCCAAGCCATCCCACAGCAGCTTGATGCCCGTGAGCAACATGCCCACGTAAAGAATGCGGTAAAACCAGACCGGACTGATGCGCCTGGCCAGCCGGATACCGATCCAGACGCCCAGCGGCGCCAGCGGCAGCAGCACCAGCGATGTCGCCATGTTGCGCAGGTCCAGCAGCCCCAGCCAGGCATAGGGAATCCACTTGGACAGGTTGATCACGAAAAAGAACACCGCCATGTTGGCCGTGAACTGGATCGGGCTCAGCCGCAGCGGAATGACGTAGGCGCTCAGCGGCGGGCCGCCCGCGTGGGCCACAAAACTGGTGAAGCCCGAGGTCACCGTCAGGAAGGCACCCAGCCATTTTGGCGGCGGCGCGCTGTCAGGCCGGGGGGCAAACAACAGGCGCTGGGCCAGAAACAGCAGCGTGAACCCCCCGACGATGCCGGCCACCACCCGGGCGTCCAGCAGCTTGAACAGCAGCGCACCGACCAGCGTGCCGAGCAGGCCAAATGGCAGCAGGAACTTCAAAAACTGCACATCAAAATTCCTGCGAAAGGCCGCCACGCCCAGCAAGTCCATGACCAGCAGCAAGGGCATCAAAATGGCGGCGGCCTGCGGCACCGTGACCGACAGCGCCATCACCGGCACCGCGAGCGAACCAAAGCCCGCACCAAAGCCGCTTTTGCTGACGCCCAGCAGCAGCACGGCCGGAATCGCCACAGCGTAGAAGAAAGGATCGGTGATCAGCGGGAAGTCCACGGCGGCAGGTCTTTCTGGCCCGCATGGCATGGGCGCACGGGGCGGGAGGCAACAAGGTGCGCCATGTTACCCGCCGGAATGCCCGCGCTGGCGGGCCAGCGCACACCAGGTGATGCGGTGCAGCGGTGACAATTGGCGCATGTCTGACATTGAATCCTGGGGAGAAACGCTGCGGCTGCTGGTCGAACTCATGGGCACGGCCGCATTTGCCCTGTCGGGCCTGCTCGAAGCTGCACGCAAACGCCTCGACGCCGTCGGGGTTTGCGTGGTGGCCTTTCTGACGGCATTTGGCGGCGGCACGCTGCGCGACCTGCTGCTGGACCGGCGGCCTTTTTTCTGGGTGCAGCATGTCGAGCTGCTGTGGGCCGTGATGGCGCTGTGCGTGTTGGCCATGCTGTTTCTGCGCCAGCAGCATTTGGAGGTGACCGAAAAGGCGATCCAGTGGCCGGATGCGCTGGGACTGGGACTTTTTACCGCCACCGGTGTTCACCTGGCGCTGATGGACCAGATGCCGGTGCTGGTTGCTGTTTTGATGGGCCTGACGACGGGCGTGTTTGGAGGCGTCCTGCGCGACATGGTCTGCAATGAAGTGCCTACGGCATTTCGTGACCACCGGCCCTATGCCGTCTGTGCCTTCGCTGGCGGCTGGGTGTACGCGGGGCTTTGGCTGCTGGACGCCCCGGGCTGGATGGCGCTGGCAGCCTGCGTCGTTGTCACGGCCGGCCTGCGCATCATGGCGCTGTGGCGCAACTGGGAACTGCCGGCCTGGCGGGTCTGAGGCAGCCGGCCCGCAGGCCGGTCCGCCATCAGTCCAATCAGTCCAATCAGTCCATGCTTGCGCCCGAATCCTTCACCACCTTGCTCCACTTGGCCGATTCCTTCTGGATAAAGGCGGCAAACTGCTGCGGCGTTTCGGTAAACACCTCGGCGCCCTGGTCGCTGATCTGCTTTTTGACATCAGGCTTGGCCAGCACCTTGACGATGGCGGTATTGAGCCGGGTGATCACGGCGGGCGGCGTGGCGGCCGGCGCAAACATGCCAAACCACGAGGTCGCTTCGTAGCCGGGCACGCCGGCTTCTGCGATGGTCGGCACATCAGGCAGTTCGGGCGAACGCTTGGCGGTGGTCACGGCAATGGCGCGCAGCTTGCCCGAACGCACATGCTGGATGGCTGAAGGCATGTTGTCAAACATGATGCCGACCTGGTTGCCCAGCAAGTCGGTCACGGCGGGCGCGCTTCCCTTGTAGGGCACATGCTGCATGTCCACCTTGGCCATCGACTTGAACAGCTCGCCCGACAGGTGAATCGAGCTGCCATTGCCAGACGATGCGAAGTTCAGCTGGCCCGGATTGGCCTTGGCATAGGCGATCAGTTCCTTGACGGTCTTGAACGGCTGCGCCGGATTGGCGACCAGCAGGTTGGGCACATTGGCCACACGCGTCAGCGGTGCAAAGTCCTTGATCGGATCAAAAGGCATTTTTTTGTACAGGCTGGCATTGATCGCATGCGTGCCGACCGTGCCCATGAACAGCGTGTAGCCGTCAGCCGCCGCCCGGGAGGCCGCCTGGCCGCCGATGTTGCCGCCGGCGCCGGCGCGGTTGTCCACAATGACCGTCTGGCCAAGCTCGGCCGTCAGCGCCTGGCCAAGGATACGCGCGAGGATGTCCGTGGTGCCGCCCGCAGCAAAGGGCACGACGATGGTGATGGTCTTGGCCGGGTAGGCCGCCTGCGCCGCGGCGGGCACGGCCGCCAGCAGGCCCGCACCCATGAGGCCGGCAGAGGCCAGTGCGCCAAGGCTGAAGCGGCGGCGTGAAGCGCGGGTGAAATCAGATGAATGAGACATGGAAAAGTCCTTGATGTAAAAAGGGAGAAAGGAAGCCGGGCGACTCCGCAACAGGCCTTGTGGCTCTGCGCAGACATGGCCGGCGATGGACGCCTTGGGAGGCAAGAATCAGATCGGCGCGGTGCCCAGCGTGGTGCCGCCGCAGACGTACAGCACCTGTCCGGTGACAAAGCCGTTGTCGGGCGACAAAAAGAACATCGCGGCGCGCGCCACGTCGCCGGCCGTGCCCATGCGTCCCACGGCAATGCTGTCCAGGATGCGCTGCGTCTGCGGCGCGCCCTCGGGGTTGCTCTTGCGGAACAGTTCGGTGGCGATCGGCCCGGGGCCAATCGCATTGACGGTGATGCCGTCGCGTCCCAATTCCATGGCCAGCGTGCGCGTCATGCCGATCATCCCGGCCTTGGTCGCCGAGTACACGATGCGGTCCGCCTTGCCCAAGGCAGCGCGCGAGGACATGTTGACGATGCGGCCCTGGCCGCAGGCGCGCAGGGTCGGCAAAAAGGCCTGCGTCAGCAGCATGACGGCGCGCAGGTGCAGGCCGACCACGTCGTCCAGCGATTCGGTCGTGGCGGTGTCGATGGTGCCGGGACGCGTCGCGCCAGCGTTGTTGACCAGCGCGGTGACGTTGTGTCTTGCAGCAATCTCGGCAGCGCGCTCGCGGGTTGGCGCTTCCCTCGTCAGGTCGGCCTGGTAAGAGATGAGCTGTGGATGCCGCCAGTCGGGCAGCACGTAATCAAGGTTGACCACGTCTTTGCCTTGCGCCAGCAGCGCTTCGGCAATGGCGCGGCCAATACCGGAACTGGCGCCGGTGACGACCGTGACTTCAGTCAAGGGTGCGGTCATCGCGTTCACACCCGTTCCAGGATCAGGGCAATGCCCTGCCCCACGCCGATGCACATGGTTGCCAGCGCGTAGCGCCCGCCCGTGGTGTGCAGGCGGTTGACGGCGGTGGTGGCCAGGCGCGCGCCCGATGCGCCCAGCGGATGGCCGAGCGCAATCGCGCCGCCCCAGGCATTGACGCGCGCGTCATCGTCCGGCACGCCGAGCATGCGAAGCACGGCCAGGCCTTGCGCGGCAAAGGCTTCGTTGAGTTCAATCACGTCCATCTGGGCCATGGTGAGGCCCGTCAGGGCCAGCACCTTTTGCGTCGCCGGCGCCGGGCCTATGCCCATGATGCGCGGCGCCACGCCGGCCGTGGCCATGCCGACGATGCGGGCACGCGGTGTGAGGCCGTTTTTGGCGGCGCTGGCTTCGTCGGCCAGCAGCAACGCGCAGGCGCCGTCGTTGACGCCGCTGGCATTGCCGGCGGTGATGGTGCCGTCTGCGCGCACGATGGGTTTGAGCCTGGCCAGCACCTCCATGGAGGTTTCGCGCGGATGTTCGTCCTGGCTGACCACGATCGCGTCGCCCTTCTTCTGGGCAATCGTGACCGGCGTGATCTCGGCGTCAAAGTAGCCGGCCTTTTGCGCGGCCACCGCCTTGAGTTGGCTGGCCAGCGCCATCTTGTCCTGGTCTTCGCGGCTGATGTTGAAGTCAGTGGCGACGTTCTCGGCCGTCTCGGGCATGGAATCCACGCCGTACGCTTGCTTCATCAGCTTGTTGATGAAGCGCCAGCCGATGGTGGTGTCGTACACGGCATTGTTGCGGCTGAAGGCACTTTCAGCCTTGGGCATCACGAACGGTGCGCGGCTCATGCTCTCGACGCCGCCAGCAATCATCAAGGTCGCTTCGCCCGACTTGATGGCGCGGGCCGCCGTGCCCAGCGCGTCCAGGCCCGAACCGCACAGGCGGTTGAGGGTCGCGCCCGGCACCTCGATCGGCAGCCCGGCCAGCAGTGCGCTCATGCGCGCCACGTTGCGGTTGTCCTCGCCGGCCTGGTTGGCGCAGCCGTAGATCACGTCGGTGACGGCGGTCCAGTCGACGTTGGGGTTGCGCGCCATCAGCGCCTGGATGGGAATCGCGCCCAGGTCGTCGGTGCGTACGCTGCTCAGGGCGCCGCCGTAACGGCCGAAGGGGGTGCGGATGGCGTCGCAGATGAAGGCTTGATGGATCGTCATGGGATGGTCTCTTTATAAAAATTCAATACGGCAAAATAGGTATTTCGGCTCAGGTGGCAATCGGCAGGCCGACCAGCTTTTCAAGTTCGGCATGGACCAGCCCGTCGACCTTGTCGATGAGCTTCAAACCATTCGGTGTGCATTCGAGCGTGGCCAGCTCGGAGTAAATGCGCTTGACGCAGGCAATGCCGGTGAGTGGATAAGTGCACTGCGCCACCACCTTGCTCTCGCCCTTTTTGGTCAGCAAATCCATCATGACCCAGGTCTGCTTGGCGCCAATGGCCAGGTCCATCGCGCCGCCCACCGCCGGAATCGCGCCGGGCTCGCCGGTGCTCCAGTTGGCCAGATCGCCGGTGGCGGACACCTGAAACGCACCGAGTACGCAGATGTCGAGGTGGCCGCCGCGCATCATGGCAAAACTGTCGGCATGGTGAAAATAAGCGCCGCCCGGCAGCAGCGTGATGGGCTGCTTGCCGGCGTTGATGAGGTCGTAGTCTTCCTGGCCCGCAGCAGGCGCCGGCCCCATGCCGAGAATGCCGTTTTCGCTTTGCAGGATGACCTCGCGGCCGGCCGGAATATGGTTGGCAACCCCCGTCGGCATACCGATGCCCAGGTTCACATAGGCGCCGTCATGAATGTCCTGCGCCACGCGCCTGGCCAATTCTTCCTTGCTTCGTTTTTGATAGCTACTCATGCTTTCTCCTTATGCGCCAGAAGCCGATTTGGCACTTGTTTTGATGCCGCCAGCCTGGGTGGCGACGCGCGCGATGCGCACGACCTGGCTGACGTGGATGCCCGGCGTCACGATGCTCTCGGGGTCGAGCGCGCCCAGCGCGACGATCTCGTGCACCGTGGCCACCGTTTTCCGGGCGGCCGTGGCCATGACGGGGCCGAAATTGCGCGCCGACATGCGGTAGGTCAGGTTGCCCCAGCGGTCGCCGCGCTCGGCCTTGATCAGCGCCACATCGCCATGAATCGGGTGTTCGAGCACGTAGTGCCGGCCGTTGATCTCGCGCGTTTCCTTGCCCTTGGCCAGCTCGGTGCCGTAGGCCGTGGGGCAGAAAAAGGCCCCAATGCCGGCACCGGCGGCGCGGATGCGCTCGGCCAGGTTGCCTTGCGGCACCAGTTCCAGTTCCAGCTTGCCGCTGCGGTACAGCCCGTCAAACACCTGGCTGTCAGCCTGCCGGGGAAAGCTGCAGATGATCTTGCGCACGCGCCCAGCCTTGAGCAAGGCGGCCAACCCGGTCTCGCCGTTGCCCGCGTTGTTGTTGACGACCGTCAGGTCTTTGGCGCCCTGCGCGATCAGGCCGTCAATCAGTTCGGTCGGATTGCCGGCGGTGCCGAATCCCCCTATCAATATGGTGGAGCCGTCTTTGACATCGGCCAGGGCATCGGCCACGGACAGGGCAATCTTGTTGATCATTCAGGCGTCTCCAGCGGGCAGTAAATTCTGGCGCGTCCGTGAAATCCGGTAGGAAGCGAACCACCAGACAGTGATTTCATTTGTTCTTAATTAGAACAATTGTTCGTATAATGAATTTTAGGAGATTTTATCGCTCATGGCAACCACCCGCACCCAGCCCCCCGGGGAAACTGACGCCTCGCCGGCGCGCACGTCGCCCGCGCCCGGCGACAGCTATGTGCAGTCTTTTGCGCGCGGGCTGGAAGTCATTCGTTCGTTCAGCGCCCAGTCGCCCCGGCAAACGCTCACTGAAGTGGCCGGGCGCACCGGGCTCACGCGGGCGGGTGCACGGCGCATCCTGCTGACGCTGCAAACGCTGGGCTATGTGGAAAGTGACGGCAAGCTGTTTCGCCTGACGCCGCGCATCCTTGACCTCGGCTTTGCCTACCTGTCTTCCATGCCGATCTGGAACCTCGCAGAGCCGGTGATGGAGGCGCTGGTGGAAGAGGTCAAGGAGTCGTGTTCAGCAGCGGTGCTGGACGGCAGCGACATTGTTTATGTGCTCCGGGTGCCGACGCACAAGATCATGAGCATCAGCCTGGGCGTCGGTTCGCGGCTGCCTGCTTATTGCACGTCCCTGGGCCGCATGCTGCTGTCGGCCTTGCCGCCGGATCAAATGATGCAGGTGCTCCAGGCGTCAGAGCGCACGGCGCGCACCCGCTACACGGTGACCGACGTGGACGAGCTGGCCGCCAGGATTGCACAGGTGCGCAAGCAGGGCTGGTCGCTGGTCAATCAGGAACTGGAAGAAGGGTTGGTGTCGATGGCGGCGCCGATTACCGACCGGACGGGCCAGACGGTTGCCGCACTCAACATCAGCGGTCAAGCCAACCGCAGCAGCGCCAAAGTGATGCAGGAAACCATGCTGCCGCAGTTACTGGCAGCAGCACAGGCAATTTCAAGCAGACTTGGCCTGCAGCGCAATTGAGACGCCCTGCAGGGCGCAGTGAGCTGGCTGGTTCAATTAGATTGAGGGAACGTGAATCAGGATTTACGTGAACCCATCACCAGCACGATAGCGCCCAAGGCAATGGCCCCCAGACTCAGCCACTGCGGAATATTCACCGATTCTTTTTCCGTGACGGTCAACTCCATGGGGCCAATTTTGGCGGCGGTCGTGTCCTTGGTGAAGCTGAAACCACCGGTGAAAAAGCCGGCCAGGCCACCAACTATCAAAATAATACCGGCGATACGTGCTGCGTTCATTTAAATCTCCTCGCCGGGTTTGTGGATCGTCAAGTAGCCGCATCCCGGAACTGCGCCACCTTGCTACCTAATGTAAGGGGATGCATGGACGCTGTCTGTAGGACGCGACCGGTGCATGGCGCCCAGCCAGGCCGGGGGAAGACATCACTTGGTCGGCCACAAACCCCTTGTGCGTGATACGCTTTGTGGATGTTCACACCTTCACAAGCCGACGTCCGCCAATTTTTTTGCACTGTTTATGCCAAAGCCCGCTCGGGAAAACCGATGGAAGCTATAGAAACAATAGCAAGCCAGTGGATTGAAGAGCACCCTGAATACCACGCTGATTTTTCCGATGCGGACGCTGCGCTTGAAAAGATGTACGACGTGGACGCCGGAAAAACCAACCCCTTCCTGCACCTGTCCATGCACCTGTCGATCAGCGAGCAATGCTCCATCGACCAGCCACGCGGCATTCGCCAGGCCGTGGAACTGTTGACCGCCAGGAGAAACTCCCTGCATGACGCGCATCACGAGACCATGGACTGCCTGGGCCAGATGGTCTGGGAAAGCCAGCGTGCAGGCCGTCCACCCGATGGCGCGGCTTACATAGAGTGTGTGCAGCGTCACGCGACACGGGACTGAATCAAGACACCAACTCGACCGTCGCCCAACAAAAAAAGCCGCTGAAACAGCGGCTTTTTTTGTTGGAGCAGTTCCCGCTTTAGCGGAAGTTGCTCTGGGGAACCACCTTGAGTTCACCTTTGATGGACGACAGGTAATTGGCCATCAACTTGAGTTCTGCATTGGTATACAACTTGACCATGCCGCCCATGATGGCGTTACCGCGTCCGACCACCGCATTGTTTTCTGCCTTGTAGGCCTTGAGCGCCACAAACAGGAAGTCTGCATGTTGCCCTGCCAGCTTGGGGTAGGTGGGATCAATCGGTTGGCTGAAATTGGCGCCGTGGCAGGATGCACAATTGGCTTTGCTCAGCAAAGCCTGCACTTGGGCGTTGGGCATTTTGGAGGGCTCGGCAGGCAGCGCTGCATCAGCCACCACGCCATGACCACTGTAGTAAGCCGCAAGATCAGCGATATCCTGGTCTGACAGCGTGGCGGCAATGCCGCGCATGGAAGGGTGCTTGCGATCGCCTTTTTTGTACGCGTTGAGCGCGGCCACGATGTAGGGCGCACCTTGGCCCGAAATCATGGGTACTCTGTACACCTCGGGGAAAGTTGATTGGTAGCCCGAAATGCCGTGGCAACCAATGCACATGGCGTTCTTGGCTTCGCCGGCTTTGGCCTCGCCTTTGATCTCTTGGGCAAGGCTGGACGCCGACGCGCAAGAGACAACTACAGCGAATATCGTGGTCAACAGTTTATTCATTTTGCGCGCACAATCAAGTGAGGGGTCATCGGTTGGATCAACGCCGGATTATATCTGTGCCCGCAGGGGCCATGTACCGATTGCTGCAAACCCAAACAAATGGCCGATTCAACAGCCTCGCGCTTTACTTTTCAACCTCTCACATTTTCAAGACCATGAAATTCCAAGGCTCAGAAAACTACGTTGCCACCCCGGATCTGATGCTGGCAGTCAATGCCGCCGCCGCTTTGAAAAGGCCACTGCTGGTCAAAGGCGAGCCCGGCACAGGCAAAACCATGCTGGCCGAAGAAGTGGCGCAGGCCCTGAACCTTCCGCTGCTGCAGTGGCACATCAAGTCCACCACCAAGGCCCAGCAGGGACTCTATGAATATGACGCCGTGTCGCGCCTGCGCGACTCGCAGCTGGGCGACGAGAAGGTCAAGGATATTCACAACTACATCGTCAAGGGCGTGTTGTGGCAGGCGTTCACGGCAGACCAGCCGGTCGCCTTGCTGATTGACGAAATCGACAAGGCCGACATCGAGTTTCCGAACGACTTGCTGCGTGAAATCGACCGCATGGAATTTTATGTGTACGAGACCCGTGAACTGGTCAGGGCCAAGCACCGGCCCCTGGTGTTCATCACCTCCAACAACGAAAAGGAATTGCCCGACGCATTTTTGCGCCGCTGCTTTTTTCACTACATCAAGTTCCCCGACGCCGACACCATGAAGCGGATCGTGGACGTGCATTTCCCAACCCTCAAAAAGGAACTGCTGGCGGCCGCCATGAAGACCTTTTACGAAGTGCGCAACCTGCCCGGCCTCAAAAAGAAACCATCGACCAGCGAACTGCTCGACTGGCTCAAGCTGCTGGTGGCCGAGGACATTACGCTGGAGGCCCTGCAAAGCACAGACAACAAAGTCGCCATGCCGCCGCTGGTCGGCGCGCTTCTCAAGAACGAACAGGATGTGACGCTGTTTGAAAAACTGGTGTTCATGCAGCGCAACAACCGTTAGCACTGGAGGCGCGGCGTATGAACTTTGTAGAACCCGTCACGCTGGCAGCACGCGGCGTGGAACTGGTGCCGCTGGCGCTGGACCACGAAGAGGGACTGCGCGCCGCTGCGGCAGACGGCGCACTCTGGCAGCTGCGGGTCACCTCGGTGCCTGAGCCGGTACAAACCCGGGCCTATATAGAAACCGCGCTGGCCGCAGCCCGGGCAGGCGAGCGTTTTGCGTTTGCGGTGACCGACCAGGCCAGCGGCACGGTTCTGGGCAGCACCAGTTACCACGACATCCTGCCAGCCGTCAGGCGCGTCGAGATTGGCTACACCTGGTATGCCGCACGCTGCCAGCGCACCCACGTCAACACCACCTGCAAACTGCTGATGCTGACGCACGCGTTTGAAACCCTGGACTGCCAGGTGGTGGGCTGGCGCACCGACAATTTCAACGTTGCATCGCAAGCGGCCATCGAGCGGCTGGGCGCCAAAAAAGACGGCGTGATTCGCGGCCATGCGCTGCGCCGCGACGGCACGATTCGCGACACTGTCATGTACAGCCTGCGCGCCGGCGAATGGCCGGAGGTCAAGGCCCAGCTACTCTACCTGCTCGACAAGCCGCGCCACTGAGGTTTATTTAGCCATGTTGATT
>Ga0209512_1001658_pt1 | contig 26390 bp, 21 predicted proteins | sample frozenSSSSmetaG_FD_184142 | JGI IMG/M metagenome (GOLD analysis project Ga0209512, IMG submission 184142) | Glacier valley bacterial and archeal communities from Borup Fiord, Nunavut, Canada, to study Microbial Dark Matter (Phase II) -... | ecosystem: Environmental > Aquatic > Freshwater > Ice >...
GATTTCTGAGGAGGGGGAGGAGGGATTAGACGAGGCGAGAGGAAGCGTCCAGGGCGAAGAAAAGCCGGATTGGATGGGATGGGTGGGATGGGTGGGATGGGATGGATGGGTTGAATTTGGGGAGTCTGGCGTTCTCTGTGGGAGGGAGGGAGGGGTGAAAAGAATTGAGGCGGGGTTCTGATGTTGTTGCTGATGGTGGTGGGGGAGGAGAGGGTGGGAGTATATATGAATATATATGAATGCGAGGTTTTTACGCATACGGGGGGTTTTGGTTGGTGTGGTGATGGTGATGTGAGGGGTGAAAGGGTGAAAAGGGGGAAGGGGAAAGGGGGAAAATGGGAAAGAAAGGCTCTAAAGAACGGGGTGTTGACTAATTAGTTGACGAAGGCAGGCAAAGAAGCAAAGCAGCAAGAAGCAAGGAAATCCAAAGGAGGATGAAAGGAGCTACTGTACTGTCTGTATGTCTATGTCCATCTCTATCTCCACGTCTCTCTCTCTCTCTCTATCTGCTTGACTCTTGTGCCCGGCCGGCTCTTGTGCTCTTATGCCCGTGGGCGTGGTTCACTCACTCATTCACCATAGCATGCGCGTTCGCTTTGTAATTCAGGATGCGGAGGTTGGTAGATGGAGGGACAGGGAGGAGAGGCTTCTTAGGCTGGCGATGTGAGGATTTTAATTTTTCATTTTTGATTTTTGATTTTAAAGGGTGTTGGGGTTGGGGTTTGGAAGGAGACGGATGGGGTTATGCATGATGGGAGAGCTTCCATTGTTGGGGACGGTGTATCTACGGGCTTGCGTCGGGGAGTGATAATGGAGTGGGAGGAGGCCGTGATCTGATATATGACAGGCTGCCTTAACGTTACCGAGTGGTGGTCTTGAGGGCCAGAGTTCGCAGCTGACGAGACTGGTACAGGTATGCCAAAAACGTCACATTCTATCATACCGCAGCTAAGATGAATTATCGACAGGTCAACGCCATCGTGATGGTTGTATCCAGATTTTCCCCTGCCACACTGCAGAAAACAGACTGCTTCGCGCACCAGAGGCCAGTGCGCACCCCAAGTATCTTCCCAGGCGAGCCGCCTCCCATTATATCCCCATTCCCTCAAGCACTGACGCCGTTGATCCCACGCTATGCAAGTACAAAGACCCATTTCCCGGTCCACACAACCCATCCTCATATGCTGCACACCGAGAACTTAAACCCAACAGACTCGTCACGTGCAGCCGCGCGCTCTCCGAAGACAAAGACAGGAGGGATCTTTAGTAGTTGAAGCCGCCGTAGGCGGAGTTCCGCGGCGGCCCAGCAGCGTGGGAGAAGTGTTGGCTGTTGGAGTACTCGGTATCTTGGTAGACGGTGTTGCGACGAGCGTCGTCTTCGGGGAGGAGGCCCTTGACTTCCCAGTTGTTGACTTTGGTGCCGACGGAGAACTCGAGGTCTTCTCGTGTGATGGAGTCCCAGTACTGCGATATGTAAGCAAGACGGCGTTTTGACTATGTGAATGGCAGCGAAGGGAGAAGGAAAGAAACGTACCTTGTAAACCATCATGACGGCGAGCAGATTGCAGATGGTCGCGAAGAAGAGACCGTCCAGGTAGTGCTGCACCTGGTTGCAGATGGTGTTGGAGAGGGCGTAGAGGATGACCTGGCCGACAATCAGGAAACCGGTTGCCAAGGCAATATCGCCCAATGGCCAGCGGTCTTGCAGCGTGTTGAGAACGAGGATAAACTGCATGATGATGTAGACAATCAGGCAGATACCAGAGACGAGGTACAGCATGACGAACAGGCCAATGGTGTGTGTTGGACGCAGAGGTGCCCAGCTCTTGAACGTGGCTAGGGAGACGAGGAAAGTGATGATGAAGAAGGCGAGAGAGATGCCGCGAAGGAGCCAGACCGAAAGCGCCGTGCCATCCTCATATAGCTGGAATCCAACAAAGCCATTGATGAGGAGACAGACGCAGAGGGCGGATGTGAGGCCGGCTTGTACCGCAGCGAAATATGCGTATGGCTCTGATCCCGGCGGCACGACTCCTGAGTCGATACACAGCGATATGAAGGTAAGCAGCATGTAGATGTAGAAGAAAGAGGTGATCTCTTTGCGACCTATTTTTAGAAACATTAGCGTCTTCTCACACGGAACGGTTTTGGCAGCGTAAACAACATACCGACAGCTGTGAATTTCGAGCGGACGTGGATGATCATGATCACGGTCATGATTAGGGCAAGGATGTGCATGAAAGCGTTGGCGCCTTGGAAGATGATGGTGTTTGCGAGCTCAATGTTGCGAGCATAGCAGTGCGCTTCGATGCCGACGCCCAGCTCGACGTTGGAGATGCTGCCGACGACGCTGCACAGCGGCAGAGGCGCCTGCTGGCATATCCAGTCGAAGTCGCCGAAGCCCATCGTGAGGATTGAGGAGATGCAAATATACTGGTTGTAGGGAGAGAGGGTGAAGGAATGGTAGTGGTGCGCCTGGAGCGAGGGGTGCGGCGCGCGCAGAGGTGTCGTCGGTGCGTGTCGCGGTGGTGAAGGGGGAGGTCGTGAGCTTGTAGAGAGATGTCTAGCGAATGCGGTATTTCATATGGATACTTTGGTATTGGTGATGGGGCAAATGAGCGTGGTGTTGTGGTGTTGTGTAGTGATGTCTATGAAGAGTGTTGCTAAACAAGAGATCCAAGATTCGTATAACTGACTGAGGCTTGGCACATGCCGTTGGCAGCGAAACCATCCACCCATGAAAAGCACGTGCCATCAAAACCAGAATGTCACGAGAACTGCGCCTTTGTCATATGTGGACGGCCGTAACAATCACTGGATCACTCACTGATTAGACGACCCCGCCAAAAAGGAGGGAGGGAGCTTCAACGGCCAACGTCTTTCCTCTCTTAACTTCCTTCATAGTTTTCCAAATTCCAATCCCGAGTATTCTCCCACAAAACAGCTCTGACAGAACCTTCTGCAGGATTGTCTACATGAAGATTATCTACATGCAGTGATCTCGAGATATCTACAAGCAGTGATGTGGACGATTTTATGAAGCGTGGTGATCTTCCTAGTGTTATGATTTGACGACTTTCTCCAGCTTCATAACCTTCTCACTACGATGCTTTGTGTTTCTGGAAGAGGGAATCTGCAACTCCGCCCTACTTACGCTCTCCAATACTGTACTTATCTACTGTGCTTATCATTTCAGAGCCATTGATGGCATTCTTCTCGACGCCGACTGTTTTATATCACTCCGTCGGATGTGTCTGGACCAAAGGAATCTCGTGCAATATTCTACTCTCAGCGGTGCCTCTCATTATTTCCTCTTATTGTTTGCGGGGCTGTGGGATAGCAACACCTTCTAAGGCTCGCCCAGCTCACCTTTGATCTGTGGCGATGGTGAAAATCACAGCAGCAAAAATGGGCATGAAGGCAACGTTGCAAATCTCATCTCACACGTTGGAAGGCGGCGCTAGATGCCAACTATTGAATCCGAGATCAACACACTGAATTACACATCTGCTACTGCATGCGGGATACGCGATTCACAAGCCGGGCTTGATGATTACGGAGCTCTCCATCATCTCAACTGGCCTGCCTTGCGACGTGGGAATTGGCAAAAAGGAGCTTGTCCTTGACACATATCTGAGATGAATTCTTCACAAGGTTGTGGGCCAGAGAGCCATCGATGCAATCCCGTGCCCAGTCGGTGTGCATAAATATGTACCTGACTTCGTCTGTACTTAGCCGTTCGGATGATATGATCAGGCTTGCAACAGACGGACGTATGTATGTATGCACATTCTTGAGGGCTGCACTTTCTTCGTGGCGTGTATAGCAAGTCGAATGGTATGCCTCTGATCAAAAGACTCACAGTCACAGCAAAGCAATCAGCCAGGCCTCCACAGCCATATGTACATGGCGTATCAAACACAATCGGTCCAACCAAAAGCAGACGCGGGCTATATGAACAATATGTGCTGCTGTGCGAGCGAATCAAAGCTTTCATTTGTTAGCCTTGGCTTATGCAGACGCTGAGAGTGCTCAACATCCAAGTTCCAACAATCCCACGGTTCGGTGCTTTCTGCCTTAATTTACACTACTGTGGCCTGGAACTTGCTCTGTGTCAACGAGGGATACATCAACGAAAAGTGCTACAGCCCGGCTAGGTTTGTGGATTTGGCGCCGTCCGATTGGGGGATTTCGTTGGATCGGTGTGCACAAGTGTTTCGATGCTTGTTGTGCGTTGCAGCTTCGTAATCGAAGAACTGCTGTACAGTAGCATTATTGTTGATGCTTGACGCTGGGCGTTGCGAGAGGATTCCTGTGGCCTGGGAAGCAGGCATGGTATGACCAACCTCCTGGCGAAGCACGACGATAACCTGGATCATCAACTCTGATTTATTATTGCTGCTAACTTTAGCTAGCAACGGGCCATTTCTTTAGCATGGAATTTCGGCTTTTATGGCTTCTTCTTGACATGTGGACCGAAAATACGTAAAGTACGGATTTACGAAGAGAGATTAAAACCTCTTTTTCACTTTCGGGACGAGGGAATAATCGATCGTCTAGCAAATCAGAGGCTTTTGTTAACGATCTCGCCAGCTGTTTCTCCAAGTACATACTTCACTGCAGATCTGACAATCCATTCCTGTGACATCTAAAGTAGAGTACCTCCTGAAATGGGGTCTCAGCCTTCTACGGCTCGCGTCGTATGAATAATTCCACTTTCAGCATGGAGGCAGAATCCGCAGGATCCGCAGAATGCACACCACCACAGTTACGGAGGAATATTACAGATTTACGAGAAGTTGGGATCACAGCCAATGAGAATGGGATGTAGATGGATTTCATGATTTGACGCTCTGCTCTGCCTACGAAGTAGGGTCTACCTACTGAATATTGACATCGTCATTCGCAAGGCTCTGTCTGATCTGATTACTACACTAGAATAGTGCAACCTGTGGAATGATGCACTGGAAAATCCAACTACTGTTTGTCGTCTACGGCGACGGATAACAGCACTGGTGGCATAAAAGGCAGTCTGTCTGCCTTTTGAGTACAAAGCCGCGAAGGAGCGGCCGGCTTCCTGGAATCTTGGACGATTTGCACCAATCATGAGCAGGATGGATTGTTTAAACTGCACTCTCCTTCTGTTCGAACGCCACGGCCTTTGCTACGGCTTTTGCTTTGACCTTTGCTTTGCCGTGCTCAAACGTGCATACTCTAATACTCTACTCTACTACTCCATGGACAGTAGTGGCGTTATTGACGGTATATCCCATACCACAGCGGCGATAAGTCCTAAACCTCCGCTGTTGATGGTTTATGATTGGTTATGGCACGCTTTCCGTTTGATGGTTGCGCTCCCTCCTGGCAAGGATGAGAGTCGGAAGCAGATGTCACGGTTCTCAAACTTGCAGCCTTCACGAGCGCATGCTATGCTTCTTTCATGACGAGGCCCCTCATGATCTGGATTCATCCGAAGAGGAGACGTACACCAGAGGCATTGCGAATCATGAACCATGGCTGGGCCCGACATGCAAGACTTTCACGTCGAGATGATATTATTGGAATCGCCGCCGACGTTCATCCAACTGCGCCTTTGTCTCGTCCAGGCTACCTAGTCTCGCTGATCGTCCCTTTCGGCTTTTTCCTTTATACTGCGACGCCCCGGATGACCAGCTGCTGACTAGCTACCTACTCTACTTTGTTTCTTGCGCTGCATGGGTAACCTATGTATGTACATACGCAGGCTTCGCCTTCATCTCGGCCTGGATCTTCTCATTTCTCGTGTTTGTGCTTGAATGGACATGATGGCGGCGTCCAGTGAGAGTCGACTCTGGCGATTACGCATCTACGGAGGCGCATGTATTCCGAGTGGACCGCGCTACGAGTAAGGGGTGTATCAAGACAGCCATGGTATGATGCTACCCCATACAGGACAAGGGCCATCAATATCATGTTATTTCGATTATCATTTGCACTACTCCGTACATGCCTGGCTGCACTCCCGGCGTCGTGCTAGCACACTAGGCACATACTGTGTTCGGCGGTCGGCAGAACAAATGATCGAAACGGAGGCTGCCGATTCAAGCAGGCATAACGTTTGCCTGAGTTTCCTGTGGAAAGCGGAGAGTGGAAAGTGGAAAGTGGAAATGATGGAAAGTGGAAAGCTCATTCCCTCACCTTCCGTCTTTGTGGAGCACAATGGTCACTCCCGCGCCACGTACCCCATTTCACGTGCTGTAAGTCGGTGCAATTTGCTCACAGCCTTCGTGGTGCGCCTTGGCCAAGCCAGCCAGAAACACCCAAGGACATTCCAGGGAAAGCGAGTAGTGAGCACACACACTTTAGAGTATGTGTGTACATCCCTCGCTATCCGAGCCGCCGTGTCTACTGTCTAGTGTACAGTACTACGAAGTAGTACTGCTACTACTGTCTATGGGCAAAGAGCAACGAGTGTGCACCTCGTAAACCAAGAGCGATGACCACCACTCTCCCGATTCTTCCACGCCGCCAGGATCATGCTACTTCCCCAGTAGTCTCCATTATTATCCCATCCCGTCGCATTCATCATCAAAATTCAAATAGCTCAAACGGCCAATCCTAACCACAAGTCTTGACCTGCAGGGAGCGAGTCGGCGTTTGTTTGTGGCGGAGGAGGAGGAGTCGGTCTCGTTCTTGTCCGGATGGCTAGGTGCTGTACTGTATGTACAGTATGTACGTACAGTACATACACACCTTTACCTTACCTGCAACGCAAGCTGATCGATCCAACATCGTTATCCCCTATCCGTTGTTTCGAGCGAGAACAAGACCAAGACCAAGACCAAGACCGGTTCCGCTCACCGCATTTGTCAGGCATGGTCTGTCGCGGTGATCTATTGTTGTGTCGCATGTGCGTTATTACTACTGTGGTATTGCCGACGATCGTCTCAGACACGGCTAGAGTACTGCCTTACCTTGCCGTGCCGTGCGTTGCTGTGCCTTGCCTTGCCTTGTCCTGTCACTACTCTACTCTTCCTGTGGAGATGCCTGGAGATGCCTTGCCTTCGCCGCTCCATCCTCCAATTCATCAGTGGTAGTGGTCTACAGTACAGTACAGTACAGTACAGTACAGTACAGTACAGCAGTAGTGCTCTACTCCGTACATCCCTACATACCTACGCAGCCTTCCAGGCGCAGTCAGGTCAGGTCAGAGCTAGGCAGAAAGCGAGCCGATGCCGAAAAAGGACGCGTCTCAGAAAAGGAGCGCCGACTCTCTTGTGCTTTGCTTTGCTTTGTGCTTTGTGCAATAATTAATGCGGCTAGGATATGGTCCAGGAGGCCATCGCCGCTCATCTGCAGCTGGAGAATGACCTGGCGCGGCGGGCGAGCGGGCGGGCGAGTGACATCAGCCGGAGAGGAGGAGAGGACGAGAGCAAGTGGGAGAGAGACACAAGTGAGAGACACAAGTGAGAGACACAAGGGAAACAAGAGATGTCTGGATTAAGGGACGGAGTCGGAGTCGCAGTCGTATGGATCTTTGTGCAGCTGGTTGAATGCAGGCCAAGGTTTCCGTTTCCATACGGAGTACGGTGGGCGTTCTACACAGTACTGCGTACAGCACACATCCCGTATGATTCTCTAGAGATCAGCCTCCACTTTCTCTCCTCTCCTCTCCTTTCCTTTGATGGCAAGGCATGCCATCTCATACCATGTCATACCATGCCATGCAGGATTGCGCTAGGATTATTGGGAGAGAAGGGGGGGGGTGAGGCAACAAAACGAGGGATCAAAGAGTGGAGGGAGGATGGACGATGGACGAAGCCAGCAGAAAGGGGAGGGTTTTGAGAAAACAACGGAACCGGAGAAAGTGAACATTATTGTCGTTGGGTCGTGACCGTGACCACACAGAAGCCGAGCTGAGCTGCTGATCCAAGGACCAAGCGACCTCCACCAACAACGTCCTAGTACTAGCCCATGTTCAGAGTTCAGACATCCCACTAGGGAGTATGATGCTCATGCTCATGCTCATGCTCATGCCCATGCTTATGCTCATACCTTACTCATACTACTCGCCAACCAACCATGACGATCCCCGACCGGAGTGAAAGAAGCACCAGCACTAGAAGGATTTTCTTTGACAAGTCACTCCACGAGCCATGGGGGCCATTGTGCGAAGTACCATACTCTGGAGCCTTGCCTTGCCTTGCCTTGCCTTGCCTTGCCGTGCCATGACATGCCATGCCACCTCCCTTATTACCTACTCTACTCTATTCTGCTAGTAGCACAGCACAGCACAGCACTCTGTATTGTCCAGACCAGTCCATGCCATGACACTCCTCAATGACTAGAGTATCCCTAAAGATATCCGCTTTCTGTGCAGCCTTTACAGCTTTGCAGAGGGAAACGCGGAACGCAGAACGCAGAACGCGGCTGGCCAAAGCCACCTATCTCTCTCCGTCTCCTCTGCTCTGCTCTAATTTGTCCTGCTTCGGATCTAAGAAAAGAGGAAGAGGAGAACCTTGCCTCTGCTGCCGTCCGTATCCGTATCTTTTCCACAGGCATGCACTTTACATTTCTTTAGGGCATTCATTATTACTCCAATATTCGCGTTCCATTATCCCATTATTATCCCATGATTATCACCACGGCATCGCATCGGCGTCCGCATCCACTTCCACATCCACATTCGGCCACCTTCTACATTCCCTTAGTAGTTGCCCCATCCCCCTCCCCTCCCTCTCCCTAGGAAATAAAGAGCAAAAAAAAAAAAACTATTTTAAACCGCTCCGTCGGTGTAATTCTCTTGCGCCAATCCATTTAGGACGTGGATCGGATCAGATCAGCAATGCTCAGCTGTCCAATAATCCGCCCGCGCCTTTGGAGGTGGTGATGATGATGATGATGATGATGATGATGATAATGAGAATGAGAATGAGAATGGTAATCCTTGCAGTCCATCCTGGCGTTAGTTTCTTGTCATGATGCCCCGTTAGGGAAAGGATTGTGTACCAGCTTTGTTATACCGAGTATGTACATATGTAGGTATGTACATGCAGATTGTGTAGGGTACTCCGTGTGCAATGGGGGTTTATGATACTCTAGAGTACCTGAGCTACCTATTCGATTGCGGCGTCATCTGTGTTTGGTTGCATCTTAAATCCATTAATTGATTAATCTATTAATCCATAATCCATTAATCCAATAATTCAATCCATAATCCAATCCATAATCCATTAATAGCCAAGCTTCACTTGGGAAGCACCAAGAAAGTATGGAGTATGTGCATATGGAGTACTTACTGTACTGTATGTACGGAGTATGGACTACTGTATGTCTGTATGTACACCCCTGAGACGACCAAGCCATTACGACGCCGTAAATTTTGACGGAAACCTGAACCTGAACCTGAACCTCAACCTCAACCTCAACTCCAGTCTCCAGTAGTGGGCAGTGGGCAGTGGGCAGTGGCATTCCCTTCAGACAAGGCATACGCCATAGAACCCCACCTCATCCTTCCTCGTACATTGTACATCTATCTCCACGCCTTTGAAATTTCTCTTCTTATATTCTTTTGTCCTGTCTCTCGTCTCTTTCTCTTGTCTCTTGTCTGACTCCCTCTCTCTCTCTCTCTGTCTGTCCTTTTCGATATCATACTCCTACTCCTACTATTACTATTAATTGCTTCGCCCAATTGCACCTGCATCATCTGCATCGCCCATCCGCTGGACCTGAGACCTGAGACTGAGACTGAGACTGAGACCTGAGACCTGAGCCTCCACTCTACCCGATTAAGCATAATAATACACACACAACGCCTGCTCATGGCCGGAGCATCACCTACTCTACCTCTACTTCAGATGGCTCTTGATCTTTCGCCGATTCACAGCATCTGAATCTCATGGACTGGACTGGCTGGACCAAGAACACTTCATTCTTCCTCTCCTCTCAAGCAAGCAAGCTTTGTCTTGCCTCTTGAGCGAGCCACAGCCACAGCCTTCAGCCTTCGACCTTCTTCAACTCCACCTCCACCTTCCGCATTCACACGCCTTCCCCCCAAGTGAATCGAACAATTCGCTCCATCTTCCGCAGACGACGACCGACGACCTACAACCTCTCTCCATGCATCACGCTCCGGCAGCTGCGACCGCCCTCGATTTCCTTCCTCCTCCTTCACGATCACACTACGATCCGCATCCCTCTTCGACCTACTATCAGACTGGCTGGCCACGATCTTTGTTTCCTCCGACCATAAATGCTCCCCCCGCCTACAGGACCTCCTCTTCTTCTCCCCCCGAAGCAAGCTGTCGAACGGGGACGGGAACGGCAACGAGAGCATCTGCTGCCGACCGCCAACGCTGGCAACAGTACGCCTCGAACTTGCCCACGCCTTCGACTTCGATAGACGGCAGGTTGCCAACTCCGCCCGCAGACGATATGAGCATTTACCAGCCGCAACAGAACAATAGCAACGGCAATGGCAGCGGGTCGCGGCAGGGCAATGCCTTTCCTTCGATAGCTTCATACCACCACCAGACGTCAGTGACGACCCAGGCATATCCATACAACTATCCATCGCGGGCAGTAGAAGCCACGCGATTGCCAGATGGTGTCGCTCAACCTTTCCAGCAGCAGTATGATGGGTCATCACAGAGTTTGAGGGGCACAAGTGGGATGTCAGAAAGGATACAGGAGGATGCTGTGCAGAAGAAGGATGCCATCCACCCGAACATGCAGATCCCTGCATCGGTGAACAGCAGCGGAGGCAGCATTGGGGAGCTGGCGGCACAGGTAGGGCGTCTGCGCAACGGGGCATGACAAGTTTGCTGACCAGATGCCAGTTAACCTGTCTCTTCTGGTTCGAGACTACAGACACGCTCCGAAAGGCAGAGGACTGGACTCCCAACTCGTCTCCGATCCAGCGATTAGCTCGTGATGCTATCCCAACGGGTGGTTTCTTGAAATGGGTGCTCACGATTTTGTCGACGACGCAGGTCACACCGAATGTCATTCTCCTGGCTCTCTTGTTCATATACCGATTGAAGACGCTCAATCCCACGGTCAAGGGCAAGGCCGGTAGTGAGTACAGGCTCTTGACCGTGGCGTTGATGTTGGGAAATAAATGTGAGTATTTCGAGAGAACACACGAAATTCCACAAGCTAACAACTTCAGTTCTCGACGACAACACTTATACGAACAAGACTTGGGCCGAGGTATCTGGCATTTCAGTGGGCGAGATCCATGTCATGGAGGTCGAATTCCTGAGCAATATGCGGTACAGCCTCTTGGCTTCAAAGGAGCAATGGGCCGAATGGCAGACCAAGCTGGGCAAATTTGCGGATTACTTCAGCCGAGCGTCGAAAATACCTCTGCTGCCATCGCCGGTTGGCAGCAGCTTCCCACCAGCTATGCTTCCGTCGCCATCGTCAATACAATCACACTCACCGGCATCGTCGGCAATTCCGGCGAATTCAGCTTCGTTCGAGTACAACCAGCAATATCACCCTCATTATCCTCCCGCACCAGCGCTACCACAACCCGCACAAGCATCCAAAAAGCGACCCTTCGACGACATCTGGGCGGAACCACCACCAAAGAGAGCGGCCACGATTTCCGTCTCCCAGATGCCCACTGCGACCATTCCCCATACGCAGGTCCCATCACAGAGGCAGAATATGCCAAGACTCCCCGTGCCAAGCCTGTCGATATCGACAAGCTCGAGCATGGGCTACCCGACATTCCCACAAACTCTCCCTCCCCTACCTCCGCTGAACGGCCGCGCCATGTCCCAGGTCTATCCCGTGACCCCCGGCTGGACGCCGCAACCGCAAATGAGCCTCCCACCCACGGGTCCGCCACCCCCACAACCGCCCTTCAGCCTCCCCGGCTCGAACCAAGGCACGCCCTCGCGGCGCCACAGCCCACGCTCCTCCATGGGCGTGCACTCGATGAACTCGTCGCCCATCTCGGGCATCTTCCCGCACGACCTCAACTCCCCCTCCATCTTCCTGCAGCAGCGCAACTCGCCGTACAAGCCTGTGCGGCTGCCCAACACTCTCCTGTACCCGCCGCCGCAGAGGGACTTCCACAGCGCGGAGCACATGCAGGGGCTGGGGCCGATGCAGATGCACTACCAGCCGCTGGGGAAGAGAAACGAGTGTAGGCCGGGCGTGGTGCCGGAGTACGTGGGCGCGACAGCGATGGCGTGGCAGCAGTGGCCGCCGCTGCTGCAGCCGATGTTTCACACGTCGGCGTGAGGCCTCGTCTGATGGTCCTCTGCATGGGCCGGGGAGGTGGGGAGGCAGGAGGATGCTGTGAGAGGGGTGGGAGGGTTCGACGCCTACCGACCCATGTTTAGATTCGGGTAATACGATCATCAGTCTCGACGCGATCGAGACGGATATAGCAGCGCACACCGGAAAGAGGTTTTTGTGTTGTGTGGATGGATGTTTTTGCATGGCATTAGCAGAGCAGAACAGAGCAGCATTGCGTCGGCGTTTTTTCGTTTTTGTTTTAGTCGTCACAAACAATGTGATTGATGTGGGATAAATAGAGCGCTGATGCGCGGTGCGTCGGCACACTATAGCATGGATTCGAATCTGTATGGAAAGGCCCCGCAGTGAGTTTTACGCTGCTGCGATGGCATGGGCGGGGGAAAGGATAGATAGATGGGGGAGGAAGGGAAGGGACCTCGCGATGTGGGAATAGAAGGCGAGGGGCGTGGCTGGGTGTAGAGCGCGGAGCGCTGAGCATGGACTGCCTATGGATGGGAGAGATGTGAGGGGAGGGTGAGGTAGCTAGTTAGCTGTCGAGATGGCCATATTGCAAGCCTTGCTCTACAAAAGCGAAGAAGAGAAAAGAAACATAAACATTCAGAACCTCGCATCGCATGGTAGATCTGTCTTGGTGATTTTGTTTCTGCGTATTGCTGCCTCTTGTTGTTATTCTTAGGTTTGGTTTCGGATCTTCTCCGCCCTGCTCTCACATGCTATCTACCCCTTTTCCCATCCCTCCCTTTGCCTTCCCTCCCACCTACACGCTAATCGTCTTGAACACGTTAAACCCCGCCTCGCCCGTGCCCACCACCACGCCTGGGATCTGCGGATGCCAATGCGCCTCCTTGACACCGGGGAGGTAGTGCACGAACAGCAGCTGCGGCGGCACGCCCTCGTCGCCGCCCCCGCCCCGCTGCTCCTCCTCGTCCATCTCCACCGCCAGATCCCACAGCGTCAGCGTGTCGTCGCCCGCCGCCACGGCCACCACGCTGTCGTCCGTCGGGTGCCACTCGATGCTCGTGATCTGCTCCTTGCTCCAGGCGAAGCTGGCCACGGGCGTCGGCCGCGACGTCGCCGTCCCCGCCGCCGCCGCCGGCTTCCAGTTCCGCAGGTCCCACACGGCCCACGTGCCCGCGTCGTCGCCGCTCGCCAGCAGGTGGCTCGTCTGCGCGTTCCAGCTCAGCACGTTGACGTCCGCGCCGCCCGCGCTCGCCTGCACCGCCAGCGCCGCCGTCCGCGACTTCGACCGCACGTCCCACACCCGCACCGTCCCGTCGCTGCCCGCCGACGCGAACACGTTGCGCTCCGCCGGCGACCACTGCAGCTCCTCGACGCTGCCCGCGTGCCCCACCAGCGCGCGCCCGTCCGTCGCCCACCCCTCGCCCGACGTCCGCGTCGTCACGTAGATCGCCCCGCTGTTGTCGCCCGTCGCCAGCTTGCCCGTCGCGATCAGCGGCGACCAGTCCACCGCGTAGCCCTCGGCCCGGTGCATCCGCAGCGTCGACAGCGGCTTGTGGTGCGCCGGCGTCAGCTGGAACCCCGGCGTGTCGAACGACGCCAGGTGCGGCGTGATGTCGTGGATCAGCACCGTGCCGGCCTCCGTCATCGTGGCCGTCAGCGTCGTGGGCGCGCGCGACGAGTCGCTCGCCGGCGTCTGGTGCGCGCGGATCCGGTTCGTCGTCGACGTCATCGGGATCGACGCGCTCTCCAGCACCGGCTCGCCCTCCTCGTCCTCGTCGTCCGACTCGCTGTCCGACTCGTCGCGCGCGCACCGCCCCAGCCCGCTGATCTTGAGCACCATGATCGAGTTCTCCTTCGCGCGCGCCGCGTCCGCCTGCGTCCCCGCCACCGCGTACATGGTTGCCGGGTACGACGTGCGCGGCTCGCCGAGGCCGTCGCGGATCACGTCGAAGGAGAGGCAGGGCCACGGCGTCGACAGCGCGTGCAGCATCTCGTACGTGGAGAGGTCGGGGGAGAGCGTCTGGCCGGGCTCGAGGCGCGTGCGCCCGACTATGAAGGTCTGCTGGTCGACTTCCATGGCCTCTGTGATGCCGTCTTGTTAGCTATGTCTACATCCCCGAATCGTTGGTTAGAACTAAGGGGGGCGGGACAGGAAGGGGGACAAACCAGCTTTCTCCTCCGCCTCTCTCTCCGCATCAGGTCGCCCGTCCACGCCGGCCTCCAGAATTTCATCCTCGCTCTCGAACTCGTCCTCGAACTCGTCCTCGTACTCCAGCCCCTCCCCCTCCTCCGCCTTCAGCAGGCGCTCGCCGCCCTTGAGCGGCGCGCCATCGCCTTCAAAGTCCTCCGCTGCGCGCTTAGACATATTTCTGCCGCCGTATTGATTTCGCGTGTGCCGTGATGGAGAAAGCGTATATGCAGAGACCACGAGAAAAACACTGCGGGGTCAACGTTGATCTTGAAGTTGTGCACTTTTCGTTATCGACTACTCTATCGCTTGTGCCAAGCCCAACTTTTTTTGAGATGCGGCCGCTTCCCCCCGAGGGCCGGAGAAATAATGTCCCGCGCGACGGGAGGTGCGATTTTGATGCCGGCAAGACTCGAGGACGACGACCAGCGACGCATCTCGCAAACCAAGCAGCACGCCATGTTATACGAACTCATCGCGGTGGTAAGCCGATTTCCCCATCTCTCCCTTGGCCATGCGTGCAACTCGCTGACTCCCTCGCCAGGTCCGTCCCGGCAATCTCGCCGAGGTCAAGGAGTACGTCTCTGCCCATCCAGCTCCCTCGCCCACATCCCCCCCTCCAGCCATCACATCACCGTCTAACAGCCCACAGCATCGTGCGCACAACAGGCACCCTGATCCTCTCCTCCGGCGGCATCATCCGCGGCCTGACCAACTGGGGCGTCACGGCGCTGCCCAAGCGCACGCGCGTCCACCAGGCCATCTACCACGAGGGCCACCACTTCGTCATCCGCTACGACGCCTCCTCCGCCGTGCAGGACCAGGTCCGCAAGACCCTGTCGCTGGACCCGCGCATGATCAAGTTCGGCAGCGTGAGGCTCGGCGATGGGAAGCTCGAGACGATTGCGAGGATTGGCGGGAAGATCCCTTGGGCCGTGAGGGAGAGCAGGTCGTAGAGGTGGGGGGAAGGGAGGGAGGATGGCGGAGAAGGGACAGAGAGCATAAGGGCAGCTGGATTGTAAGAGTGAGGCGAGGGGATGTGTATATTAGGTGCATTATTGGCGAATTGGGATACAACATTTTGGAACTCGCAAAAGGCACCTGTATAACAAGCGTATTGGACGTTCTTGACGCTCCCTACGTGCCACGGCAAGCCGAGTGAGGAAGAATTATATCCTCAACGGTGCCGATAATGCGCGAGAATGGTGCCCGCCTGCAATTGATCTTCGTAATGTCGTCTAATTATCAACCCCAGCATTTGCCTTTGCCTTTACCCGAGACGCCTCGAATGCTTCGCTCGACCGCAAAGGAAACACATCATAGCAGATTCATGCATGTCGCAAACAAGCTCCTTAGCAGCCTCTCGTCAGATCTTCGCCAGCCGCCCACGTCCTATCACCTAATCCGTCTCCATCTTATCCCCCCCATTCACCCCCCTCTTCTCCCTAACCCACACCACAAACTCATCCACGACACTCGGCCACGCCCCCTCCTCGCTCCAGAACCCCATCCCATCATCCTGCATACTCTTCCCCGCAAACTCAAGCATCTGGTTCCACATATCTTTGCTGACACTCTTCGTCCACTTCGCATTCAGGAACTCGAGCCACAGCCCCAGCCAGTCCGTCGTCGCCGACTTCCACACCATGCCCGGCGAAGAGAACAGCATCTGCCAGTAGATCAGCGCGTTCTCCAGAGGCAGGGATTTCTGACCGCGGTCCTTGCTGCAGATGAAGGTGTGGCGGTAGACGCGCTTGAAGAGGGCGGGGTCGGCGCCGAGGAGGGCGGTTTGGGTCACCAAGTAGGCTTTTTGCTTGGGGATTGTGTCGAGGCTGGCTTTGGAGTCGGCGCTGGATTATGTCAGTTGGCTTCTGTGAGGGGATGGATAGGGAGGAGTTTACGCGGCCTTCAGCCAGCCCTTGACAAATCCGTCCTTCGTCATCTCGCCCAGTGCGGGGGCTTGGACGATCTCGAGAGGGATGAGGAAGGACGCGTCTTCGAGGCTGACGCCGAGCTCGGTGAGATATGCCATCGTGCCTTCGACACTTGTCATATTCTTCTCGTCATCGGCGCCTGTCATCCAGTTAGAATGGATACTCAAAGCCACACAAAGCCCACATCAAGACCGATGTCCCGTACCTCGGTATTTCTCAAACAGCTCGTTGAGATTCGCCGTCGCTCTGTCGTTTGTAGAAGAAGCCGCAGGTGCTGGTCTTCCACTCTGACTATAGTATCTGTGCAACCATCAGCAGGGACCTTATAATAGTACAACAAAACGCAGAGCAGCAGAGGGACTGAACGGCCCATAAAAGTCGACCTGTGGGCCGCGACACAGTCTTGGCTGGGATCCTGGCGAGAGGCTCGGCCTGCTTCCTGGTGCTCTGGGTGTTTGAATAAATCTTGGACCCCTAGATCCACTCATCTTGAAGAATTTGTGGTGGACGAAGATGGAGATCGGAGGTCGTTGGAGGTGATGAAGAGGGTTGGCGGGAAGACGTAGGTTGACAAGGTTGAGAACGGAGACTTAGGCACGTTTGTAGTCGGTGGGGAAAGAGCAGATGAATTTGCTCCCCAAATAGAGAATGCGTGCATCCCATGGCTGATCAATGAGAAACAATTGCCGATCCAGCTCCCATTTCCTTCGGCAGACGAACGGCGCAATGAGTCGTCTTGGCTGGAGTCTCAGTTGCAGTATATGCTCATCGCGGTTCCAGTCTTCCATTTGTCACATGCCTTCAAGATGTCATGGCAACCGCAGCCCTGAAACCGATCCGCCTTGATATATGAAAGGCTCGTCGATTTCGATTCCTCGCGGCCATTGCAACCGTATCCCTCCTTGGCTGTCCAATATTCCGTCACATCTTTCATTCTTTCACTCTCCCACTCTCCCACTCTCCCACTCTTCCACTCTCCCATTCTTCCACTCTCCCCGTCCTGACTTCCCCATCATCCCACCAAAGCAGTCGTGAGCTCGTGTGTCCTCTGCCTCCTCCGTTCCGCAGTATTAAGAAAAGCCCACTTACGCATCACACGCCGCATCCAACTTATACCCATACTTCTTCAGCAACTACCCCCCCCATCGTCATCAGCATTCAATTCATCCCAACCTCATTCCCCCCGTCCCAAAGACCCCCAGAGGGGGGCACCAGCTCAAACTCACACTCGCAGCAACCCTCTCCGAGGCGCCCGTAATCGTCATGAGCTGGCTGACCGCATTGCGCTGGCTGCTTGAGGGGGGCATCGTATCGTATCGTGTGCGTCCGTTCCCTTCTTTCGTTCGTCCCTTCCTGAGCTCCGTCGACGCTATGCAATGAGCGCAATGCCAAGGCGCAGAATAACGTCACCCCAAACTGTGCAGAATAAAGGAGGAGAGAAGGAGGAGGATAGCTTTTAGGAGAGGTGGTGGAGGGTGAGGCTGATGAAAAGACACAGCACGAGACGCACGATGGATGGGGGACGAGCGAGCGATGATGAAATGGAGGGACGGGCTGATAGGGAGCTTATCGCTAGCGAGGGAGGAATGGAGGGGTTTGGCGGGCGGCTCGCGGCTCGCGGCTATTTTGGGGCGGGGTCTTGGGTAGCTTGGAGGCGGATGTGAGCAAGTTAGTACTCTGCTACTCTGCTTAGCACTATCCTTTACTCGCTCTACATGTTATATTCCTCATCTTCAAAAGCATCCCAATCTCACGGTAATTTCGCTACACATGCATGGTCCATGGACAGTACTCGGAGCATCGCTATGGATCTTCATTCCTACACCACGATACAAAACTACCCACGAAGTGCCTGCCCTCCCTTCGCTACCTCGCCGATTACAATCATCGTTGCTGCCATGCCCGCGAAGACACCTAAACTATGCTATGTGTGAGCCCCAGCCGTATCGATACGATGCCAAAGTGAAATCCCAGCCAAAACGCCACGCTGTATGCATGCATCATAGCAATAATAAGACACGAAATAACAACCCATGTATTCTTCGCCTTCGCATGCCTTCGCCCAGAAAACTTCGATGCTGCTCCTCCCTCCCTTCTGATGCTGTGCCATAGCCGGCTCGTGATAATCACCCTCCTCCCGGCGCTATGCCGAATGCTCTCCTCTAATGCAGTATGGTATGGTGAGCGCCGTGTCTTCGTCATGTCGTATAGTATAAGTGGACGCTGCCGAAAGAAGTAGCCGTAGACATCTGGACTCTATAAGAATACGCCGACCCATGCCTTCTTATCGCCGACCTCGTTCTCGCAGCCCTCGACAGCGCATATGGGGATCTTCTTTGCACCGTTCTGTTTCTCAGGAAAGAGGTTGGATGTAGATTTCGGATCCGGTTTGCGGTTCTGGTAGCATTTGTTACAGTAAACCTGGTGCTGTTGTTAATAACATATACTTGCTAAGACAGAAGGGAACAAGGCCAAAGAACTTACATGACCACATTCCCTGACAACCCAGAACGGGTGCTCTTCCCTATCCTTCTTACTCTTCTGCCTCGCACCCGGCTTCTTAGCCACTGTCGGCTCTTCAGGCCCAACCATCATCTCCTCGTCACAAGCCGGGCAGACCACAACATCATCCTCCTTCGGGCTCCTCGTAAACCCCTCCCTTGCTTTGGGCGGCGGTACATGCTCTTCCTTCCTCGGCTCCGGACGACCGATCACTTCGCCTGCCATTCTTACGCCTGCCATTCTGACCTGGTGCTGCCGAATGTCCCCAAACACGTACGCCCCAAGCCGCCCAAAGTCCCCCCAACCGTCCGGCACAAAGTCTGCTAGTCTTTGAACATAAATATTCGGGTGCCGCATCATCTCATCGGGCGGCTCCAGCGGATTGAGATTTAGACGGGGAAATATAGTCTCAGGTCGTGGACGGCGAGGCGAGTGGTTGTGGTGGTGGTGCGGACGAGCAGGCTGCAAGCGGGAACGACGCACTGAGCGCGGCCGATCGCCGGGTATTGAGCGGGAGGACAGGATTTCGATTTCGTCGTCGTCGCTGTCGATGCTGATCACGTTTCCGAGGATGGTCCTGTCGCTTCGCTCGAGTTGCGGTGGAGCATTTGCTCGTTGGGACGAGCGGCGTGTCTGGGATCCCGTCACGTCGACATCGTCGGTGAGATCAATGATCGTGCGAGAGGCTTGGTGTTCGAGGGTGGGCGGTGGAGGGGTCCCAGAATGATCTTGATCTGCCATGATGTCGTAAATTGGCGGACCAGCTCGCGGCTGGTTATGAGGGTGGAATGGCCGCCGCGACGGTGGGTGTGGTAGTGGTAGTGGTAATGTGAGGTTGGACCCGGAAAATGGCAATTGTGTCTGTGTATTTGACGATGCGTAGGAGAAAGAAGGCTGTCGAGGAAGAGAGAAGGGCTGTGACATTTCGCTGAATGGCCGCTGTGGTGGAGGAGAAAGTTAGTCGGTGGAGCCTCAACGGGCGGGAGGTAGGTGCAGAGTGCAGAGTGCAGACGGCGAAGACAAACCTTAGTATGGCGACGATGCTGTTCTGATGGCCATGAGTCCATCGCAGAGGCTGGCTATGAGCTCATGTGCGCTGTATGTGAGGAGGAGCTGAGGCCGGATCAGAGTCTTGGGTGAATGGACGGCGAGAATTTGTGGCGGTGGTGGTGTTGTTGTTGACGTTGTTGTTTGTTGGAAAGGCTCCGTGGCGTTGGCGGTTGTTCGTCGTGGTCTTGATATCGATGGTTCCATTGCAGCAATTCTTGAATGTCTTGGCGCTTTCGCTTACGATACGAGATAAGGAGTGCTTGCTAGAGCATCTCCTTCGACTTTATTTATGTCTTATATCATCGGCATTCCCTCCCTCCCTCATGTCCATGATTCATTTCCATATTACAATTCTAATATAACATTTTAATTTGTGTTATATTATTGTATATTCGTAGATTCGTACAGACTACATACATACATGACTTGATCTATCTCTGTCTGCATCCATATCAACCTCAGCCTAATCTCATCTAACGTCCTCTGAGCCTTGACGTCTGACTTGAGGTCTGACTCGAGGTCTTCTCATACTTTAAGACATCTGGCCTGGCTGGTCTTGGTCCTGAAGGACTCTGAATGTCAGAATGTGTGAATCTACTCGGACTTTCTTCACTTACCAAACCAGTACCAGGATAGAAAGCTGAAGAGCGTTGCATTCGAGACTTTCAGGACAATCTTGGCCTTACTGTGTATTATCACACTTCACCGCTATGCAGTGGCAAACGGAGATGCGATGATCTCAAGACACGATGCGGCTTTGGCCTTGGGTTGACCTGAGGGTGACCTTGGCCGGTCCTTTGAGCTCTTCTCGGCCTCGAAGCCTCGTGTGAATGTCTCGAACTGTCTTATATTTTCTACTATCGAAACATGGAACTTCAGGAGCAATTGCCAGTGGATTTCAGAGACAGGAAAGCAGCATCCTCCCGATTTGGCGCAGATGCCGCAGTTACCTTCAAAAACAAAGAGGCACGTGACGTGCAACAGCGAAACACCATCGATTGAGTCTTGGCTTCAGCAGTGGATAAGAACTATGCGATTCCTCTATCACTGACACACGCATATATATATATATACATATATATATATATATATTATCGAGTCGAAATGGCTTGGTCTTGTTCGATGTCTGCTGCACGTGAAATGCCTCCTTCCGTTACTCGTACCTACGAACGGTCTGGAGACTGGCCTGTTGAATGGGTGAATAGACGCACGCATCGGATGATCATCACATAGTCGTCTGGTCACGCTCCTCTCTCCCAGAAACAGAAGTTCTATCCATCATCGCCGTCGCCATCGCCATCGTCATCGCCATCGCCATCACAAATCGCAGCCTCACTACCGGCAGATCGGCAAGCTTAAGTAGCTACTACTCGCTGCATATGAAGGCGAGAGGGCAACTTTTCTTGGGACCATGGAGCCTTTTTTTGGTGTTTCCTAAAGATCGTTCGTCTGGTGCCGGTGTCCGGCCTAGATACAATATGTACACGTACATACACATACGTACATACATACAGTACGGATCTTACGACTTCAGCGCCGCGCTGCACTCCTGTCCGAATGAAGCTAACATGATGCTCTTCGGAATCTCACGGCTTCCTCTATTCTGCTCAATTCATTGCCGCTTACACACAAAATCTGGAGGATGTCACCAATTCCTCTTGTGAAAATTTGCCCAAAAAGCAAGTTCAAGTTCCCACAGTGTGACAACACACGTTAAGTCGAGGTCGAAGGTCGAAGTCGAGATCGACTCGTTCAAGCCACCAAGGAATGTCACCCCCAGCATCTGCACTGGCTCGCTTCATTTGCTCCCTGCTGCAGCCTGCACCCAATCCCTCCGCATTCCTCCCCTCCCCCTCCTGAAATTTCCAATAAGTCCCTGCAGACATGGCCTGCCCGTGGCGTGCAACATCGAACGAGCATCCACTCAACGCACGATCTCAGCGCCCAATTCCAGGATATGGTTCATCTGACGGCGCGAGGCATCTCACAGCGTCGCATCGGAATCTCCGCTAAAGGTCTTTCAGAGCTGCTAGCCAGCATCTGGGCAGCATCTGTACAGTACATACATCGGCGCACTGAGGAGAGGGAGGAGACGATGCAGCGACTCAGAGCGAGAGAGAGTAATCATGATCGAGTGCTTGTGACCACTATTTCGAGCCATCGAGAGCACTCACTGGCCCCCTCCCTCCCTCCCTCCTCCTCTCAAAGGCTCCGTAGGGCATGGTTGGGGAATGTATGTACGGAGGATGATGGGTACGGCGTGCATCGGGCCAGGGTCCAGGTCACCAGCATCATCCGCATCGTCCGCATCATCAGCATCATCAGCAGCAGCATCAGCATCATGAAATTGACAGTGCGCTCAGTGGGCTTGGGATTTATAGGCGGGAATGTCACTGTGCCAGACTCCCGACTGGGTTTCCCCGCACTTGCCAGACTTTCCCTCCCAGCTTCGCTCACGTAACGCTACATTGCCCAGGCCGCCCGCGGTGCTGAGCACGGCGTCTGCCGATACGACCTTCACCATACCCAAAGCAGAGATTTTAGCCTGGCCGGGTGCTTTAGGGGAAGCGATGGGGCTGGGGCCAGGTTGGACGAAGTATGGGGTAGAAGAGGAGGCATGCTTTAGCGTCGTGCAGGCCATACAGAACTCCTCCACTCCTCCACCGGCCCTCATAAGGTGAGTGTGCCCAATCTCTCTGTATGTACATTTGTCACGCGAGTAAAGCAAGCAGTAGAACGCACATATCAGCAACCGACCGAAGTGGACGACAGGCACAGAGCAGACAGCAAACCAGCATTGCAGGTGTCACTCTCCGACGAAGGACACTCGGCATTGTACAGCAACAGTTATCGTATCGGCTCTGGTGATCATCAGGGCTCAGCTACGAGACGAGAAGGACAGATGAGCGAGCGAGACCGTGTCCTCATATTTGTTGAGGAGATGAAAACACCGCTATAACATTACGCCAACAAACCAAACAAACCAAGAAAGAAAAGCATACCCTTGTGTCTCGATTTGAGCATGAAGACGCCGTATCGCTGGTTCAACAACCCCGCGCGTACCACGACCTTCGCATTCACCTTCTCCGTCGGCCCACCTGCCAAATTCTGCTTCGAGAACAAGCCCGCCGCACGCGAGAAGAGCCGTCCCTTCAAGCGACGCCGTCCTCTCTGGGACGTCGACGGCAGCGCGAGCATTGGCAAGAAGAAGCGACGCCTGCGACTCAACCTCATCACCTCCCGCCTCAGCCGCCCCTTCTCAGCACCGGCTTCGAACATCGTCAACCGCGGCTTCTCGCGTATCGCGGCCTGGGCGAAAGGGAGGAAGCCGGATAAGAATGAGCTCCGGAAGGCCGCGATCATGAACCGAGTAAGGCAGCGCCTGGATAGCATGAAGGCGAGTCAGGTCAAGCGGCCAGCGATAGTCCTGCGGCCGCCTCCCAAGCCCACGCATTCGCAGCTGGTCTCAAAGCTGGCGCTGCGCGATATCATCGTCGTGAAGCCGCGATGTTACGACTCGCCGCTACCGCCGTCGCCCTTGGGGATGTCGAATTACGACGCGCTGGATTTGGAGGATGATGCATTTGGGGACAGGAACTCATATGGGGAGGATGACGAGGATATTGACGCGGAAATGAGTGGATGTGGCTCTTTGTTCTACAGTGATTTTGGGGTGATTGATTCCTCACGCAGTTCGGTTGATGGTGATGACTACGACTACCTCGATGAGCTCGACGGCATCCCGCACGTGGTTGTCGAGGAGCAGCCACTGGCACCCGACGAGAAGATGGTGGAGATCATGAAGGAAAAGGAGCGGCAGAGGGAGGTGTCCATGACGACTTCGACGTATAGCGTGGCATCTTTGATTTTCGCGTAAACATCTGCATTCTTTCCTTTGTACAATTTGAAGAATTGGGGCGCATGCCGCCGAACAGGATGGGTTTGGCTGGTTTGGGAGGGGGTATATCGCATTTGCATTTGCTTTTAAGGAAAAAAAGGTCGGAGTTCGGGCAGGAGGGCGACGAACTGGACAAAGGTAATATTGCCAAGAGATGATTCATGAGTGCTGTAGCAGCTTGCGAGCGCGGTCGGCGGCGATGTCACACATTGCCTTTGGGAGAATGTAAATATTAGGACGGAGACTCCGACAGGGGCATATAGCATTAATGAGGGCGTTACCTACCTTGATGGCCTCCCTACGCTCCGCGGCGATGTCGCCGCGGTCGATGCGTGCGCGCATGTTCTCCATGATGACGGGCCTGCTTCTGCCATTGACAAACACCACGTACCGCAGCCCGGGGTACCTCTCCTCGTACTCTTGATTCAGCGCCGCAAGCTTCGCGGCCTCCTCTGCCCCTCCCGTGTTCAGTTGTGCCTGCTCCGCCTGCGACTGTGCGCTCTCCACCTTCTTCGCTCCCAGCCTCGGATGCGCCCCCAGTATCTCGTCCAGCCAGTCGATGTCGGTTGCCAGCGCGCTCTGCGCCAGCTCGTAGAGTTGCGTCCCGACCGCCTCGATCAACTCGCTGTAGGATCCGAAGCTCGTGGTCCCCAGCTGCGAAAGCGACAAAGTGTGCAGGGCCGTGCAGGGCTCGAACAGCGCATCGAGGACCTCCGCGCGCCCCTCAGCCCTCAAAGTCGCGACGCTGGATATCGGAGGTAGTGTGAAGCCCGCCATAGCTGCAGATATAGGAATATACGCAGATTAACAGCAACGGAGGAGTTGACGTTCGTTGATTCTACGTCCCGCAAGTCCATGTGGGGACGACTTTCGTGGGGCTCGCGCTAGGTTCGGTGGGGACTAGCGTTCCAATTCGCGAACTCCAAACCTCAAAAGTTGTTTGGGACTTGCTGATGCTGATGCGACGTGAAGTTGTACTTTACCTCCACCTCCATATCTCACAGCCGCCAACATGTTGTGCTCAAGTAAGACTCTCGATCTCAAGATATCATGATATGGCACGTACTAACAGCTCTCAGTATCCGGCGAATCGCCACAAGATCCCGTCATCTCCTCCAAATCAGGCACGTCCTCCCCATCTCGACCGTCAAATGCACCCAGCTAACAAGCCCAGGCAACGTCTTCGAGCGCCGCCTCATCGAAGCCTACATCACCGCCAACGGCACCGACCCCGTCACCTCAGAAGCCCTCACCCTCGACGACCTCATCCCCGTCCACACCTCTCGCATCCCGCGCCCGCGCCCCCCAACCCTAACCTCCATCCCCTCGCTCCTCTCCGTCTTCCAGAACGAATGGGACGCCTTCGCCCTCGACGCCTACACCCTGCGCCAGCAACTGTCCCAGACGCGCCAGGAGCTCGCCACCGCGCTGTACCAGCAGGACGCCGCCGTGCGCGTGATCGCGCGTCTGACCCGCGAGCGCGACGAGGCCCGCGACGCCCTCAGCAAGGTCTCCGTCGGCGCGGCACCGGCCGGCGATGCCATGCAGATCGACACGGCTGGCCTGCCGGCGGAGCTCCTCGAGAAGGTCGATGCGAAGCATGAGGAACTGAGCAAGTCGCGTCGCAAGCGCGCCGTCCCGTCCGGCTGGGCGACGCAGGACGATATCCAGCGCTTTGGCGTCGCGCAGACCAGCGAGGCGGTCTGTCCTCACGCGAGCTTCGTGGCGGTCGATGCGGCGGGGGAGCGCGCGCTGCTGGGCGGGAAGGATGGGGTGGCGGGGATCTTTGATGTTAAGGAGAATAAGCTTGTGCAGGAGCTGGATGTGGGCGGTGGATCGGTCACGGATGGGGTGTTTTTCGGCGCGCAGCCTGTCGTTGCGACGTTGAGCGGCGCAGTCAAGGTTTTTGATGGCGCGAAGGAGGTCGTTTCGTTCACGTCACATGCGGGCTCCGCGAACGCGATCGCGCTGCATCCCACGGGCGACATCTTGGCGTCGGTCGGCGTGGATAAGAGCTTCGCCGTCTACGACCTCGTGAGCCTCAAGGCCGTGGCACAAGTCTATACCGAGCATGGTAAGTCCCTTTCCCTTCTCCCTTCTCCCTGCCCACATTTTCTTTCTTTTCTCTACCAAGCCCGCATATTTTGTACCAGAACCCAGCTAACCCACCCAGACCTCTCCACCTGCGCCTTCCACCCCGACGGCCACCTCCTCGCCCTCGCCTCGCCCGGCCTCATCTCCCTCTACCACTTCCGCACGCTCACCTTCGCCGCCTCCTTCCCCCTCCCCACCTCGTCCCCCATCTCCTCGCTCTCCTTCTCGCAGAACGGGATCTGGTTCGCCGCGGCGTCCGGGTCTACCGTCACGATCTTCGACCTGCGCAAGGAGGGCGAGGCGGCGGTCCTCAAGGAGTTCGGCAGCGCGGCGGACATCAGCGATGTCGAGTTCGACTACAGCGGCGCGTTCCTGGCGTGGACGGGCGGCGCGGGCACGGAGGTGTGGGCGTATAGGAAGAAGGAGAAGAGTTGGACGGAGGGGGTGAGGAGCGCGGTGAATGGCGTGGGGTTGGGATGGGGAGGGGAGGCGAGGGGGTTGGTTGTTGTGA
>Ga0209512_1001661_pt1 | contig 26378 bp, 21 predicted proteins | sample frozenSSSSmetaG_FD_184142 | JGI IMG/M metagenome (GOLD analysis project Ga0209512, IMG submission 184142) | Glacier valley bacterial and archeal communities from Borup Fiord, Nunavut, Canada, to study Microbial Dark Matter (Phase II) -... | ecosystem: Environmental > Aquatic > Freshwater > Ice >...
TATAGAGATTTCCCACAGCGACAGGTGTGTTGTTAGTTATGATTCCCGACTGCGCGAAATTGTAGACCGGATGCGCCCCCGGACTCTCTACCGTTGACCGGCCCACCAGATACCCCACGCCTGATTCTACAGACCAACGCTCTGTTAGCTGCACTCCGGTATTGACCTGAATTGACACGGCTACGCTGGCCCGGCTGTTCACGGTCGACCCGTTACCCATTTTAGCGTTCGAGCTGTATGCCAACGCGTTGGCATAGGTGGGTACGGCCACCGTAACGTCCGGATTGAATACACCCGGCATGACACTAACCGACGCCCATTTGGTTTTGGCCACAACGCGCACCTGTTCTTCAGCTTGCTGAGTCAGATTATCCGTTTCAACAGGCTTCAACCAAATAACGCGCTGAATCGGTCTTATTTCAGACAAACGAATACCCCGACTGGCAAGTTGCCCGGGTTCTGCCAAAGCCGCTAATTCTGACTCAGGCAGAGACGGGTTGGGAATTGGGTTCGCAGCAAACGAGGCTACCGGGTGGGTAGCCGGCCCAGCCCACGCGTTGCTCATTACACTACCCCGTAACATAACCGCCGATTCCTGCGTAATCTGTTCAGGCTGTACAGTCCGTTTTTGGGCTGTATGTTCGGAGTTGAATTCCAATGCAGCCGCTACCGTTTCCGGCCCATTCAACGAAATTGAACCTTTGGGCAACTTCTCTGACTCAGGAGACAATGTAACTGCTGTTTCCGCGCCGTTATGCGTAGCAGTATGACCGGGCCGGAGTTCGGTTTCGGCGGGTTGCACATGGGCCACAACGGGTTGTTTAGCCGGTTCGGTGCGGGTAAGCCAGACCCCTACCAGCAGCAGAGCTACCGCAGCCGCCAGACCCATACTCCACACAACCGGGCGCGACAGACCATTTGCCCACAAAGGCACAATGCGCCCATCGCCCGGCTCGTCTAACTGCCGTTCAATGGCGTCCCAGACGCGGGGGGGTGGGGTTTCGGCGGCTTCGTCGAATGCCCGACGCCAAAACTCATCCGGTATGTTCTGCTCTTCGTTCATGTTGTATTCGTTCATTGGCTGGACCGGTCTTTGGCGGGGCGACCATCCTGCTGAAGTTTCTGTTGTAATAAGTTTCTGGCCCGGGCATACTGCGATTTCGAGGTGCCCTCGGCAATGTTGAGCAAATCAGCTATTTCGGGATGGGTGTATCCTTCAATGGCGTAGAGGTTAAAGACTGTCCGGCAGCCGGGGGGTAACTCGCCCACCAGCCCCAGCAGGTACTGGTAGTTCAGCATGGGCAGGCTCTGGTCGGCCTGGGGCAGGAGTGGGGCCATCTCCTGCACGTCGGCGGTGTATTGCCAGGGCTTTTGTTTGCGCAGGTGTTTCAGGGCTGTGTTGATGACAATTCGTTTGAGCCACGCTTCGAGCGGACACTCGAACCGAAAGCTGCCAATGTTCCGGTAAATCTTTACGAATGAATCCTGTAACACATCTTCGGCCTCGTCGGGATCTTTTACGTAGCGTTTACAGACTACAAAGAGCTTCCCGGCAAACCGCTCATAGAGCTGTCGCTGCACAATCCGGTCCTGCCGCTGGCATCCTTCTACTACTGCGTATTCATCCTGCATAACAACGTTGACTCTACCATGACCCTCCGTTTGTCTGAACGGTTGGAAAGGCCTGAAAATTTTTTGATTCAGTTTTGCCAGAGCCCATTCCCGCTAAAAAAATAACCCCGGCCTGTCGGCTGGGGTTGAGTGGTATTTCTGCGTGGCCTGATTCTTATTGCCGGATATTCTGCTCCGTTACCCGCACCGACCGGCTGCGGATGGCCGACGCCGTAAAAAAACCGACCGCGTTGCGGCCATTGGGGCTGGTGTTGATGATATTGGTTGGAATGTTGGCCGGGGGCGTAGCAAACAGGCCGCCGTTGGTAATCTGCTGCCGAAACTGTTGCCAGAAGTTAAACGCTTCGGACGTTAACGAGAGCAGTTCGACTTTCACTAAATCGTTCGGCGCGTACAGACTGTCGGGATTCGCCGACTCCCGGAGTGGACGGATAAACACCAGCCCGTCGGTGTCGGCACTGCCCGGAAACGAGGCATCCTGAATGGTAATGATGTTACGGGGTTTGTTCTGCAACGTATCATTCCGGTAAAACTTTACCCGGTAATAATCTTTGGCTCCGGCAAAATCCCGCGCGAAAAACTCCGCCTTATACCCCTCCGTCTTTGAGATCGGGTTGATCTTCTCTTTCCTGAAAATCAACGAATCGACCGCCGGTACGCGGTTCATCTTCGAAGTAGCCACGTAGGTATTGCCCTGATAGGCAATCTGAAGCAGGTACGTACTGCCGATGCGGCCCAGTGTGTCTTTCAAGCCCGGTTTCCAGACGTAATAACCATCGTTATCAGGATCAGTGAACGGATAAACCCGCCCGGTGTTGTCCGTTACGGTCACGGTAGCCCCGGACGCTGCCGGAGCCGGGCCGTTGTTAAAGTAAGCCGCCGTTTGCGTGAGTCGGATGGCCTGCGGTCCGGGCTGATCGGTCAGTGTACCGTCTATCGAGAGTTGAATCGGGCCGGTCTCCAGTTTGGTATCGATAACCGTTTCGCAGGCCGATAACGAAAGCCCGACGAGTAAAAAAGCTATGTAATTGATTGACTGTTTCATCAGAATTTGAAATTATACGTCACTGACGGAATGGCCGTGGCAAAAACCGAATATCGGATGGCCTGCGTTAGCTGAGGGTTATCGGCATTGGGCTGAAAATACACCGAGAACGGATTCTTGCGGGCATAGACATTATAGACCGAAAAGACCCAGTTGTCATCTTTGCGTTTACCCACGCGTTTGCGCCCCTGCAACGTAGCGGCCAGATCGAGCCGGTGGTAGGGCGGAATGCGGTAGTTGTTACGTCCCTGAATGATGGGAGCCACAAAGTCGCCAAACTCAAACCGGTTAGTCGGGAACGTAGCAGGCGTACCACTGGCGAGCGTGAATGTGGCCGAGAAATTCCAGCGGCTCCGGCCTGCTTCCCGGCCCGGCGGGTCAATGAGCAGTACCGTTGTGAGCGTATGCGGTTTGTCGAAGCGGGTGGGGTACCAGTTGCCGTTGTTAATGGGTGGCACCTGCCGTTCAGTGCGGGCCAGTGTGTAGCTGATCCAGCCATTGACCACGCCCCGGTTGCGTTTCAGGTAAAATTCGGCTCCGTAGGCCCGCCCTTTGCCGCTCAGCAAATCGCCTTCCAGAAACTGGTTCAGAATCAGCCGCGCCCCGTCAACGTAGTCGATCTGGTTTTGCAGCCACTTGTAATACACCTCTACCGAAGCCTCAAACTCGCTGCCACCCGACGCGCTTGACCGCCCGAAGTTTTTGAAGTAACCCCCCGCAATTTGATCCGCAATCTGCGGTTTGACGTTATTGGTTGAGGGGGTCCAGACGTCGAGCGGGGTAGAGGCTGTAGTGTTGGAGATTAAATGAATATACTGGGCCAGCCGGTTATAGCTGAACTTCAGCGAGCTGCTGTTGCCCAGTTCATACTTGGCCGAGAAACGCGGCTCCCAGTTGCCGTAGGTCTGAATAGTCTCGCCCTTTTTATACTGCACCGTCGTGATCGGAAAGCGGCTTTGTCCTATCGGTACACTGGTGGTAAAGGTGTAGGCGTCGCCGGGGCCGATGTAGTTGAAGAGCGAATAGCGCAGACCGTACTGTAATTGCAGTTTTGGGGCTACCTGCTGCTCATTACCCACGTACAGCGCGTTTTCGAAGGCGTATTTACTGCTTAACCCGAACGTACGTACATCGCCCGAACTGGCTGCGGTAGCGGTGCCGGGCTGGAAGTCGTGCAGAATACTCTGTCCACCAAACGTAACAGTATTTCGGCCCAGGAACAGCGTAAAATCCGGTTTGACGCTGTAATCCACTATTTTGGAATTGGTGCGGAAATAGTCGTTGACATTCTCTGCCTTTTTTTTCAGGTCCGAGTCGAGCGAGTAGTCGTAGTTGCTGTAGTAAGCGGTAGTGTTCAGGAACAGCTTATCACTAAATACGTGGTTCCAGCGGGCCGAGGCCGTGGTGGTACCCCAGTTGAAACCAAAATCCGCCCCGAATACGTCGCGCCCGAAATAGCCCGACAGAAACACGGTGTTCTTCTCATTGATGCGGTAGTTGGCTTTAGCTGTCAGGTCATAGAAATAGAACTTCGAGCCTTTCAGATCGCCGTTCAAAAATGGCTGCGCCAGAATATCGGCGTAACTCCGCCGACCCGCCACAATGAATGAGCCTTTGCCCTTAAATAAAGGACGCTCATACGATAAGCGACTAAATATCAGACCAATACCTCCGTTCAGTTCGGGCTTTTTGGCGTTGCCTTCTTTGAGTCGAACGTCGAGAATGGACGCGATCCGCCCACCGTACAGGGCCGGAATACCGCCTTTAATGAGTTTTACGTCCTTGACTGCGTCGGGATTGAAGACCGAGAAAAAGCCGAACAAATGGCTGGAGTTGTACACCGGGGCCTCGTCCAGCAACACCAGATTCTGGTCAATGCTGCCGCCCCGGACGTTAAAGCCCGTGGCTCCTTCGCCCACCGTCGATACGCCCGGTAGCAATTGAATACTCCGAATCACATCGACCTCGCCGAGCAACGCTGGGATACGTAGCAGCGTTTTCACGTCGATTTTATTAACGCTCATCTCGATGTTCTTCACGTTGTCGTCTTCGCGCTGTGCCGATACCACCACTTCCTGAAGCTGCTTGCCTTCCTCGCTTAGTTCGATGTTGAGCCGCACGTTGCCGTCGGTCAGGTTCACGGTGCGGGTTTGCTTTTCGTAACCCACGTAGGTAATAACGACGTTATAGCTGCCCGCCGGGGCTGGTACCGAATAGAAACCATAATTGTTGGTCACTGCCCCCGTTGCCAGTTCTTTCACATACACCGACACGCCAATCAGCCCCTCGCCGTTGGCCGCGTCTTTGATGTAGCCGCTGATGGTATACTTCTCTGCTGAGGCAACCCGCTGCACCGTATTCTGGTCGGTCTGTGCCCAAACATAGGCAGGTGACAAACCGGTCAGCAGCAGTAATAGATTGATTGATAAATACTTTCGCATAGTCAGCTTTTCTGATCTACCGGCAGACAAAGCAGGCCGGTTTTTTTTAGACAACGCAAAAATACCTCCCGATAATTTCGGGAGGTACAGATTATGACGGGGCGGTAAATACACCGGGTTAAATGGCAGGAAACACAAGTCTCTATCCTGCTTCTGAAGCTGTTGAATCATAAAACATGACGGTGGTCGGCATCGTCGGTATACAATTTGTCGGCTGTGGTGGGTAAATCGGCAGGAACGTAGTTGTACCGTCGTAGCGGAATGGTTTTGTGTTTATAGATTACTGCGCCCGGATCAGTGGAATCATTTTCTGGAGTTCCTCGAAGCGTGCAACATCGGGCTTTGGTTCCTTGATTGGCAGTTTGCTGATTTCGTCGGCAATGATGCGGCCCACCAGTAACCGCATGGTCTTCTTGTCATCGGCGGGGATGACGTACCAGGGTGCGTGTTCGGTGGCGGTTTCGTTGATGGCAGTTTCGTATGCCTGTTGATAGTCGTTCCAGAAATTACGCTCTTTCACGTCCCCTACCTCGAACTTCCAGTTTTTTTGAGGGCCTTCAATACGGGTAACGAGCCGGTTGGCCTGTTCGTCTTTCGAGACGTGCAGAAAGAATTTAATGGTTGGAAAGCCGTTGATACACAGGAATTTCTCCATGTCCCGAATGGCTTCGTACCGCTGTTCAAATAGCTTACCGAGGTCTTTGGTAGCGGCTTCGGGCAGCCGCTGACTGTCGGTCAGAATCTCCGGGTGTACTTTCGTGACCAGCACTTCTTCGTAATACGAGCGGTTGAATATACGGATGGTACCGCGTTCGGGCAGGTCGCGCCAGCTCCGCCAGAGCCAGTCGTGATCGAGTTCCTGCTCGGTAGGGCGTTTGAACGATGTCACCTGAACCCCCGCCGGGTTGGTACCGGTGAACACCTTTTGGATGGTTCCGTCCTTACCCGCTGCGTCCAGTGCCTGAAATACGATCAGCAGTCCGAAATGATTGTGGGCGAACATCCGGTTTTGCCAGTCGTCAATTTCGGCAGCCTGACTGGCCAGTACCTCGTGGTACTCGTCTTTGTCGTCGTAGAGATCATCGATTTTGGTGGGCGTTTTGCTGATCTTTAATTTCTTGCTGCCGTCGTAGCGAAACTGGTCGGTATGGAACTTCATAAACTTTACGGAAAACAGGTACGTTATAAAATTAACAACAAGGTGCGACCCGAATGGTTGCGCCGGTATCAACTGTTCTAACTATGAATCAATCCGATAATCTCGAAAAAGCCACCTTTGGCACCGGTTGCTTCTGGTGTACCGAAGCGCTGTACGAAACGCTCGACGGCGTAATCGACGCCGTGTCGGGCTACGAAGGCGGCCAAAAGCCTGACCCATCGTATAAGGAAGTGTGCACCGGTACCACCGGACACGCCGAATGCGTAGAGGTGACCTACGATCCCGCTAAAGTGACCTACACCGAACTGCTCCAGGCATTTTTTCGTAGCCACGACCCCACCACCCTAAACCGGCAGGGGGCCGACGTAGGAACGCAATACCGCTCGGTCATCTTCTACCACAATGACGAGCAGAAGCATCTGGCCGAAACCGCCAAAACCGAACTCAATAAAGCCGGAGCATACAGTAGCCCTATCGTAACGGAAATCAGTCCCGCCGAGACATTTTACCCGGCAGAATCCTATCACCAGAGTTACTTTGCCAAAAATCCCAATCAGGGCTACTGCGCCTTCGTGATTGCGCCGAAGCTGGACAAATTCAAAAAAGTATTTCAGGAGAAACTGAAGACCGAAGCAGTTTAGCCTGTACCGGGTTTTAATTTGTGTCAATAACGAGACGACCTAAATGGGTCGTCTCGTTACGTTTGGAGGATAGATTAGCTATAGATCGTAAGGCAGTATGACCGATTAATAATACGCTTCGATACAGCTTGTTAACTGACTAAAATCCGCATTACTTTGCCGGGAGTTCACAATTAATCAATTTCCAACATGAAAAAATTTAACGTTCTCTTTCTGCTGGTAGCCGGTCTGCTGATTGGTACTCAGTCTTTCGGGCAGTTCGCTCCCGATAAAGGCACCAAACTTCTGAACCTCGGTATTGGGTTAGGTGGCTATGGTGGTATTGGCTTTGGGGGCGGTGGTCTTGCCTTTGGGGGGTCGTTCGAGGTTGGCGTTATTCCTAACCTGACGGTGGGCGCTATTGGCAGCTTCCGCTCGTATTCTGGCTTCGGCTCGTATTACAGCATCGGTGCCAGAGGTTCATACCACTTCAACCAATTGCTCACCCTGTCTGACGAAAAATTCGACTTATACGCTGGTGCCGGACTGGTTTACAGTGGCTTCTCGTACAAAGACGGTTACCTCAGTTCAAATTATAACTACGGTGGTGTTGGTCTTGGTCTTCACATTGGTGGTCGTTATTTCTTCTCAGAGGTTGTTTAAGATTGTGTTTCACGGATTTTTCTGGACATCAACCGGATCATTGTCCAGTAGATAACAGCCTCAGCATGAGACTCTTTAACTTCATAGTCTTTGGCTAGCCGACGATGAAAAGCCCACCACCCAAATGTTCGTTCCACAATCCACCTTTTGGGCAATACATGGAAACCTTTCACCCCCAAAACCCCACAGACAACATCGACGGTGAGTTGAAAAGTGGCCTTAACCTTGGCCAGAAAATCAACCCCATCGAAGCCCTGATCAGCTAGAATGGTCTTCAAACGCATGAACCGTTGGCCTAGCGCGGTGAAGAGTAACAACGCACCGGCTCGTTCCCCTACGTTGGCCGAAGTCAAGCGCAAGGCTAGCACCAAACCCAGTACATCCACCACGATAAAGCGTTTGCGGCCCGTGAGTTTTTTATTACCATCATACCCTTTTAAGGTAGTAACTGACATTGTCTTAACCGACTGACTATCAATAAGTCCCAGACTGGGAGATTCTTTCCGGCCTGCTTGTAATCGTACTTTAGTGACGAGCTTATCATGGATTTGTTGGACTAACCCCTGCTTGACCCACTGGCTAAAGTAGTAGTACACCAGTCGCCAATCAGGTAGGTCACTGGGCATCATTCGCCAGGAGATACCGCCCTTGACCACATAGAGAATACCATTGATGATGGCCCTGATAGGCTGTTTTCGTTTGCGTTGCCAAATTTTGGGGGGCAACAAAAGTTTGATAGCTTGCCATTGGGAGTCGGTCAGATTGCTCGGATAGTTCATCGAGGTAGTTTTTAAGTTTGCACCTCAAAACTACCTGACCGGCTCTCACTTTGCGTGAAACTTTAAACAACCTCTAAAGTACCGACAAGCGGGTAATCAGAAATATATAGGGTGTGGCCGATCTGGTCCAGCGTTATCCGATGACGTACTTTCTTTCCATCAAATCCATTCAGTAAGTGACTTTCTCTGAACTGATCGAGTACCTGCAAACCCGCTTTGGCGCGGATGCTTTTGGCGTCGAAACCGCTAATTACCAGCCGTACCTGACGGTTTCGGCAGATAAACTGGTTGAACTTTGCCAGTTTCTGCGCGATGATGAGCCACTTTTCTTCGATCTGCTGGCCTGTATTACGGCCATTGATAACGGTGTCGGCGTGGATTCGCCCGAGAAAGACACGATGGACGTAATCTATAACCTGACGTCTATTCCCCACGAACACAACCTGATGCTGCGTGTAACGGTGCCGCGCCATACCGGTACCACAACATTACCTACCCTGCCCAGCCTCACTCACCTCTGGCGCACCGCCGACTGGCACGAACGCGAAGCCTACGACCTGCTGGGCATCTACTTCGACAAGCATCCCGACCTCCGCCGGATTCTGCTCCCCACCGACTGGATCGGTCATCCCCTCCGTACCGACTACGAGGAACCGGAGCAGTATCACGGCATAAAGACGAAATGAGTTTATTTGTGTTTTGTAAGCTATGGTTATGTATCACCATAGCTTACCCGCCCCAAAACTGTCTGTTCATTTATGCGTCTGCTTTTCCTGCTTTGCTGCGTTTCCTTAACCACATTTGCTCAATCTGTCGATTCGGTGATTGTGACGGGGCAGATTAAAAACCTCTCGGCCCGGTTATACCGCGACGCGCCTACGGTGCTGGTGAGCCGGAATAATATTCTGAAAGCCAGCCGCGAACTGGTGCGCCCGGCTCCGCTCAACGTGGATGGTACATTCAGGGTGGCCATGCCGCTGATTTACGCGCAGGAGGAGATGTACTTTAATTATGGCCGCATTTCGACCGCGTTTCTGGCCGCAAGTGGTACGTTGCGCATCGACCTCAACGCCGACTCGCTGTTTACGGCTGCCGTGCCGTTCCGGTTTGGGGGTGTCAATGCGCAGGTCAACCAGCAATACGCCCGCTACAAAGCCACCGAAGCCGCCCTGCCAGATAAGCCCAATCCGCAGCGACTGTCGGAGGAGGTAGCGAATAAAAGTGTGCCGGAAACGTATCGTATGGTCTTGTCGGCCTATCAAACGGCGTTTCGGAAGTTTGCCAGTCAGGAGAACGCCTTCCCGCTGTTGTCGCGCTGGGTGCAGTCGGGCAATCGGTACAGTGCGGCTGCGTTTCTGTACGATAAAGCCGCGTTTGACGGTCAGCAGGTACCCAAATCGCTGGCCGATTCGTTGCGCCCCGCCAATGATCAACTGCTGACTGCTGCCCGCGCTCAGGCCATGAACCGCTTCGGTGACTACGCCATGCAGCAAAACAACCGGCCCGAGATCAGCCGCGACAATAACAGCATTCCGATACGTACGCTCTCTGCGCTGTTGCTGCGCTATGGCCGTAATCTCTCGCCCGACGAGCAGACGCGTCTGGAAACCCACCGCGAAGATAACTCGATTAAACAGGCAGACCTGCGGTTTTTTCAGAAACTCATCAGCCGCAACAATGACACGATTCAGCGGCTGGTAACGTACGAAAACGTACTCCGGCGCAGCCGCGAGCAGTTCGACAAACCGTCGGTCGATTATCTGACGGCCTATCTGCTGGTCAACGCTCTGCCCAGCCTGACACTCGACTTCGCCAAACTGCTCTACAGCTACGCCCGTCCGCAGGTAACGGACCCGCAGATGGTGCAGTCCCTGGATGAGCTCTACCGGCTCGAAGTTGGCGACAGCACCCGTATTCGGCAGGCGGTGCAAACCCTTCAAAAAGCAGGCAACCGACCCGAACCCGTCGAGATTACGCCCGGCGTGTTCGTGACGCGGGATGCATCTGTCAGCGGGCAGGACCTGTTTGACAAGGTTATAAATGCCAACCGGGGCAAGGTGATTTACGTGCTGGTGGCCGACGCTGCCGACGAAGCCGGGCGGCAGGCGGCTCTGGATGCCCAACGGCTCCGTAACGCCTATAGTAGTACCGAGCTGGCCATTGTCTATCTACCGATAATCAATGCCGGGGCGGGTCTGTGGCCGGAGTTTGCTGCCAAAACCAACCTCTATGGCGACCATCTGTTACTGACCAGTGAGCAACTGTCAGACGTACTAAGCCGACTGCGCCCCGACAATAACCTCTCTGCTGTAATCATTGACCGGGCAGGGAAGGTCAAAAAGCGAAACGCACTTCTGCCGGGCGATTATGAGGAAGTCAGAAAGGCGGTTGAGAAGTATTTGTGAGTTTCGGGATACCCGTCCCGAAGGTTACCGCTTTAGTATTTTTACCGTCTGCTGCCGGTCGCCCTGTTGGATGCGCAGGAGATAGGTGCCGGGAGGGAGGGGCTGTATACTAAGCAGTTGACGAAGCTGCGGAGCCTGTTTCTGCGTCTGTATCGTTTGCACAGCGCGGCCCGATACGCTGAGCAGGGTAAACGTAACAACGCCCCGGTACGCGCTCACGAGTGAGAGCGTTACGTCGCTCTCGGCGGGGTTGGGCGATACGGTAATGGTGCCATCCAGCGTGGGTTCGTTGGCCGTAACGGGTGCGGGTGCGGGTACGAGACCAAATGGCAACAGATCGGCAACGGGTGTAGGTAGTTTTTTCTTGGTGTACAGATGAAATGCGCCCGGCTCCAGCGTAACGGATACATTGGCGTCGGTAATTTTTACTTCCTGCCCCGTGAAATAATGATACCAGGTACCCGCAGCCGGAAAACCCGCGCTGATGGTCTGCGCCCGCAAATCGAAATTACCCAGTAAAAAAGCCGTGTCCTGCGTCGTACGCATGGTTAGTCGCTTGACAGACGTGGTGAAATCGGTCGTGAAATCGGTCGTGGCAAAGACCGGTGCGGTGGTTTTTAGTTTCGTGAATTCAGCGTAAACACCATAAAGTTTCCGGCGGTCGGTATTCTGGTAATATTCCCATTTTACGGGTTTGGGATCGGTGCGGCAGCCATCGCTGATGGTGCCGTCGGGGCAGGTGTTGATGCTCAGGTCGTAGCCGAGTTCGCCAAACTGCCAGAGCATTTTCGGTCCTGGTGTGGCCAGCATGAAGGCAGCTGCCAGCTTGGCCCGCTCCAGTGCCGTAGTCAGCGTTTTGACGTTGTAATTACCCGCCTGTTGCCCGTTTTGCTTCATGTCATACACCAGCCGCTCTTCGTCGTGACTTTCGGCGTAGCCCACCAGACCCGGCGTCTGAAACCCCCGGTCGCGGTAGGAGAGCCCCGTAACGTTGCCCTGCCCCGACTTTAATGCATTCCTGAAATCGCCGTTGTGATTACCCCAGAGCAGCATGCCGTAGTCGGCCAGTTCGCGCTCTTCCTGGGCGTCGGCAAAGTGTTCGAGAATGACGTAGGCAGTGGGGTCTGTTTTGCGAATCTGGTCATAAATACGCTTCCAGATGGCCACGCGGCTGGCGTCGTACCGACCCCAGGCCGCTACGTCGTTACCCGAGTTTTTCTGAGTAAACCCTTTGGAAAGATCGAACCGGAATCCATCGAATTTATAGTTCTGCAGCCAGTACTTGCAGACCTGGTCCACAAATGCCTTTGTGTCGGGACTCTCGTGGTTGAAGTCAAAAAAGACGCTGAACGGGTGCGTGGCCTGCTGGTTGAAATACGGACTGTTGGCAGCCGGGCGGTCGCCGTCCCAGTACATTTTTACGTAGGGAAATTCGTAGTCGGCCTGGTTCAGGACCATATCCAGCACTACGGCAATACCCTGTTTGTGGGCTTCGTCGATGAGTCGTTTCAGGTCGTTTTTGGTGCCGTAGGCTTTATCGGGCGCGAAATAATAAATGGGATTATATCCCCAGGAGTTGTTGCCCGAAAACTCCATAATCGGCATCAGTTCGACGGTGTTAATGCCGAGCCGTTTCAGATACGGTAAACTATCTATTACACTCTGGTAGGTTCGGTTGGCCGAAAAATCGCGCACCAACAGTTCATAAATGACCAGTTTATTGACGGCGGGCCGCTGAAAATTGGGGGTCTTGAACACAAACGACGACTGCCCCGGCTGCATGACGGACACGAAATTACCCTGTGCTTTTTCGGGAAACGGTTTCAGGTTGGGATAGGTCGAGGTCGGGATGAATTTGTCGTTGTTACGGTCCAGCACCTTGTCAGCATAGGGATCGCCTACGGGAATGGTGCCATCAACGAGGTACTGAAACGCCGTTTCGCCCAGCGTCAGGGCCGATAACTCCAGCCAGTAGCGATTTCCGTCGGGCGTGCGGTTCATCAGGTAGGCCGGGCTGATGGTCCAGTCGTTGAATTCGCCGAGCAGATACACGAAACTCTTTTTGGGCGCGTACAGCACCAGTGTCGTTTTAGTCTCGCCCTGGTTGGCGGCTGTATAGTTGATGCCATCTACGAGACCGTTGGGCAGGGGGGCAACGACTGGCTGAGGTTTTACGGTGAAGAAAAACGTATCGGCAACGGTTTCGGCGGGTGTTGCTGATGTACGGGCCCGCAAAATAACCGTGCGCCGAACCCCCGCCGATGTACTGGCTGGTACGGTGGTTTGCAGCGAATCGACGTTTGCAGCGGTTGCAACGGGCTGACCATCTACGGTCAGGGTAAACGCGGCTGGTTTCGAGGTTCTGTAGCGAACGGTCAGGCTGGCACCGGCATCGACGTAAAACTCTTTCTGTATCGGCAGTAACCGGGTGAGGTTAAACGAATTATCGAATACGGACACAAGCAGATCCTCGGTTTGCGCTTTGCCATCGCCACTTTTCAGTAATACACCTAACTTAGCGATAGGACGACCAACGGGAACACCGAAATAGACGCGGGGGATAAACTTGATTTGCCAGCGGTCGTTTCCGAGTGCCGTCATCCTGCCGGGTGCGAACGGCTTCGAGAAATCGGTTTGCCCGGTGGGCTGAAATTCAAAGGCGTTGCCCGCAGCCGTACTGCCTGCCCCTGCCCACAAATACACATCGTCGGTTTTGCCAAGCAGTGCCTTAGCCCGACCGTCTTTGGCCAGTTTGAGGTCGAAGATCAGCGTTATCTCTGCGTCGCCGGTTGGAAAGGCGGGCTGGGTAGTTACGACCTGCGCAAATGACGCTGCAGCGATAAGACAGGTCAGTAAAGAAAGGAAAAGTGATTTCATAGTAGAGTAAAGGTAATTCATCATGCCTCATTCATCAACCCTTTCAACGCCTTATAGACCCGGTGAGTAGGCAGGCCCATGACGGTGTAGAAGGAACCGTCGAGCCGTTCGATGGCAACCAGACCAATGAAATCCTGGGCGCCGTAGGCTCCGGCTTTGTCGAAAGGTTTGCAGGTGCGGATGTAGTAGCTGATTTCGTCGTCGGTGAGGTGCGAAAACTGAACCGTGGTTTCATCCGTAAATGACTCCATACCATTGGGGCTGAGAATGGCCACGCCCGTTCTGACGCGGTGCGTCCGGCCCGACAGCAGCCGCAGCATAGTGTGGGCATCGGCTTCGTTTTGAGGTTTGTTCAGGATTGTATTGTCGACGATCACGACCGTATCGGCGCAGAGAACGATGGAGTCCAGTGTCTGGCCGGGTTCGGGTAAAAATTGATCGGCTTTCTGACGGGCCAGATATTCGGCCACGTCGTTTACGGGCATGGTATCAGGGAACGTCTCATCGGTGGGGCGGGTTTCGACGGTGAACGAAAAACCAGCATCGGTCATGAGCTGTTTACGTCGGGGTGAGCCGGAAGCGAGTATGAGTTTCAAAGAAATGATGAATTACAAAGGATGAATTAGCTTGCGCCAGCCAATTTATCATTCATCATTCATAATTCGTTATCACCTTGAAAATACGCACTGCTACCACTGCCGATGCTGCCCTGCTCACCGAACTGTCGGTTGTTACTATGCGTGAAGCGTTTGGACCGCCCCACAACCCTGCTCAACTGGTGGAAGAATACATTGACTCGGCTTTTTCGGTGGCGCAACTGACTGCCGAACTCAGCGACCCGCGTTCGGTATTTTTTCTGCTCGAACTGAATGGTTTAGTTATCGGCTACGCCAAAATGCGCCAGACCAAACCGCCCCGGCAACTACCTGAACTGTATCGACGGGTTGGGGCCGCTGTCGAAATTCAGCGTATTTACCTGCTGACTGCGCATACCGGGCGGGGGCAGGGGCGTTTATTAATGGATCACTGCCTCGACTGGGCACGGCAGGCGTTGTACCAGGTCGTATGGCTGGGCGTGTGGGAGCATAACGAACGGGGACTGGCATTTTATCAAAAAAATGGCTTTGAGCGGGTTGGATTCCATTATTTCATGTTCGGTTCCGAGCGGCAGCGCGATTACTGGATGATGAAGCCGTTAAACAAACCAGCCTGAGTTACGTCTAATGTTCTGATTCGTCTATTTATCCGACCGATGAAACACCTGTTTATTCGTATTGACTGCTTCCATACTCGCCTGTGGCTGGTTGGGCTGCTGCTGTGCGGGCTGGTATCATCGGGTTTTTCGCAGACCGATACATTACCGAGTAACAATAGGCGCGGAGCAACCGACTCCTTAGCCACGCCCTACTCGACCGTTGTGGCCGACAGTGTGCTCATGCAGCGCGACAGTGTGTTTTATTCGCGCCTGAAAACGAAGATGTACAAACGCCGGCTTACCCGGCAGCTCTACGACGTTCTGTTTCAGCAAGTTTACAACAGCCGGGTAAAAACCGGCGAGGTTGACCAGATCGAAGTTAACCCGTTTCGATCCTACGAAGGAAAAATCATTGGCGATATCTACATACGGCGGCTGAACGTGTTCGGGCAATCGGTATACGATACGCTCCGAAAACCGGGCAACTGGTTTGAGCGGGCCGCCAACCGGTTGCATACCAACACCCGCGAAAATGTGATCCGGCGGTCGTATCTGCTCTTCCGCGAGGGCGATGCCGTTGATGCCAACGTTATGCGAGATAATGAGCGGCTGCTGCGTACCACCGCCAATGGTATTTTTATCGACGCCCGGATCGTCATTGTACCCCGCGACGGAAGTCGGCAGTTTGTAGATGTCTATGTCATTACGCAGGATGTCTGGTCGCTACTGCCTACGGGGGGCGTGGGCGGGCTGGACAATTTCAGTCTGGGTTTTGAGCAGAAAAACTTCCGGGGCGTGGGCCATCAACTCATAACGCAGGTGGCCTACGCGGGTAGCGACCCCCGCCAGAAATTGGAATACCGGGGGCGGTATACAGTGCCCTTTATCGGTAAAACATTCCTGACTGCCCAGGCCGAACTGCTTTACCTGCGCGACCTGAAACAGGCTTCCATTCGACTCTATCGCCTGTTTCTAACGCCCGACACCAAATGGGCCGGGGCTATCGAGATTAACCACACGCAGGTAAATAACCGGCTCGTGACCCGTACCGACAGTGTGCTGCTGGTGCCGCTGAGCTATAACTACTCCGATGCCTGGATTGGCCGCTCGTTCCGACTGTTTCAGGGGAAAAGTCACGACGAAGAGAAGGGACGCACCCGGTTAATCGTTGCGCTGCGCAATACCAATTACGAGTACGTCAGCCGTCCTGCCGTAACCGCCGATACCAACCAGCTTTATCAAAACAGCCGTACTACGCTGTTTAGTGTGGGCGTTTCCCGGCGCAAATACGTGCGCGACGTGCTGATTTACGGCTTTGGCCGTACAGAAGACGTGCCGGTGGGCGAGTCGTTTGCGGGTGTGGTGGGGTTTGATAATGCCGAACTGGGTCAGCGACTTTATACTGGCCTCAACTTCTCGCGGGGTAAGTACTACCCCAAAGTTGGCTACCTGTATGGTCTGATCAACGCGGGGGGCTACATCCGTACCAAAGGCATTGAACAGGGCGTACTATCGGTAGAAACCAACTACTTCAGCCCACTCATAAAAACGCGCTGGGGCAACACGCGACACTTTCTCAATACACGTTACACCACCGGTATTGGGCGATTTCAGAACGAATACGTCACGCTCGGCAGTTCGGGAGCGGGCATCAACACCGACGGTATCGGTATCAATAATGACGCCCTGCGTGGTACCAAACGCTGGATTCTTAACTTCGAAAATATTCTGTTTTCAAAGCTCAACTTTATTGGTTTCCGGGTGGCGTTCATCACATTTGCCAACCTGGGGCTGGTTAGTTTCCCCGACCGGTCGCTGCTGAGGGGCCCATTGTATCAGGGTTATGGCATTGGATTTCGATTCCGTAATGAGAATCTGACCTTTAACAGTTTTCAGATTCGGCTGTCGTACTACCCCAATATCCCCAATAACCGAGCCCCTTTCCGGCAGTCGTTTGAAGGCATTCCGGCTCTGCGCTTCCGGGATTTTGACCTGTCGGCTCCGCAAATCGTGCCCTATCAATAAAAATTTATCAATTTAATGTATTAACATTAAATTCAATTGTAGTATATTTGCGGCATGTCAATTGAAGATGAGATTAAACAGGCTACGCCTTTCAAAAGCCCGTATCATCGGCTCATGGTAAACCTGATTTATACCAGTAACTGGATGGCCGACAGTCAGTCGAAACTTCTCAAGCCATTCGGGCTGACCTTGCAGCAGTATAACGTGCTGCGCATTTTGCGAGGCAAATCTCCCGACCCGGTCAAGGTCAGTGACATTACCGAACGCATGCTCGACAAAATGTCGAACGCGTCGCGGTTAGTGGATAAACTTCTGCTGAAAGGGCTGGTATTGCGAACCGAATGCCCCGCTGACCGCCGGGCGGTTGACGTAGTGATTACGAATTCGGGTATGGCTCTGCTTACAAAAATTGACCGGTTGCTGGGTGGGTGGGAGCAGGAGCAACACAGTAAACTCTCCGAAGCCGAAGCCGTTGAGCTTAGCCACCTGCTTGATCAGATGCGAAAATAATTAACCAATTAACCAATTAACACAATTAATAAACTAAGGAAGAACTATGAACACACGTAAATTTCTGGCCGGCCTCGTTGCCGTTGCCGTAGTAGCCGGTACATCGGCTTTTGTTGGACCGAAAAAATCTGCGCCAGCCACCTACAAGGTAGACACGCAAAAGAGTGTGCTGAACTGGAATGGTAAGAAAGTAACCGGTGAACACTACGGTACCGTAGAACTCCAGGGCGGCACCATGACCGTAGAAAACGGGAAGCTGACCGGTGGTCAGTTTATGTTCGACATGAACAGCATCAAAAGTGTTGACCTCACCGATGCGGGCTACAATGCCAAGTTCATCGGCCATATGAAGTCAGACGATTTTTTCAGCACGGCCAAGCACCCCACGTCCATGTTCACCATCACGAAAGTGACCCCAAAGGGTGGCAATGCCGTTGAGATTACCGGCAACATGACCATCAAGGGCATTACCAATGCCGTTACGTTTCCCGCCACAGTGAAAGCCAACGGTGACATGATCGAAGCCGCCGGGAAAGCTGTTCTTGACCGCACCAAATACGATATTCGCTATGGCTCGAAATCGTTCTTCGAAAACATCGGCGACAAAGCCATCTACGACGATTTTACGGTTGAGATGAAGCTGGTTGCCAAAAAATAAGCAATAGACTTTTCATGCAAAACCCCGACATCCAACGATGCCGGGGTTTTGCTTTTATATGCTTTATTACTGGTCTTTCATAAAATCACCATCGATAATCAACAGTTTGACTCCGTTTTGGGAAAACGAACGATGCGAACTGAGGTTATCCGACACTATATAGGTCATTTCTGAAGTGAGGAGGAAACGTGTATCATTACTCAACTCACTCATAAACTCGCCCCCCAGGCAGTGAACAATATGTCCTTTCTGACACCAATGGTCAGCCAGGTATCCGGGTGAGTATTCCGCCAGACGTATTCTTAACCCCGAAAACTGGATTGTCTGCCAGATTGCAGTACCCATCTCACCTGTGTATTCTACTCGTTCAATTTTAGACCAGTCAATCGTTGAAAACGGGATATTGCTCATGCTTTTTCGTATCTGAATGACCTATGTGATGTTTAGCAAGTCTCCCGCCAGGGCAATGAGGGTTTCTACCTGTTCATGATTTACAGACGGATAACCCGCCAGAAAATCGTCGAGCAAACTCGTTTCCAGATAATCGAAGAGCGTTTGGATGGCTACGCGCCTGCCTCTGAACGCGGGGTTTCCACCAAGTATTTTCAGGTCTATGCTAATGATTTGGCTGGCTATTTCTGTAACGAATAAAAGCCCGCTCGAAAAGCCGCACTCAGACCTTCTGGGAGCGGCTTTTTCGAGCGGTTTAGTGTGCCGACCAAATCACCTCGTTTAGGATGATGAGTCGCCCCTTTTCGGCAAAAATACCCGGCATTGTGCTTTTTATTGGTTCATCCAAGAGTAATTGACGAACGAAGCTGGGCTGATTGCCACAATGAGTGTTTTATCAATGATATACATAAAGTGCATAAGAACCTCTTTACTTGGAAAAGGTCAGATCGTTATCATACTCTGTTGCGGAGGTAAAACCATTAGAGAATAGCCAAATTGTGCGGGCGGATGCGTAGCGATCAGCCGATCGACGGTAGGTGTTCGGTTAGTTACGATCAACTCAATCGGTCTGTTTTGGGCTTGGGCGGTCTTGACAATCCAAGTTAGGGTAGGAAAGTCGGGGTTACCGTGTTTGCCATTCGCCGAAATTACGTACTGATCGGCGGTGATTCGCTCAAAGAATTTCTGTGTGACGTTGCGGTCGCTACCGTGGTGCGGAACTTTCAGTAAACCGACGTGGAGTTTGCCGAAATTATCCAGCAGATTCGCCTGTTCGAGGCCTTGCAACAGGAAATCACCCCGGGCATCGCCGGTCAGTAGCATCCGTCGCCCATCTGACTCGGCCAGTACACAGATGCTGCTCAGATTAGGAATACTTTTGTCGCTCATGGCCAGCAGGTCGGGACGGGCATTAGCAATGGCGTTCTCACGCTTTGTCAGCCAAGCCTTCCAGCTTTTGCGCAGTGCTTCCAGATTAGCGGCTGTGGGTCCTACAATCCGAAATTGGATGCCGATCACATCAAACGGGGCAGGCACCGATTCAACGCTTATCAGACCGTTAGGCACGGTCGGGTTAATGGGAATATCCAGCAATTGGGCAGCCCGGCTCAATTGATCGCCCTGCCCCACCGAAAGCAGTGCAAACTCCGCCCCAGGCATCCTGACGTTCAAAAGACCTGCCTCCCGAATAACCGACCGCAGCCGATTGCCAACATCATTATTGTGGCCGATGGTGCGACTAAACGAGTTGAACAACAACTGGCCGATTGGCAACGGAGCCAGCGCGCTGCCGGGGTCCCTCAAGTCGGCCATCAGGTCGAGTAATCCAACAATGTGGTCGTCGTCAACATGGCTGAGCATGACCGCTGCTAGCCCCGTTGTTGTAACTAGCGAAGACAGCACAGCCTGCAAATGAGTCGGGAAGATACCGGCCGGCCCACCATCCACCAGAATAAACCGGGGTTGGCCATCCTCACGACCTTCTAGCAAAAAGCAATCGCCGTGTTCGGCCTGAACGAGGTGTAGTTTCATGTTCGGTAGGCAAAAAAAGGTATCGACTGAATATCTACGGTATCTGCATGAGATTGATAAGCGATGGACTGCTGACAACTAGTGCGTAGTCCTGCGGTCCACGGAGTAGGTTCGATGCCTGCACTTGAATCAGGTAACGACCCGTCTGCGCTTGAGGCAGTTTTATTACTTCCACGTTATTGTCGCCATCGGGTTGGCCGAGTGACCGCACGTCACGCGCATCCTGATTGCCAAACCATTTGGTGCCGTTGCCGGTCGGATCAAACTGTAAAAACAGGTTCAGATTATTCTGTAAGGCCCGATTAGGCAAATCAGTGTAAGCCAGACAAATGTGCAGCCAGCTGGGAGCTGTCAGATCAAATGTGTACCGGAACCGCTGGCCCGTTTGCCGAAACTGCTGGTTTACGTCGGCCGGTTGCCAGAAGTCACGAAAAATCAGGGTAAACGCTTGCGTTTGATTGGGTAGGGTCTGCGCCATGGATACGGCCCCAAACCCCTGGTGATAATTGGGCAAACCGGAGTTATCGGCGCTGGCGCAGGGGCCTGATAGAGAGCGAGTGCCGTTAATCAGCGTCGCTTTCAGCAAAGCTGCACTCGGGCTGTGGCCGTTATCCTGGTAGTACTGACGCACCAAAGCCGCGCAACCGGCCACAAGTGGACTGGCCATGCTAGTGCCACCCATGTAGGCATACTGCGGATTAGGTGAAGGACCCCAGAAATTTCGCAGTGGTGCCCTCGATGACTTTGCTGACAGCACATCTGTGCCGGGAGCCACAAGGTCTGGTTTGATCCGCCGGTCGTCGCAGGGGCCGCGGCTACTGAAGCCTGCCATGCATTCTGGGTCGCCGGAAACCTGCTCCGATGCAACTGGGAGGGCCATAAACTGATTGGGCCAAACACTTCCATAGGTTAGGGTCGAAAGCCCGCCTGTTGTGCGATCACTGCGGCTTGCCCCAACCGTCAGCGCGTTCTTGGCCGATGCTGGTGACCCAACCGATAACCAATCGACAAAGCCAGTTGGTACTCGGGGCGACAGGGGCGGCTGAGCGATTGATTCACTACCGTCGTTGCCGGCAGCCACCACCAGCAGCATATCGCGCCGACGCGCCACAAACGCATCAACTTCATTTGAGTTAAAAGTATAGCGTGCTTGGGTATCAGCCCCCCAACTGTTGTTATGAATGCGGACACCGTTCAGGTAAGCTTCTTCAAATAAATCTTCGAGGTTAATGGGCAGGCCACCCAGTTCACCCCGGTTGTCGAGTAAGGATTGAAAAAAAAGGGAAGCTCCCGGCGCAACACCCTGAATCTCGCCGTTCGATGCGGTTCCATCTCCCAGCACCGAACCCGCTACGTGGGTACCATGCCCATTTGGATCGTTGGTAACACCTGAACGACCCAAGCCCACTAAGCCAACAATCCGGCCCGCAAAATCAGGGTGAGCGTCATCAAGACCCGTATCTGCTATACCCACAATCTGCCCCACACCAGTCTGAGTTAAGTTAGGCAACAGAGGGAGTAATGGCGGGGCACCAGGTTGGCGGTCAACCTGGAGCAGCCGACGAGCCACGTCATTGAACAATCGGGGAGCCACGTACTCCTCAATGGCTGCCACTTCGGGCCGAATAGCTAGATCGGTAATCAGGCTGCTGTCTTTAATTGCAAAAAGCCTGATTTTTTGGTTCCCCGTACCGGCAATCAGCGCGTTCTGCGCCGTTAACCAGTCGAATAGCGACCCCATATCTTCGTGCTGGTGTAGCCGGACATCGTACCCTTGCACGTCACCTGACTGCTGGCTTTGGCTGCCCATCTGGGGAGCTGACCGTGTGGCAGGAGCTTTGGTTTGCTGGCTATCATATAGCGTAACCTGCTGAACAAACGGCAGCGTCGACACAGCTGTAAGCTGATCATTCATGAGTTTGGCCGTGAACGTATTAGTGGGAATGAACTCGAGCGGCACCACACTCATTTGCTCGAGTTGCACCCGGTAACTTTCCAACAGTGGCCCGGACAATTGAACTAAGTAGTAATTCCAATCGCGGAAAGGTTCATCCAACGGAAATGACCTAGGTCCTAATGCAATGTCACCTCGGGTGCCGACGCTGGAAGGTAACATACCCATTTCCCGAAGCTCCAGATTGCCCGGAGTTTCGACGGGCGTGAGGGTAGCCAGAGTTTCTACAATCAGCCCTACCGATCGCAGTTGCTTAATCTGGTCCTCATCGGCCTCTCCGATGACAAAACTCTCCGTTGGTTCCGGATTCGTCAGGACGCTGGTTGCCATAACGATTTCGGTCTCATGCATGCAGTGCGCTAAAACTCGATAAGTATCCATAATTAAGAATGTAGGTTGATTTTTTGATTTGTGGCCCTTTAATTGTCTTACGCGAATACCTAAAGTGCCACAACGTAGCTGCCTTTTTGCTTGTGGAAAAACGGGGAATTTCCCGTTTCTTGTGGTCTTTTCTCGTACCAGAATCTACCCGACCGGGGTGCTTGCCTCAATTATTATAACCTACCTTGCTTTGTCAAAGCTGTCCTGTTGGCGCAGATTGGTCTCATCAACCCATTAATCTGGCCTACTGATGAAGCGGTTAACTTGTCGACCGAAACCTGGCACATAGGCCCACAATCGTAACGTACTGCCTGTCGCAAGTAACCCGGCAAACACGTAATTTTTATGCTTGTTGTGTTCACCTAACACCCGCAGGGATTGATGGTGATTAAGCGGACTAACTGAACAAGAACCACTTGCACCTTTACACGCCTGCTTAGTTGGGCTACCCGCATCGCGTACGGGTTGCTCGTTGTCAGCGGAAACCGGCCTACTCGGAGCGGAATAAACAAATCTTACTCAGCCCAACTGCTCAAACTGCCTGATACTCAAATGCCCGCTGTCGCTGGTGAGGTGCCTGGCTTTTGGACTTGCCCAACAACCGGTTGCCCATTGTCACACGAAACAGCCGTGACATGTTGGCGGAAGCAAAGTATGAATCTTGACGCAGATCCCCGAACGGCTTTACTATATGGCTTTCCACCCAACAAGTTACTGTATGGCATTTCACTAAACCACAAACTGTTGATCTAGAGCCTATTGAGATTTAGTCTGCTGTTTCGCATTACCTTTGTGGGCGAGTAGCTTTTGGAATGTAATAATAGCCAATCAGCCAACCTCCACAAGCAATATGCCCTGTAAACTTGCGCTTACTTTATTAATCGGTCGGGTCTGGGACATTGACGGATTCTCTAACTACTTTTTGGGGCCGATAAACAACTCTACCGGTATGATGCACGGGGGAATATCTATAAGAACAAACGCATTGTTGTTCACTATACATAGGGTTATTCGCTAAAAGGCTGATTTTACAACCTGACCCAACTTCGCCTCTTACTCGGGTGATACGGTCCTACCAGTCGTCCAGAGGATGTTGATGCCGACAACCGATGAGCTGGCTAGAAACGAGTGATTTATCCAGCTCAGCACGGTAGGCGAATAAAAAAATTATACTAACATTTCGTTTTACTCAATGTGTCTATTAATTTCACTCAACTGATTGAGTAGAATTATGTTTATCCGCAAAGAACTACAATCCCTTAATACGCGCATCGGCGAAGCCCGGCGATTCATCCAAGTGCTTATCGGACCAAGACAGGTCGGAAAAACCACCCTGGTCCGCCAACTCATCGACCAACTCGACTTTCCCTGCCAGTACGTATCGGCCGACGCGGTGGGTGCCGCTAATTCCGCTTGGATCGCCCAGCAGTGGGAAGCCGCCCGATTCCGACTCAAGACAACCGGAGCGGACCAGACGTTGCTGGTCATCGATGAGATTCAAAAGATTGATAATTGGGCTGAAATCGTCAAAGCACTTTGGGACCAGGACTCCTTTCAGCAGACGCCCCTCAAAGTTATCTTGCTCGGCTCAGCCCGGTTACTGATACAGCAAGGGCTGACCGAATCGCTCGCTGGCCGTTTTGAGTTGATGCCCCTCACGCACTGGACACTCGATGAGATGGCGTCAGCCTTCGGCTTCTCGCCTGATGAGTTTGTCTTCTTCGGGGGATACCCTGGTGCCGCCCCGCTCATTGAGGATCAGCCACGCTGGCGGGACTATGTACTCAACAGTTTGATCGAGACGACTGTCTCGAAAGACATTCTGATGATGACCCGGGTGGATAAGCCCGCTTTGCTGCGGCAGCTGTTTGAATTGGGCTGTAGCTATTCAGGCCAGATTCTGTCCTACACCAAGTTACTGGGCCAATTGCAAGACGCGGGGAATACCACGACCTTATCGCACTATGTTCAGTTGCTGGACTCGGCGGGTTTGCTCAGTGGGCTGGAGAAGTATGCCGTTGACAAGGCCCGGCAACGAGGGTCGATCCCCAAGTGGCAGGTGCAGAACAGTGCCTTGTTTTCTGTTTTCTCCCCGTTTTCCTTTGAGCAGGTGCGGGCCAATCCGGTTGAGTGGGGTCGCTGGGTAGAGACAGCGGTAGGGGTGCATCTGAGCCGATCCGCGCAGTTAGGGCAGCTCAAATTATTCTACTGGCGGGAGGGCAATGATGAGGTGGATTTCGTCTTACAACGGGGTGGGCAGGTGGTGGGTCTGGAGGTGAAAAGCGGTCGAAGTCAGCGCGCACAGGGGATGGTGGCATTCAGTCGTAAAGTTGCCGCCAGCAAGATGTTGCTGGTGGGCCAAAGCGGCATTCCCTGGGCGGAGTTTCTGCATGCCGATCCGCTACAACTCTTTTGATATTGATGGGTAAGCCTTCAGGCGCAGTACTGTCCAAGCGTGCTGAGATAATCTCACGAATCAGTCTGAAAACAGGTCTGACTTCATAAATAGGCTATGTTACGCAAAAGGGTGGCTGTCTGGTAGTAATCACCCTATAATGGCAGGACGAGAAAGGTCAAATTTGATAGAATAACCGGGCGTTGCGGCTCGAAGCGTTGCTGAAACAATATAGTTCCACCCTGACCGATACAGAGTTTCGTGCCCTGAAACACGACGTGCAACTACCACCCGACAGCCCGTCGCTCTCATTACTGGCTGCTATTCAACAGTTCGATGAGCAACAATATCCCTACGTGGCCGACCTGATCCGGTAATTCAAGCAGTGGGACTGGCGGTGGATGGCCGACAGCGAAGCCGCTGGCAGTACTCTGGTGCTGACCTGATATCCTTGGAAAGGATTAAGCCGTTCCGACCAGCGAATCACTCACGACACAGATACTTACCATTGTATCGCTACCTAGACGTGCTTGGGGGCTGTAACACATAAAGCGGAAAAAAACAGGGTATTCAGGCCCGTTTAAGGCGACGGGTTTGTGATGTTCGTATCGTTTGGCTCTTAACGGTGTTGCGGTGGAAACTTCATAGGCATACGGCAACACCAACCACCCCGCCAGTCCGCATCACACCGATCCGACGCACCCTACATGAATCGCCGAACTAAAAATATAGCCCTTAACCGGGCCAGCGTACTAAGGAACGCCGTTGGCGACTATGCACCGGGCGGTTGACCAATCAGATCAGGCCCGACGATATAAAAACATTGGCATTGGCTTAATCGACGCGCCGGTAACTCAATGACTGAGCGGAAACGAAACGGGTATCGACTTACTTGCAGATCGTTAGCTTCCGTTTCGTTTCCGCTCATGACCCAGACTTCACCCATCCACACAACTGCATACGCCCTCGGTGACAGGGCCTACGCCAACTACACAAGCCACCTCACCAAGATTGAGCGGGTGCGCGGAAAAATCGAGCAGAACAAAAAAGGACTGCTGCCCTTGACCGAGATCACCGAAAACGGTTAGACTACCGCCTGGCCCGTGAAAGCGGTCTGCCGCCAAATATGGCCCTGATTAACCCAACGCTGCCCCGACCGCTTCATCCGCACCTGTAATACCGTCCAGTGGGCTGGTGAGGAACGCTCACTAGGGTTCAATCCCATATTCTTTTAGTTTACTTCGAAACGTAGTTAACGACTTGTATCCCACTGCCTGCCAGGCTTTGCGTTGATTGCCTTTGTATTGCTGTAGGGCACGAATTAATAAATCCTTTTCTACCGCTTCCCAATTCAATGACTCACTCGTTCGGATCGCAGGGCGGGTTACACGATTCGGAAGATTGGCTAGGTTGACCTCTCCGTCCGAAAAGACAGCGAAGTTCTTAATCAGGTTTTCCAACTCTCTTATATTGCCTGGAAAGGAGTAGTTGAGTAGCGCACTCAGCACCGCCGGGTCCAGACTGAGCTTTGGTTTGCCAAACTCTTTTCGTGCTTTTTTCAGGAAAAATTCGAGCAAGGCTTTTTTCTCTTTTTCTCCCCGCTGCTGTAAGGATTCGAGGGATAGCTCAACTACCGCCAGCCGGTAATATAAATCC
>Ga0209512_1001663_pt1 | contig 26345 bp, 27 predicted proteins | sample frozenSSSSmetaG_FD_184142 | JGI IMG/M metagenome (GOLD analysis project Ga0209512, IMG submission 184142) | Glacier valley bacterial and archeal communities from Borup Fiord, Nunavut, Canada, to study Microbial Dark Matter (Phase II) -... | ecosystem: Environmental > Aquatic > Freshwater > Ice >...
ATTACCGGGCGCTGCCTATGTAACCCGTCAGAGTGTTCAGAATCCGGCTGCAGTACGCAAAACAAAAAAGGCAATCCGCAAAGCATTCGAAATTCAGGCGATGAAAAAAGGAACTGCGTTTGTTGAGGTTGTTTCTACCTGCAGTTCAGGTTGGAAATTGAATCCTGTTGAATCAAACAAATGGATGGAAGAGAATATGTTTCCGCAGTATCCTTTGGGCGATTTGAAAGATGGCTCGCGTGCTGATGCCGGTTTATACAGTATCAAAGGTTAATTCTATTTTAAACAAGACTGAAAATGACGGAAGAAATCATAATAGCAGGATTTGGGGGACAAGGGGTACTTTCGATGGGAAAAATTCTTGCTTACTCTGGTGTAATGCAGGATCAGGAAGTAGCCTGGTTCCCATCATATGGTCCTGAAATGAGAGGTGGCACGGCTAATGTTACTGTTATCATTAGTGATGAACGGATCAGTTCTCCGATCCTTCACGAATTTGATACAGCCATTATTCTGAACCAGCAGTCGATGACTAAATTCGAATCGCGCGTTAAAGCCGGAGGAACACTTATTTATGACCCTAACGGAATTGTAAAGCATCCTTCCAGAAAAGATATTAATATTTTGAGGGTTGAAGGTTCGCGCCTGGCCGTTGAAATGGGTAATCCGCTAACTTTTAACATGATTGTTCTTGGCGCTTTTTTAAAGGCGAAACCGGTGATCAAACTTGAGAATGTGAAAAAAGGGCTGGAGAAATCTTTACCGGAACGTCATCACAAACTGATCCCATTGAACCTTGAAGCCATCGAAATAGGTCAGAAAAACCTTGAAGTGGTTCAGACGGTCTAAGAATCTGGATTCTGTATTGGTTTTTAGATTCGTGTGTAGAGACGCAAGGCCTTGCGTCTCTACAACACATGTCGCCAGTTGCTTCTTTTAGATAATCCCCGCGTCAATCTGCCAGATAATATATTCAATCATCTGGTCTTCTTTGGCAGCATCGTATTCCGATTTCAGGTTATGCCCAAAGATGCGGGCAACATTTTGCCAGATAAATGCACTAAATCCCCCTTTAAACTCTTTGATGATTTCGAAGGACGACTTCCCGGTTTCCCTATCTATTAGCTTAATCAAAATGCGTCCCTGGGAGACAGTCATCGTCCGGATTTCGGGTTCATATTCAGCAAATAACTCTTTTTCAATGTTTTTGACGTATGCTTTTCGTTCACGTTCTGACTTGAAACTCAAATAAATCTTGTTGTATTCTCCAATTTTTACAGCAGCAAGCTTGGCAATGGGATAGACCTTTTTAACTTTCAGTTCCAAAGAAGTGTATTGCCGAAGTTGTTTACGCGACATATCTTTGCGCTCAGGAAAAACAGGGATTTCAGGCAACAACACGTGAGGCAGTGAATCGGGGCCAATAATAAAAATATTATTTTTATACCGATAGGGGGGGAGGTCTTTACTTTGACCGAATCCCGTAAAAGGCAACCACAAAATCACTATAAAACAAAACCATTTGATCATTACTTCTCCTTATTATTCGGGGGCAAAATTAGTAAACGATCAGATAAGCGGTATTGTTTGGGCGATTATTAAATTTCAAACTTTACGAACCTCTGATATTTAAAACAATATCTTTGCAAATAATTTGATTAAACCTTTAGACGAAAGCATAAAATGGAAAAAATCAATGTCGGGGTATCCTCCGAAATCGGTATATTGGAAGGCGTCATCCTTCATACACCGGGGCATGAAGTTGAGAATATGACTCCTGAGAATGCCCAGCGGGCGCTTTACAGCGATATTTTAAACCTCTCGGTTGCGACTAAAGAGTATGTGCAACTGAAAGGGGTGTTGGGGAAAGTTACCCGAACCTTTGAAGTCAAAGACCTGTTGCGGGAAACGCTTGAAGATGATTTTATCAAAGAGGAACTGGTCCGTAGAATCTGTACAACGGAGGATGCTGTAGCCGAAATTGAGTTTTTACTGAATACGCCTACGTCATTACTGACCCGTCAATTAATAGAAGGTGTTGTACTTAGGCGTGATAATCTGACCCGGTTTCTGAGCCAGGAACGCTATTCGATGCGCCCTTTGCATAATTTCCTTTTTACGCGCGACGCCTCAATGACCGTTTGGGATGAGGTTCTGATCGGTAAAATGGCCAGTAAAGTGCGTGAACGTGAGACGTTGATTATGGAAGCGATCTTCAAAAACCATCCCGCTTTCGGTGTTCCGACGATCAATCCGTCAATGCTTCCCGGAAATTTGGGTAGTTTCCCGAATGCGACGATCGAAGGGGGAGATGTGCTGATTGGAAGCGAAGATGTTTTAGTTGTCGGGACTGGTTCACGAACCTCCACCCAGGGGATCGATTACCTCATTGAAGTGATAAAGGCAAAGAAGACAGGTCTCAAGCACATTATCGTGCAGGAACTTCCTGATAGTCCTGAGTCATTTATCCATCTCGACATGACGTTTACTTTTCTGGCTAAAGATGCCTGTATGGTTTACGATCCCTTAATTTTGAAGAACAATAAATTTCATACCATCCACATTACGATTGAAAACGGGAAAGTTACCGGTATTAAGCAGCGTAAGAATATTCTGAAAGCATTAAACAGCATCGGTTTTAATCTCGATCCTGTATTTTGCGGCGGCAAGCAGGATCTTTGGATCATGGAGCGCGAACAATGGCACAGCGGCGCTAATTTCTTCGCCTATGCACCCGGTAAAGTGATTGGTTACGAGCGGAATGATTATACGCTTGAAGAGATGAACAAACATGGCTTCGAGATTATCCGGGCCATCGATGTGATCGAAAACAGGGTCAACCCTGACGATTATAAAAAAGCCGTAATCACTATTCCTGGTTCCGAGCTGGCACGTGGAGGTGGCGGCGCCCGTTGTATGACAATGCCTATTAGCCGGCAGAAGGTTAATTGGTAGCTTTAATTATTCTGATTTCAATTATGCGTAAAATAAATAACGACGAACTTTCGCGGCTTACGGTCGATGATTTCAAGGCTGCCGATAAAATGCCGCTTGTGGTGGTCCTCGACCACGTAAGAAGCAGCAATAATGTGGGTTCGGTATTCCGCACTTCCGATGCACTGCTTGTCAGCAAGATCTGCCTGTGCGGAATTACAGCAATTCCTCCCGATAAGGAGATTCATAAAACAGCCCTTGGCGCCGAGAACAGCGTTGAGTGGGAATACTTCAAAACAACTGAAGAGGCCATTGAAATTCTTCGGAAAGAAGGCTATACGATTATTGCCATCGAACAGGTTGAAAAGAGTATTTCGCTGCATGAGTACCTACCGGTACCGAATGAGAAACTGGCCCTTATTTTCGGAAATGAGGTCAAGGGTGTGCAGCAGGAGGTTGTTAATCTGTGCGATAAAACAATTGAAATTCCGCAGTTCGGCACAAAGCATTCTTTCAATATTGCCGTAAGTGCCGGAATAGTGCTTTGGGATTTATTTAATAAACTGAAGCATCCCTAGGCTTTATTGGCGTTTCATTTTCGGTAAGCTTGCGCCAAAGCGGAAAGCATGATTCAGTTTTGAATGGAGCTTGCGTCAAAAACGCAGGGGTGATTTAATTTTGAATGGAGCTTGCGTTAAAAACGCAGGGGTGATTTAATTTTGAATGGAGCTTGCGTTAAAAACGCAAGGATGATTCAATTTTGAATGAAGCTTGCGTTAAAAACGCAGGGGCGATTTAGTTTTGAATGTAGCTTGCGTTAAAAACGCAGGGGTGATTTAGTTTTGAATGTAGCTTGCGTTAAAAACGCAGGGGTGATTTAGTTTTGAATGTAGCTTGCGTTAAAAACGCAGGGATGATTTAATTTTGAATGGAGCTTGCGTTAAAAACGCAAAGGTGATTTAGTTTTGAATGGAGCTTGCGTCAAAAACGCAAGGGTCAAATTTCTATTAGCCATTGCAAGTTGTCTGTGTCGAACTGGCTTTGTGAAATTAAAATTCAGTTTTAAATATTCACATCCGGTTAATTTTATTTGAATCTTAGTCTTTGTGACAACTATTTATCTGATTTTTTCAACTTGTTTCTCAATCCAACCTTACGCAAACTGATCAAGTAATTCAATTCTTTTTTGGATAGGTGGATGTGTTGAAAAGAAGTTGCCTAAGGAGAATTTCTTCTCTTCGGGTTGGGGATTGTCGATAAAGAGTTGTGCAACATCGCGGCGTTGTACTGCTTCGATGAACGGATCCTGGTCGATCTTGCGCAGCGCATTGGCGAGTGCGTAAGGTTTACGCGTCATCTCGGCGGCTCCGGCATCAGCCATGTACTCGCGTGACCTTGAGATCCCAAAACGTAGCAGAATCGCGATCAAATAGCAGACTGCCGAAATTGCAATCGCGATTAAAATAACTGCACCGCCTCCTTTGCCGTTTTTGTTCCTCGAAAAAGCCCCAAAACGGAGACTCCGGAAGGCCATTTCTGCAATAAAGGCAAAGATGCCGACAAAGATGATGGAGATAATCATCAGCCTGACGTCGCGGTTACGGATATGCGAAAGTTCGTGAGCAATCACCCCTTCGAGTTCATCGTCCTCCAGTTTATTAATAATTCCACGTGAAAGGGAGACGGCAAAAGTACTTTCGTTGACCCCACTCGCAAAAGCATTCAGCGAATCATCTTCAATCACAAAGATCTGCGGGATCTTCATCCCTTTCGAGATACACAGGTTTTCGACAAGGTTATAGACCCGTTTGTTCTCCATCCGCTCGACCGGTTTCGATCCCGTGGCCATCCTGATCATTGAATTGTGAAAAAACCAGGCAATAGAAAACCAGATAACTGTCCCGATCAGTACAAACGGCACCGTATTGACAAACGAATCATTCACGAGTTGCGGATCGCGTTGTTGCGAGGTGAAGAACAGAAAAGCATAAACCATCCCGAGTAAAACAAGCGGAAATGCGATAATCAGGAGAAAGCTGTTGAAGTTGTTTCTCCTGATTTGAGTCTGTATACCGACGTAAGTCATTAATTAAAACTGATTTTGGGAGGCTCTTCCATGTTGGTCCGCTCTGTACCAAGATCAAACATCGTTTCGCGTTTGAAGCCGAAGTTGCCTGCAATAAGATTTGAGGGAAATGTTTCGATACCAGTGTTATATTCGGTGGTAGCAGCATTGAAATACCTGCGTACTGCGGCGAGTTTGTTTTCAATATCGCTTAACTCTTCCTGAAGCTGCAGAAAGTTCTGGTTGGCTTTCAGATCGGGATATGCTTCAACAGATACCTTCAATCCTTGTAAAGCGGATGAGAGTTGTGTCTCAGTTTTGATCTTTTCATCAATTGTGGAGGCAGCCATCGCAGCAGTTCTGGCTTCGGTAACATGTATCAATAACTCTCTTTCATGTGTAGCATAACCTTTTACCGTCTCTACAAGTTGAGGAATCAGGTCGTGCCGTTGACGGAGCTGCACATCAATGTCTGCAAAAGCATTTTGCCTTGTGTTGCGCAAACGAACGAGGCTGTTATAAATGCCAATCAGCCAGAAGACAATAACTACAATAACTATCAGAATAATCCAAATCATAGCAAAGGGTTTTTAGGGTTTTATTAAAGCAAATGTACAAATTCAGGAAGATATTTCATGGTATAAAGTTTATTTTAATCCTTGCGGGAACCAATATTATTGGTGAGTTTTACAATTGGAAGTTATAAATATTCTTAATATGATTTTAAAGCAAAGACAAGGAGATCAAAGAAGGGAATTTGAATTGATTAATGATACACTGAAAGTCAAGTATTCAGCCTGGGGTGAAGTAAAGGAGTGGACGGTTAATCTGGAAAATATTGGTGAAAATATAGTATATCAAACAGCTACAAGAAAAAAAGCCTTTGTTATTTCATTGTTTTTGGTTGCATTTCTGATTTTCATCACCATCGCTTTATTCATGAGTGACGACGTAAACGGCAACCTTCCGGTCGTTGTTACTGCCTATATTATTTGTGGCGGATTAATGGCACTCTTATGGTTTTTGCCATTAAAAAAGGAGATGCATATTGTTGGAGGGTCATCCGGACTTACTTTCTATCAGGATAGTCCAACCGCCGAAGATGCAAATCGGTTTGTAAACGAGTTAATTGCAAGATCAAAAGAACTCCTGGTCGATAAATATGGGAAAGTTGATCCCGATTTACCCGAAGAAACAATGATTGGACAATTTTTCTGGTTGAAAAACAGGAATTTGATATCGGAGGAGAGATACCTGCAATTAAAACAAGACTATAAGAGAAAACGGTTAATCAATAACCTTTAGTCTCAAATCAATTCAAGAGCAAACGATTTTAAAAATAGAATGTTCAGGTATGAAATTATCACAAAAGCGAGGGCATAAAAGATGTGAATTTGAGTTACGGGAAGATTCCATATGGATTAAGCTTAAAACCTTTTCTGCCACTAAAGAGTGGACAGTCAAGTTGGAGAACTTGGGCGATCAAACGGTAACACAGCGAAATCCAAAAACCATAGGTGTTATTTTTACCCTACTTTCAGGTGCTTTCGGTCTTTTTTTTATATTTGTTAATCTCACGGACAAAAAACACACGATGGAACCTTGGGCAGTAATAGCGATTGGGCTATTCTATATACTTATTGCTTATATTATATCTTTGAATAAGAGTACACGGGAGATTAGGATTGTTGGCGGGGAGGAGTCGCTCATTTTTTTTCTTGATAGTCCTTCAGAGGAGGAAGTCAGGAAATTTGTTGACGAGGTGATTGCACGATCAAAAGAGGTGATAATGGAAAAATATGTGGCCTTAGACCCCGATGTTCCGGAGGAGGTTATGATGAACAGATTGAATTGGTTACGAAACCATAATATCATTACTGAAGCAAAGTATTCAGAACTAAAGAAAGAATATCAAAGCAGTAGATTAATAAATTAATAAAGAATATCTTAAATATGAATGGAGAATTATGCGAAATGTCTTTTTGAGACAACTCTTTTGATAATGATGATATTCCGATACACATAGAATCTTTTTGGTTAGCGGATATTGTGGTTGGATACTGTCTATTGCCAGCCGCAAGTTGCCAACAACCAGCTGCAATTCTCGGAATTAACAAAATATCTGATTTTCTGCAACAAGTATTGAGTCCCTTCTAAACCTTCAATACCTCCCCCTCCGATTTTGCAATAATTACAGCGCAACAAGTGTCACCGTAGACATTGATCGTGGTCCGGAACATGTCAAGAACACGGTCGACAGCGAGGATCAATCCAATTCCTTCGAGCGGAAGACCAACTGCCTTCAAGACGACCGTCATCATTACAAGTCCGGCCATGGGAATTCCAGCCGAGCCGATGGCCGCAAGCAGTGCCGTGAAGATCACGATCAACTGTTGTCCGAAGGAGAGATCAACGCCATAAGCCTGGGCAATAAACATCACAGCCACACATTCGTAAAGCGCTGTCCCATTCATATTCACCGTTGCTCCGAGCGGAAGCGTGAAACTGGCAATTTTGTTCGAAACACCATCTTCGAACTCAACCGCTTCCATTGTCAGTGGGAGTGTGGCATTGGAGGATGAAGTAGAGAAAGCGGTAAGTAAGGGTGTGGTCATGTTTTTCATGTGTTTGATCGGATTGGCATGACCCAACAGTTTTACGGTGAGCGGAAGGGTGATGAACCCGTGAATCATCAGGCCAATCAGCACGGTGATGAAATAAAGTCCCAGCCTGCTAAAGACTTCGCTGATTTGATTTCCCATCTGAATTTGTTGCGCGATCACTTTGGCAGCAATACTGAAAACGCCGATTGGCGTAAACCGGATCACAAACAGCGTGATTTTCATAATTGCATCAAGAGCTGCATTGAAGACATCAACCAACAGTTTTTGCGGTTTTTCATCCATTTTGGTGATAAAGTAACCCAACAGGATCGCAAAGAAAATAATCGAGAGCATTTGACCCTGTGAAAGTGCCTCGAAGATATTCGATGGAACAATTTTTATCAGTGTTGTTCCAAAGCTATCGGTGATTGCTGAAAGGTTATCGACCGGCATTTTAAACCCCAGTTCAGCGCCAACTCCGGGTTTGATCAGGTTGACAAGAAAGAAACCTGTGAGGATGGCAATCAACGTTGACAGCAGGTAATATCCCATTGTTTTCAACCCAAGACGCCCTAGGTTGTCGCCGCTGCCCACACTGGCAACGCCGGTTGTGATAGAGAGGAGGATCAGGGGAACCACCACCATATTCAACCCGCGAAGGAAAACATCGCCGATCCAGTTCGTATAAGCGACGGTATCGGGCGTCAGGTAGCCAAAAAATACCCCTGCGATAAGGGCAATGATGATCTGATAGTGGAGGGCAAGTTTAAATCGTAGTGCCGGCATGTTAATTCTTTTATGAAATGCCAAAGATAGGATTCTCACCGGTTTTTGCGTGCTTAAATCTTTCAGGTTTCTGTTCCTCTGTCCTGTAGTACATCCTCTTAATCTGTCATTCGTTACAAATGGATCATCCATTAGTCTGTGAAGATTATAAATGCCGTATATTATGCTGAAAGAACAACCCTACAGTGAATTGACAGAACCAATGTATTTGGAAAGGTTCAGCGCCATGTTTGATATATACACAAAATAGATTACCCTATCTATTGAAAACAAAAGCGGGTTTGTATATGTTTGATGTTGGAAAAAGAGTGAATTCAAATTCAAATTTAAATTAATTAATATGAACCGACTAATTGGAGAGATGCCCAAAATAGGCATCAGACCAGTGATCGACGGCAGGCTTCAGGGCGTGCGGGAATCACTGGAAGTACAGACAATGAATATGGCAAAGGCTGCTGCCAAGCTGATTTCAGAAAACCTTCGTTTCCCCAACGGTGAAAAGGTAGAGTGCGTAATTGCCGACCGTACCATTGGAGGCGTTGCTGAGGCTGCGATGTGTGCCGATAAATTTGCCCGTGCAGGAGTTGGTGTATCGCTCACTGTCACACCCTGTTGGTGCTACGGTACCGAAGTGATGGATACCGATCCATTGATTCCAAAAGCAGTATGGGGTTTCAACGGAACGGAACGTCCGGGAGCTGTTTACCTGGCTGCTGCTTTGGCAGGATATGCACAGAAAGGGTTACCCGCATTTGGTATCTATGGCCGCGATGTGCAGGATTCAGGCGATACCTCTATTCCCGATGATGTAAAAGAAAAAGTGCTTCAGTTTGCCAATGCCGGTCTTGCTGTGGCTCAAATGAGAAATAAGTCGTACCTCTCGATTGGTGGTATGTCGATGGGGATTGCCGGATCGTATGTCGATCAGGAGTTTTTCCTCGATTACCTGGGGATGCGCACCGAAGTGGTTGATATGTCAGAATTCATTCGCCGTTCCGAGCGTGGGATCTATGATCATGTGGAGTTTGAAAAGGCCCTTGCCTGGGTGAAGAAAAACTGCAAAATAGGGGCTGATCTTAATAAACCGGAAGTTCAACTTTCTCCTGAACGCAAAGCATGGGAGTGGGAGATGGTCGTTAAGATGACCCTGATTGCCCGCGACCTGATGATCGGTAATCCGAAACTGGCAGAATTGGGATTTGGTGAAGAGGCGCTTGGACACAATGCGATCGCAGGTGGATTCCAGGGACAACGTCAGTGGACGGATCATTTCCCAAATGGCGACTTTATGGAGGCGATTCTGAACTCTTCATTCGACTGGAATGGTATCCGTGAAGCATTTGTGGTAGCCACCGAAAATGATTCATTAAACGGTGTTGCAATGTTGTTTGGACACCTGCTGACCAATACTGCCCAGATATTTTCGGATGTACGCACCTATTGGAGCCCCGATGCTGTTGAACGCGTTACGGGTAAAAAGCTCACAGGTAAAGCGGCCAACGGAATTATTCACCTGATCAACTCTGGTTCAACCACCCTTGATGCAACTGCAAAACAGCAGAAAGATGGCCAGCCTGCGATGAAACCATTCTGGGAAATTACAGAAAATGAAGCTCAGGCTTGCCTTGATGCAACCGACTGGGCTGCTGCGAGCCTTGGTTATTTCCGCGGAGGCGGCTATTCTTCTCATTTTAAAACTGAAGGGGAGATGCCCGTTACGATGTCGCGTGTAAACCTGATCAAAGGAATCGGCCCGGTACTTCAGATTGCAGAAGGTTGGACCATTGAATTACCTAAGAATGTTCATGAAGTGCTCGATGTACGCACCGATCCAACCTGGCCAACAACATGGTTTGCGCCACGTTTGACGGGTAAAGGACCTTTTGCCGATGTCTATGGTGTGATGGCCAATTGGGGCGCCAATCATGGTGCAATCAGTTACGGACATATTGGTGCCGACCTGATCTCGCTTGCCGCAATGCTTCGTATCCCGGTTTGTATGCACAATGTTCCCGAAGAAAAAGTGTTCCGCCCGGCAGTTTGGAATGCATTTGGAATGGACAAGGAAGGTTCCGATTACCGTGCCTGCGACACTTATGGACCGGTTTACGGAAAAACAAAATAGAAACCTCAAGTAGATTAACGATCCGGCGGTTTGTCAACGATATCTTTATCGGAGGCTGATTGCCGGATTGTTTATTTTAGAACAAGGATGTCTCTTTAAAATTGCAAATGAGGTGATTGCAGATGTCGAAAATTGTTGTTACTTTGTTGCCAAATTAAGGCGGATGTTATGCAAACCGATAATATTTACATAGAACAGATTAAAGAAAGTTTGAGCAAACTTAATCCTTACCTCATATTGCTTTTTGGCTCATATGCCTATGGTACACCTCATGAGGACAGCGACATGGATATTTTTGTAGTGCTTAATGACAATTCAATACCAACAACTTTCAAAGAGAGGCATGAATTGTATTTAAAAGTAAGTACACAGATCCGGCCCATTTCAAGCAAAATCGCAATTGATCTGTTGGTTTATACAAAACCAATGTATGAGCAGTTTAAGGCACTTAATAGCAGTTTTTCGAGAGAAATTCTTAATAAGGGAATCGTAATCTATGAAGGCAACCACGCAACAATGGCTTGATTTTGCAAGAACTGACTTACATAGTTGCATTAACAACATCAATGATGATTTTGTAACAAACATTGTGGCGTTTCATGCACAACAAGTTGTTGAAAAAGCATTTAAAGCGTTGTTAGAAGAAAATGGAATCCCCATTCCTCGCGTCCATAATTTAATCCGGTTACATTCGTTCGCAGTACAATTTCTAATTGAGCCATTGATACTTTTGGAACTCGACGCATTAGATGATGTCTACACCAGTTCCCGTTATCCGGGTGATATTGGACTTATGGCTTCGGGCAAACCTTCATTATACGAAAGTAAAGAGCTGTTTGAAAGTGCTAAACGGATATTCAGTATAATTGTACGATCGATAGAATAGTAAACTGTCCATTTTTCAAATTCAGGGAAGAAGTTCGTTGTTAATCCTTTCAAACGCTTTCTCTTCCTGTGATCCGTTTTTACACAAATGGTTGGTTTTAAAGGGTATTTGTTCTCAATCAATCAAAAAAAGGTAATAATTTTCAATTTCATGGGGTAAAATCTGTAACAAAAATAATTTTTTGGCGTCTATTCTATTATAAAACAATCAAGCCATGAAAAGAAAACAATTTCAATTCGTCGGAATTATAGTAGTGATAAGTATCTTACTTTCGTCCTGCATGTTTATTGGACCTTCCGTAAAGGGAAATGGGAACGTCAAAGAAGAAGTCAGGCAGGTTGGTGAATTCGACCATGTTAAAGTTAGCCGCGGAATGAATGTCTACATTACGCAGGGTAGTCCGGCCAAGGTCGTGGTCATTGCCGACAGCAATCTTCACGAACTGATCGAAACCAAAGTTGAGGGTGGTGTGCTCAAGATCACTACGAAGGAAAATATCCGGTGGGCCGAAGAGAAGAAGGTGATGGTGACCGTTGAGAAACTGACAGGCGTAGGTGCCAATTCGGGTGGAAATGTTTGGTCGCAATCGCAGATTAAGGCAGATGATCTGGAATTGGATGCGAATTCAGGTGCTAACCTCACGATGGATGTTGATGCAGTAACCCTGAGTGCTGACTGTTCTTCAGGCGCCAATATCAAACTTTCGGGACTGGCAAAGGAAGCCGACTTGGGAACTTCGTCGGGGGCAAATCTTAAAGGAGAAAAGCTGATCGTTAATCAATGTAAAATGAGTGCATCGAGTGGCGGAAATGTCTCTTCAACCGTAACCGGGAAACTGGATGCCCATGCATCGAGTGGCGGAAATATTGCTTATTACGGCGAACCAACTTCAACCAATGTTAACTCTTCATCAGGCGGAGGTATCCATCGTAAACATTAACCATCAATTTATCGGATATGAGAATAATTAAATTATTTACCCTGCTGCTTATAGTGGTAGCAGTATTTCAAGGTGCATCATTACAGGCCGCACAATCAACCGACGGCCGTCAGGCAAGGCAGCTTTCAGGATTCCATGGTATTTCGGTGAGCAGTGGAATCGATTTGAACCTGACACAAAAGAACGTGGAGGAGGTTTTTGTTGAAGCAAATTCGGATGATCTGGATAAAATAATCACGAAGGTTGAAGATGGTATCCTGAAGATTTATATCAAGGATAAATCGTGGCTCGGTTTGAACTGGAACAAGGAACCACGAAAGGTCTACGTTTCATTCAAAACCCTTGATAAATTGGATGCTTCAGCCGGATCGGATGTAAATTCAGCTTCGGTTTTAAAACTCGACAATCTCGACCTCGATGTCAGCAGCGGATCGGATGTTAAACTTGAACTGGATGCCAAACAATTACGTGTTAATACAAGCAGTGGGTCTGATGTTTCGTTGAACGGGAAGGCTGAGGTTGCAGCGTTTAGTGCTTCAAGCGGAAGCGACATTACTGCAGGTGATCTTGAAACGAAGAAATGTTCTGCCAATGTTTCAAGCGGATCAGATATCCGCATCAAGGTAACCGAAGAACTCGATGCCGATGCCAGCAGTGGAGGCGGCATTAACTATTCGGGTAATCCACGGGTAAAAAACATCAGGAAATCAAGTGGTGGTGATGTAAACGGAAGGTAGAAGTAAAGATATTGTTGCGGAGCGTTGAACGGACACTCCAAACAATGAATGGTTAGGGAATATTGGATGAAGGTCAGAAAGCAACGTGTTTTCTGACCTTTTTAAGTGTCAGTTTGAGGAAGATAAATCCAATTGTACCGGCAATAAAGGAAGCGATCAGAATTGCAATTTTTGAATTGTTGATGACATCATTATTGTCAAATGCAAGAAGTGTAATGAAGATTGACATCGTAAATCCAATCCCGCCTAAAAACCCTGCGCCTATTATATTTTTCCATTTTAGGTCTGACGGCATCACACAAAGTCCTAAACCCACGCCAATAAACGAAAAGAGAAAGATCCCCAAAGGCTTTCCAATTACAAGGCCAGCTATAATTCCAAGGCTGGTGGTTTGTCCTAAACCGCTTTGCCACGTATCGCCTATGGCAATACAAGTATTCGCAATTGCAAATATAGGTAGAATAAGAAATGCAACTGGCTTGTATAAAAAGTGTTGAAGGATGTACGAAGGCGATCTTTCTCCACCATTCGTAAATGGAATTGCGAAAGCTAACAATACACCTGTAATTGTAGCGTGAACTCCAGAATGAAGCATAAAATACCACATGACAACTCCACCAATTAAATACGGAACTAAATTGTGAACTTTCAATCGGTTTAAAAGAAGTAAAAACCCAAATATACCCAAGGCAATAAACAGGTTTGTAAATGCGAGTGAGGTTGTGTAGAAAATGGCAATTACGACAATTGCGCCTAAGTCGTCAATTACAGCCAGAGCGGTTAAAAATATTTTCAATGAGGTTGGTACACGCTTTCCTAACAACGATAATATTCCAATCGCAAAGGCGATATCGGTTGCCATTGGAATACCTGAACCCGCCTGCGTGTTGGTTCCATAATTAAGCAATAAAAAGATTCCTGCAGGAACGATCATGCCACCTATTGCGCCAATGATCGGCAATGAAGCGTTTTTTATATCCGAAAGCTCACCCTGATAGATCTCCCGTTCTAATTCCAGACCAATGAGAAGAAAAAAGATGGTCATCAATCCGTCATTGATCCAATGAACGATACTGTGTCCACCCAGGTCAAAATGCCAAAGGTTTATATATTCTGTCTGCCAACCCGAGTTTGCAAGTACCAATGAAAGAATGGTCACAAATACTAAAATTAGTCCGCCTGCTTTTTCACTGTTAAAAAATGCATTATATAATTTTGTTATTCTCATGTTGATTAAAAATATATTCAAAGCGTTCTAAGCAAGGACAAAACATGTATTTTGGACTATCACGTCCTTGGAATTTAGCGCTCCCCCTTCTGTACCTAATAGCTACAAAAAAACCGTGAGGCATCGACCCACGGTTTAAACCAAAAGTAAAGAAACAGTTGACATCAAAATGTTTGTTTGAAGTAGATTTTAGTAGCCAATCTGAATCTATTGACCTGGAAAAACAAATATTTTCAAAACTGCCAGAACGATAATTACGAAACCAACGAAAAGTGACATTGCCAGACCATCGGTCATTTTAAATTTCTTCATGATATGTATTTATTAGAATAACATTAACCTTGGCAAAGGTAGGTATGTATTATAAAACAGCTGGTTAGTGAATGATTAGAAATTGATTAGAATCTCATTAGAAAGCGGTTTCCTCCGGATTGTATCTTACTTTTGTACAAAATAACTCCATGAATGAGTGATGCCCGCATTTTAGTAGTTGAAGACGAACAGCGTCTTGCTGAAGTTCTTCAGAAACAGTTGCATGAATCCGGATTTCGGGCTGATGTGGCAAGCGATGGCTATGTAGGCAAACGAATGATGGAACAAGCTGATTATGATCTTGTCATTCTTGATATCAATCTTCCTTTGATGAATGGTTATGAATTGTGCCGCGAAATCCGAAAAACGAATAGTAACACGCCTATCATCATGCTTACTGCGCTGGGTACACCAGAGAATAAGCTGATCGGATTTGAATCCGGAGCTGATGATTATGTGCTTAAGCCTTTCGATTTCAGGGAATTGCTTGCCCGCATAAATGTATTCCTGAAGCGGTCGAATGTTACACCTGTGATAGATCGGAAATTGGCAATTGCTGATTTCGAAATGGATCTGGATTCAAAAGCGGTCATTCGTGCCGGTCAAAAAATTGAACTGACATCCAAAGAATTTTCCCTGATGGAAACACTACTGAAGAACAAAAACAAAGTACTTTCCAGGGAATATATCATTGAGAAAGTATGGAACCTTGATTTCGAAACCGGAACAAATATCATCGACGTGTATGTGAATTATTTAAGAAAGAAGATAGACAAGGATTTTGAGCCCAAGCTCATTCATACCAAATTTGGATTTGGCTTTTACTGTGGCGAAAATGAACTTTAGAATGAATATAAAAAACAGGTTATCCATTCAGTTTACCCTGTCGGTATTCGGGATACTGATGGTCTTTTGCATGTTGGTTTATTATTTTTCATACAGCAGTCAGCTATCTATATTCCGGCAAAATTTATTGGTCAGGGCCCAGAATACGGCTATCCTATTGATAAATGTTCAGGAAGTCGATTCAACACTTTTAAAAAAGATTTATCTGACAACCAAGTCACTCGAAGAAGAGGAGATCGTGCTGAACGATTCAAACGGCAAAATGCTCTACAGTGACAAGATTCAATATTTAAAAAGTATTAGTTATTCACGAAGTTCACATTCATCCAGTCCTGAATATTTCTCGATAGGTAAAAAAGATGGCGTATTTTACAATCACAGGGTTAATGATCAACTCTACCATGTATATGTGTTGGCATATGATAAGAATCGTGCGGAGAATCTGAGCAGATTAAGAATGGTTCTCTTTTGGAGCATACTTTTTAGCGTCTGTCTTTCCGTATGGACTTCTTATTTCTTTTCAAAAATAGCAATCAGGCCTATATCGAGTATCATTGCCAAAGTAAAGGAGATCAATGCATCGAAGTTAAGCAACCGGTTGGATGAAGGTAAACGGCAGGATGAAATTGAGCAGTTGGCCATTACCTTTAACCAGATGCTGTCTGACCTTGAACTTGTTTTCAAGAGCCAGGAAGAATTTGTTTCGAATGCATCACATGAATTAAGGACGCCGCTTGCCATTATGATTGCTGAATCAGATTATATTATCAGCCGCGAACGTAATCCAGTGGAGTATGTGGAGCACATTGCTCGTTTGACAGAAGATCTTCGAAAGCTTAATCTGCTAATAAATAGCTTGCTGGAACTGGCTCAGTTAAACAGGGATAAAAATATCTCGCAATCACTTATTCGAATCGATGAATTGGTTTTTAATGCCATTCATTCTGTCAAATTAAAATATCCCAGTAGAAAGATCCTGCCAAGAATTGAATATTCAGACAATGAAAACGATTTTATAATAGAAGGAAACCCCGGATTACTCGAGATTGCATTCAAAAACCTGATTGAAAATGCTTGTAAATTTTCATCCTTAGAGGTTGAAGTGAAAATCTCGAAATTAAAAGATGGAGTAGTTGTTGGAATAACTGATTATGGTGTAGGAATACCGGAGAACGAAATAGGGAATATATTCAAACCGTTTAACCGGGCAACCAATGCTAAATTTATTGGAGGATTCGGCATCGGTCTGTCGATTGTTGCTAAAATTTTGGAGTTGCATGCTACTGAAATTAAGGTTGCCAGTACCTTAAATAAGGGCACGTGTTTCGAACTTCGCTTTGTAAACTAAATAGCATTACCTTCGCCGGACTCCATTTTGTCGATTCAGATAGTTTGGATAAATTTGATCTCAAAGGCAAGGGTTTTCATACAGCCTGATGCGAAAATTGCTTTAAACGATTTGGGTATGGAAAAATTTAGATTAGAGGATGATATCAAGGTTTTCTGTGAAACGGCAAAATCTTTCCCTGAGGGAATCATGGAAGCACGCAAGGAATTAGAGTCGATACTTACTTGCTATAAACAAAGGCGATATTTTGGGATCTCGAGTCGTAATGCAAAAGGAATTATTATTTACGACGCAGCTGCCGAAGAAATATACCAGGGAGAAGCTGAAGAATTAGGTTGTGAGAAGTTTGTGATCCGAAGTGGGCAATACATTAGTATACTAATAGAAGATTATATCAATGATATAGCCGCAATTGCAAAAGCATTTCAACTGCTTATTGCTTATCCCGGTATCGATTCTGAAGGTTATTGTATAGAATGGTATCTGAATGAGAAAGATGTGAGATGTATGGTGAGATTAATTAATTAAATCCTAAAATCAAAAATGAATCAACTTCTCCGAAAATATTGACAATGATTTACACTTCACATCAATCACTTTATGGCGTCTGTTAAAATTAAGGTTTCACTTGGCTATTTTACGCTAACGCTATTAGCTGCACTGATGGTTTGGGTCACCTATTCCGAAATACTTCACTACTCAACCGAGAAGGTCGATTTTAACCCGGTAAATAATAAATTTATCTACATCAATAACATCCTGACAAATCTTTACCAGGCTGAAGGATTGGAAAGAAGCTATGTGCAGACCAGGCAGCCAGCCCAATACCAGGACTACCTGAAATTGATGGATACCATCAGTATGCAGATTGATACACTTGCGTTAATGGTGAACTCGCCTATCCAGCAAATGCATACGGATAGTATTAAAAAGCTCTTGCTCGTAAAACAGCATAACCTCAGAGAATTATCGGCCATCAAGAAAAATAATTTATCTACAGCCCGTTATCAGCAAGCCCTCAATAAATTAGTAGTCGGAAAAGATTCAATTGCTCACTATATGACGGTTTACAGGAATGTTTCGACAAATCATGACACCGTGTATGTAAAACAAAAAAAGAGAAAGTTCTTTGAACGCCTTGCAAATGTATTCGCATCGCAAAATAAAACAGACTCAAATCTTCAGGTGCAGACAATCCATTCAGTAAGGGTTGACAGCCTGATCGATCCGGTAAATCCAATTGATACCATCGCTGGTTTTATAACCTCAGTCATGGCTGAAATCAGAAATGACAGTATTGCGCTCGATTCGCGCTTAAAACATAAAGAACAGGAAGTATTGGCCAACGATCGCACCATCACGTTACAATTACGTCAAATGCTGTCAAATATCGAGAATGAAGAGTTGAACACCTCCTTTCAGAACGTGAAGGCACAACAAAGTCGTGTTGAAAAGAAAACATGGCTGATTATTCTGGTGGGCGGTTTTGCTCTTGTTACAATCATTTTCTTTTTAGTAAATATTCTGAGAGATATTACCAAAAGCCAACATTACCGCAAAAGTCTCGAAGAGGCAAAAGCTTATACCGAATTGTTGCTCAAGAGTAAAGAGCAATTTATGTTGAGCCTTACGCACGATCTTAAGTCGCCCTTAAGTTCAATTATTGGTTTTACAGGAATCATGCAAGATGATGCAAATGTATCGCCACGGCACCAAAAGTACCTTCAAAATATCAGTAAGTCCTCCGCTCATATTCTGAATCTTATCAATAGTCTTCTGGACCTGGCACGACTTCAAACCGGGAAGTTGACCATTGCTTGCATCCCTTTCAGTTTAAAACCGTTGATGGACGATGTAGTGGAAGGATTTCGCCCGCAGGCCATTGCTAAAAATATTGATCTGCAATTTCAATTCAACATCCCGCCAACGGTTGTCTACGTAAGCGATCCTATGCGGATTACACAAGTTTTGAGCAATCTGATTTCAAATGCCTTTAAATTTACAGAAGCAGGAAAAATATCAATTGTCGTTTCAGCAATTGAGTCTTCTGAAAAGATAGACAAGATACAAATTGATGTGATTGACACGGGGATTGGCATTTCGGAGGAAAATACGCGGAGGATTTTTGAAGAATTTGCCAGGGTCGCCACTCCCAGACAGTATGAAGGTACCGGCCTCGGATTGACAATTACCCAAAAACTGATCCATTTGCTGAAAGGAACCATAAACCTCGAAAGTAAAGTGGGTGAAGGCAGTCATTTTATCATTGTCTTGCCACTCGTAAAAGGTGAGCAATTGGCTGTTGTTGCTCAAAAAATAACTGCCGATCAATCGAAGAAGGCAAAAGCAGAAATCGCAGGGAAGAAAGTTTGGCTTATTGATGATGATGAAACGCTTCTTGAAATGACTACTGCCATTTTAAACACAGCCGGAATGGAAGTCCATGCCTTCAGTGATCCCGGATTGGCAATTCGTTCATTTGAGAAAGGTTGTGCGAATCTGCTGATTACGGATATTCAGATGCCTGTTATCAACGGATTTGAGGTGCTAAAGCAGATTCTGATTAAAAATGAGGGTCAGATTACGGCCATTGCAATTTCGGGAAGTAATATGGAAGAAAAGGAGTTTGCCGGGTTCTCTGCCTTTATTCAAAAGCCATTTCACCCACAGGCATTGATACAGGCAATCTCAGGACAACTGAAAATTGCAACGATAATTGATCAAAAGGAGAGTACAGAATACTCACGACACAACGGCTATAACCTGAAGCAATTTGCGGCTTTTGCCGGGGGCGATCCGGAAAGCCTGATGCAAATATTGGTTTCATTTATCAAAACAGGCAAACAAAATGCTTTGCTTTTCAGGCAATACCTCCATGATGAAAGTGATCTTGAACTTTCGGAACTATCACATAAAATGCTTTCCCTTTACCGCCAGCTCGAAGCGAATGATCTTGTAGTGCTTTTATCCCAATTGGAACACAAAGATTTTGCCAGCTTGCACCACAAAGAATTCTACTCATGTGGCAAAATGGCGATCGACAAGATAGATGCATTACTTCAGACCATCCAAAAGGAAGAAAATGTTTACATCGGTTAGTCAGGCAAATTAATGAGAATCGTTTTTGCCTGGAAGTTCGATCTTGTAAAGTTCAAGCTTATTGTACAGCGTTTTGCGATCGATTTTTAACAGACGGGCAGCTTTACTTTTGTTGTAGTCAACAGACTCCAATGCTTTTAGGATTAATTCGCTTTCGTTCCCTTCATTGAATAACTTAAACTGATCCTCTTTTTTTTGAGGATTAAATATTTCTGAAGGGATTTCGCTGAGGGTGATTTGGTTTCCGGCGGCAAGCAATGTTGCACGTTTAACCACATTCTTCATTTCACGCAGGTTTCCAGGCCAGCTATAGTCCATAAAAACAGTTTCAACTGCTGGTTCAAAGCCGGATACACACTTTCCAAGAACAGAATTTGCCTGATTAAGAAAATGACGGACAAAAAGCAGAATGTCTTCACCGCGTTCCCGAAGGGGCGGAACAACAATTTGAAACTCGTTTAAACGGTGGTACAAATCTTCGCGAAAGTTGCCCTGTTCCTGCGCCAGTTGCAGGTTTTCATTCGTGGCCGCAATGATCCTTACATCTACCGAAATTTCGCGACTGCTCCCGACTGGCTTGATTAGACGTTCCTGCAATGTACGCAACAACTGAATTTGTGTACTGTAAGAAAGGTTTCCTACCTCATCTAAAAATAAAGTACCACCATTGGCGGCTTCAAAATGTCCGATTTTATCTGCAATGGCTCCTGTAAACGAACCTTTGACATGACCGAAAAATTCACTTGCTACCAGCTCCTTAGGAATTGCGCCACAATCTACGGCTACAAAAGGACGATCTGCCCGTGCACTTAAAGCATGAATGGATCGCGCCACATATTCTTTTCCGGTTCCGCTTTCGCCGGTGATCAGTACAGACAATGGTGTTGGTGCAACTAATGCAATGTATTCTTTTAAACGTAAAGAAACCTTGCTGATCCCATCCAGAAAATTATTTTGCTTTAAATCATTTTCATGGACTTTTACATCATGCTTTTTCGTCACCTCTTCGAGTGCCTCCCGAATAATGCTTAAAATCTCTTCTGGCAGAAAAGGTTTAGGAATGTAATTGAAAGCTCCTTGTTTGATTGACTGGATTGCCGTGGAAATATCAGCATATCCCGTCATCATGATGATCTGCGTTTCCGGCGATTCAAGTTTGATCATTCTGATTAAATCCATTCCGCTAACCCCAGGCATCCGCAGGTCGGTTAGTACCACATCATAAAATTCCTGATGTATGAGCCGCTTAACTTCTTCCGGAGAAAATACAGTAGTTGCCTGAAAATGATGCTTGTCAAGCAATTTCTTTAACATCAGGCAGAAAGTTACATCATCATCTACAATCAGAATATTTGCCATATACCTTAAAAATATTTGTTCCGATGTTTATTAAGTGGCAAAGATCATCATTTAGTTTAAGTAATTTCTCCAAAATAAGTATACAAAACAAAAAAACCTCTGTCAAATGCTTTTGACAGAGGTTTTGACCACTTATTCTTAACTTTAATTCAAACTAACCGTTAAAAAATTGCTTTCGAATAAGGGGTGAAGAAAAAATTTAAGAAGCCTATTTAATCAATTCTCCCTTACTACTGAAGAGAACGATAGACTTAACAGCTCCTTTGCTGACAGCTACTTTGAAAGTGCCGTCGTCGCCCTGGAAAACTTTGTCAATGGCATAACCGGCATAATCCTTTGTAAGAGCGGCAGTGACGGGTGCCGGTAATGTTGCCGCAGTAATTTCCTGGTATTTTACTGCTTTCTCCTGAGTCACTGTGATATTATTTTGAATTGTTGTAGCTTCTGCTAATTGTGGCATTGCAAAGAAAATAGCCATTGCGGCTGCTGATAAAATCATTAACTTTTTCATATTCTCAATTTTTATATTTGTAAATATTCATTGTTATCTATCTTATTAGACAAAAGCGTGCCAAACTCGGAGCACAAACCTCTTAGATGTTACAAGTTGCATTATATCAAATAATTAAGTTGCTTTTTGAGGTTTGGCATGGCGTTGATCATGCAAAAGAAAGGTGTGGACTCCACGTGTTTGGTGTGGAAAAATTCCACGGAATTGTGTGGAATTGAAACTGTGTTATCTCAGAATCTCTTATTGAGATTGGGTTGATGAACCACAATTGATTTTATGCAGGTGCTGCATTGCCAAAAATAAAATAACCCCTGTCAGATGATCTTGACAGGGGTTGAACCACCCATTCATAACTTTCTTCAAATAATTGTCGAAGAATATGATTCCGAAAAGGTGGGATAAAAAAACTAAGAAGACTATTTAATCAGTTCACCCTTGCTTGTGAAGCGAAGTACTGTCTTAACAGCTTCTTTGCTTGCCGCTACTTTAAAGGTACCGTCGTCGCCAAGAAAAACCATGTCAACGGTATAACCAGCGTAATCTTTTGCAAGAGCGGCAGCGATAGGTGCCGGTAGGTTTGCTGCAGGAATTTCAGTGTATTTTACTGCTTTTTCCTGTGTCAAAGTGATATTGTTTTGAGTTGTTGCAGCTTCAGCTAACTGAGGCATTGCGAAGAAAATAGCCATTGCGGCTGCTGATAAAATGATTAACTTTTTCATGTTTTCAATTTTTATATTTGTAAATGTTCATTCTTATCTATCTTATAGACAAAAGCGTGCCAAACTCGGTCCGGTAACCTTTTCATTCTGTAAGTTGCAGTAGGTAAGGATGCAATCGACAATTTAAATTAAAAACAGTAATACTTGCAATCGAAAAAAAGGTGTGGATTCCACGTGTTTAGTGAGGAAAAATCCCCCATAAATTATGTGAAATTTAGTCAAGCAATGTCATTGCATTATTTCCATAACGTTAATCGTATGTCTGATATTGATGGCATCCAGCCGATCCAGAGAAGCAGCACACATTACAAAGTGATGAAATTAGTTTTATTCGGGTGTTGCATTGCTCTAAATGAAAAAACCCCTGTCAAATGCTTTTGACAGAGGTTATGAATCACATTCTTGACGCTCATTCAAATATATTGTTTTCGAATAAGGTGTGAAGAACGAATATTAAGAAGCTTATTTAATCAATTCACCTTTGCTTGTGAAAAGAAGTGTTGTTTTTACTGCTGCTTTGCGGACAGCCACTTTATAAGTGTCGTTGTCGCCCTGAAAAATTTTGTCTACAGAGTAACCCACAAAATCCTTTGTTAAAGTTGCAGTGATCGCTTCTGGTAGGGTTGCCGCAGTAATTTCTGTATATTTCACTGCTTTCTCCTGTGTCAAAGTGATATCGTTTTGAGTTGTTGAAGCTTCTGCGATCTGAGGCATTGCGAAGAAAATAGCCATTGCGGCTGCTGATAAAATCATTAACTTTTTCATGTATTCAATTTTTAAATTTGTAAATATTCATTCTTACCTATCTTATAGACAAAAGCGTGCCAAACTCGGTTTGATAACCAGAATACTTTTCTAAATATCATATAGTCAGATATTAAACTATAATTTAAAGAGATGGCCGTAATAATTGCCAACGGAAAAAAGGTGTGGATTCCACGTGTTTGGTGAGGAAAAATCCCCCATAAATTATGTGAATTTTAGTCAAGCAATGTTATTACATTTATTTCCATAGTATTAAGCGTATGTCTGAAATTGATGGCATCCACATTGCTCAAAACAAATCAACCTCTGTCAAATGCTTTTGACAGAGGTTGCAACACCCATCCTTAACGCTTATTCAAACAATTGTTTTCGAAAAGGGTGTGAAGAAAAAATATTAAAAACTTATTTAATCAATTCTCCCTTGCCTGAAAAGAGAAGTATCGTTTTAACAGATTCTTTGCTGACAGCTACTTTAAAGGTGCCGTCGTCGCCCAAAAAGACTTTGTCAATTGCATATCCTGCATAATTCTGAGTAAGAGTGGTAGTGACCGCTACTGGTAGGTCTGCAGCAGTAATTTCAGAGTATTTTACTGCTTTTTCCTGAGATACTGTGATGTCATTCTGAATTGTTGTCGCTTCTGCGAACTGTGGCATTGCGAAGAAAATAGCCATTGCGGCTGCTGAGAGAATCATTAACTTTTTCATGTTTTCAATTTTTATGTTCGTAAATGTTCATTCTTATCTATCTTATACACAAAAGCGTGCCAAACACAGTTAACTTGTCTTCCAAATCAAGGAAGCGACTATACGATAATGGATTAACGACTATGGAAAGTTCTGGCAAAAAGTTTCACACGCAAAGGAAAAGTGTGGAATCCACGTGATTGCTGTGGAGAAAATCTACGGAAATTGTGGATTGGGTAATATGAATTGAATTTTTTGATGATGGTAAGGTGACCATATTCTTTAGTAATTGTTCCCGTTTCCATATTCATAATGCTTATATTTGGACAATAAAGCGATTCTGCCATTGCGGAATTTAGTAAAACAGTCAATCATTTATTACAACAGAAACAAACCCATGGGAAAATTTAAAAACCTGTCTATAATGGTATTCGTCTTCATCGGATTCGCGGCGCAGGCTGGTAAAACTGTACCTTCAGACCCTAAAGCAACTCCTGAAGTTGTTAAATTATTTCAGAAAATGCTGAACCTTCAGCACAAAGGGATGATGTTCGGACATCAGGATGCGCTGGCCTATGGAACAAGCTGGTATGCAGAAGAGGGACGCAGTGACGTGAAGGATGTTTGTGGCGATTATCCGGCAGTTTGTGGCTGGGAATTGGGACATCTTGAACTTGGAAATGCCTTTAGTCTTGATTCTGTTTCCTTCGATAACATTCGCAGCGGAATTCAGAAGGCCTATAAAAAGGGGGGAATTAATACCATCAGCTGGCATTTTCGTAACCCGTTGACAGGAGGCACGGCATGGGATGTGACTTCAAACAAAACCGTTGCGGCAATACTTCCCGGCGGCGAAAAACACGAATTGTACAAACAATACCTCAATAAATTGGCTCTCTTTATGCTCAGTCTGAAAACCGAACAGGGAACATTTATACCGGTTTTCTTTCGTCCTTTCCACGAACATACCGGAAGCTGGTTCTGGTGGGGAAAAGACCTGTGTACCGTTGATGAGTATAAAGCTTTATGGCGGTTCACCGTAACCTACTTACGCGAAACAAAAAATATTCATCACTTACTTTATGCCTATTCTACCGATCGCATCACAACTTCAGAAGAATACCTTGAACGTTATCCTGGCGATGACCTGATTGATCTGGTTGCTTTTGATTTGTACGATCGCGGACCGGAATATGCCGCCACACTGGGAAAATGTGCGAAACTGGTTACAAAAATCGCTGCCGAGAAAGGCAAAATTGGTGCAGTTAGCGAAGCTGGTGGTCCCATTACCAAAAATCCTGAATGGTGGACGAAAGTATTACTTGAAACCTTGCGTCCTTATGATTTGTCGTATGTGCTGGTTTGGCGCAATCCTTTCAATCAGCCTGTCGATGTTGCTTTTGGTCCTTACAAAGGTTGCCCCAGCGAAAAGGATTTTGTGAAGTTTTATAATGACCCAAAAACGCTGTTTCTGAAAGATATTCAGTAATTGAATGATAAAAGGAATAACACAAATTTGATCTTTAATGGAATATAAAATAAGGCAATGCGATGAAAAGCAACTGCCGGAGATTTTGGAGATATTTAATGAGGCAATTCTCCATTCTACAGCTTTGTATGATTACAAACCTCGTACGATGGAGAATATGCAAACCTGGTATGCTGCAAAACAGCAAGGGAATTATCCCATTGTCGGAGTCTTTGATTTTGATGATACACTTTTAGGCTTTGCTTCATTTGGTTCATTTCGCAACTGGCCGGCCTACAAATATTCAGTAGAACACTCCATATACGTGAAGTCTGATATGAGAGGTAAAGGTTTGGGAAAGATACTCCTGCGGGAAATTATTAAAAGCGCTGAAGAACAGGATTATCATGTTTTGATTGGTGGTATTGATGCCTCGAATGCTGCGAGTATCAGCCTGCACGAAAAGGAAGGATTTGTTTTCTGCGGCACGATCCAACACGCCGGTTATAAATTTGGGAAGTGGCTCGATTTATCCTTTTATCAGTTGATTCTGAAAACCCCCAAACATCCTGTAGCAGACAAATAATTACCGAAAGGTACCACGATCTTTCTGAATACTGTTACCTATTGCCCGCAGGTGAATGTATCTTTGCGCCTTAACAATATTGGATTTAAAATTATGGAACCGAAAATTGCTCAAAAAGCACCTTGTGTAGTTGACCTTGAATCAGGGAAAGAATACCACTGTGCAACTTATTTTACATTCAGCTTCTTCTGAGTTTGTCTTTGGAAATCAAATTTTCTTAACCCAACTTGCAGCGTTTTCATCAAAAATAAAGAAAAATCGGTCTAAAATCAAGTTTTTTCATCCCCCAAAGGGGTATTTTTGGTATATGTGTTTTGTAAGTACTTGATATTCAAGTATGGCGT
>Ga0209512_1001666_pt1 | contig 26329 bp, 23 predicted proteins | sample frozenSSSSmetaG_FD_184142 | JGI IMG/M metagenome (GOLD analysis project Ga0209512, IMG submission 184142) | Glacier valley bacterial and archeal communities from Borup Fiord, Nunavut, Canada, to study Microbial Dark Matter (Phase II) -... | ecosystem: Environmental > Aquatic > Freshwater > Ice >...
CCGAACCCCGAACCGCCTCGACGACCTCGTCGAGGGCCTGCGGCGCCTGCCCGGCGTCGGGCCGAAGTCGGCGCAGCGGATCGCCTATCACCTGCTGCAGCACGACCGTGACGGTGCGGCGCGGCTCGGCAGCGCCCTCACGCAGGCGGTCGAGTCGATCCGCCACTGCGCGCTGTGCAACACCTTCACCGAGAACGAGCTCTGCGAGGTCTGCTCGTCGGACCGCCGCGACCGCTCCCTGCTGTGCGTCGTGGAGACGCCCGGCGACCAGCTGATGATCGAGCAGACGCTGACCTATCGCGGCCTGTACTTCGTGCTGATGGGGCGCCTCTCGCCGCTAGACGGCATCGGCCCGAAGGACATCCACCTGGACCGGCTGCTGCGGCGCGCGGGCGACGGCGTGGTGCGCGAGGTCATCCTCGCGACCAACTTCACCAACGAAGGCGAGGCTACCGCGCACACCATCGGCGAGATGCTCAAGAACCGCCAGCTCACCGTCACGCGCCTCGCGCGGGGCGTGCCGGTCGGCGGAGAGCTCGAATACGTGGACGTCGGTACCATCGCGCAGGCGGTGCTGGACCGGCGTTCGACCTGATCGCCCCTCTCAACGCGCATTTCAACGGCGCAGTTCAACGGCGCAATTCAACGGAGTCTGCATCACCATGGAATATCGACGTCTCGGACGCGCGGGCATCAAGGTCAGCGCACTGTCCTTCGGTTCGTGGGTCACCTACGGCAACCAGATGGACACGCGCCTGGCGCGCGAGTGCATGGCCGCGGCGTTCGACGCGGGCGTGAACTTCTTCGACAACGCCGAGGTGTACGCGTCGGGCCAGTCCGAGACCATCATGGGTCAGGTGCTCAAGGAGCTGAAGTGGCCGCGCATGAAGTACCTCGTGTCCACCAAGTTCTACTGGGGGCTGGAGAAGGGACCGAACGAGCGCAATACGCTCAACCGCAAGTACCTGCACCACGCGATCGACGCGTCGCTCAGGCGCTTCGACCTCGACTTCGTCGACCTGGTGTACTGCCACCGCGCGGATCCCCACACGCCGATCGAGGAGACGGTGTGGGCGATGCACGACATCATCAGCCGCGGCAAGGCGCTGTACTGGGGCACGTCGTCGTGGCCGGCGGCCGACATCCGCGCGGCCTGGGACATCGCCGAGAAGCACCACCTGCACAAGCCGGTCGTCGAGCAGCCCGAATACAACCTCTTCAACCGCAGGCAGGTCGAGGTGGAGTACGCGCGGCTCTACGAGGACATCGGGCTCGGCCTCACGACCTGGAGCCCGCTGGCCTCGGGACTGCTGACCGGCAAGTATCGCGGCGGGGCGCCGGAAGGCAGCCGCGCCACGCTGCAGAACTACGCGTTCCTCAAGGACACGCTGCTGGACGGGAAGAAGAACGCCATCGTCGCGTCGCTCGCCGACATCGCGGCGGAACTCGGCTGCTCGGTCGCGCAACTGGCGCTCGCCTGGTGTTCGAGCAACCCCCACGTGTCGACGGTCATCACCGGCGCCTCGCGGCCGGAGCAGGTGGTGGAGAACATGAAGGCGATGGAGATCGTGCCGAAGATCGACGCCGACCTGCGCGCCCGCATCGACGCGATCGTCCTGCCTGCCGGCGCCACGTGATCATCGCGTTCTGGTGCGTGCTGATTGCCGGCATGCTGCCGCTCGGCTGCGCGTACATGGCCAAGTTCGGCGGCGCGCCGGTGTCGCCCGACGCGCCGCGCTTCGACAATCGCGAACCGCGCGCCTGGCTCGCCCGTCAGACCGGCTTTCGCGCGCGAGCCAACGCGGCGCAGGCCAACAGCTTCGAGGCGTTCCCGCTGTTCGCGGCCGGCGTCGTCATCGCGGTGCTGCAGCACGTCCCGGTCGCGACGATCGACCTGCTGGCGATGGGATTCATCGCGGCGCGCGTCGTCTACATCGGCCTCTACGTGTCCGACCGCGCGAGCCTGCGGTCGCTCGCCTGGGTCGTCGGCTTCGCCTGCTGCGTCGGCCTGTTCCTGGTCGCCGCGACCGGTACGCTGAGGTGACCGCGTGAACCTCGGACGTCGCCCCCGATCAGAGTCGCTGCCATGACCACTCCCGATCCGCTCCCTGCCGTCGCCGTGAACGACCCGGCGATGCTCGCCCGCCTGATCTCGTCGGTCGCCCTGGGCGACCAGCAGGCCTACCGCCGTCTGTACGACGCGACATCCCCGAAACTGTTTGCGATCGCCCTGCGTATCTTGCGGGAAGAGAGTCGAGCGGAGGATGTCTTGCAGGACAGTTTCGTCAATATCTGGAACGGTGCGGCCGGCTACAACGCGTCGTTGTCCGCCCCCATGACGTGGATGGTCACGATCGTGCGCAATCGCGCGCTCGACTACATCCGTCGCACCGACCATCGCACGGTAGAGCTCGACGACGACCTCGAGGCCGTCCTCGAATCCGATCGCCCGACGCCGGCCGACCTGGCGAGCGCCGGGCAGGATGCGGCGTCGCTGCAGCACTGCCTCAAGCGGCTGGACGCGGGGCAGCGCCAGGCCATCGCGTTCGCCTATTTCCAGGGCCTGACCCACTCGGAGCTCGCGGCGACGCTGAAGATTCCCATCGGAACCGTCAAGACCTGGATCCGCCGCGGGCTCGAGAAGATGCGCCGTTGTCTCGACGGCGCGACCGCGTGAGACTCCAACCGCACAGGACAACGTGAACACCCAGGGTAACGACAGGCTGCGCGAGATGCTGGCTGCCGAGTACGCGCTCGGCACGCTGCGCGGCGGCGCGCGCCGGCGGTTCGAACAGTGGCTGCGGCAGGACGGCGCGCTGCGCGCGATCGCCCTCGCGTGGAGCGAACGCCTGGCGCCGCTGGCCGACGAGGTGCCGTCGCGGGTCCCGCCGAAGCGAGTCTGGGATGCGATCGAGGCGCGGCTGCCCGGATTCGCGGCGCGGACGTCGGCACGGATGGCGGCGCCGGCCGTCACCGCCTGGTGGGACCGGCTCGGCTTCTGGCGCGGCCTGACGGCCGCGTTCGCGACCGTGGCGGTGATCACCCTCGGGCTGGCGATCCGTCCCGCGCCGCTCCCGCCGCCGCCACGGATCGTCCAGGTCCAGGAGGCGCCGAGCGCCGTCGCGATGCTGCTCGATCCCAAGACCAGCAAGCCGGTCGCGGTCGTGATGACGTCCGAGCGCGGCAACGCGCTGTCGATCAAGGTGCTCGACGACGTCGCGGTCCCCGAAGGCAAGGTGTTGCAATTGTGGATGGCGCCCCGCGATGGCGAGGGGCTGCTGTCGATGGGCGTCCTGCCCGGTGACGCCCGTCAGGCGCTCGCGGAGGTCGCGACGGGTGGCGCGACGTCCGTCGGCAGGGCCAAGGCCTTCGGGCTGTCGCTCGAACCCGCGGGCGGTTCGCCGCAACCGACCCAGGTGCTCGGCCTCGGCGCGGTGATCCGCGTCTCGCGCTCGTGACGGGACGCCAGTCCACTTCAGTGAACTAGAATCCGGCTTCGAGTCCGCCCCGTGCCGCATCGTCCTGCGCGCACGCGAGACGCGGACGCACCGGAGACCCTCGTGCACCCACGTTTTATCACCGCGGCCCGCATGGCCCGGATCCTCGCCTTCGTCGGCATTGTTTCGCTCGTCGCCTCGCTGCAACCGGCCGCGGCGCAGGCCCTCGAGAAGCCGAACGTGTCGATCGCGGTCGGCGGCAAGGCCAGCCTCTACTACCTGCCGCTGACGATCGCCGAGCGGCTCGGCTATTTCAGGGACGAGGGCCTCACGGTGGAGATCAGCGACTTCGCGGGTGGCGCCAAGGCCCTCGAGGCGCTCGTCGGCGGCAGCGTCGACGTGGTGTCCGGGGCCTACGAGCACACCATCAACATGCAGACCAAGGGGCAGCATATCCGCGCGTTCGCGCTGATGGGCCGCACGCCGGCCATCACCATCGGCATCGCGACGGCCAAGGCCGCGAGCGTCAACGGACCGAAGGATCTCAAGGGCCTGAAGATCGGCGTCTCCGCACCCGGCTCGTCGACCAACGTCGCGCTCAACATCTATCTCGCGAAGGCCGGCCTCAAGCCGTCGGACGTGTCGGTGATCGGCGTGGGGACCGGTGCCGGTGCGCTCGCTGCGATGCGCAGCGGACAGATCGACGGCATGTCGAACATCGAGCCGGTCGTGACGATGCTCGAGCAGAAAAACGAGATGAAGGTCCTCGTGACCACACGGTCCGAGAAGGACACGCAGGCGCTGTTCGGCGGGTCGATGCCGGCGGCGACGCTGTACGCGTTCGACGACTTCCTCAGGAAAAATCCGCGGACCGCGCAGGCGCTCGCCAACGCGATCGTGCGGGCCGACCGCTGGCTCGCGAAGGCGGGACCGTCCGACGTGCTCAAGACCGTGCCCGAGAACTACCAGCTCGGCGACAAGGCGCTGTACCTCGCGGCGTTCGCGAGCCAGCGCGAGGCCTACTCGCCCGACGGACTGATGCCCGAGTCCGGGCCGCGGACCGCGGCCAGGGCACTGGCGAGCTTCGACACGAAGCTCGACCCCGCGAAGATCGACCTCGCCGCGACCTTCACCAACGACTTCGCCCGGCAGGCAGGCCAGAAGTACAAGTGACCCGTCCCGCGTGACTTCCATGCTGGCGCAGGACCGCAGCCGCAGTGCCGTCGCAGCGCTGGCCTTCGACCGGGTGACGTGCACCTTCGTGTCCGAGGACCGGCCCGGGCAGCGCTATACGGCGGTGGAGGACGTCACGCTGGCGGTCGCGCCCGGCGAGTTCGTCTCCGTGGTCGGGCCGACCGGCTGCGGCAAGTCGACGCTGCTCAACATCGGCGCCGGTCTGCTGGCGCCGTCGTCCGGAGCGGTGCACGTGTTCGGCACGCCCCTCGACGCGCGCGGCGGCGCGCTCAACCGCCGCGCCGGCTACATGTTCCAGGCCGAAGCGCTGATGCCGTGGCGCAGTGCGCTCGACAACGTCACGGCCGGCCTGGAGTTCCGCGGGACGCCGCGCGAGCAGGCGCGATCCCTCGCGCGAGACTGGCTCTCCCGCGTCGGTCTCGCGGGCTTCGAGGATCGCTATCCGCATCAGCTCTCCGGCGGGATGCGCAAGCGCGTGGCGTTGGCGCAGACGCTGGTCCTCGACCCCGACATCGTGCTGATGGATGAGCCGTTCTCGGCGCTCGACGTCCAGACCCGGCAGCTGATGGAGAACGAGCTGCTCGATCTCTGGCAGGCGAAACGCAAGGCCGTGCTGTTCATCACCCACGACCTCGACGAGGCGATCGCGCTGTCGGACCGTGTGATCGTGTTGTCGGCGGGCCCCGCGACGCGCCCGATCGCGACCTTCGACATCGACCTCGCGCGACCGCGCGACGTGGCCGAGATCCGCACCGATCCGCGCTTCGTCGAACTGCATCGGCAGATCTGGCGCGCGATGAAGGACGAGGTGCTCAAGGGCTACAGCCAGACCAGGACGCGGACGTGATGAAGCGCAGGACCGTCATCCGCTTCTGGCAGGTCGGCGTCCTCGCGGTCGTGCTGCTGCTGTGGTACGTGCTGACGAGCCCGACGCTGCTGCCCACCTTCTACTTCGCCAACGCCAACCAGGCGGCGTTCTTCTTCGGCGAGCCGCTGCAGGTGGCCGGTCGCGTGTGGGACTGGTTCACGAGCGGCGAGATCTACATCCACCTCGGTGTCACGCTGCTCGAGACGGTGCTGGCGTTCGTGTTCGGCACCGTGCTCGGTCTCGCACTGGGCATGTGGCTGGCGCTCGCACCGACCGCGGCCGCGGTGTTCGACCCCTACATCAAGGGCGCGAACGCGATGCCGCGCGTGATCCTCGCGCCGATCTTCGCCGTGTGGTTCGGCCTCGGCATCGGTTCCAAGGTCGCGCTCGGCATGACGCTGGTGTTCTTCATCGTCTTCTTCAACGTGTTCCAGGGCGTGCGCGAGGTCAGCCCGGTGGTGCTCGCCAACGCGCGGATGCTGGGAGCCAACCGGCGCCAGCTGGTGCGCAGCGTCTACCTGCCGAGCGCGATGAGCTGGGTGTTCTCGTCGCTGCACACGTCGGTGGGCCTGGCTTTCGTCGGCGCCGTGGTCGGCGAGTACCTCGGGTCGGCCCGCGGCGTGGGCTACCTGATCCTGCAGGCCGAAGGCAGCTTCGACATCAACACGGTGTTCGCAGGCATCGTGGTGTTGACGGTGTTCGCGTTGCTGCTCGACGCGGTCGTGGGGTGGGCCGAGAAACGGCTGATGAAGTGGCAGCCGCGCAGTGGTGAGACCGAGAGGCTTTGAACGCCGCGATGGATCGCGGGACCCGGAGACGCGATCGCGATCCGCAGGCCCCGCGGCAGACGAGGAGAAGGGGCATGACCGCAGCGAAGAGGAACTTGATGCATCGGGTGTTGGGCGGCCTGTGCATCGGCGCGGCCGCGGCGGCGTCCGCACAGACGCCTCCCGAGACCCCATCGGCCGCGCAGACCCGCCTGGACCCGGTGATCGTCACGGGGACGCGGGTCGAGCGCCCCGCGTTCGACGTGCCGGCGTCGATCGACCGCATCGACGGCTCGGACGTGCGCGACGCGAAGCCGCAGGTCAATCTGTCCGAGAGCCTCGGTGCGGTCCCCGGCCTGGTCGCGCGCGACCGGCAGAACTACGCGCAGGACGTGCAGCTTTCGGTGCGCGGCTTCGGTGCGCGGTCGAGCTTCGGCGTGCGCGGCGTGCGGCTGTACGTGGACGACATCCCCGCGACCCTGCCCGATGGCCAGGGGCAGATCACCCACGTCGACCTGGGCTCGGTGGATCGCATCGAGATCCTGCGTGGGCCGTTCTCGGCGCTCTACGGCAACTCGTCGGGCGGCGTGGTCTCGGTCTACACGGAAGACGGCCATTCGCCGGCCACCATCACGCCGAACTTCGCGGTGGGCAGCAACCGGACCGGCCGCGCGGGGCTCAAGTTCTCCGGCGCGGTCGACGGCGTCGATGCGGTGCTCGACGTCAATCGCTTCACGACGCAGGGCTCTCGCGACCACAGCGCCGCGCAGCGCAACCTCGGCAACGCGAAGGTGACGGTCCAGCTCGACGACGCCAGTACGCTGAAGCTCGTCGTCAACAGCCTGTCGCTCGGCAAGGCCGACGATCCCCTCGGTCTGACGCGCGCCGCGTTCCTCGCGAATCCGCGCAGCGTCGACGCGACCGCCGTGCAGTTCAACACGCGCAAGTCGCTCGACCAGACGCAGGCGGGGCTGGTGTACACGCGCCGCATCGACGATATCAGCACGGTCCGCGCGGTGGTCTACGACGGCCATCGCAACACGATCCAGTACCAGGCGATCCCGGTCGCGGCCCAGCAGAGTCCGCTCAGCCCGGGTGGGGTGATCGCGCTGGGACGCGACTACCGCGGCGTGGACCTGCGCTGGACCGGTCGCTATCGCGAGGCGCCCCTGGGTGAACTGACCCTGGTCGCCGGCGTCTCGTACGACTGGCTCAACGAGAAGCGCTTCGGGTACCAGAACTTCATCGGCCCGACGCTCGGCGTGCAGGGCGCGCAGCGTCGCAACGAGACCAACGACGTCAACGATGCCGACGCCTACCTGCAGGGCTCGTGGAAGGTCGCGCCGCAGTGGAGCGTCGACGTCGGCGCGCGCCGCAGCATCGTGCATTTCGAATCGGCCGATCACTACGTCACGGCCACCAATCCCGACGACAGCGGTCGCGTGCGCTACGGCGCGGTCACACCGGTCGCGGGTCTGGTCTATTCGCCGACCGACGATCTGCGCTTCTACGTGTCGGCCGGCCGCGGCTTCGAGACGCCGACTCTCAACGAGCTGTCATATCGCTCCGATGGCTCGAGCGGACTCAATTTCGCGTTGCAGCCGGTGCGCAGCAAGAACGTCGAGGCGGGGGTGAAGGCGCGCAGCGACTGGCTGGGCACGGTGACCGCCGCCGTGTTCCAGACGCGGACCACCAACGAGCTCGTCACGGTGAGCAATCTCGGCGGTCGCGCGACGTTCCAGAACGCGGGCGACACGCGGCGCAACGGGCTGGAGCTGTCGCTGCGTCGCGACCTCTTCGAGAACGTGCGCCTGCAGCTCGCGTACACGCTGCTAGACGCACGCTATCGCGACGGGTTCCTCACCTGCACGGCCACACCGTGCGCCCAGCCGACGCGCGTGGTCGCGAGCGGCAACCGCATCCCGGGCATCGCGCGGTCGAGCTTCTACGGCGAGCTCGCGTGGTCGCCGCCGACCGGCTGGCGTGCGGCGCTCGAGGCACGGGCATCGAACCGGGTGTTGGTCGACGACATCAACAGCGATGCGGCGCCGAGTTTCGCGATCGGCAGCGCCCGTGCCGGCTATGTCGTGAAAGTCGATCGATGGACCGTTACCGGCTTCGCCCGCGTCGACAACCTGTTCGATCGCCGCTATGCGGGCTCGGTGATCATCAACGAGACCAACGGGCGCTTCTTCGAGCCGGCCCCGGGTCGCACCTACACGGTCGGACTGACCGCGTCGGTCGCGCTGTGATCCGGGCCGCAGCGTCTCCAATCGGTACGGCGTCCCCTCAATAGACCACGACCGAGCGGATCGACTCGCCGCGCTTCATCAACTCGAAGCCCTCGTTGATGTCGTCGAGCTTGAGCGTGTGCGTGATCAGGTCGTCGATGTTGAGACGGCCTTCCATGTACCAGTCGACGATCTTCGGCACGTCGGTGCGTCCGCGCGCGCCACCGAAGGCCGAGCCCCTCCACACGCGGCCGGTGACGAGCTGGAACGGTCGCGTCGAGATCTCGGCGCCGGCCTCGGCGACGCCGATGATGATCGACTGGCCCCAGCCCTTGTGGCAGCACTCGAGCGCCTGGCGCATCACCTTGGTGTTGCCGATGCACTCGAAGCTGTAGTCGGCGCCTCCGTCCGTCAGCTGCACGATCGCGTCGACGACATTCTCGACCTCCGACGGGTCGATGAAGTGGGTCATGCCGAACTTGCGCGCCATCGTCTCGCGCGCCGGGTTGAGATCGACGCCGATGATCTTGTCGGCTCCGACCATCTTCGCGCCCTGGATGACGTTCAGGCCGATCCCGCCGAGGCCGAACACGACGACGTTGGCGCCGGCCTCGACCTTGGCGGTGAACAGCACGGCACCCACGCCGGTGGTCACGCCGCAGCCGATGTAGCAGACCTTGTCGAACGGCGCGTCTTCGCGGATCTTGGCCAGCGCGATCTCCGGCACCACGATGTGGTTGGCGAAGGTCGACGTGCCCATGTAGTGGAAGATCGGCTGCTGGTCGATCGAGAAGCGGCTCGTCGCGTCGGGCATCAGGCCCTTGCCCTGGGTGCTGCGGATCGCCTGGCAGAGATTGGTCTTGCGCGACAGGCAGAACTTGCACTGGCGACATTCCGGCGTGTACAGCGGGATGACGTGGTCGCCCTTCTTCAGCGACGTGACGCCGGGGCCGACCTCCATCACGACGCCGGCGCCTTCATGACCCAGGATGGACGGGAAGATGCCTTCCGGATCCGCGCCCGACAACGTGTACCAGTCGGTATGGCAGATGCCGGTGGCCTTGACCTCGACGAGCACTTCGCCGGCCTTGGGGCCTTGCAGGTCGACTTCCTCGATGGTCAGCGGGGCGCCGGCTTTCCAGGCGATGGCGGCTTTGGTTTTCACGGTGGATTCCTCGATTCGTGGCGCGCCGATGGAGGACGCGCCGGGTACATGTTCGGGTCGGTCACTGCATCGTGGCGATCATCTTCTCCAGCTTGACCGCGTCTGCCGCGAAGGTGCGGATGCCTTCGGCGAGCTTCTCCGTCGCCATCGCGTCGTCGTTCATCTCGAAGCGGAAACGCGCTTCGTCGTAGATCTTCGGCTCGACCTTCTGGCCCTGCGCCCAGCTGTCGTCGAGCTGCGGCACGACCCGCGCCGTGCTCTCGGTCAGCTTCTGCAGCAGGTCGGGACTGATCGTCAACAGGTCGCAGCCGGCCAGTCCGAGGACCTGATCGACGCTGCGGAAGCTCGCGCCCATGATCTGCGTCGGATAGCCGAGCTTCTTGAACGCGGCGTAGACGCCGCGCACGAACAGCACGCCCGGGTCCTCGCTCGGTGCGTAGCTGTCCTTGCCTTCCGCCTTCTTGTACCAGTCGGTGATGCGACCGACGAACGGCGAGATCAGCGTCGCGCCGGCCTCGGCGGCCTCGATCGCCTGCGGCATGCCGAACATCAGCGTCATGTTGCAGTGGATGCCTTCGCGCTCGAGCATCTCCACGGCGCGGATGCCTTCCCAGGTCGACGCCACCTTGATCAGCACACGGTCGCGCTCGATGCCCTGCGCCTGATAGAGCGCGATCAACTGGTGGGCCTTGGCGACCGTCGCCGCGGTGTCGAACGACAGCCGGGCGTCGACCTCGGTCGACACGCGACCCGGCACGATCTTCAGGATCTCGCCGCCGAACGCGATCAGCAGGTGGTCGATGACGTCCGATGGCGCCAATTGACGGTGCGCGTCGACGACGCCTTGCATCAGCGGCTTGTACGCGTCCTTGCCCACCGCCTTGAGGATCAGCGACGGATTGGTCGTCGCATCCTGCGGCTTGAAGTCGCGCATGGTCTCGAAGTCGCCGGTGTCGGCGACGACGGTGGTGTACTGCTTCAATTGATCGAGCTGGTTCATGGGGGCTGGTCGTGTGAGGTGAGCTTACAAAGCGCGATCCAGTGTCGCAGAGACGGGGTCGCGGGCGAATGTCGGCTTCGACACGGTATAATTCGAAAGTTTATCTTCAGCCGCCGACCGGGCATGCGATCACCGAGATCGCCGCCGCTTTCCGCGACTACCGCATCGACCCTCGCACCGCGTCACGACCGTCCCGCCGACGGGCACGGCGAGCCGCGAGCCGCGATGTCGTGAACGGGAGCGCCGGTCGGCCATGACAGGGGTTGTTCTTGTTGCCGACCGATTTCTTTCCTCCCGATCCCCACACGAGCGGGCTGGCATTGCTCGCGCTCGCCGACGGAACCGTCTTTCGCGGCACGTCCTTCGGCGCATCCGGCCAGACCATCGGCGAAGTGGTGTTCAACACGTCGATGACCGGGTATCAGGAGATCCTGACCGACCCGAGCTATTCGCGGCAGATCGTCACGCTCACCTACCCGCACATCGGCAACACCGGCACCAATGCCGAGGACGTCGAGTCGACGCGGGTCCATGCCGCCGGCCTCGTGATCCGCGACCTGCCGCGCGTCACTTCCAGCTTCCGCTCGCAGCGCAGCCTGTCGGCGTACCTGAAGGCCGAGGGCTGCGTCGCGATCGCCGGCATCGACACGCGCAAGCTGACGCGCATCCTGCGCACGAAAGGCGCGCAGAACGGCGCGATCCTCGCCGACTGTGTCGGGGACGCGTCCGATCTCGAGAAGGTCGTGTCACTGGCCCGCAGCTTCCCGGGCCTCGCCGGCCTCGATCTCGCGAAGGTCGTCAGCGTGAAGGAGGCCTACGACTGGACAGCGTCGGTCTGGAAGCTCGGCAGCGGCTACGCCACCGACGTCGAGGGCCGCTTCCACGTCGTCGCGTTCGACTACGGCGTCAAGCACAACATCCTGCGCATGCTCGCCGCACGCGGCTGCCGCATCACCGTGCTGCCGGCGCAGGCCACGGCCGAGCAGGCACTGGCGCTGGAGCCGGACGGCATCTTCCTCGCCAACGGCCCGGGCGATCCCGAACCCTGTGACTACGCGATCGCCGCGTCGCGCACGCTCATCGAGATGGGCCTGCCCACCTTCGGCATCTGCCTCGGCCACCAGATCATGGCGCTGGCCTCGGGCGCGAAGACGCTGAAGATGAAGTTCGGCCACCACGGTGCCAATCATCCGGTGCAGGACCTCGACACGAAGCAGGTGCTGATCACGTCGCAGAACCACGGCTTCGCGGTCGATGCCGATTCGCTGCCGGCCAACTGCCGCGTCACCCACGTGTCGCTGTTCGACGGATCGCTGCAGGGCTTCGCGCGCACCGACCGTCCCGCCTTCTGCTTCCAGGGTCATCCCGAGGCCAGTCCCGGTCCGCACGACATCGGCTACCTGTTCGACCGCTTCGTCGCGCTGATGGACGCGCGGGCGACTGCCTGAGCCACCAGGACTACCCATGCCAAAGCGCACAGATCTCCAATCCATCCTCATCATCGGCGCAGGCCCGATCGTCATCGGCCAGGCCTGCGAGTTCGACTATTCCGGCGCGCAGGCCTGCAAGGCACTGCGCGAGGAGGGCTATCGCGTCGTGCTCGTGAACTCGAATCCGGCGACGATCATGACCGACCCTGAGACGGCCGATCGCACCTACATCGAGCCGATCACGTGGCAGGTCGTCGAGAAGATCATCGCGGTCGAGCGGCCCGACGCGATCCTGCCGACGATGGGTGGCCAGACCGCGCTCAACTGTGCGCTCGACCTGCATCGCCACGGCGTGCTCTCGAAGTACGGCGTCGAGCTGATCGGCGCGTCGCCCGAGGCCATCGACAAGGCCGAGGACCGCAGCAAGTTCAAGGCCGCGATGACCAAGATCGGCCTGGGCTCTGCGCGCTCCGGGATCGCGCACACGCTCGACGAGGCGTGGGACGTGCAGCGCTCGCTCGGCTTCCCGTCGATCATCCGGCCGAGCTTCACGCTCGGCGGCACCGGCGGCGGCATCGCCTACAACGGCGAGGAGTTCGAGACCATCTGCAAGCGCGGCCTCGAGGCGTCGCCGACGAAGGAGCTGCTGATCGAGGAGTCGCTGATCGGCTGGAAGGAGTTCGAGATGGAGGTCGTGCGCGATCGCGCCGACAACTGCATCATCGTCTGCTCGATCGAGAATCTCGATCCGATGGGCATCCACACCGGCGACTCGATCACGGTGGCGCCGGCGCAGACGCTGACCGACAAGGAATACCAGCTGATGCGCAACGCGTCGATCGCGATCCTGCGCGAGATCGGCGTCGACACCGGCGGGTCGAACGTGCAGTTCGCGATCGACCCCAGGGACGGTCGCATGATCGTCATCGAGATGAACCCGCGCGTGTCGCGCTCGTCTGCATTGGCGTCCAAGGCGACCGGCTTCCCGATCGCCAAGATCGCGGCCAAGCTCGCGGTCGGCTACACGCTCGACGAACTGCGCAACGACATCACCGGCGGCGCGACGCCGGCGAGCTTCGAGCCGTCGATCGACTACGTCGTCGTCAAGGTGCCGCGCTTCGCGTTCGAGAAATTCCCGCAGGCCGACGCGCATCTGACGACACAGATGAAGTCGGTCGGCGAGGTGATGGCGATCGGCCGCACGTTCCAGGAGTCGTTCCAGAAGGCGCTGCGCGGACTTGAGGTCGGGGTCGACGGCATGAACGAGATGACGAAGGACCGCGAGAAGATCGAGATCGAGCTCGGCGAGCCCGGTCCCGAGCGCATCTGGTACGTGGGCGATGCGTTCGCGATGGGGATGAGTGTCGAGGAGGTCGGGCAGCTCACGCACATCGACCCGTGGTTCCTCGTGCAGATCAAGGAGATCGTCGACATCGAGCTCAAGCTCGAGCGCACGAAGCTGTCGGAGATCGACCGCACGACGCTGTACCAGCTCAAGCGCAAGGGATTCTCGGATCGCCGTCTCGCGTACCTGATGAAGACCACCGAGCACAAGGTGCGGGACCGGCGCATCAGGGAAGGCGTGCGGCCGGTCTACAAGCGCGTGGACACCTGCGCCGCCGAGTTCGCGACCAGTACCGCGTATCTCTATTCGACCTACGAAGGGCTCGGTGACGAGGCGGAATGCGAGGCCATGCCGACCGATCGGCAGAAGATCATCGTGCTCGGCGGCGGACCGAACCGCATCGGGCAGGGTATCGAGTTCGACTACTGCTGCGTGCATGCCGCGCTGGCGCTGTCGGCCGATGGCTACGAGACCATCATGGTCAACTGCAATCCCGAGACGGTGTCGACCGACTACGACACCAGCGACCGGCTGTACTTCGAGCCGGTCACGCTGGAAGACGTGCTCGAGATCGTCGCGAAGGAAAAGCCGGTCGGGGTGATCGTGCAGTACGGCGGCCAGACGCCGCTCAAGCTCGCGAAGGCGCTCGAAGCCGCAGGCGTGCCCATCATCGGCACGTCGCCCGACGCGATCGACCTGGCCGAGGACCGCGAGCGCTTCCAGGGACTGATCACCAAGCTCGGGCTGCTGCAGCCGCCCAACCGCACGGCGCGCAGCGAGAAGCAGGCGCTGGAGCGCGCCGAGGAGATCGGCTATCCGCTGGTGGTGCGCCCGAGCTACGTGCTCGGCGGCCGCGCGATGGAGATCGTCCACGAGCAGCGCGACCTCGAGCGGTACATGCGGGAGGCGGTGAAGGTTTCCCATGATTCCCCCGTGTTGCTGGATCGCTTCCTCAACGACGCGATCGAGGTCGACGTCGACGCGATCTGCGACGGCCGCGGCGAGGACTCGCGCGTCTTCATCGGCGGCGTGATGGAACACATCGAGCAGGCGGGCGTGCATTCGGGCGACTCGGCGTGCTCGCTGCCGCCGTATTCGCTGTCGACCGAGATGGTCGCCGAGTTGAAGCGTCAGACCGAGATGATGGCGCGCGCGCTCGGCGTGGTCGGTCTGATGAACGTGCAGTTCGCGATCCAGAAGGACGTCGTCTACGTGCTCGAGGTCAATCCACGCGCGTCACGGACCGTGCCCTACGTGTCGAAGGCCACCGGCCTGCAGCTCGCCAAGATCGCGGCGCGCTGCATGGCCGGCCGCTCGCTCGACGAGCAGGGCATCGGCGCCGAGGTGCGCCCCGACTACTTCTCGGTCAAGGAAGCGGTGTTCCCGTTCGTCAAGTTCCCGGGTGTCGACACCATCCTCGGGCCGGAGATGAAGTCGACCGGCGAGGTGATGGGCGTGGGCACCACCTTCGGCGAGGCGTTCGTCAAGTCGCAGGTCGCGGCCGGGATCAAGCTGCCGTCGCCCAAGGGCGTCGACGGCAAGGGTCCGGGCAAGGTCTTCATCAGCGTGAAGAACGCCGACAAGCCGAAGGCCGTAGAGGTCGCTCGCGAGTTGAAGGCCATGGGATTCCCGCTGGTCGCCACCCGAGGCACCGCGTCGGCGATCGTCGCGGCCGGCATCGCCTGCGAGAGCGTCAACAAGGTCGCCGAGGGGCGGCCGCACATCGTCGACATGGTCAAGAACGGCGACGTGGCGCTGGTGATCAACACGGTCGAGGAGAAGCGCAACGCCATCACCGATTCGCGCTCGATCCGGACGACTGCCCTGGCACAGCGCGTGACGCAATACACCACCATCGCCGGGGCCTGGGCCGCGGTCGAGGGCATGCGGCTGATGCACGAGCGCGGCGACGAGATCTCGGTGTTCGATTTACAAGGACTGCACCGCGCCTTAAACTAGAGGTCTTCATGTCGCCCTACAGGGCGATTTTCAACAGAGGTCGCTGCCGGCGGACTTGTCGGCAGCGACCTCTGTCATTTGAGGCCGTCCGCAGCGCATCGCGCCGTCCGCATTCTGCAAAAGTACCTATGAGCGCCATTCCCATTACCGTCCGCGGTGCCGAACTGATGAAGCAGGAGCTGCATCAGCTCAAGACCGTCGAACGCCCCAACGTCATCAACGCGATCGCCGAGGCGCGCGCGCACGGCGACCTGTCCGAGAACGCCGACTACGATGCCGCGAAGGAACGCCAGGGTTTCATCGAAGGCCGCATCCAGGACCTCGAAGGCAAGCTGTCGAATGCCCGCGTGATCGATCCCGCCACGCTCGACGCCGAGGGCCGCGTCGTCTTCGGCACGACCGTCGAACTGGAGGACCTTGAGTCGAGTTCCAAGGTGGTGTACCAGATCGTCGGAGACGACGAGGCCGACATCAAGGTCGGCAAGATCTCGATCTCCAGCCCGATCGCGCGGGCGCTGATCAACAAGGTCGAGGGCGACGTCGCGGAGGTCCAGGCCCCGGCCGGCATTCGCGAGTACGAGATCCTGGCCGTTCGTTACGTCTGACCTGGCGCCCCGCTTGACCTCCTGGAAGGTGCGCATCGCCCGAAAGGCGGCGTCGCTGTGGTGCGCGGCGGCGCTCGGGGCGCTGCTGTTCTCGGTGCGGATCGCGACGACGGTGTTCGCGGACATGCCCGGGGACAGAGCGCTGGCCGGGCGCATCGCCGGGCGCGCGTTCACCGGGGCCTACGCGATCGCGATGGTGGCGGCGGTGATCGCGGTGATCGTGGTCTGGCTGTCGCGGACCGTGGGCTCGCGCGTCGATCGCTGGATCGCGGCCGGGCTGCTGGTGGCGGCGGCGACGGAACTGTTCTGGATCGCGCCGGCGATCACGCAGCATGGTGCCGGCTGGCCCGGATCCTTCGCGAGCCTGCACGCGACCGGCGGCGCGCTGCACCTGCTGCTGGCCGTCTGCGCGCTGGTCCTGGCCTGGCGGCTGCTGGACGGCGCCGACGAAGCCGCGGCCTGACTGCGTCAGCGGTTCTGGAACGCCTTCTTGCTGGAGCGCTGGCCCGACTTGCGGACGCGGGCGGTGCGGGGCGGGGCGTCGTCCACCTTCGCCTTGCGGGTCGACACCCGGCTGTAGGGGTCGCGCGGCTTGGCGGATTTCTTGGCGGCGGCCTTCTTCGCGGCCGGTGAGCGGAACAGCGGCTCGTCCGGATCGAGCGGCTTCTGGCGGTAGAACACCAGCAGCTTGCCGATCACCTGGACCGACGCAGCCGACAGTTCGTCCACCACCCGGTCGCGCATCCCCAGGCGCGCGTCACGGTCGTCCCCGGCGACCCGCACCTTGATGAGCTCGTGGGCGGTGAGGCTGCGGTCGATCTCGGCCAGGACGCCCGGCGTCAGGCCGGCGTCGCCCACCAGGACGACCGGGTCGAGCGCGTGGGCACGCGCCTTGAGAGTCTTGCGTTCGGAGGGTGTGAGGGACTGCGGCATGATGTTCGACGATCGAAAGAGGGCGGCGTCGCGGCCCCGGCGGGACCACGCGCGAAGGCGCGGAGCATAACAACAATGGCGAAGAACAAATTCAATACCGCGTGGTTGCACGACCACATCAACGATCCCTACGTGAAGCTCGCGCAGAAGCACGGCTACCGGGCGCGCGCCGCTTACAAGCTCAAGGAGATCGACGAGACCGACAAGCTGATCCGGCCCGGCGACGTCGTCATCGACCTCGGGGCCACCCCGGGATCGTGGTCGCAGTACGTCCGCGAGCGGCTGAAGAAGGGCGACGGCGAGGGCGCGGGAATCAACGGACGCATCATCGCGCTCGACCTCCTGCCGATGGAGCCGATCGCCGACGTCGACTTCTTCCTCGGGGATTTCCGTGAAGACGAGGTCCTCGCGCAGCTCGAAGCGCGCCTGGCCGACCTCGTCGCGCTCTCCCCGGACGGACGCTGCGTCGACCTTGTCCTTTCCGACATGGCCCCCAACCTTTCGGGAGTCGGCCTAGCGGATGCGGCACGGATGCAGCACGTGATCGAACTGGCGACGGATTTCGCGGTCAGGTACCTGAAGCCGAAGGGCGCGCTGCTGGTCAAGGCGTTCCACGGCAGCGGTTACAGCCAGATTGTCGAGGCGATGAAGCGGGAATTCACGACGGTGGCGCCGCGCAAGCCCAAGGCCTCGCGGGACCGTTCGTCGGAAACCTTCATCCTCGCGAAGGGCCTGAAACGGCCTTCGAAGGTTTCGGTATAGATTGCAGGGTGTTGTTTGGCGCGCCGCCGGTCGGCGGATTCGTGCGCCGGAACGGTCGAACGACTAGAATCTGTGGTGCGTGCGTCGGGTGGTCAGTGGGACGGCAGCGGCCGTCACACATCGAGCAGGAGAAAACTTTGAACAACATGTTATCCAAGGCTGCGATCTGGATGGTGATCGCCCTCGTCCTGTTCGTCGTGTTCAAGCAGTTCGAGACGCGTCGTCAGGTGGCGGAGCCCGTCAGTTACACGCAGTTCATGGACGACGCCAAGAGCGGCCGCGTCAAGAGGGTCGACGTGCAGGGCCGCAACCTCACCGTCACCCCCACTGAAGGCAAGCAGTACGTCATCGCCTCCCCGGGCGACGCGTGGATGGTCGGCGACCTGATGAAGTTCGGCGTCCAGGTGTCGGCCAAGCCCGAGGAAGAGCAGTCGGTGCTGATGTCGATCTTCATCTCGTGGTTCCCGATGCTGCTGCTGATCGGCGTGTGGGTCTTCTTCATGCGACAGATGCAGGGCGGCGGGCGCGGCGGCGCGTTCTCGTTCGGCAAATCGCGCGCCAAGATGCTCGACGAGAACAGCAATCAGGTCACCTTCGCCGACGTCGCCGGTTGCGACGAAGCCAAGGAAGACGTGTCCGAACTGGTCGACTTCCTGCGCGACCCCTCCAAGTTCCAGAAGCTCGGAGGCCGCATCCCGCGTGGCGTGCTGATGGTCGGCTCGCCGGGAACCGGCAAGACGCTGCTCGCCCGCGCGATCGCCGGCGAGGCCAAGGTGCCGTTCTTCTCGATTTCCGGGTCCGATTTCGTCGAGATGTTCGTCGGCGTCGGTGCGGCCCGGGTCCGCGACATGTTCGAGACCGCCAAGAAGCACGCCCCCTGCATCATCTTCATCGACGAGATCGACGCGGTCGGTCGTCAGCGCGGCGCCGGACTCGGCGGCGGCAACGACGAGCGCGAACAGACCCTCAACCAGATGCTGGTCGAGATGGACGGATTCGAGACGGGTCAGGGCGTGATCGTGATCGCGGCCACCAACCGTCCGGACGTGCTCGATCCGGCCCTGCTGCGCCCGGGTCGCTTCGACCGCCAGGTCGTCGTACCGCTGCCGGACATCCGCGGGCGCGAGCAGATTCTCAACGTGCACATGCGCAAGGTGCCGGTCGCCCAGGACGTCAAGGCGGACATCATCGCCCGCGGCACGCCCGGCATGTCGGGCGCGGACCTGGCCAACCTGGTCAACGAGGCGGCGCTGTTCGCGGCCCGTCGCGTCGGTCGTCTCGTCGAGATGATCGATTTCGAGAAGGCCAAGGACAAGATCATCATGGGCGCCGAGCGCCGCACGATGGTCATGGACGAGGAAGAGCGTCGCAACACGGCCTACCACGAGTCCGGCCACGCCATCCTCGGCAAGCTGCTGCCCAAGTGCGATCCGGTCCACAAGGTGACGATCATCCCGCGCGGACGTGCGCTGGGCGTCACGATGTCGCTGCCCGAGAAGGACAAGTACTCGTACGACCGCGACTACATCCTCCAGCAGATCTCGATGCTGTTCGGCGGCCGCATCGCCGAGGAGGTGTTCATGAATCAGATGACCACCGGCGCGTCGAACGACTTCGAGCGCGCGACCGAGATGGCCCGCAACATGGTGACGCGCTATGGCATGAGCGACCGGCTCGGACCGATGGTCTACGCCGAGAACGAGGGGGAGGTCTTCCTGGGTCGTTCGGTCACGAGCACCAAGAACGTGTCCGAATCCACGATGCAGAAGGTCGACGACGAGATCCGTCGCATCATCGACGAGCAGTACCAGCTCGCGAAGCGGCTGATCATCGAGAACCGGGAGAAGGTCGAGGCCATGACCAAGGCGCTGCTCGAGTGGGAGACCATCGACGCCGACCAGATCAACGACATCGTCGAAGGCAAGCCGCCGCGTCCGCCGAAGCCGCCCAGCAGCTCGACGAATTCGCCGACGCTGAGCACGACGTCGGGAACGGGCGCCCAGCCGAGCGTGACGGCCCCGGCCTGATCGTCCAGCGCCTTCGAGATCGCCCGGTTCGTCCGGGCGATTTTCGTTCGAAGCCCGATTGATGAACCGCGTGCCTGCCGCACCGGGTCGCACGTTGCGCTGCGGCCGGTTTCGCCTCGACCTCGGCCGTCCCCTCGTGATGGGGATCGTCAACCTGACGCCGGACTCGTTCTCCGACGGGGGCCGCTTCGAGCAGCTCGACCAGGCCGTGGCGCGCGCGGTGCAACTGATCGACGAGGGCGCCGACCTGATCGACGTCGGTGCCGAATCGACGCGACCCGGGGCCGTGACCGTGCCGGACACGGAGGAAGCGGCGCGCCTGCTGCCGTTCCTGTCGGCCCTCCGCGACGCGCGGGTGCCCGTCTCCGTGGACACGCGCAAGCCCGCGGTGATGCGCCGCGTACTCGATGCCGGGGCGTCGATGATCAACGATGTCGCGGGCTTCGCGAGCGTCGACGCACGGGTAGCGGTCGCCGGTTCCGACTGCGCGGTGTGCGCGATGCACATGCAGGGCGAACCCGCGACGATGCAGCGCGACCCGGCCTACGGCGATGTCGTCGCGGAGGTCGCTACATTTCTCCGGCAGCGCGCCGATGCACTGTTCGGGGCCGGCGTCGCTCGCGACCGGGTCGTGCTCGACCCCGGCTTCGGCTTCGGCAAGGGTTTCGACCACAACCTGGCGCTGTTGCGCAGGCTCGACACGATCGTCGACCTCGGCTTTCCGGTGCTGGTCGGCCTGTCCCGCAAGGGCATGATCGGAACGATCACGGGAAAGCCGGTGGCCGAACGACTGGTCGGCAGCGTGGCAGCCGCTCTGGTCGCCGTCGAGAGCGGGGCGTCGATCGTGCGGGTCCACGACGTGGCTGCGACGGTCGATGCACTGCGGGTCTGGAGCGCGGTACGGCACGACCCGGCGTAGGCGGACGCCTCCGTGTTTCCATCCATTCACTCGTCGGGGCCGGTGTAGCATCCGCCCTCTCGAAGCGGGGAGAGTTTCGGCAATGAGCAGAAAGTATTTCGGGACGGACGGCGTGCGCGGTCGGGTCGGCGAGGCGCCGATCACGGCCGATTTCATGCTGCACCTCGGTCATGCCGCGGGTCAGGTCTTCAAGCGCCACGACACCGGTTCGAAGCCGACCGTGCTGATCGGCAAGGACACGCGCGTTTCGGGCTACATGATCGAGGCGGCGCTCGAGGCCGGGTTCACGTCGGCTGGCGTCAACGTCCAGCTCACCGGGCCGCTGCCGACCGCCGCGGTCGCCTATCTCACGCGTGCGCTGCGGCTGTCCGCCGGCGTGGTGATCAGCGCGTCGCACAATCCTTACTACGACAACGGCATCAAGTTCTTCTCCGCCGAAGGCGCCAAGCTGCCCGACGCGGTCGAACTGGAGATCGAGGCCCTGCTCGAGAAGCCGATGATCTGCGCACCGTCCGAGTCGATCGGCCGCGCCAAGCGCATCGACGACGCGGCCGGGCGCTATATCGAGTTCTGCAAGAGCACGTTCCCCAACGAGCTGAACCTCAAGGGCATGCGCATCGTGGTCGATTGCGCCAACGGCGCCGCCTACGAGATCGCGCCGCACGTCTTCCACGAACTGGGAGCCGAGATCATCCCGATCGGCGCGTCGCCGGACGGCTTCAACATCAACGAGAAGATCGGCGCGACGCATCCGAAGGCGTTGCAGGCCGCGGTGAAGACGCATCGCGCGGATCTTGGCATCGCCCTCGACGGCGACGCCGACCGGTTGCTGATGATCGACGCGGCCGGCCGCCTCTACAACGGCGACGAGCTGCTCTACGTCGTGGTGTGCGACGGCATCGAGCAGGGCAAGCAATCCGGGGTCGTCGGCACGCTGATGACCAATCTTGCCGTCGAGAACGCCCTCAGGCACCTGCACGTCCCGTTCGCGCGCGCCAAGGTCGGCGATCGCTACGTGCTGGAGATGATGGTGGAGAAGGGCTGGCTGTGGGGCGGGGAGAGCTCGGGGCATCTGCTGTGCCTCGACAAGCACACGACCGGCGACGGCATCGTCAGCGCGCTGCAGGTGCTCTCGTCGATCCGCCGCAACGGGCGCACGCTGGCCGAACTGACGGCCGCGGTCAGCCTGTACCCGCAGACCATGATCAACGTCAAGATCGGAAAGGGTTTCGACTGGGAGCGCTACGCGCCGCTGGCCCGGGCGCGCGAGTCGGTGGCGGCCGACCTCGGCGAGAACGGCCGCATCCTGATCCGTCCGTCCGGTACCGAGCCCCTCCTGCGGGTGATGGTGGAGGCCGAATCCGAGGTCGTCGCGGCCACCGCGGCCAAGCGCCTGGTGGCCAGTCTGGAAGGGGCAGTCTGAGCGGCCGGCGCCCCTCGAGAAGTGTCATGACATTGTCATTGCGCGTACTTATTGTTCGCCCCGCTCAGTCGGACAATCAATTCGCTGCACTTCTCAAGGAAATCCCCCATGAATTTCGTCTCGAAAGCTGCCTTCGCAGCGCTTTTGGTCGTCGGTAGCGCGCACGCGGCCGACATCACCGGCGCCGGTGCCAGCTTCCCGGCACCGGTCTACTCCAAGTGGGCCGACGCCTACAACAAGGCCACCAGCAATCGCCTGAACTATCAGTCGATCGGCTCCGGTGGCGGCATGAAGCAGATCGAGGCCAAGACGGTTGACTTCGGCGCTTCGGATGCTCCGCTCAAGCCGGAAGAGCTGGATGCCAAGGGACTCGTCCAGTTCCCGACGGTCATCGGTGGCATCGTGCCGGTGTTCAACCTTCCAGGCATCGAGGCCGGCAAGCTGCGCCTCACCGGTCAGGTCCTCGGCGACATCTTCCTGGGCAAGGTCACCAAGTGGAACGACGAGGCCATCAAGGGCTTGAACCCGTCGCTCACCCTGCCGGACACGGCGATCGCCGTCGTGCACCGCGCCGACGGCTCGGGCACCTCGTTCAACTTCACCAACTACCTCTCGAAGGTCAATGCCGAGTGGAAGGCCAAGGTCGGTGAAGGCACCGCGCCGAACTGGCCGCTGGGGACTGGTGGCAAGGGCAACGAGGGTGTCTCGGCATTTGTCCAGCGCATCCCGGGCTCGATCGGGTACGTGGAATATGCGTACGCGAAGCAGTCCAAGATGCCCTACGCGAGCATGCAGAACGCGGCCGGCAACTTCGTCCAGCCCGACGACTCGACCTTCCAGGCGGCAGCGGTCGGCGCCGACTGGGAGAAGAACCGCTATTACGTGATCCTGACGAACCAGGCCGGCAAGGATGCCTGGCCGATCGCTGCATCGACGTTCATCATGATGCACAAGACGCAGGACAAGCCGGAGCAGGGCGCCGAAGTCCTCAAGTTCTTCGACTGGTCGTACAAAAACGGCGGCAAGCTCGCCGAAGACCTCGACTACGTTCCGCTTCCCGCGCCCTTGGTCGCTTCGATCCGCGCCACCTGGGCGCGTGAGCTGAAGGATGCATCGGGCAAGCCGATCAGCAAGTAATATCCGGTAGGATTCGCGGCGAGCCGATCGGGTGACCGGTCGCTCGCCGCAATCTTGTCAGGTACTCGACGGAGAGCGGACATGGACGCGACGACCACTTTGACCCTGCCCCAAGTCATGCGAAGGCAGCCCGATCCGAAGAATGCCGCGAAGACACAAAGTGGTCTGGGCGACACGATCTTCTTCAACCTGACGCGACTCGCCGCGTTGCTGACGCTGTTCGTGCTGGCCGGCATCATCGTGTCGCTGGTCATCAGCTCCTGGCCGTCGATCCAGAAGTTCGGCTTCTCGTTCATCACCGAATCGACGTGGGATCCGCAGGCCGACAAGTTCGGCGCGCTGGTGCCGATCTACGGCACGCTCGTGACGTCGCTGATCGCCCTCGTGATCGCCGTGCCGGTCAGCTTCGGCATCGCGCTGTTCCTCACTGAGCTATCCCCCGCGTGGCTGCGGCGTCCGCTCGGCACCGCGATCGAGCTCCTCGCGGCGATCCCGTCGATCGTTTACGGCATGTGGGGCCTGCTGGTGTTTTCGCCGATCTTCGCCAAATACATCGAGACGCCGCTCGGCGCGACCGTCGGCAAGCTCCCGGTGATCGGCAAGCTGTTCCAGGGCGCACCGATCGGCATCGGCCTGCTGTGCGCCGGCATCATCCTCGCGATCATGATCATCCCGTTCATCGCGTCGGTGATGCGCGACGTCTTCGAGGTCACGCCGCCGCTGCTGAAGGAATCGGTCTACGGTCTCGGCGGCACGACGTGGGAAGTGGTGTGGAAGGTGGTGCTGCCCTACACGCGCGCCGGGGTCGTCGGCGGGATCATGCTCGGGCTGGGCCGCGCGCTCGGCGAGACGATGGCCGTGACCTTCGTGATCGGCAACACCAACATCCTCAACGACGTCTCGCTGTTCTCGTCGGGCAACTCGATCACGTCGGCGCTCGCGAACGAGTTCGCCGAAGCGGCGCCGGGCTTGCATACCGCCGCGCTGATCGAGCTCGGGCTCGTCCTGTTCGTCATCACCTTCATCGTCCTCGCGTTCTCGAAGGTCCTGCTGGTGCGCCTGCAGGCCGGAGAAGGGACCAAGTCATGAGCGCCGTCGTCGCGAAGACGCCAAGCAACCCCGTCTTCGGCCGCCGCAAGATCGTCAACAAGGTCGCCCTGACGCTCTCGCTGGCCGCGATGGCGTTCGGTCTGTTCTGGCTGATCTGGATCTTGATCACCACCGTGTCGCTGGGAGTCGCCGGTCTCTCCGCGCACACCTTCATCGAGATGACGCCGTCGCCGAACACCGAAGGCGGCGGCCTGGCCAACGCGATCGTGGGTTCGTTGATCATGGTCGCGATGGCGACGCTGATCGGCACACCGATCGGCGTTCTCGCCGGCATCTACCTGGCGGAGTACGGCGGCAACGGCTGGCTCGCGTCGGTGACGCGCTTCATCAACGACATCCTGCTGTCGGCACCGTCGATCGTCATCGGCCTGTTCGTCTATGCGATCTACGTGTCGCACACCAAGAGTTTCTCGGGCTTCGCCGGCGTCGTCGCGCTGGCGTTGCTGGTCGTGCCGGTCGTCGTGCGAACGACCGAGAACATGCTCAAGCTGATCCCCAACACGTTGCGCGAGGCGGCTTTCGCGCTCGGCACGCCGCGCTGGAAGGTGATCATGAGCATCACCTTGAAGTCGGCCCGTGCCGGCGTCGTGACGGGTGTGCTGCTGGCGGTCGCGCGCATCTCGGGCGAGACCGCGCCGCTGCTGTTCACGGCGCTGTCGAATCAGTTCTGGTCGCTCGACCTCGGCCAGCCGATGGCGAACCTGCCCGTCACGATCTTCAAGTTCGCGATGAGCCCGTTCCAGAACTGGCAGGACCTCGCGTGGGCCGGCGTGCTGATCATCACCGTCGGCGTGCTCGGTCTCAACATCCTGGCCCGGACCTTCTTCTCTCCCAAGAATCAGTAGTGCCCTGAGTTAGTCATTCGTGCCATCAAGTTTGGACCAGGCGGTGATGATGGTGCGGTTGCAGAGTCGGGTCGATACCGCGTGGTATCGACCCGACTCTGCAGATGCGCCAGGGCGTCGCCTGGTCCAACCCCTACGGGGCGATTCTCAACGGGGGCGATCGCGGCGTTGCACGAGGCGCTCGATACCCAGCGGTATCGACCACCTCATGCGCCTTGCGCTCATCCCCGTTGCGAGGCGACTTGATGGCACGAATGACTAACTCAGGGCACCAGTATGGCAACCGCATCGTTCCAGGAAACCGAAAGCCCGAAGATCAGCGTCAAGGATCTCAATTTCTACTACGGCAAGTTCCACGCGCTCAAGAACATCACGTTGAACATTCCGGAGAAGAAGGTCACGGCCTTCATCGGTCCTTCGGGTTGTGGGAAGTCGACGCTGCTGCGCACGCTGAACCGTATGTTCGAGCTCTACCCCGAGCAGCGCGCCGAAGGTGAGATCAATCTCGACGGCGAGAACCTGCTCGCCACCAAGACCAACGTCGCGCTGATTCGCGCCAAGATCGGCATGGTCTTCCAGAAGCCCACGCCGTTCCCGATGTCGATCTACGACAACGTCGCGTTCGGCGTGAAGCTCTTCGAGAACCTGTCGAAGGGCGAGATGGACGAGCGTGTCGAGTGGGCGCTGACCAAGGCAGCGCTGTGGGGCGAGGTGAAGAGCAAGCTCGGCCAGAACGGCAGCGGCCTGTCCGGCGGCCAGCAGCAGCGGCTGTGCATCGCGCGAGGCATCGCGATCAAGCCCGAGGTGCTGCTGCTCGACGAGCCGTGCTCGGCACTCGATCCGATCTCGACGGCCAAGATCGAGGAACTGATCGACGAGCTCAAGAGCGACTACACGGTCGTGATCGTCACCCACAACATGCAGCAGGCCGCGCGTTGCTCGGATCGCACGGCCTACATGTATCTCGGCGAGCTGATCGAGTTCGGCAACACCGACCAGATCTTCATCAAGCCGACCAAGAAGCAGACCGAGGACTACATCACCGGCCGCTTCGGCTGACTTACGGCAGCGTCACCAGCAGCAGCTGATTGCCGGACACGACGGCGATCTGCTTTGTGCCGTGCGAGGCGATGGAGTTGATCTGCGGACCCAGGCTCGGCGACACGTCGCCG
>Ga0209512_1001669_pt1 | contig 26276 bp, 21 predicted proteins | sample frozenSSSSmetaG_FD_184142 | JGI IMG/M metagenome (GOLD analysis project Ga0209512, IMG submission 184142) | Glacier valley bacterial and archeal communities from Borup Fiord, Nunavut, Canada, to study Microbial Dark Matter (Phase II) -... | ecosystem: Environmental > Aquatic > Freshwater > Ice >...
TTAATAATAAACTTAAGCTAATAAAACGTTCCGGCTATGGATTTAGAAGCTTTAAGAATTTCCGTGTAAGATGCTTGTTAAACTGGCATTTTAGCTATAGTTAAGCATAACAAGTACTGAAGAGCCAAAAAATCAACATGAAAGTACTACTGTCAGACCAGGAAACCCAGAGACGACTTGCCTTGAAAAAGTATAATATTACTCACTCGGTGATTAAATTAGCATTTGCCAATATAACTTTGCAACGACAACCAGCAGTACCAAATAAAGTCAGAGCATTTTTTACCAAGATTACTATCGGCTTTTGGCTAGCTTCCGGAATTTTAGCTAGCGTCGGCTTAGTTGCTTACCAAAATTTAACTGCTTTTAAACAGGCTGCGGACTGGCAGATCCAAAAATATCAAGCAGTGGAACAGCTTCAAGATCTCCACTTCCAACTCCAAACAGCCGCTTTAGCCCAAAATCGTTATCTCGCAACAACACAAAAGATTTATCTAAGCGAGTACGATCGCGCGACTCTCATCATTAAGCAAGAAATTTTGCAACTGCGCCAGATTTTGGGGAATAATCCGCACCAGAAAGCTCAGATGACGACTCTTGATTCTTTGGTTGGCAAAGAAATTGGCTTGAATGACAGAATTATTTTGGATCGGAACAATCAACTAACTGTCGAACAGCAGTTAAATTTTGTTGAGCAAAGCAAGCAAAATCTCGATCAGCTAGAAACGGTCATCCATGAGATCAAAAGTCAGATGTATAGCTCTTTGAAAGTGCGATCGCAGCAAGGAGAAACATTAGCGCAAAATACAATTCTCACCTTCAGTGGTGGCATTCTCCTCAATTTCTCGATTTTAGCAGCAGTCTACCAATTGATTGCTCGCGAGATGCAAGGGCGGAAGCGAACGGAAACCATGCTCAAGCAAGAACGCGACTTTAGCTCAACAGTCATCGATACGGTTGGTGCTTTGGTGATAATTCTGGATACTCAAGGACGAATTGTTCGTTTCAACCGGACTTGTGAGCAAAAAACTGGTTACTCGTTCAGCGAGGTGGTAGGAAAAAATGTCTCAGATTTGCTGTTAATTCCCGAAGATGTCGATTTATTTAAATCGGCATTTGAAGCTCTTGTCAACGGTCCCTTATCTACGCAATACGAAACTGACTTAGTCACGCGGTCTGGAGAGCGTCGCCTAATCGCCTGGTCAAACACCGCTTTGATTGAGCCAGTCGGTGATACTAAGTATATCCTGGCGACTGGGATTGATATCACTGAGCGTAAATGTTCCGAAGAACAGCTGCTGGCGACAACATCGCGGCTGGCGGCGCTGATTGAAAATCTGCAATCTGGTATTCTTCTAGAAGATGAATTTCGGCGGATTGCGCTTGTCAATCAAGAGTTTTGTCATATGTTTGGCATTGTGGCAACACCTAGTGCATTGATCGGCACTAGTGCCAAAGACATTGTCTTACACCCATTATTTGCCGCGCCAGAGAATTTTCAGGAGCGCAGCAGACAAATATTATGCGATCGCCATGTTGTCAGTTGTGAAGAACTTGTCCGTGGCGATGGGCAAATACTTGAGCGCGATTATATTCCGATTTTTATTGATAAAAATTATCGCGGACACTTATGGCAATACCGCAATATCAGCGATCGCAAGGAGTCAGAAAAATCTTTACAGCAGCAGTTGATTGCTGTTGAGAGTGCAATGGATGGCATCGCCATTCTCAATCAAGAGTATGAATATATCTATATTAATGATGCTCATCATCAATTATTTGGATATGACCGTACAGAACTAATCGGCAAAACTTGGCGGGAACTCTACCTAGAAAACGAAATTGTGCGATTTACTCACAGTGTCTTTCCCCTGCTGTGGCAAACAGGCCGGTGGCGAGGTAAAGCCGAAGGTAAGAAACGCGACGGAAGTACATTCTCCGCTGAAATTTCCCTGACTTTGATTCCTGATATGGGAATGATTTGTGTTTGTCGCGATATTACCGAACAAGTCAAAGCCGAATCTGTACTGCAACAAGCAAACACTCAACTTACCAGTTGGGTCAGTGAATTAGAACAGCGCCATCGAGAAATCTCCCTCCTCGGACAGATGAGTGGAATTTTGCAAGCATGTCTCACTCTTGAGGAAGCTTACACGGTGATTCCGCCTCTCATGCAATCCTTATTTCCCCAGCAATCTGGAGCGATTTTTATTTTAAATGCTTCCAAAAACTTCGTTGAAGCTGTCGCTACTTGGGGTTCAGGGCAACTATCTAGCCAGAAAATATTTGCACCTAATGATTGCTGGGCACTGCGCCGCTGTCGCACCCATTCATTCGCCACTACTCAAAACGGTTTACATTGTCAACATGTACACCCATCCACATCGGGGTCCATTTGTATCCCGATGATGGCGCAAGGCGAAGCTTTAGGTGTCCTGTATCTCAGTGCGAACATCCATTTGTCAGAAACTCAACAAGAGTTAGCGACGACAGTTGCAGAACACATTGCCGTGGCTTTGGCAAACTTAAAATTGCGGGAGACACTTCAAGTCCAGAGTATCCGCGATCCGCTAACTGGTTTATTTAATCGCCGCTATATGGAAGAGTCTCTAGAACAAGAATTACACCGAGCCTCTCGCAAAGGCAAAACACTCTCGATTGTGATGCTCGACGTTGACCATTTCAAGCGCTTCAACGATAACTACGGTCATGAAGCTGGAGATATGGTGCTGCGGGAGTTAGGTTCATTTTTACTCTCAAATATTCGCGCTGGTGATATCGCCTGTCGTTATGGCGGTGAAGAATTGACGCTGATTTTGCCTGAAGCTTCTTTAGAAGATGCACAACAACGAGCTAACCAAATTCGCGAAGGAGTTAAGCAGTTAAAAGTCAAGTCTCACTATCAGTCTTTAGGGACAATATCTCTCTCTGTCGGAGTCGCTTCTTTTCCCCAGCATGGTTCAAGTAGTCAGGCTGTGATTCGCTCTGCAGATGCTGCACTGTATCGCGCCAAATCTGAAGGACGCGATCGCGTTGTCACCGCCGTGTAAAGGGGCATACTCGTGTCCCCCAATAATGAATTTAAATGTAATTTACATAACTTTTTTATCCCTTCCCCCAGGAGGGGATGTTACTCTATGAGAATGAGTGCAGCTAGGAATCAAGCTTTAATCAAATTAACTGGCTATCCCCTAGCAACTCACTCTGTTAAAAATATTACGCTTAGTTGAGGTATGCATAGTGGTTGCCACTCCCGAAAAACTGCAACACACACACGGTGATTCCGTTCGTACAGATCGAGTAGCTGTCTTACTTATGGGTTACGGTGAAGTTGAAAGCTACGAAGATTTCGCCAACTATAACGAACAGGCTCTGAATTTACTGACAGCAAAATTCGCACCAGTACCTACTTGGATCTACCCACCTTTGGCACGGTTACTGGCGATGTTTGACCGCCATGAGTGGGGACACCAACATCACGATTTTATTTCGCCACACAATGCCATCTTTGAAAAGCAACGTGAAGGTATTGAAAAGCATCTCCAGGCTAAATGGGGCAATCGTGTCTCGGTTTTCAAAGCCTTTAACTTTTGTGCGCCTTTCCTCCCGGATCAAGTTCTTGCCGAAATTAAATCCCAAGGTTTTGACAAAATACTAATTTACCCCTTACTCGTCGTAGATTCCATCTTCACTAGTGGTATCGCTGTTGAACAAGTCAACCAAGCCCTAGCGAATGTCGCGGGTGAAGAACATTGGGTCAAAGCACAACGTTACATTCCCTCTTTCTACAACGCTGCTGACTATATCGGATTAATGGCTGATATTGTTGAGGAGACAATTCGCACTGAACTTGCTAAAGCTTACCTGCCTTCGCAAATCGGGATTGTTTTGATGAACCACGGCTGTCCACACAAAGCCAAAGGGTTCACTTCCGGGATTACCGAAAGTCAGGCGCTTTACGACCAAGTACGCGATCGCTTGATCAATCGCTATCCTCTCATCTCTGTTGGTTGGCTCAATCATGACACGCCGTTAATCGACTGGACGCAGCCGAATGCCGAAATGGCTGCTAAAAACCTCCTGGAGTTAGGTGCTAAAGCGATTTTATTCATGCCGATTGGCTTTGCTACTGAAAATCATGAGACTCTCTTAGATGTAGATCACATTATCCATTCTTTACAGAAGAAGCATGGTAATGTGACCTACGTTCAAATGCCTTGTGTGAATGAGCGTCCTGAGTTCTTGGCGATGGCGGCTGAATGGGCAAATCCTTTGATTGCTGATCTGTTGAGTGAAGAGGCTATGGCTGTTAAGCCGCAATTGGCTATGGCTCATAGTCATGATCATGATCACCATCACCATCATCATTAGAGTTTGAAACGCGGAGGGCGCTGAGGGAGCGCTGAGGGACGCGGAGGGTTTAGTTGAGGTCTCGGAGTTTACGGGTGTTTTCAACTAGGCTTTGGGCGAATTGGTCGAAGCGTTGGGAAAGTTTTTCGTCTAGAAGTTTACCTTCTGGGTTGAAGGCTTTCCACGCTTGTCCAATTGCTATTTGTTCGGGGATACACCAGGCGTGAACCCATCTGAGGATGATTCGCAAGTCGTTTAGGGCGTTGCTGTTGGGTTGTCCGCCAAGAATGCTAATTAGTCCTGTGACTTTGCCAGATAATTGATCGAAGCTCATTAGGTCTAGGGCGTTTTTTAAGACTCCACTGACGCTGCCGTGGTATTCTGGTGTGACTAAAATTAGCCCATCAGCGCTACTCACGGCTTCTTGCAAGCGCTTGACATCGGGGTAGTCTGGATAGTCATCTCCTCCGTTACAAAATGGCAGTTGCATCTGTCTTAGGTCTAGTATTTCGACTTGTGCGCCTAGTGCTTGTACTTTTTGGGCGGCTAGTTCTAGGGCCATTTGGCTATGGGCGTTTGGTCTTAAGCTACCTGCAATGCCGACAATTTTCATGTTAGTTAACCTACAATTTACTGGTCAATTTAATAAAAATAAAGCGAAATCGTTATGACTTTGCTTTATTATAGCAATAGGAACAATCATCTGCACTCTTTCTGATAATTTGTGGAGGAGATTGCTCACGGTCACATTATGAGCTGTGCAGTGACTTTTGCCGTAAGGCTACACTAGATTTAATTAGCGTTTCGATTCATGCTCAAACAGGCATTAAACAAAAGTTATAGCTCAACGCCCACAGTTAGAGGTTTATTATTATGAGAGATTCTCGGAGAAAGGGATCGGGCAAACGGCTACCATTCAGCGGTATGGCTGTGACTGGTATGGCGGCGATGCTCGCTTTGCAAGGTTTTTTAGGGATTAGTCCGGTACTGGCGCAAAAAGCAGGGCGGAATTTGTCTTATGGCGAGTTAATAAAGAAAATTGAAAATGGCGAAGTAAAAAAACTAGAGATAGACGAAACCCAACAGATAGCGAAAGTCCAACTAGTCCAGCCAGAGGGGAAAAAGCCAGATGACTCAGTTCAGGAAGTTAAGCTGTTGCAGCAAAATCCTGAACTGATTGACAAACTCAAAGAAAAGAAAGTTGATTTTGAGGCGGTTTCATCTACTGATGGAAAAGCTGCGGCTGGGTTATTGATCAACTTATTGTGGATTGTCCCGCTGATTGCTTTGATGCTTTTGTTCCTCCGTCGTTCTAGTAATGCTTCTAGCCAAGCGATGAATTTCGGCAAATCCCGCGCCCGGTTTCAAATGGAAGCCAAAACTGGGATCAATTTTGAAGATGTCGCCGGAATTGAAGAAGCAAAAGAAGAATTGCAAGAGGTTGTCACCTTCCTCAAACAACCAGAACGTTTTACCGCCGTTGGCGCACGCATTCCTAAAGGTGTGCTGTTAGTTGGACCACCGGGAACAGGTAAAACTATGTTGGCTAAGGCAATTGCTGGGGAAGCTGCTGTACCTTTCTTCAGTATCTCTGGTAGTGAATTTGTCGAAATGTTTGTCGGTGTGGGTGCTTCGCGAGTACGCGATTTATTTAAAAAAGCGAAAGAGAATGCGCCGTGCTTAATTTTTATTGATGAAATTGACGCGGTCGGTCGGCAAAGAGGCGCAGGTATTGGTGGTGGTAATGATGAGAGAGAACAAACTCTTAACCAGTTACTTACGGAAATGGACGGGTTTGAAGGTAACACTGGCATCATTATTATTGCCGCTACTAACCGCCCAGATGTTTTAGACACTGCATTGCTGCGTCCCGGTCGATTTGACCGTCAAGTGATTGTTGATGCACCTGACCTGAAAGGACGTTGGGAAATTTTAAAAGTCCACTCGCGGAATAAGAAAGTCGATCCTTCTGTATCATTGGAAGCCATAGCGCGTCGCACTCCTGGATTTACAGGTGCAGATTTAGCTAACTTACTTAATGAAGCCGCAATCCTCACCGCTAGACGCCGTAAGGAAGCAATCACCTTGTCTGAGATTGATGACGCGGTAGACAGAGTTGTCGCCGGGATGGAAGGTACACCGTTAGTGGATAGTAAGAGTAAGCGATTAATTGCTTACCACGAAATCGGACACGCTTTGGTCGGCACTTTGATTAAAGAGCATGAACCAGTACAAAAAGTTACCTTGATTCCTAGAGGACAAGCTCAAGGTTTAACTTGGTTTACCCCCAATGAAGAACAAGGTTTGATTTCGCGATCGCAATTGAAAGCCAGAATTGCCGGTGCTTTAGGTGGTCGCGCTGCGGAGGAGATAGTTTTTGGTAAGTCGGAAGTGACGACAGGTGCAGGTCAAGATCTGCAACAAGTAACTAGTATGGCACGACAGATGGTGACCAAGTTTGGCATGTCTACTTTAGGTCCGTTGTCGTTGGAAAGCCAAAATAGTGAGGTGTTTCTCGGACGTGATTGGATGACAAAATCTGAGTATTCCGAAGAAATTGCCTCTCAGATTGATTCTCAAGTTCGAGAGATCATCATCCATTGCTACGAGACCGCTGTAAAATTGTTGGCGGAAAATCGCACGTTGATGGAACGTTTGGTAGATAAGTTAATCGACCAAGAGACAATTGAGGGAGATCAATTCCGGAAAATTGTCGGCGACCACACACCGATCCCTGAACCAGAAATGGCTGCTTCTTTATAAAGTTAGTGGTTGCGTGTAGGGCGCAACTACTAACAAATACTTTTATTTTATACTCAGTATCCTGTATCTCGGATATATTTTGACTCGTCAATTGTGACTGAAGACTGCCGAGGACGAGCAGAGGCATAAACGCCGCTTTGCTGTGAGTACATTGCTTGTAGTACCATCGCTGGGTCTACGTACTTGTCACCATACTTCATTCCCCAATGTAAGTGAGGTCCCGTGGTGCGTCCAGTCATCCCCACCCGACCGATTCTTGCCCCGGCGAGTACTTGCTGACCTTCCGCTAGTTGCACTCCACCTTCGCGATCCATCAAATAGCGACCGCTACCGCTTGCTTCTACATGTCCTTGCATGTGGCAATAGGTGTGTTCCCATTCACCCGATTTAATCGTGATGTGAGTGCCACAGGCATCTTGGTCTCCAACTTTGACGACTGTACCTGCCCACCAATTACGAACATAACTACCTTGGGGGGCAGCAATGTCTAAACCTTTATGAAATTCAACATTATAACCGCCGGTGGCGGAGCGACGATAGCCAAAAGGTGATGTATAAGCTTGAAAATTTTCTACAGGGAAGGAAGCCGCTTGCCAACTGTTTGCTGTGGCTTGTCTAGATGCTTGTTGAGCGTTGACTAATTGTGGGCTTGGTGTCATGGTGGCTATGGCAAGCCCGGTGAGCAATGAAGCGGCTCTTAAAACCGCTCGGTTGTGTGGTGAAGAACGCAGTTTAAAGGGCATCATGCTTTTTTCAGGGAGTGTGAATTTCATGCATCTGAACTTTTACTAACACTAATTCTTGTAAGTTGTAAATACGTTGAAAATCAGTAATATTGCTTAAGTAATTGATTGTGTTTATATTTACTGGAAATCGGAATTTTGTTTAATAGGATACCTTTTGCCGGTAGTATTACGCTTTTCCTCTTTACGAGTCTTTTGTTTACGGACATTAGGCGATCGCGGTAATTATAACTTAACAAATACAAATTTTTACAGCACATTTATATCTAAATTACGATTTAGTCGAGCAGAATTATCTCTTACAGCAGATTGCGCCTTAGTGAGGTACAATTCGATTTCAAAACCTGAGCCAACTTTTGTTTTTCTCCTGGGTCCTGACTTCTGCTATAAGTGCTTTGCGATGGACATAGGGATGAAACGCTTTGCGCGATCGCCCTCTGTTTGAGCTAAAATTAAGTTTTCGCAACACTCCGCAAGCCATGCTGACTGAAATATTGCCCTTCAGCTTTGAAATAAACACTGTCGCCATCGCCGGGGCGAGTTTGTGGTCTTTGGCACTGTATTTGGGTTTTTCCCCAGTAAATGCCTGGGTAATTGAGCAATTGAACCGTTGGTTTAATTTCGCTGAGCGATCGCTTTATACCAGTGAGACAGAATTTGAAAAAACTCGCACGGCTAGAGAGGCACAAAATGCCTTCTACGCTTCTCTTTTCAGTATTGTACCTTTTCTGGTAGTTGGTACTTTATGTAACCTGGGTGTAGAACTGAGTTTAGGTCGCAGTTGGGGAATTAGTATGGGAATTCTTGCTTGCATGGGTTGTGGCGTCTATGAATTAGGACGCCAAGATGGTAAATCTTCGCAATAAGGTCATTCTTAGTTGATGACTTCTGCTACTATTACTGCTATTTTCTGAGCTGCACCAGGATTGCCCCGAATGCCTCGCAGTTTTGTTCGCATGGCGGCTAATTTCTCTGGATGTGCCAAAAAGTCAAGTACCATTTCGGCGACGACGCTGGGTTGGAGGAGTCCGACAAGTTCTGGGACTACCATTTCTTGCGCCCAGATATTTGGCCAAGCGAGTAAACCAGCGCGTTGAATCACTATCCAATTAATTGCCTTTGCCATACTTGAACCAAGTAGTGGCATATTTGCCAAAATTCCAGGGATACCACCCCAAGCACGCATGGCGTCAAGTTGTTGTGTTGGTAGCAAAACAATCATCGGCACACTTAAAGCACCGAGTTCCGCAGTGTTAGCGCCGACTGTTGTCAAACACAGACTACACCGGCTTAATAAGTCATAGGCGGGTGCTTGCGCCCATAAGTCTACACACAAGCCTGTTGTCGTTTTGAGAATCGGCGACTCACTGAGAATTAATTCCGCACCTTTGAATCCAAAGTGTTGCGCCACCGGATTTTGGGCTGGGTCGGCAAACCGCGCTAAAGTCTGTAAATCTAAGGTTGGCGCTACAGGGATGACAAATTTCGTCTCTGGTCTGGCGGCGTGGACATGTTCGGCAATAGCTAAAGTTAATGGTACTCCTTGAGCTAGCTTGGCTACTTTCGATCCGGGCAAAACCCCGATTAATTCATGACTCCACTCTTCCCCACTTCCTGCATCAGCTTGAACTTCTGCCATCAAGTCACCAACAACGGTAAATTTATGGGCATATTTGGGAGAGACACGGTTAAGAATCTCTGGTTTCATGATGGCAAAACGATCAACTAAGTTGTGCCAACGCGCCGCCCATTCCGCATAAACGACAGTGTGATAACCTAATCTTTTAGCGATCGCTACCGTAAAGAATTGATCGCCTCCGAGAAAAAGTACTACCCCGCGATCGCTCCAATCCCAATTGTCAACAGTTTTTCCCCACAATAAAAATTGCCAAAAATGTGCTGAGGCTTGGACTCGGTCTACTCCCAGGTAGGCTTGGACGATTGCGGCTTCTTTTCCTGTGGCATTAGGACAAGGAGATAAGACTACCGAAATCCTCATATTGGGGACGCCTAGTTCTCGCAAACTTCGGACTACAGGTCTTACCCAGGTGGCGACTTCTCCAGGACCATTTGAGAGAATTAAAATGTCAATCATGTCTTATTTGTCAAGTTTTTGTTACACAAAGTCAATTAATTAAGTTTTGTATTGGAAATACTGATGAAACACATCTGTTTTTGTCAATACTTGCAAAGAAATATGTTTAAATGTTTATCGAATTGTGTCAAAAATCAAGCGAAATCCTCAATGAGTAAGTGTTTTCTGCTAGAAATACCTTATTAGTATTTCTGCAAGGAAGTTCCCCAAGAGCAGAAGCAGCTTGTGAATTTCCTTCAGTTGAGGATACGCATCAAAGGAGCTTAACTGCATGTTCACCCACGTCAAGTCCACCATTAGACACATTGCCCCTGATAATCTGGGAGGGCGTTCTTTAATCAAGGTGGTCTATGTCGTGCTAGAGTCCCAGTACCAAAGTGCTTTGTCTCAAGCCGTCCGCCAGATCAACCAGAATCATCCCAATTTGGCGATTGAAATTAGCGGCTATCTGATTGAAGAACTCCGGGACCCAGAAAATTACGAGGAATTCCAACGGGATATTGCGAAAGCGAATATCTTCATTGCCTCATTAATTTTTATTGACGATTTAGCCACCAAATTAGTTGCTGCTGTAGAACCATACCGCGATCGCTTAGATGTTGCTGTAGTCTTTCCATCAATGCCAGAAGTAATGCGCCTAAATAAAATGGGCACCTTCTCAATGGCACAATTGGGACAGTCTAAAAGCGCGATTGCCCAATTCATGCGGAAGCGGAAGGAAAAATCCGGCGCTGGATTCCAAGATGGCATGCTGAAGCTGCTGCAAACGCTGCCAAAAGTCTTGAAATATCTGCCAATGGATAAGGCGCAGGATGCCCGTAACTTCATGCTTAGCTTCCAGTATTGGCTGGGTGGTTCAGCGGAAAATTTAGAAAACTTCCTGCTGATGTTAGCAGATAAATATATTCCAGCGCTGGATCAGAAAGTCAAATTTCAAGAGCCTGTGACTTATCCGGATATGGGGATTTGGCATCCACTAGCTCCGCAAATGTTTGAGGATTTGAAAGAATACCTTAACTGGTATAACAGTCGTAAGGATATTTCTGTTGATCTGAAAGATCCTTTAGCCCCTTGTGTCGGTTTAGTATTACAACGCACTCACCTAGTTACGGGTGATGATGCCCATTATGTGGCAATGGTGCAGGAATTGGAATCGATGGGCGCACGGGTCATACCTGTATTTGCTGGCGGTTTGGATTTTTCTAAGCCAGTTGAGGCTTATTTCTACGATCCAATAGCCAAGACAACGGGAATTATTGATATAGTGGTTTCCTTGACTGGTTTTGCTTTAGTTGGTGGCCCAGCTAGACAAGACCACCCGAAAGCGATCGATTCTTTAAAGCGCTTAAACTGTCCTTACATGGTAGCGCTACCGTTGGTATTCCAAACTACGGAAGAATGGTTGGATAGTGATTTAGGCTTACATCCAATTCAAGTCGCACTGCAAATCGCGATTCCCGAATTAGATGGCGCAATTGAGCCGATAATTGTTTCAGGTAAAGATGGCGGTACTGGAAAATCGATCGCTTTGCAAGATCGAATTGAAGCGATCGCAAGTCGGGCGATGAAATGGTCTAATTTGCGCCGCAAGCCAAAATTAGATAAAAAAGTCGCCATTACAGTCTTTAGTTTCCCGCCAGATAAAGGTAATGTGGGAACTGCAGCTTACCTAGATGTATTCGGTTCCATCTTTGAGGTGATGCAAGCGCTGAAGCAAAATGGTTACGACTTACCAGAATTGCCAGAATCAGCGAGTGCGTTGATGCAGGAAGTCATTCACGACGCCCAAGCCCAATATAATAGTCCCGAACTCAATGTCGCTTACCGGATGTCAGTCCAAGAATATGAGAAACTGACGCCTTATTCACAACGACTGGAAGAAAATTGGGGTCCACCGCCAGGAAATCTCAACAGTGATGGACAAAATCTGTTGATTTATGGTAAGCAATTCGGTAATGTGTTTATCGGTGTGCAACCTACCTTCGGTTACGAAGGCGACCCGATGCGGCTATTGTTCTCGCGGTCAGCTAGTCCTCACCACGGTTTCGCGGCTTATTACACCTATTTAGAGCGGATTTGGGGTGCTGATGCCGTGTTACACTTCGGAACTCACGGTTCTTTGGAATTCATGCCCGGTAAGCAGATGGGGATGTCTGGTGATTGTTATCCAGATAATCTGATTGGATCAATTCCGAATCTGTATTATTATGCGGCGAATAACCCCAGTGAGGCAACGATCGCTAAACGTCGGAGTTATGCAGAGACAATTTCTTATCTAACTCCACCAGCGGAAAATGCCGGGTTATATAAGGGATTGAAGGAACTCAATGAGTTAATCGCTTCTTACCAAACCCTCAAAGATACTGGACGCGGTGTTTCCATCGTCAACAGCATCATGGATCAATGTCGAATCGTCAATTTGGATAAGGATATCACCTTGCCAGATACAGACGCCAAAGATATGTCCAGCGAGGAGCGCGATCATATCGTCGGTATGGTATACCGGAATTTGATGGAGATAGAATCCCGGTTGTTACCTTGTGGATTGCACGTTATTGGCAAACCACCAACAGCAGAAGAAGCGATCGCGACCTTAGTCAATATTGCCAGTTTAGATCGTCAAGAAGAAGGAACCCTGAGTTTGTTGCGAATTATCGGCAACAGCATTGGGCGAGATATTGACGATATTTACAAAAAAAGTGATCAAGGTTTCCTCGAAGACGTGGAATTGTTACAACACATCACCGTAGCTACACGTAACGCGGTAAGTTCTTTAGTCAAAGCCCAAGCTGATGCGGAAGGTCGAGTTTCTTTTGTATCTCGCCTCAACTTCTTTAATATGGGTAAAAAGCAACCTTGGATGGAAGCTTTGCAAGAAGCCGGTTACCCGAAAGTTGATCCAGAAGCTATCAAACCGTTATTTGAATATCTGGAATTCTGCTTACAGCAAGTTTGTGCAGATAACGAACTTGGCGCTTTACTCAAAGCCTTACAAGGTGAGTATATTCTTCCAGGTCCTGGTGGCGACCCCATCCGTAACCCAGATGTTTTACCAACAGGGAAAAATATCCACGCTTTAGACCCCCAATCTATCCCGACAACCGCCGCTATCCAATCAGCTAAAATCGTTGTTGACCGCCTGTTAGCACGTAACAGATCCGAAAACAATGGTAAGTGGCCAGAAACCATTGCCTGCGTGCTTTGGGGTACCGATAACATCAAAACTTACGGCGAATCCCTAGCCCAAATTATGTGGATGATTGGGGTGCGTCCGGTTCCTGATGCTTTGGGACGGGTGAACAAGTTGGAATTGATTTCTTTGGAAGAGTTAGGTCGTCCACGGATTGATGTGGTGATTAACTGTTCTGGTGTGTTCCGCGATTTGTTCATTAACCAAATGAATCTGCTAGATTTAGGTGTGAAAATGGCAGCGGAAGCTGATGAACCGTTAGAAATGAACTTTGTCCGCCAACACGCTTTAGCACAAGCGGCGGAAATGGGGATTAACTTACGTCAAGCTGCAACTCGCGTCTTCTCGAATGCTTCTGGTTCTTACTCGTCAAATATCAACTTGGCGGTAGAGAATAGTACTTGGGATAGTGAAGCTGAGTTACAGGAAATGTACCTGACACGGAAATCTTTCGCCTTTAGTGCTGATAATCCAGGGACAATGGAACAAACTCGGCAGATTTTTGAAACTAGTTTGAAAACGGCTGAAGTGACTTTCCAGAATCTTGACTCTTCTGAGATTAGTTTGACTGATGTGTCGCATTATTTCGACTCTGACCCAACTAAGGTTGTTTCAACTCTGCGTGGTGATGGCAAGATGCCGGCATCATACATTGCTGACACCACCACCGCTAACGCTCAAGTTCGCACTTTATCCGAAACTGTGCGCCTCGACGCCCGGACGAAGATGCTGAATCCTAAGTGGTATGAGGGGATGTTGAGTCATGGTTACGAAGGTGTGCGCGAACTCTCGAAACGCCTAGTGAATACCGTCGGTTGGAGTGCAACTGCAGGCGCAGTCGATAACTGGATTTATGAGGATACAAATACCACATTTATTCAGGATCAAGAAATGCGCGATCGCTTGATGAATCTCAACCCCCATTCTTTCCGCAAAATGGTCTCCAGTTTGTTGGAAGTCAATGGTCGCGGTTATTGGGAAACAAGTGAGAGTAATCTGCAAATGCTACGCGACTTGTATCAAGAGGTCGAAGACCGGATTGAGGGAGTTGAGTAAGTTGTAGCCAAGTAGAGATGCGATCGTGCAAAGCGCTTCAGCCCTGTGTCCTGCGGACACGCTATGCGAATTGGCGATATCCCGAAGGGATGAAGCGCTTTGCGCTATCGCGTCTCTATGAGTGTTATGAGCTACGATCAAGAAATAAGAGTTGAGGATGGTTGCCAATGCCGGAACACTTAGAAGAAAGGGTAGCCTTTAAAGATGCTGAAGTTGCTCGTCTGAAAAGCAAGGTAGAAAGCGACTCGTCTTCTATACCTTGGTGGGAAAAAATAGCGGGAACCTTTGCTGACAATCCTGCATATGATGAAGCGATGCAGTTAGGTCAAGAGTACCGTGAATCTCTGCGTCCAATTTCTAGTGAATCATCTTACTTAAGATTAGCGTCTTTGTGATAATTAGAGATTTAAAAACATCAAATTAGCCAAGCATATAATGAATACCTTCATGTATGTAGTAGGACAATCAGTAGATTTCGCTCTTAAATTGGACGAATGGGCATTATCATCAGAGGAGTACATAGATCTTTATTTTAATAAGAATAGAACCGCTATCCGTAATACTTCCTTTGGAGACTGTATATCAAAAATACAAGTCTTAAGTAACTTGCTCACAAATTTAGAACAAGGATTCACAATTAATAATTTTAGAGGCGTAGTAGATGAGCGAGAGATTCTTCAAGCAATCGCGGTCATTAAAGATATTGAATTATATAATGAAGGGGAAATGTTTCCGGCTATAGCACTTGAGTCAATTTGCAACGCCCCTTGGAACATTATCGACCAATCACAAGTAGAAACCCGAAAAGGTGCAGCAACATCTCTGATTGAGGAAATCGTTAAGGAAAGTAAGTCTAAGCGATTTGGTGGTGTAGTCAAGCTATTTACTATTCCCCGCGCAAAACCTCGCTACAGTAAAATTGGATTTGTAGATACTGATGGTTCAGGAGAAATGCTACTAAGAGAAGCTGTAGCAGAGAATTTCATAAATGCACAACAACAGCGACGTGACTCGAAAATATTTGATTAACAATATAATTAAAGTAATACCATGAACCAAATCGACAGCATACTAACATCAGAACAGATTGCCATCTTTCAAGCACTTGATGAAATTGATAAAGACCCATGCATAGGACGCCTAACAAAAGAAGAAAAGGATGTTCTCTTTGACCAGTTTTTTAGCAAGGAAGCTAAGATGAAGCGATTACAAAGAATACGTCAACGTCAGCAAGCTTTAGAACAACAGCTAGCTTCATTATTGGCAATGGAAAAAAAAATAGTCGAAAGCCTTCAAGATTAAAATAACTCAACAATATTTTTTCTTTTAAGTTGATTTGTGGCTAGTATCCTTTACATCCCCATCAATATCTCTGACCCGTCCGCTCCAATGTGTTAGACCGCGTTTTCGCGACAAACTTACAACCTCTCTTCCGCTTTCAGCTTGCTGTTGTTGCAAGTCAGCAAAGATTGCTTTCAAGTCATGATTGAATGAGCGCGAGTACTCTTGACGAATTTTGTGAATCTCTTCTACAATTTCATCCTGCAACATAATCAACCTCTTTTCAACGGTTGCTCTTTCATTCCATTCTAATCTGTAAGTTGGGGTAAGGAATTTAGGTTTTAGCCTTACGCCCCGTAACATTTCTAGAGATTGATTGTGACACAAGAACACGCAACTAATAAAACAGTAAACCGTCGACCGTCGTGTGACAAGTCCATCGGGAGCGACGCGCTACTGTGAGTTCGGGAAAAAATAAGTGATCACTTACTGCACACTTAAGAAAAAATTCAAGTTTTGCGACACTAAGATGCGTAATAATACTGTCTAGTTATCCCAAGATACATCTGAATAAAAGTGATGAAGAGTAGTCTTTACAACTGATTAAAATGATAAACAGCAGAATTTAACTCATAGTAAATGAGTGTTAATTAAAACATATTTTATTTTCAAAGCAATTTTAGGTAAAATTAAGCACTTGCTCTTGCTGGTCGAATGCGAGCCGTAATGACGGAATCACAAAAATGTTTCCAATTTCCCGCGAACCATTTTTTAGGTACTACCATATCGAGTCGCAACGCCCACAGCAAACACTGTAGTATGCTTGTTAAATACTCTTCTACTGGCGGTGCATTTTGCAGGCTTCGCCACATCACTACCTCAAATTCGCTTTGGACTTGTAGCCCTAACTTTACTGCTAAAGTGCTTTTGCCAATGCCACCAATTCCCAACAGTCCGACTAAACGACACCTTTCTTCTAATACCCATTTCCGTAATTACACTACCTCAACAGAGCGACCATAAAATACAGATACATCTGGTGCTTCTCCCCAGTCATACTGATGAGAAGTGCGTCGAACTTCCAAATTTTCAGGTGGGCTGGGTCGGGTATAATCGCTTTTACACAACTCTAACCCAAAGGCAGCAAAGGTAGACTGTAACGAACTTTTATCTACTGGTTCCAAGCGTCCTTATATCTTGGAGATAGTATTCACTGATAAACACATGCGCTCACTAAGTACTTCTAAAGTAAAGCAGTCTCCAGCATTCTCATCAAACTCAGCTTGAGCAATGGATGCTTGAAGTTTATCCCAGCCTTCAAAGGTGAGAATTACACCTCGACTTCGTCTACTTGGATGTTGTTTCATTAGATCGTAGTATGAGTGATACAGCCTTTTTATACCGATTACAAAAGTTAGATTTATACAGATGTTGGCGGTGCTACGAGCTACTGGAATTAGTCTCTAATAGCTATTGAGCGTCAAATTTGGTTAGAAAACTACCCCTTCAAATAAAATAGCTTTGTTGTTTTTTATACGTATATTTTATTTTTATTTAATTAATTACTCTGATAATTACGACAAGAATATATCTATTTATTGACCATCAAGCTAAGTGATTACATGTCAATTTTGACAATCACGTCACCAAAACTTATATATAATTATAAAGTTAAGTTGAACCTTAACTTGTTTAAATTGCCTGGTGTAATTAGACAAAATTTTGCTATATAGAGTTATAGGTTAATCAATACAATGAGGCTTGCCAAAATATATTGATTAGCGGAATGCTTATCCAGCATAGGTTACAGCCTTAGGGTAACTTTCGGTTTAATTGCTCATTTACCCCCCTACTCGGACGCGGGTTACTAATTAATGTAAGATTTATTTACGTAACTTAAGTTGCCAGTTAGTGCCCAAGATTAGAAATATTAATCCTCATGTATCCTTAAATACATGCTCGAAAACCATACTTAGAAAAGATCTGTTTTTTGATAACTAGCAACTTGGATTACGTAGTTAATTCAATCATTAGAAGAATTGACTAAATCTTAATCTATAAAGCTGATCATCGGTTTGAACGCTAAATCTAAAAGGAAAAATAAAATGCTGGAGCAATCTTCGTTAAAAAAACAATTACTGAATTATCATGTTGATTTCGATGTGGCTATGGGCAAAGGAAGTGGATATATGCGAGAGATTGAAAAATATAGTGGTCTAAACAGAGAATATTTTGATTTTTTTAAAAAAGTATATGAAAAGAATCATTTTTTACAAGTTAAACCTGAACAGTATCCTAAAATTCCTAAAATTATTCATCAAATTTGGATTGGAAATAGGGCTATCCCGAAAATATTACAGGAATATCAAAAAACTTGGATAGAACAAAACCCAGACTGGGAATATAAATTATGGACAAATGAAGAAGTGAAGAAATATATTTTCGCAAGCGTTGAACTCAAGTCCTTATTCGACCAGCCTTTAACATTAGGTGAACGGGTAGATGTTCTTCGCTACGATATTTTGTATCAATACGGCGGAATTTATGCTGACTGTGATTGTGTTTGTCTAAAGCCTTTTGATGTCTTTGCCTATTCTTATGACTTTTTTGCAGGTATTTTGCAACCTATGTTTGCTACAATGAACCCTGCTATTTTTCTTCAGAATTGTTTAATTGGAGCCAAACCAAAACATCCAATAATCAAAAAACTTTCATCATTAATGCTAGAGAATTGGGACGAATTAGATTATCAAGGAGACGAATTTTATACTACTATAAAAAGAACTTTTTTGACACTAACGCTGGCTGGCATTGCTGAAGCAAATCAAGATGGAAATATTGATATATTTATGCCTTCATCCTATTTTTTACCAATAGTTCCTTTTCCAATTTTAGATATAATGATACGAGGAGTGCCCGATACAATTTTGGGAGTTTTTAAAGAAGACTTAGCTCCATATTCTTCATTTAAAGACCATAGTTTTTCTCATCATTACTCACACAAAGAGTGGGCAAAAGATATCATATCAACAATGACATTCAAGCATAAAGGCTGGACTTTGCTTGGTCTAACAGATTGGTTTTTATTGGTGAAGTCAAAATTATTTGATAGTAAAGTTCAACGTAAAAATGCTCGTCAGACTTTTGAAGAATTTCTTGCCCGTTGATGGGGTCATCAAACCTAATTTACTCAGAGCCACAACAAAAGCAAAGCGCGATACTCATAAATTAGGATTACTGACCAAGTATACCTCTGTTCCTGTATCTTTGACTGATTCTTGCTACGGGTAGATTTCTCGCTCTGAAGGAGTTGTAAATATATAAGATCAGGTGAAGTGCTAGGGTAAGCCAAAAATCTTGTAGCGTGTCAAACTAACATAAAAAGCATTGGCAGGGGTATTTTAAGATGCATTCCATAGACCAACTAGAGCAAACATGGCAGAATAGCGCACTTGAGAGCATCATAAATATAGTAAGAGCACCGGATGGTGATTTTGAGAGTGTTGGTCAACTGGCAGACGCCGTCGGTGATCTGCAAAGCTTACAAAAAATGGTAGAACTTCTCTGTAGCACAGAGCAAGGGGAACAAGCATTTCAAAAGCGTCCCAAAATAGGTAATGTTGATCTACAGAAACTTTATCGTTTACCAACTAATACATTGGGATATGCGTATGCAAATCACATGCTCACAAACAATTTGAAACCATTACATACAGGGCAAGTAGAGAATGATTACCAGTTTCTATTAGCGCACATTACAGAGACGCATGACATTTGGCATATCATTACTGGATGCGATCCAAATATTCTCGGAGAAATTAAATTAGAAGCTTTCTATGTTGCCCAACTACACTTTACACGTTTCTGGTTGGCATTATTAGCTAAAAATCTTGTGAAAGCCGCTATTTCAGATATTGAGGTTTCAACACAATACATGGATGCAATCACTGAAGGATGGCTAATGGGAAAACAGGCAAAGCCTCTGTTTGGTATTGAATGGAATCTATTGTGGGAAAAGCCACTAGATTTTGTCCGTACTTCGTTCAACATAATTCTTTCGACTCCTTAAAAAATTAGTATTATCTAGATAGATGTCTAAGCCAGGAGGCTATCAAAGTGGGTTGGAAATAGGAGATTCAGAGTTTGCTGTCTACTGTGCTGAAGTTTACTGTTTGCAATGCGTATTTTTAGGCAAGGAACTTGTAGAACTTGAACGCGAGATCAGAATGTACAGTGAAGCAATTCGTCAACTAAAATAGGAAGCAGCACTCACTTGGATTCAGATGTATCATTAGGTTGAACTGATTCTTCAGCTAGTTAGTCAACTACCACCGATTCTACTCAAGTATATTCTTCTGCTTCAAGTTTCTTCAGTGAGCGCTCCGCCCCTTTGGGCGGCAGCGCTTCGCTATCACACTATTCTTTCTTCTTTAAGTCCACAACAAGCAACAGATTTCTTTTTTGAAGCTTTTCGTTTTGGTTCTCGCGGAACGGTGAAAGACTATCAAATTATGGGTGGAGAATGGGGTTTTCGATTAGAGGATATCTCAATGCCCATTCTCCTCTGGCAGGGAAAACAAGATCATCTGTTACCTATGGTATATGTACAATACTTAGCGAAGCAACTTCCTTTGGGTCAGCTAATTGTTGTACCAGATTGCGGTCATTTCCTGCCTAGAAGTAAAATGAGCGAGATTTTAACTGCTCTAGTTGGTTAAATGAATATTCTACTACGGCTTGTGAAGCAGCTCAATACCGAGGAGGTGAAGAAAAGTAAAGCTCTGTGGCTTTAGTCTAAGCTACTGCCGCGCTCACGCCTGCTTTGTCGAGCTTCTGAAACTCATCCTCTGATAACTCAATCTGTGCGGCAGCGACATTCTCTTCCAAGTGCGAAACTTGGCTGGTTCCTGGGATTGGCAACATGTTGGGGCTGCGCTTTAGCACCCACGCCAGGGCAACTTGACCCGAAGATGCGCCATGCGACTTAGCGATCGTGTCCACCAGTCCACCTGGTTTGGCGAGGTCGCCGGAGGCTAGCGGAAACCAGGGGATAAAGCCGATTCCCTCGCGATCGCAGTAATCGAGTACTGCTTCATCAGCACGATCTGTGAGATTATAGCGATTCTGCACTGTGGTCACGGGAAACACCTTGCGGGCGGCTTCGATTTGCTGCACCGAGACTTGACTTAGTCCAGCACGAGCGATCAGCCCTTCTTTGAGGAAGTCGGCGATGACACCGAACTGTTCATCTTGAGGCACCTTGGGGTCGATGCGGTGTAGTTGCCACAAATCTAGCTGCTCCACTTTGAGGCGACGTAGGCTCATGAGCACACACTGGCGCAAATATTCGGGGCGACCTACTGGCGGCCATTCCCCTGGTCCCGTGCGCGTCAGCCCACCCTTGGTAGCGATGAACAGCCCATCATAGGGGTGCAGCGCTTCGGCGATTAGCTCCTCGGCAACGTAAGGTCCGTAGCTGTCCGCAGTATCAATGAAATTAACACCGAGTTCTGGTAAACGTTTTAAGACGCGTAGTGCCTCTTCCTGGTCTTTTGGTTCACCCCACACTCCTTTGCCCGTGAGTTGCATGGAGCCGAAGCCTAGGCGTGTCACTGGACGATCTAAGAGTGTAAATTGACCGGAAGCAATAGCATTAGGTGATGTCATAGAATAAATTGCCCTAAATATAGATGAGGTGAGGTGACGATGGTCTTGTTGAGGTGTGCCATTTCCTCTAGATAATGTGCCGACTCGATCGTTCTCTAAGTTTGATCGTTTGTCGCCTCAGAACTAAATGTTAGATAGTCTCACAAATTAATCTATCTACTGAATGATAGATAAATAAATAAGCCAAAAATTACTCTATTTTAGTAGTTAGCGAAGTATAATTTTCGCCAACCGCTGCAAACTGCCTTCGAGCGATCGCCTCAATTTCTTCTGCATTTGGCAGACGACTTATTTTTGTCACTTCTGCCACATGGTACGGAAATGCTGAGCTACTTGTATCAGTAAAAAAAATCACTTTCCTTAAACTACAGTACTTTCAGCATTCTGCTATTCTGGATTCTATTAATCTGCATAAGTTGTTTATGTTTATCCCTATATTAAATATGTAGACTCAAATCAAGCGAAGCGTACCGTAAGGTCAGCGGAGCTATCGCTCGCCATGTTCCCGGAAACAAATCACTCTCTTTATCTCTCTAACGAGGTATTTATTCTGGCGGTCATCTTTTTTTCCGAAATAGTTTTATATTGTTTGTAGGAAATTTTCGAGCGGATCAGTTTACAAAAGTTACGGATGTTATCAGCTTAATCAGCTATATTTTTCGTAAGAAGACGATTGTGCAAATGATTATTTACTGGCTTTACGTATGAGTACCAGCGCGTTATTATACTAATTTATCTGTAGGAGATATTATTAATGCTGACTGTCTACAGCCTAAAATACCGGAAATTGACTTAAGCTATCAGGTAGTTAAAAATACTTTTAACTATAATTTTTATTCTAATTATAGTGCTTACCACATAGTGAAGAAAATCCTCATTTTATCAGCCAATCCTAAGAATACCTCCAAACTGCGCCTTGACGAGGAAGTGCGGGAGATTGAGGCAGGGTTAGAACGTTGTAAATACCGAGAACAGTTTCAAATTATCTCTAAGTGGGCTGTGCGTTCTGATACTTTGCGTCAGGCTTTGTTAGACCATGAACCGCTAATTGTGCATTTTTGTGGACATGGTTCTGGTGATCAAGGTTTGGCGTTAGAGAATAAGTTGGGGGAGGTGCAATTGGTGAGTACAAGCTCCTTAGCGGGGTTGTTTGGACTATTCAAAGGTAAGATTGAGTGTGTTGTGCTCAATGCCTGCTATAGTGAAGCGCAATCTGAGGCAATTTACCAACACGTTGATTGCGTAGTGGGGATGAATCAAGCGATTGGGGATAAAGCCGCGATTGAGTTTGCTAAGGGGTTTTATGATGCTTTGGGTGCTGGTAGGTCTTTTGAGGATGCTTTTGCATTTGGTCGTAATGCTATTGATTTAGAAGAGATTCCGGAAGCTTCCACCCCGGTAATTAAAAGTAAGTATTTAGGTAGCCAAAATACCTCAGTATTAGTTCAGCCAGATGCGGCGAAACCAAGTGAAAAGCGAAAATTGAGTGCAGCACCGCCACCACTTCCTGAGATAGATACCGTGGTAATACCAACATTTCCTTTAGAAAATCCCGAAGGACAGGTTTCTTTGGATTCTCCATTTTATATGGAACGTCCACCGAATGAAGTTGACTGTTATGAAACTATTCTCCAACCTGGTGCGCTCATTCGCATCAAAGCACCGCGACAATTGGGCAAAACTTCTTTGATGACGCGGATTCTGCACCATGCGGATGGACATGGTTATAAAACTGTATCTTTGAACTTTCAATCAGTGGATACCGAATTTCTCAGCAGTTTGGATCAATTTTTGCAATGGTTTTGTGCCAGTATCACTGATAAACTAAATTTGCCAGATCGACTTGATGAATATTGGAAGGGCATTTTAGGTAGTAAAAATAAGTGTACAAAATACTTTGAGAGGTACTTGTTACCGGCGATTAATAGCCCTATAGCTTTGGGGTTGGATGAGGTGGATCAAGTCTTCCAGCATCCGGAAATTGCGGCTGACTTTTTTGGGTTGTTACGGGCTTGGCATGAACGGGCAAAAAATGATGCAGATTGGAAAAAACTCGCGTTGGTGATTGTGCATTCTAAGGAGGTTTACATCCCTCTGAATATCAATCAGTCGCCTTTTAATGTGGGAGTACCGATTGAGTTACCAGATTTGAATCTGTCGCAGGTACAAAATTTAATCCAGCGACATGGATTGAGTTGGTCTGATTCCCAGGTGGAACAGTTGATAAATTTAGTGGGTGGGCATCCGTATTTGCTCAGAGTTGCTTTGTATCAAATTGCCAGGAGCCGAATTACTCTTAAAAGGCTTTGGGAAATTGCCCCCACAGAGGAGGGTCCTTACAGCGAGCATTTGCGCCGTCATCTGCTGAATTTGCAAGAAGATAAAGAGTTGGAAGTAGCATTCAAACAGGTGCTTGCAAGTGAACAACCTGTGGATGTGGGAAACACTGCGGCATTTAAACTCCGGAGTATGGGACTGGTTAAATTACGGGGAAACTCTGTGACACCTTTGTGTTATTTGTATAGGCAGTATTTTAGCGATCGCTTGCAAGTACATATTTAGTAATATTTGATTATACGGAAGGTATAGTCGCCTAGCCTAATAGTTAACATCATACTTGCTAAATTTTATTGAAGATTACGTAAGAAAGCGTTCAAAATCAAGTAAAAACGACTAAAAAGGCTAAATAGCTGATGACCCAAATCTTACCCAAACTAGTAACCTTTGAAGAATTTACGGCATGGCGTCCGGAAGGGGGACGTTACGAATTACATGATGGAGTGATTGTGGAAATGGCGCAACCAGTAGGTGGTCATGAAGGAGTTGTAGGTTTTTTAGTTGAGGAGGTTGTACCCGAATACAAGCGGTTAAAATTGCCGTACTTTTTACCTAAGACAGCGCTAGTCAAGCCACCCGAAAACGAGTCAGGTTATTCCCCTAATATTTTGTTACTAAATCGTAAAAACCTTGTCAATGAACCGTTATGGGAAAAAGAGTCAACCGTTATGAATGGTGCATCGGTACCGTTGGCAATTGAGATTGTCAGTACCAACTGGCGAGACGATTACCATAAAAAGTTTGCTGACTACGAAATTATGGGTATCCCTGAGTACTGGATTGTAGATTATGCCGCGTTGGGGAGACGAGAATTTATCGGCAACCCCAAACAACCGACTATTTTTGTTTGCGAGTTAATTGATGGGGAATATGTAAAAAGGTTGTTCCGAGGCAATGACGTAATTGTGTCACCTTCCTTCCCTAACCTCAACTTTACCGCACAACAAGTTTTTGACGCAGCTCTTACAGAGGAATAAGTACACACCTGTGGATACGGAAGGAAATTATGGCGCAATACCAGTACCAAGTCGGCGGAAGTCTTCCTCCAGATGCTCCTACCTATATTACCCGTCAAGCTGACCAAGATTTATATGAAGGATTGAAAGCGGGTGATTTCTGCTATGTGCTTAATTCTCGGCAGATGGGCAAGTCGAGTTTACGGGTACGGGTGATGCAGCGGTTGCAGAATGAGGGTTTTGCCTGTGCCGCAGTTGATATTAGTGCGATTGGGACTGTGGATATTACCCCAGAACAGTGGTATGCGGGGGTAATTGATACTTTGGTGGGTATTTTTAAGCTTTACGGGGATTTTGATTTAGAGACTTGGTGGCAAGAGAATGGTTTGCTGTCTCCTGTGCAGAAGTTGGGTAAGTTTATTGAGACAATTTTATTAGTGAAAATTTTGGAGAAGATTGTCATTTTTTTTGATGAAATTGACAGTCTCCTGGGTTTAAATTTTAAAGATGATTTTTTTGCGGCGATTCGTGCCTGTTATAACCAGCGGGTTGATAAACCAGAGTATCAGCGGTTAACTTTTGCCCTGTTGGGGGTGACGACTCCTTCGGATTTGATTAGTGATAAAAATCGCACACCATTTAATCTGGGTAAGGCAATTCAACTGAATGGTTTTGAGTTGGACGAAGCAGCACCATTGGCACAGGGTTTGGCGGATAGTCACCAAGAGGTGTTGCGAGAGGTATTAAATTGGACGGGAGGACAGCCTTTTTTGACCCAAAAGGTGTTGAGCATTTTAGCTACAGACCTAACCCCCCAGCCCTCTTCCCTGAGAGAGAAGGGGTTAGGGGAGAGGTCAAAATGGGTACAAGAAGTGATTAAAACCCAAATTATTGACAATTGGGAAACGCAGGATGAACCGGAACATTTAAAAACGATACGTGACAGGATTCTCCGTAGTGAACAGCGTGCTGGTAGGCTGTTGGGTTTGTATCAGCAAATTTTGTCTCTATCTTCTTCCTTAATTAAGATCGGAGGAGATTCCTCAAAAGCCGAGGGAATAGCAGAGGACAATAGTCCCGAACAAATGGAATTACGGTTGACGGGGTTAGTAGTAAAGCGGAATAGTAAGTTAAAAGTATATAACCGCATTTATCAAGAAGTTTTTAATGCAAATTGGGTGGAGAAGGAACTGGCAAAACTCCGTCCCTATTCTCAGGCTTTGATGGCTTGGTTAGATGCAAACCAGAGGGATGAATCGCGATTATTGCAGGGACAGGCTTTGCAAGATGCGCTAGATTGGGCAAAGGCAAAAAGTTTAAGTGATGTAGATTATCGGTTTTTAGCTGCTAGTCAGGAATTAGATAAGCAAGTAGTTAAATTTGCTTTAGCAGAAACGGAGAAAAAAGCCAAGCACATTGTCGCTGATGCGGAACGGAAAGCCAATCGCACTTATCGTATTAGTTTCTCTATTTTATCAGTGACGATTCTCGGAGCAATAGGAGCGTTTTGGTATGCCCGATATTTAATAAAAAATGCCGAAACAGCTACTATTCTGGAACGCCAAGGAAATAGTGCCCTGCAACTGTTTGATGTCAACCAAATAGATGGGTTAGTTTTAGCAATGAACGCTGGACAAGATTTACAAAAGCTTGTTGGAAAAAATATCCCCATAAAAAAGTATCCAGTCACCAGCCCCCTAATGGCTTTACATGGCATCCTATATCATATCCAAGAACGCTATCAACTCAAAGGGCATACACAACCTGTCAATAACGCCAATTTTAGCCCGGATGGCAAGACCATCGTCACCGCATCATACGACAAAACCGCCAAGGTC
>Ga0209512_1001670_pt1 | contig 26274 bp, 31 predicted proteins | sample frozenSSSSmetaG_FD_184142 | JGI IMG/M metagenome (GOLD analysis project Ga0209512, IMG submission 184142) | Glacier valley bacterial and archeal communities from Borup Fiord, Nunavut, Canada, to study Microbial Dark Matter (Phase II) -... | ecosystem: Environmental > Aquatic > Freshwater > Ice >...
CACATACGACCATAGACTGGAGAGAATTGGGCATCCCGTCCGCTCTGCCATACACAAGCTCCAGATCGGCAGATTAGTAGTTGGGTGGGTGACCACCAGCGAATACCTGCTGTTGTATGTTTTTGTATTTTTTTAGTTAATTTTTTTATCTTTTCTATCTCTTGACTTCTTAAGTCATGGTTGTTAGTGTTTTAAATAGTGTAATTATGAGGGATTATGTGGTGAGAGCCATACTCGGGTCTGTATATATGCTAGATCTATCTCTCCCCTTTTAAATTTCCGTTCCTCGAAGCCATTGTTCTGATTTCACTCATATGCCACTCCCTTCCATTCAACATATAGCAAGTTTGGGAGACTTGAACCTAGTCATAGATGGTGTGGGTGTGGTGATTTTATGGGCTCTTATGATGACTGTCTACAATATAATATACCATTGCATATATCACAAGCAGGTATACAAGTATCGAAGTCTGACTTTCCACTAGAAGCCATCTGGCTCTCTACCCCTCGACATTCAACTATTAAAAATCCTCGAATACAACAACTCATGCCGCCCAATCCACAAATCCACAACCGGTACCGTCTGCCCTGCATCCTCGACATCCTTTCCCCATTCCCTATCAATCACCATTCTAATGCCCTCCTGCACCTCCCTACTGGCCAGCAATTTCTGCGCCTGGTACGGCCCGAAAACACTCGCCCTCACAGCCGCAGACAGCAACGCCTTCACATGGCTTAGCATATATACATATGCCATCTCCTGTTGGCCCACTCCGACAGCTCTAGCAATGACTCCGAACAACGGAGCGAGGTGCGCGGACGCAGCGGGCACGTCCTGCGTGCTCGACCCCGCGGCACGGAGAGCCGTGGCAAAGTCCTTCAGGACTCGCAAGATCTCGGCCGGCACCGAGTCTGATGCCGGGATGGCAGAACTGAATGCTCGCTCCCAGATCGAAAGCAGCGCACGGCCCTGGGCGACGGAGGCGCGGCGGCCGACGGTGCAGATGATTGAGGCATCGAGGGCGTCGTCGAGGGCTAGGAGGTCTTGTGGGCGTCGATGCGCGGCGAGGACGAATGGGAGGGTGGTGGAGGCGTGGGAGGAGAGCGAGAGGTGCAGGAAGGTGGCGAAGGAGGGAGGACGGTTGTGCGCTAGGTAGGACTCGAGGCCGCTGCTGAAGGCGAAGGAGCCGAGAGGGAGGGCGGAATCGGAGAGGAGGAGGAGGAAGTGCGAGGAAGATTTTGGTGAAGGGACTTGAAGATGTTAGCTCATGAGAAAGGGAAGATCATGGAGGTGAAGGAGAGACCATTGTTGGAGATAAGGGGTGCACAAGGAGGTGCACGTGAGATATTGCCGGTCGCAGCGTTCAGCCTCGTTTCCGCATCTTGAAGCTTTTTTTTAAGCTCATCTATCTCCTCTTCAATTGACTGTGACTTCTCAGACTCACGATTCTCTGTCATCGGAAATACATTAGAATATCACGACTTGATGTTCGTTGTTGATGTCATCGTCGGCGCCGTATCGCGATCTCGATTGCGATTATGTAAGTTATCGCGGGGTTCAACTTCACAACTGACAAGCTAGTACAGTACTCACCTGAGACCCCAGGGTCCAAAATGGCCAGTTTTACGGCGAAATCTGCAAAGTCTATGAGAAAGGAATTCTTTCTATATGGCAATTGGGTGACCGAAGCCTGATCAACGGCGTGGAGAAAAGAGAACGTTGAGACAACACTCGACATCCATCAGAAGAGGTTTAGGAGATTGCCTCATGGCTTCTCGACGATTTATATCCGGGACCTCGTCCGAAACTTTCGGGCTTCTAAAGAGACCCATGAGGCCCTGCTTGCCTCAGATGGCTCCCCCGTCCATTCAGGAGCCCAAGTCGCAAACGGCGCATCAGAGCTTCTCAACATCATCATCTTCCCGCTCAGACTCGACATCTTCAATTCTCACCACAGATTTAAAAGCCAAGCCACCCATCTACGTCCTGGGCTTGGGCAATCTCGGAAAGCTCTTTGCCCACTCCCTGGCCACTCTCCCGAATCCCGCCCCCATCACCTTCCTAACTCACCGTCCCGGCCTGCCCTACGCCTTCTCCCAGTCCGGCTCCACCATCGAACTCATCACCAACGGCAACTCCTCCAAAGCCTCGGGCTTCACCATCGAAGTCGTCAAAGACTCCTCGTCCTCCCCACCGATCTCGCACCTGATCGTCAGCACCAAGGCCATGGCCACCGCCCGCGCCCTCGCGGAGATCAAGGACCGCCTGACCGCCGACTCGACCGTCCTCTTCACGCAGAACGGCATGGGCGCGCTCGACGAGGTCAACGCCCTCGTCTTCCCCGACCCCGCGACGCGGCCCAACTACCTCTCCGCCATCGTCGTCCACGGCGTCTTCTCCAACGGCCCCTTCTCCGCCACGCACGCCGGCCTGGCCGACATGAAGATCGCGCACGTGCACAACGGCGCCCCAGGACGCTCGGGCAGCGCGCCCGCCGCGTTCCCGCCCGCGTCGCGCTACATGCTGGAGCAGGTGCTGGCGGCGGAGCAGCTGGCGGCGACGGAGGTGAGCCCGACGGAGCTGGTGCTCATCCAGCTCGAGAAGTTGGTGGCGAATGCGTGCATCAACCCGCTCACGGCGGTCTTCCAGGTCTTGAACGGCGGACTGCTCGTGCCCGAAGTGCTTCCGCTGCGCAAGGCCCTGTTGGACGAGGCCAGCCGCGCGTTCCTTGCCTATCTAGCCGACAGGACGGAGGTTGGCGAGGAGGTGAAGAAGAGGTTTGGTCCGGAGGCGCTGGAGACGGTGGTGCTGAGGATGAATACGCAGACGGCGCCGAATAAAAGTAGTATGCTCCAAGATGTGGATGCGGGGAGGGAGACGGAGGTCAGGTATATCAATGGGTGGTTTGTCGCCAAGGGCCGGGAGTTTGGGCTCGATGTGGACACTCATAGGAAGCTAATGGAGTTGGTGGAACAGCATGCCGTCGTGAAGATGGAGGACATTGGAAGAGTGTTTCCGAAGGCGAAGGAGTTCATGTGAGCGGGGATTTGGAAGTTATTAATGTGTAGGAACACTCACTACTCCTGAAGTTGAGTCCACACATGTGCTGTATATACCGAAAATAATAGCCTTTAGAGGCATATATACAATCCTTATGTTGATACAACCTTCTTATTAAAAATAGCAAAATTATAAAAAATCTTCAAATCTCTCCTACTTGCAACTTACGACATCTATCATGTGGCATTTCTCGCGTTGTATAGCTCGCAATCAACTCACTGCACTCCTGGTAACTTACCTCAAGAGGCCACTCACACTCGTCATACAAACCTGTCATTATTTACTGTTTTAACAGAGAACGTATATTTCCGTGGTGACGCTTGCCATGATTTAAGGAATCAAGATGCAATGCTAGCAGTAGGATGACTTAGTAATTCACAAAGCTGTTGACGATATTCCTGTCATCATTCACATACATACCTACTGTACATTTCTTACCAGACAAGATCTTACGTTTGTGAAGTTCTCGTTGCTGTCAAGATTCTCACCGTTAGGCATTATTCACACAGCAACACACAAAGGGTAAAGAAGGGTTCAGTATCTGAGCGGGTAATTTCTGGTATTGTCACACTCCTAAGCCCGGGCTCTTGAGAACCCTCCACCGAGAAGAAATACACAGAATCGCGAGTTTAAGCTACATTCCCATGGCCAGGCTTCAGCCCGTGAACGCCATTTCCTTTCCCTGTCTTCCTATCTGTCCGCATTCCCTCCACCATTGTCCTTATCCATACAAAGAAGTCCCCCACATCGAGGCCCAAAAGTCTGTGCGCCAGTCACTGAAAACATTTTCCTGTCCACATGCACCGTGGCGCATGTTTCCGTCGTATTTTTGTGCTTTGCCGCTCTCAGTGACTGGTCCAGACTAGTGAAGCCAAATGGTGTTGACATCGTTGTAATTTAAAGGCATAAAGTTTGCGTGGTCGAAATGCGCAGAACTAAGAAGAATGGTCGTCATGGGGAAGAGGCGAGCCAAACTACAATTGGAGGCCGGCGACGCTGTCGCCCCAGCCACCAACCCACTCAAGATCACCGAGGTTGTCGTGGTGATGACCCTCTTTAGCAGTATGATCCACATTCTCCTGCTCATTAACAGGGCTTCGATGATGATATACTGCTGTTGTACGAGAAAAGATTAGCGAGTGTTGATGGTGATCCTTGCCCCGGATCCAAAATCCATCCTTCGCATTGTGTACGCCGCCGGTCGCCGCCGGCTTATGATCCCAAACGCCTGATGCTGATGCTCCGAAAGTGGAGTTTGAATTTGTATTTGTTGTTATTGTCGTTCCCATTCCTACAGATCTCTTGCTTCGCCAATTGTCTGGAGCTTTGTCCGCACTCTGTCCAGTATATGCGCGGCGACGAGCACCAAGTGCTGCCCATTTATCCGTCGACCCCGAGTTCCGCTTACATGGAGGAGAGTAGAGAGCTGGCGACTCCTTGGCAACCGGAGGTGAATTTTGGAAGAAGAACCCGTCATTCACATTGTCGCCGTCGATGTCGCTAATAACCTCATGATCGGACTCGATCTCGACGACTGCCGATTTAATATTTACAGCGGAAGAACTCTTCGTCGCAAGGGCGACCTTCTCTTCAACTTCTTCGAACTGGATAGCAGTCTCATCAACCTTGATTTCGTCGTGACTGAAGGTGCGAGCGTTTTGAGCCTGTCTACCTCTGAATTGATGATCCTGCTGCTCCTCTTCAAACTCCTCGTCGTACAGATCACTCCAACTCTTCGAGACCATCTCCTGGTTCCCAAAGATGGAAGCCAGTGATTTTGGCTTCGCCATGTTGATGGGTAGCGAGCCAGAGATGGGTGTCAGGTCCGCAAATCTCCTCATCATTGGTCGAGAATTGGCAACCGAGTACACCGAAGCGCCAAGAGATGAATATGGAGTTTGACCGCCGACGGAGAACCAATCCTTGCTGCTTTCTTCGGACTTAGGGAACAGTTCTTCGGTGTAGCTCTCGTTGTCTGGTATCATTGACAACTGTCGAATTGCCTGAGGTGGGCTTGCGTTCAAAGCCTTGGCCCAAGGGAAGGCATTGGAAGCCTCGACCTGAGGAGTCTTGATTGTTGGTGTTCGCAATGGCTCGCGATTGGCACTGGCGATGGGCTTGCGCATGATAGTGCGGAAATCGTCTTCCAACTCATCCGAGATAGTGAAGGTCACAACGCGGTTTATGGCATCACGAGCACCCTGGAGTGAACGCTTCTTGGGATCCAAGCTCATGCAGTTGAGGACGACTTCAAAAGTATCCTGCGACATGTCCGAGAAAACATCGAAGAGCGCCTGATTGTCTCTGGAAAAGTCGAGGAAGAGGGGATCGGCCTCAGTTGGTGTCGTGAATGGATTGCGAGAAAACAATATGTTGAGAAGAATGATGCCAATTGCCCAGATATCAGCCTTCTCTGGTGAGTATCCAGCACCAGCAGAGTCATATTGTTCCGGGGCCATATAGCGATCACTGCCAACAGTTGTCTCGTAACACCAGGTCTCCTTTGTTGCCAGGCCGAAGTCTCCAAGCTTCATGCTGCCGTCTTCGGTGAGGAATATGTTCTCCGGTTTGATATCGCGGTGGTACATGCCCTTGGAGTGGATGTACTCGACGGCGCTAATCAATTGAAGCATAAAGTCCCGGACATGTTCAGTTTCGAGTGGTCCGCAGCCAGTGCGAATAGCTTCGTAGAGGTCACCTTTCGAGCAGAACTCGAGAACCAAGTAGATATGATTGTCAGTCTCAAAAGAATGAATAAGATTGACGATGTCCTTGTGGGAACCAAGCCGCGCGTGGCATGCCAACTCTTCTGACTTCTCATCAACGGCGAAGTTGCAAGTGCCATCCTGGACGGCAGATTGTTTGGTAAGACACTTGATGGCGACATTTTCGTTGGTGAGCAGGTCCTTCGCCAGGAATACCATGCCGAAGGAGCCATGGTTCAAAGGTGAAATTGTCTGGAAGCGACCATCAAGGACCGCACCATTGTAGAAGTTATCCCTCAAGCACTCCATCTTGAAAAGATGATGGCAGAGAAAGCAGAAATCTGTTGTTGGATGTCGAGATCGAACCTCCGGGAGTTGCCTCTATAGACAAGGTATTTGTACGAAGTATGTTGAAAGGATGATAGTGAGACAGGCCGCGGAAACCCGAAGGTGAGATGAAGGATATTGGGAAGAAGTTGAGATCTATTATATACCGGATGTTTTTTTGTTGTATTAGCCCCGAAGATAGCAGAACTCGAATGCTTTTGTCTGTTCAAACAGGTTGGTCGATGGCTGTCTTATGCTGAATGTACGTTCGAAAGAAGGCGTCTATTAAAAGTCGAGGATCGGGTTTTCGTTGCTGGAGATAATAATGCGTGCGTGCGGATAGTAGAGAAGAGGGAAAAAACAGTAGAGACTCCGTATCGTATAGTGTCAGTGGCTCATGGGTTGGTCGAATTGCTGATAACAAAGGAGATGTGATCGATTGATCGTAGCAGGACGGTGACTGGTGGACGAGGGTCCAAAAAGGAAAAGTAATATATATCGTTATAATGACATGGAAGGTTGAGATAGTTGGAACGAATGATGGACAAGAATGTTCGTCTCTAGAAAAAGAACGGTTTTGTTGTATCCTGGAGGAGGCCGATTCCAACAAAGAAACGTCTCAAGTGGACTCGAGAAAGGGGGGCGGACTAGTCAATGAACGGCTGCCAATTGTCTTGAAAGATGCAGGTGTTCGTGAATATGTGAAATACGGCGAGAAGAAAGTTGTCCGCTGTTGCTGGCCTTGTGTAGGTAGTTCGGAGGGTCGGTCAACGGCTCGCGGGGGGTGTGACTCAAGTGTCGATTCGTGCAGTCGACAATTGGAGCTGAGAGGATTGGCTGGCTTCTATAAAGAACCTGAGGAGCCTTTGAGGTTCATCAGTTGAAGGATTGGTGTGAGAGAACAGGTAGTCGAAGATATGACTCCTCGGCCGCCGTGTTCACTAACTGTTGACAAGCTGATCGGGCTGCTGTTCTAGACCAGAGCGAGCTTTTTGGAGATGAGCGAAGCGATATGTCGAGCAGTCGATGATGGATGGTATATGTGTAGAAGGTAGAGAGAATTGGTTGCTGTGGCACAATCTGCTGCGGAATGGGTTGTTATGGGCAGCGTTCCTTGTTGGTTGCGTTCAGGCTGTGTCAACAAGATGATGGCGAGGCAGGTGGCGGTGTTGTAGGTAGTGATTGGATGAGGCGTGAGGTGAGTAGGGACGGGAGTCGAGAAAGAGAAAGAGGTTTGAAAGAAGGATGAGGAAACAACTGCGTGCACGAATCGAGCTGTTGCCGGTCCTATATGGTAGATGAGATGAAGAGTTGTGATGAGGAGATGGAAGGGAGATGGAAGCAGAGAGATGGACAGCGAGGAGCCGATCAGTCATAACGGGAATGGACGGCTGTAGTAGTACTAGTCTAGTCTAGTCCTAGTCTACCTGAGTTGACGCCGGGGAAGGCAGATCGAGGGCAGAGTGGGAGGGAGGCCTGAGGAACGAGGGATAGGCGGTCAGCAGAACTCATTACGGACTAAAGCGGGCTGTGTGTTAGCGTGTGTGGAGGGGGGGAGGGGGGGGGAAGGGAGAGGGGAGAGGAGAGAGGAGGGGTCACCTCGAAATAAATGGCACGCTGGCATCTTTGCACATCTCTGCACATCTTTGCCCTCTTTAGCGGCCAGCGCCTTAGCACGTTAGGGGCGAGTCAACAGTAGTCAACAGTGGTCAACTACTGGCTGGATGGATCACTGGGTGGATGGATCACTGGAGGCGTCGCAGTTGAATACCGTTCACACAGCACACAGTATACATAGTAGGTAATCTGGCGGAGAAACGAGAAACGGTCAAAGGGCCCGTCGGGAGCCCTCATTCCTCGCCCCTCATTCCCTCTTGGAGCACGCTCGATCTACCACTGTTTCTTGACCGCTCTGTGCTCTCTCTGGTGTGGATGGAGCGGTGGCCGAAGGAAGTCGAAGTCAAAGCCAATGCCCAGGAAGATGCAAGTATCTAGTATCTATTGTGCATATCTCCATTGCAGAGCCTTAGCGGTCAGTACATACATACACTCCGTCCTTCAGATGGCATAAAGGAGCCCTGTTGTTCGATCGGTACTGACCTACTCTTGTTGGGCGTTCCTTTGATTTGTACGGCCATGGCCGTGTCGCTGTCTCTGTTTAGCCGTGTGTTGTCGAGGCAGCGAGTAGCGAGTAGCGAGTGTCGAGGGTGACGCTTTCGGCTAAAATGCACGGTTCTTCCTCAGGCTGTGCAGTCTGCAGACGGTCGCTGCTTTCGCCAATTCTACGACTTTCCACAACGCTAGGCCCCAGCCTAGGCAGGCTGTTGATTGGCTCCTTGCACAATGCAATCTTATGCAGCCTTCCTCGGCCTCCTAGAGGCTGCATCACTGCACCAGGCCTTGGATAAAACATGGATAGGTACTGTACTCTGTAACCTGCACCTGCACTAGTATGTAACCTTGGCTACCAACATTTATGCGCTCGCTTGAGTACCAGGTCCATTTCAACCTTGGAATACCTCGACTGTTCAGAGGCTTGACTCCAATCGGGCTTATCATCGCTAATGTTGTTGTAGAGGGAGTGGAATCTTCACGTCCTTTCGATTACACATATGGATGCCGATGGATTCGATGGATTCGATGGATAAGGATAGATACCATAGCTACCTATGGATGCTTCTGGACATGATTGATGATGCTGTTCCCTATCACGAATCTGCCCCGGCCTATTGCCGAATTGATATGACGACGTACATACCATACAGTACGTTGCCTACTCATAGGCATCCGGGTTACGAATCTGGAGGCGAGTCGTCTTTACTCATTGCGGATCCAGCACGCATTCTGCCGTACGTATCACGATCGGCAACCTGATACATACAGTTACTATCCAGTTACTACCTACATATCATATCTGTCCTGTGTCCTATCACTCATCAAATGCGAATGCGAACTTCGAATCACGGGTAATGGCATGAGGAATGTGGGTTTATGGCACGCAATCCTTCACCCGATGAGTCTCTCCATTCTGAGTCTCTCCGTCTCTCCGTCTCTCCGTCTCTCATCCACGGGCCCCGCAGAGTACGTACCTACCCAAGTAAGGTTTGACTTTGACGCCACCTTGTTCGCAAACGTGCCTGGGCCACGAAGATTGCGCCGCGTCACAATCCTAACAAAGACCACATGGTCAATATTCCATAGGCTAGGTAATAGGAGCTCGGAGTCTTGGACGAGAGCTCGCTTCCTGTGATCAATGATTGTTATTGCAGTCCACAAATTCTCACGGCGGCTCGGCGATTCGGAGTCAGAGAGCAGGAAAGCAGCCGGTACCTCGACTTCTTAGGGGTTATTCGTACACGAGAATACCTATCTAGTACCTGTATAGATATGTACAGTACCTACTACAGTACCTATTACAGTACCTACTACAGTACGTACTACAGTACCTACCTACCTATGTAATACTGTAGTCACAACGATGAGAAGTGTTGGAGATGATGACGATGCATGGCTCAACTGCATGTATTATTGTACATTGCACAATGAAACAACTCAATCGATCACCCCATCAGGGGCCAATCTCCTTGCCACCCGTCTTTCGAAGCTCGAATCTCGATTGTGTTCCGTTTCCTTTCGCACGGCCTGGGCTCCGAGAAGCGCACGACCAGTGGAATGTTGATCGTGTGACGAGATCTACCACAGTATCCTTATCAGGCTATCGGTCCCCTGAGTTTGCGGTACTCGCTCGCTACTGGTGTGATTCATGGCCGGCATCATCACGATTCATATTCACATTCACGTTCACGTTCACGCTTGACATTCCGGGCATTGTTCATTGCTCTTCGAAAGAGAGGTCCGCTTGCTTCAGATCTGCGAGCAGCCATATCTTCGGCCCAAGGGAGCAAACTAATGATAAGAGAGAAGGGACGAGAGGAGGGCATTTAGAGATCCTCTACCCGAACACTACATACATGTCTTTCTTTCGTCATCATTCCGAGATAGGATGTTTGCGAATTCGTCAATTTCAGCCCTTTTGTCTCAAGAGATGAGTACAGCGCAGCACAATACAGTACAGTATAGTACAGTACAGTAGCTGTGTATGAAGTGTCTAGATAGATACTCCGTGTCCCGCGAGCCACCTCTCTGTCAAGCGGTCAGGTACAGGACACACCCTTCCCAGGCACACATTCTGCTCTAGATGCTCTACATATCTACATACGGAAACGGGGTACTGAGCAATGTTCAGGGTCTTCCTCTCCTGATCAGGTTTCAGAAGCTGCCCGCCCTCTCCCTCTCGAACGTTCAAACACAGGAGATGTCTCGCATACAGGCACAAGTCCGCCAAACCTTACGTGGCACCACTACTGTCCGAGGCCATCATGAGAGACCTCGTCCAACATCTGCACGGTCAGTTGAAATAACCTTCATCTAAGACCCGACTGTCCGATCATCATCAGCAAGCGCCGCTGTCCACTCCTTCATCTCCAACCCCGCAAGGGGGCCGTTTCGAAAGTCCATCATCTTTGTTTGCAGTTTCAAGCAACGCTGTCTGCATACCTCCTTCTTCTCTCAACGTGACGTGTGCTCCTCTTTACCTCTCCTTCACTCTGAAGTGACGTGTGCTCCTCTTTGGCTCTTGAGCTCTTTAGCCGTATGCGCTTGTTCATGCATGCTCTTTCATGCCATTCATGGCATTTCGTAGTAATCTACATATAACATATAGGTAATGGTTAAGAGCTATTGATCAACAGATGGCCACGTCTCTTACCTGGGTATCTTACCTGCGTACTATTATTACCTCAGCTATTCTTAGCGGCGCTTGGATTCAAGAGAGGCACTGTTCCAAAACGCCAGCAGGCCCATTGCTGGCCTTTGGACATGCCGTCAGTGATCGCCAGTGGCCACCGTATGTACTTTATGTATTGCCGCCTCCAACACAACCGCCAGCGACCTGATTGTGTATCCGCACATGAATGTACGACTTACGCCAGATAACAACTAAGTTCCCCAGCCTGCGAATTAAGACCTTAGTGGTACTTCGTCTGCATGATGCCATGTAGCATCCTCACGGCATGAACGTTATACTGTATCCAACACCTACCAGCCATCTGTGGCACTGTGCCCAACTGATGGATTTCTCTGTGGCCTGTTGGCCTGCCAAGCATATCACTACTGTCTGCAGGTGCAGGCATCGTGAAGCAGACACACCGTATTGTGTATGCAGGTATCTCGAGGTGCAGCTCCAGGATGCACCAAGGTGCTTATTGATACGTGGATGATATATGAAAATTTTCATCATATCAAGAATGGCTGGAGAATATGATATGTGGTTATAGACTGCAGCGGTCTGGCACGAGGATACAGAAGACTACGGAGTACTGGTTGAGCATGGGAATCTCATGCGACGGTGTTGCCAATGCTGCTGGATCTGAGATGGCTTGGCCTCCGTGACAAGAGATGCATGTTCCTACGCAGTGCAGGTCAGATCGACTCTCTACTCCGTGCAAATACGTGGCTGTCGATGTCTCGAAAAGATGATTATGCGACCTCGGTTTGCTGGCGAGGCTTTCTAGTAGCTTGAGCCTCGCGAGCGAATGACTTTTGCCCGGGCGTGTACAGCAGAGACTTTCGAGGGCTTTGGTGAGTCTTATGACGACGATGCTTTGATTTGCCGAATCAGGCAATACTGCCCAGGTACCAGTGTAGGAGGAAATCTCCGGCAACGTCTGAGCACTTCTACGCTGGCCACGCATGAACAGACAGGTCTGTGAGTGAACCATGAACAGCCCATTCTCCTTTCGCATTTCGCAGATATTCCCATCATAGGTGAACATAAAGCACTGCAGTTGTTGAAGACGATTATTATCGTACATGCATTCTCTGTCACCATACTTTGATATGTATTATTGCCCAACGCTGTGGAATAGAGTGCCATACCCCACCCCATTCCCAGGTTGTACATATGTACAGTATGTGAACAATCCTCGAGACCCAAACCCCAAACCAAGATTCGTCTCCTCCTCCCGATCCCGCAGTGGGGCAATTCCACAGCACCCGTCCTGTCCACAACGCAACACTCCAGTCTGCGTTCCTGCACCTCATGCTCTAGCTCGCATCTCACCGCCTTGCCAATCTCGTTCGAGCATGCAACGTGCAGCAGGTCGCCACCTCCACGATCCAATTGTGGCCAGTGGTTATTTGCCGGCTACAGCGCTTCTCCTCTGCCGTCTGCTGTGAAGTAAGGATAAGGACACGACGAGACGGAGGAACAACCTACAGAGACCGCAGCGGAGGGCGAAGACTGGGAAGCCTTGCCGAGGATTTGACGGGACAGAGTGCAGTAGCTCGCTCGACTGCACTCGACCCGCCCCGCCCACCTCGAAGTCCCAATCAAAGGAGTCAGTCCTGAGCTAACACGCACGTCTGACTTTGACCTCGCTCCAAAGCTTTCCACGAACGAAGCACTGGGACCACGGCGCACCACCTGCACCTGGCACATAGGAGAGAACTGCACTGTAACCTCGAACCACAACCCAACAGAGTTACCTCACCTGTCACACCGCCTAATCTTGCCACCACAGATCTCACGACACCATTCCACAAGGCCAAACAACACCCCATCACAAACTATCGCCGGAGATTTGATTTTTTTTTTTCTCTCGAGGGACGAGAGAGAGAATTTGTTTGCTTCACCGCCTTCTCGACGGTTGATAGGGAAACAAGCATGCCGGCTGTTGCGGGAACTGAGGTGAAGGGAGTGATTTTGGATATTGGTATGTTCTACTCGAAGGTCGGAGATGGCGCGGAGGGTGGCAGGAGCTGCACGTGATAAGCCACGTGGATTTGGGGATACAGATACTGATAGATGAGTAGAGGGGACTATTTGCCCGATATCGTTTGTCAAGGATGTTCTAGTAGGTTTTGACATTTCTACTCTGTCTTTGGGCATGGGAGGATCAGTGTGATCTAGAGTTGCGATCACGTGCTTGGAATAGGACGTCAATCGTTCGTCTGCTATAATCCTTGGGGTGCCGATTGTCTGTATTTTGTTCAGATGTAACCTCGAGGATTTCCTATGGGTTTTCTGAGGATTCCTCTTCAACGTGTCATTTCCTAGCAGCTTTCACGGATATTCTGAAGATTCGAACAACAATCGGCGCCTCTTAGTGTCCCAGTTCTCTCATTGTTCACATTTCCTTCTGCCACTTCCCTCTCATGCTTGCTAGCTAGCTCCTTCAATCCGTCATTTCTAACATTCATAGTTCCCATACGCCCTAGAGTCCCTCCCCGCCGCTCTCTCGGCATCGTGGGACGACCCTTCCTTCGTCCCCTATCGCGAAGCCTTCCCAGCCGAGCACAGAAAGAACCCAGAGGCACTGCTATCCCATGTCCAAGACCTCATGTCCAAGGATGTCAAGATCGCCTACCTCAAATCCCTCCAGGGCCATCTCTGGCTCACGGGCTACCACTCCGGCACCCTCCGCTGCCCTCTCTTCTCCGACGTCGCTCCAGCAATGCGGAAATGGCACGGCGAAGGAAAGAAGATCGTGATATACAGCTCAGGATCTGTGGCGGCGCAGAAGCTATTGCTGCAGTACACGACGGAAGACGTGGACGCGGGCGATTTGAGAGGGCTGGTGAGTGGGTGGTATGACACGGTCAATGCGGGGGTGAAGAATGAAGCTAGCAGCTATGCAAGGATTGTGAGAGAAGAACAGCATCAAGGAGGGGATATTAAGGCAGAGGAATGGGCATTCTTCAGTGATAATGTTAGGGAGGTTGAGGCGGCGAAGAAGGCGGGGTTGAAGACTGTGTTGACAGTAAGGCCAGGAAATGCGGCGGTACCGGCGGAAGAGAAGGGGAAGTATAGGGTTGCAGAGACGTTTGAGGATGTGAAGCTATAAATTTAGATTCATCTGGGATTTCACCAGCTGAAATTATAGATTTGATATCTGTAGATTCCTTTATAAGGTTGTGCGATGCTGAATTCGCACAACACAACTTCCATGTCGCTGAATTTTCAGTGCATTGTAGGAGGAGAGGATATTGAGGATCTCTGATCTTTTAATTATCTTGCATGGTAATTAGATTTTATTGTAATTTGTCGGTGATCTGTATTTTTATTTCCTAATTTTCTCAAAGTCAAATTTATATTACTTCGTACGAATTCTCGTACGTCACACGCCGAACAAAAAACAGCGTCTTAATTTTCAACAATGGTCATTTGTTCTTTGCAAATCAGTAAATTCCTAACTACTTAATGACACCACATATATCAGCATACAGCCCTAAAATAAATCGTACATATAGTATATTAAAATCCGTACATAGCTGACAGGGTCCGCATACGTCACGTGATCTTCATCCAAGTAGCCGAATAAGGTTGGCGCGTTTTGCGGTTGCCAGGCACATCAAGCTCCGGACATCAATAAATCTTGAGGCTCAATCTGAGACGAGTTCACATCAACTGCTCAATTGTCAACTTACACATCGCAATGGCAGACTACGATCGCAGACCTCGAGGCCGCGGTGGCTATGACAACCGCAAGAGGCGGTATAGAGGTACGAACATCTTCACCATGCAATTTAGTATCAGAATGATGTACTTGAAACGAGGCTGACAAAACCTCAAGACGAGGACGACTATGATCGCCGCCCACAGCGCCGCCGATACGAAGAGCCTCTGCCCAACAGAGTTCGTAGACAGCTTCTGTCTATTGCCGAGTCGCCCATAAAACCCGTCGAGGAGGAAGTCCACTTGCTGGCCAAGATGATTTCGGACAACTACGACGATGTTGAGACGAGGATGTCCTATATCGACCTCACCATCCAGATCGTCCTTGAGCAGCCGTTCAAAATCCCATTCGTCGCGGCGATTGTGGTTGTGCTCAATGGTATGAACAGAGGTGAGGAGGCGGTTGCGACCATTCTTGCGAAGGCGGCAGAGGAGACTGAGAGGAGGGTTGCGCGCGGAGAATGGAGGGAGGTCAAGCTTCTGTTGAAGTTCCTAGGCAGCTTGCAGGGATTGCTGGTCGATGATGGTGTTTGGTCTGTTCTGGCGGAGCTATTTGAGAGGGCTGTTGATTTGCAGACTGCTTCTTCTGAAGATGTGAGTTCTCATAATCGAGACAGACCAGCATGGAATATCACACTAATGGAACCTTTCACAGACTCTTGGCATGGAGCTCGTCAAGGTCATTCTCTTCACTATTCCCTACATTATGGCTTCTTCTGCCAGCGAATCTCAGGAACAGGCTGCAGGACTTCTCGACAAGACTGAAGTCCTGGCTGGTACACCATCGCCATTGGAAGCCCTTGTCGATCCATATCCAGGAAATGGCGTTGATGAGGCTACTGAGCCAACAAGCGTCATTGGTTTATTGCAGAAGCAGCTGCAGAACGAGGCCGCCAATGGCTGGGTACTGGCCTGCATCCCTAGACCGTGGAAGATGCTTCCGGGAACCGATGACCAAGATCCTCTTGTTGCCTCAACCAAGCATACTCTGCCACCGATTAATATTCCAGAGACGGTTGTTCCTGGCGAAAAGCCACTTTTCCCGGAAATATACTTTTCAGTTTACGCCAACCAAGATATCGAGACGGTGCCACCGACTACGGATATTGCGTCCTGCATTCTTCGAGACTCAATTGTCGACACAATCAACATCCTAGACTTTAACCGCAATGCTACAGCTCGCTATCTAATTGATATCGATTGCTACTTCACGCCGGGAACCTTCGTCAAAAGAGCTACTCCTTTCGATAGATTGCGGGATATCGAGGGCGAGAAATCAACCTGGAAACCAGAAGATGTTGCCGTCGATGCCGTCTTCTCCCAACTCTTCCAGCTTCCGTCACCAGAGCATAAGCTCGTGTACTACCACTCGGTCCTTACAGAAGCCTGCAAGATCGCACCAGCAGCAATCGCTCCTAGTTTAGGACGTGCTATCCGTTACTTGTACAGGAACGTTGATCGCATGGATCTCGAACTTTCTTTCAGATTTATGGACTGGTTCTCGCACCACTTGAGCAATTTCGGCTTTACGTGGAAGTGGACCGAGTGGATTGACGACGTTGAGCTGTCACCACTGCATCCGAAGAAGGCGTTCATTGCTGGCGCTCTGGATAAGGAAGTCAGATTGAGCTTCGCACAGCGTATCAAGGGAACCTTGCCGGAACCTTATCAACCCCTTATTACCGAGGGCAAAGAGAAGGATACACCGGATTTCAAGTACAACGATGAAGGTATGACAACATGCATGTCTATTACGAGCTGAAGCTAACATTCCAGATACTCCGTTCTTCGCTGAAGGCAAGGAAATCCTTGCTCTCCTCAAGCGCAAAGCCAGCGAAGACGAAATCCAAGTAATCATCGACCAAATACACACCCAAGCAGAGTCTGCCGCTCTTCAAGAGCCTCTTCTGGCCTCCACCGACGCCTATGTCACCTCTATCTGCTACATCGGCTCCAAATCTCTCTCCCACGTCCTCTCCTGTATTGAGCGCTGCAAGGAGCGCCTCCTCTCCATCGGCAGCGCCTCCGAAACCGCACGTCGCCAAATCATCACATCTGTCATGTCCTATTGGGCCGACCAGCCAGGCATCGGTGTTAATATCGTTGACAAGCTGCTGAACTACACGATCCTCACTCCACTGAGTGTTGTGGAATGGGCTCTTGTGGACGACGGCAGCGACAAGCTCGCCGAGACATATGTGTTTGAGATGGTGGCAGGGACGGTGCAGAAAGTTACGAATCGCGTGAGACAGATCATTGCGTCACGGAATGCGCCTGGCTTGGAGCATGAGGCCAGACTGGCCCTGGATGAGACTCTGTTGAGGGAGAGGAAGGCGATGAAGGAGATGTTTGCCGTGATGGAGGAAGCCTTGTTGAGTTGGGCCAATGGCACCAAAGACCAAGCTGTGGAGGAAGGAACTGGAGAAACTATCGATGAGCAACTCATTCGGACATGGGGTGAGAGGTGGCTGAGAGTGTTCAGGAGGAAGATGGCTGTTGAGGAGGCCTTCCTGATCGAGGTTGGCAATAAGGCAAGCAATGAGGGGAATGTGACTGGGAATGGAGCAATGGAGATGGAGGTTGAGGTGTAAGAAGAAGAGCAGGAACCGAAAAAGCGATGCGTTTCTTTATTCTCTATTGATAATATAAGCATTGCATTGTATAGTAGGGAAAAGTCGTCGAGGCGGATGGAGGAATTTTACTGTCTCAATAGGTGGGTGTTGAGGGATCAGCATCCGGAGCACTAGGGTCATAGTCAATGGCTATTTCATAAGATTACATTTTATAATACAAGCAAAGGCGCCTTTTGGCCCATCCGTACTATCGCACATCTCTAAGTTCGGACCTGTGCTGTTCTGCAAGCCTCACACTTATCTGAGCGCTCACGGTGTTCCCTTCCACCTCACCATTCCGCCCTTGGTAAATAAAACCTCATATTCTCATACACCAGAAACGTAACCCAGGTCGCTGGCAACACCCTCATCACATTGGGTCCCAGTCCTTTGTAGAACCCCCTCCACCCCTCCTCCGCCCACACCTTTCCCGCCACGCCCCTGATCCCGCGCCCAAACCTCTCTTCCGCATCATGGGTCTGCAGACGGGCCCGCAAGACCTGGTAGGGATACGTGACGGCGCCGGCAACGATCTTTGCGGCGCCGCTGATGACCAGCGTGGCCTCGTTGCCCAACTTCGTCTCCCCGCCCGCCCCGCCGGGTTCCGGGGCGGGGGCGGGGGCCGACGAGGAGCGCGCGACGTACGTCAGCCAGGCGTCCTTGAGCGGCTGGTAGACGGCGAACTGCACGGCGCCGTGGCTGACGCCGAGACAGCTGACGCCGAGGCCGCGGTAGAAGCCGCGCCAGCCCTCGCGGTGGCGGATGTGCTGGATGCCGGCCCACATGCTGGTGTAGGCGCCGCGTGCGCCGCGGTCCGTCGACAGCATGCGGGTCTTGAGGACCCAGATGGGGTTTGTGGCGAGGGTGGTGAGGAGGCCGGCGCTGAGGGAGGTGAGGAAGTAGTCGGAGGGGTGGAGGTGGGAGGAGTGGCGCGAGCGGTGCGCGGCGAGGGGCGTCTCGAGCAGGGATTTGAAGTAGAAGAAGAGCGCCCACGAGGTGGAGTTGCCGAAGAGGTTGGGCGTTAGGCCGCGATAGAGCGTTGCGAGGGGACGGGGCTGAGAGAGGAGGGAGCGCAGGATCGTGAGGGAGTTTGTGGAAGTGGTGAGGGTCGTGTGGGTGCGGTGGACTGGACGAGAGGTTAGTGGAGGAGCTTGGACATGGTATTGGGATGATTTGAAGAGATGATCGAGAAAAATAGGCGTGCGGGAGGGGCAGAGAGAATGAGGAGTGCGACGAGACGTACTTTGTAATCGCGTCTTGATCACATCGAGAGGGTGGACGGCGAGGGTTGAGGCTCCGCCGGCGCTGAGGCCGGCGATGGTCTCGACCAGCGCGGGGGAGAGGCGCGCATGGTTGTCATTCATTCGAATGTTATGGGTTGCGCATGTCTCGTGATGGTTGGTGGTCTAAAGGAGCAGGGCCGGCAGATAAAGATAAAATAATTGTCGATGACGGAGTTGAGGCACAATAATTTGCCGAGGGCGGATTGCGTCGGGATCATACAACAATTAAGGGTTACTTTCTGATCATATTTTCATGTTTCTTGCAGCAGACATAGTTATTCTGCGATAAAAAAGGTTGTGAGATTATTGAAAAGGTCACAATGTACAAGCAAGCGACTCGGGGCGGCAAGTGGTGATTGCATATTTTGACTTTTATAGTATCTTACAACATCGTTTGAGCATGACCACACAACCTATGCCTCTCATCCCTTGAGGAAGCCATCGCCAAGATATCAGAACGCCCCCGATGCTCGATCAATCGTACAGTCCGCTTCATTACAACCCATCCTATGTCTGCATCCTTTCAATCCATATCATCTGCGATCGTTCCTCATGCGAGGGGAGAGAACAGTCTGCGGTTGTATTAGCAATGCGCCGAGCACGGTAATGCGGATGCAGCGACTGACCTGATGAAAGATGGGCGAGGCTCGCTCTGGGTGTATCCTGCTTTATATTAGTCTTTATCCATAGTCGTTGTTGTCGTAGTCAGGCGAAGAATTCATACCAAGGTAGATGATCAGGGGAAGGTAGCCGCTGCGACCTGTTAGCTGTTGCTCGATCATGCATACCGAAGAAATAAGGGAGACATACTAGTGAATGACCACACGGGAGACATCGATGAGCTTTCCAACTCTCTCCTGAAGATGTGTCAATATCCATCCGGGCACCAAAGTCTCCACAAGAAACGAACCTTCGACTCCTCGGACAGTTGCAATGAGAAGGCCATTGTGATGATATGAACTACAGCAGATTGATCAGTATTAAGCAGCGAACGTAGGGAGGCTGCGACTTACCTCGAAAGGACTTTGTATTCGTAGAGAGCTTGATGATTGATCTTCCTCGTCGTCGTCGCCAACAAAAGTTCAATCAGCATCGACCCCAGATTATTACATAAGCGAACTTTTTTCGATATCGCATCTCCAAGGTCCAAGACGCGCCTACGAAATCACGGAAACCCAAAATTTACGGGCAGTTTATTCAGCCCAGCAAAACAGAATAGCTCCGCCAAAATGTCTGGAGCAAGACATTGGTACTTATCTTCATTACTACCTTGGGGAGATTTTGTGGCTAACATAATTCACAGGGAACAGGACAAGGAGGCGACCGTCTATGTCGGCAACATCGATGAGCGCGTGACGGATAGTTTGATCTGGGAGTTGATGCTCCAAGCAGGGCGCATCGTCAACGTCCATTTACCCAAAGACCGAGTTACGCAGTCACATCAGGGCTATGGCTTCGTGGAGTTCATCAGCGAGGAGGACGCCGAGTATGCGGCGCGCATCATGAACCAAGTGCGACTATATGGGAAGCCCATCAGGGTCAACAAGGTATGTTCTCCCGCTCCTCTCTCTTCTCCTGTCGCCACCACACCCTCCAACCATCTACACATCAACAAGCTAACAAACCCCCTAGGCCTCAGCCGACAAGCAAAAGACGGTCGAAGTAGGCGCCGACCTCTTCATCGGCAACCTCGACCCGCTCGTCGACGAAAAGACCCTCTACGACACCTTCTCGCGCTTCGGCTCGCTCATCTCCGCGCCCAAGATCGCGCGCGACCCCGAGAACGGCCTCTCGAAGAACTACGGCTTCGTGTCCTACTCCAACTTCGAGGCCTCCGATGACGCCATCGCGAACATGAACGGCCAGTACCTCATGAACAAGGACATCAGCGTCCAGTACGCCTACAAGAAGGACGGCAAGGGCGAGCGCCACGGCGACCCCGCGGAGCGCATGCTGGCCGCCCAGGCCAAGGCCCACGGCGTCGTCCCCGAGCAGCAGGCCATGCCGCCGCAGCTGCTGGGCCTGCCGGGCACCACGATCCCGCAGGGCCCCGCCGCCATGGGCATGCCGGAGGGCGCGGCGATGCGCGGCGGCCCGCCACCAAGCCTGCCCGACGGCTTCGGCGCCCGTCCGCCCGTGAGCTACCAGAACGTCCCGCCGCCGCAGAGGGTCAGCGCGCCGCTGCCCCCTCCGCCGCAGGGGCTGCCGCAGCGCCCGCCGCCGAGCCAGGCCGGCTACGGCGGACCCCAGGACTTCCGTCCGCCGGGGTTCGCGCCGCCGCCGCCGCATGTGCCGCAGGGCTTTCCGCAGCAGATGCCTCCGGGCTTTGGGCCGCCGCCGGGAGGCGCGCCGCCGCCGGGGATGCAGCCGGGCATGCCGCCGGGGTTTATGCAGCCGCCTGGCTTCCAGCAGCAGGGGCCGCCGGGGTATAGACGCTGAGGTCCTGCGGCTACGGATGGGATATCAAGGACGCATGAGAATGGCAGAATCACTGGACGGGGACTTCTTGGCATGGGACCCTGGGGTTGGATATTATGGAGTCAGGCGCTATTGCAGCGGCATCTGTGCTTGGAGTTTGAGGGGCGTTGAAAAGGGGGTTGAGCTCGAGCGGACAAGCGTGGCCGGAAAAGCTGCATAGATGACTACGGGAAGGAGGTCTCCGTAATACGTGCGCGGTGCATGTCGGAGAAGCTGAAGGGGCATCGGGTTGGGATGGGAAGAGTGGATGTGAGGTGTTGATAAGGGAAGGTGAAGGAAGTCCGTGATCCGCGGAGACGGCAGATGTACCGCATAGATAGCTAAAGCTGCATGTAGCCACCCACCAGAGAGATACAACGCATAGCAAACGCCTGTTCTGTCCCCTCTCATAGAAGATCACCACATGCTCCCTTGTCTCAATGTATCGCCCGCCCTGCATTGGCCATGACGCATGCTATCACAGACTGTACCTGCATATGTATCCCCATCCAAAACACCTCCACAGTCCCTGTATGCATGCATGTACCTACAATTGACAGCTCCTCTCATCCAGACAATCCCGCACCGCGGTCATCATGGACCTGCGCCGCGGACGCATCTCTGCCGGCGCGCGCGCGGGACGGGAAGCCGCGAATAAATCACTTCTTCTCGCATGCATGTGTGTGTGCGGCGGAAGAGGATCTTGCAGACTCTGGAACTTGCGGCGGTGGCTATCCGTGGCGATGCCCGAGCGGAGCCGGAGCCGGGCACGTTGGGGTTGTGATGACAATGTTTGGCTGTGGAGAAGATGGGGGAGAGGTTTGGGATGTCGAGCTGTTGATGGGAGGGAGGGGGGAAGGAAGGGGCGAGGAGGAGGAGGAGGCTGCAGATGGAGCAAATGGCGAGAGAGTAATGAGCTTGTGTCGTACATATGTGCACATCGTAAGATACAGTACATGTGATGGCTCTCCAAGAAATGTGGGGAGGACATATGTGTGGCAGTAGTAGGAGTAGTAGTGTCGGCTTTGTTGGCTCTAGTCCTGGCATCTTAGATGGATACACATTATTGTCGGTAGTCCCAGCACTGTGGTTAGAAAGTGAGTGGTGTGTGGTGTGATGACAAGCCTGGGAGCTGGGGTAGCCATGTATAGAAGTCGTAATATATATATAATATATGTACCTATAGGGATATACGGAGTACAATAGCAACGATATGAAAGATATGAAATATGATACGATACGATACGTACATACATACCTCCCGAGACGTCTTCCCTGCCGAGTATGGAATATCCATTGGGATTGTACTGTACGGAGTATAGCTAGCTGTACTTGTGCACGTATTACATACGAATCCGCAGTCCAGACCATCGGAAACCCACCTCTGTACAGACTCACAATACTCGGTAGCACGCACTAGGTAATCGACAATCCCGGCGCTCCAAGATTCAAGTGTCAAACGAAATCGCAGCGCCGGCTCGAATCCCGCATTCCGGATTCTGGATCCTGGGTCGTTGACCCATGCCCGCCCCCGCGTTCGGGGGGCTGAAGCCGCGGGGCGGCGCGTGATTTGCCGGCATGGCGGGTTCGGGTTGTTGGTCATAAGTACAGTACCAGAACCAATTCTGACATTATTTGGCTCTTCTGTCTACTTATGCACTGGCACTGGTATTGTGGAATGTGGAATGTGATGGATTCAGTGGATCCAGGATTATCGTCATGGATCGTGAGTGAGTGAGTGACTGAGTGACTGACTGACTGACTGTGAGATTGGAATGCTCAACGAGCAAAGTCTAGACTGGATGGTTGGTGACCTGAGGTAGTAGTTAGTAGTGTGTATCATCAGTTCATCAGTTCATCATCCATGTATCGCTCCTGCAACGTTGCGTCGTCCAGATGAGCCAGGACAACATCGGCCGCACCACAGAGCCCTGGAATCGGTTGAAGGCTTGAGAGCTTAGAATACATCATGTATATCATTGGGAGGCCAAGATTAGAGGGGGGAATGCAGATAGTGGATGGCGCATGCGGATGGCAGATGGAATAGAGAGACAGGTCAAGTTTGCTTCGTGCTGATGGAAGTCGGAGGCTCCGTAAAGTGATGCAGAGCGAGGCGAGACAAGACGGCGTGTCGAAGCCGAAGCCGAAGCCTGTTTAGTCGTGGAATGCAATGCGAGCTTCGAAGGAGCCGTCGCTGTTTGTCTGAAGTGCTGGTATTTGCCGTTGCCTTCCCGGCCCCTGATGTGCAGGGCCGAAACCTGAGATGTGAGATGTGAGATGTTGAGATGCTGAGATACTGGTTCAAGGACGAGGAGGAATAAATGCTCATGTGTACGCGCAGAGTTCTCTGAGTCTCCTTCTCCTTCTCCTCTCTCTTTCTCCTCTTCTCACATCTGCCAAGTCGAATGAATGCACGGCACATACATGAATGGTGGCATCCCACGCTGCACCCCAAGTCTCCCATGTCCGCCATCTGCCATGCTCACCCCATCTCCCATCTCGCATCTCCCATCTCCCATCTCCCATCTCCATGTCTCTCCCCCTCTCCCCCCCCCTTTTCTCCCACCCAAAAACACATCTCCCACAATCCGAGGAGAACACCAACAATGTACATATGTGCATACAACATACGGTACCATATCGATCTGCGATCCGCCCAGGGTCGAAAGGCGTGATTGCTGTGGCTCAGGCGGTACGACCCCAATACAGTACAGTGAGTGACGGATGGGGGTACACAGATGGGGGTACACAGATCTCTGCCAGTGCGAGCGGCAGGACTTGAACGTCGCCGGTATAGAGTACTGTATGTAATACAACATACATACATACATACAACATACATATGTAGAGTAGCCTCGAGAACCTGACGTGTGTGGGATGTGGGATGTGGGATGTGGGGTTCTGCAGTGCGTGCTGCTGCACACACACACAGTAACAGACACTCACTACTGTATCTGCTCCAACGCAGTCGCCGTCGGCCTCATAGAATCGAATAATAATAACAATAATAATAATGGGTGAAATCCTTCCTCGAGCCATTTTTCTCATTGGCTAAGTACGGGCCGGCCATTATCATTCATCGAGCTGATGCTTAGTTGCAGCATCTTATCATTAGGGAGCGATGACGCTGGAGGAGGAATCATGGATGGATGATGGATGCATGCAGGAGTTAGGATTGAGGACTCCTCGGACTGTAGGTCTGGACGTAGGTATCTACGTAGATAGATGATGATGGTGCGTGAAACAGACAACGGGTAGGCTTCAAACACTGCTACAGGGAAGATTTTGAAAGAAAAAAAAATTGCAGCAAAACTTTTCATTGTTGAAGGGCTGAATGAATGGTCGACAGATGTGCGCGATTTCAGGGAAATGAGAAGGGTTGTGAAGGGTTGTGAAGGCTGTGAATGAAGCTGGGCAATAATGCTGGGCAATAATGCCTAATGGGCACATCCGAATACCCGCTCCGACCTGAACAGCCGCCTCCCGAGGACCTGGTTCGAGATTTCGATTAGGGATTCGAATTATAGTATGATTCATGAAAGTAGAGTGAGTGAATAGAATAGAGTAGCTACGCAGATATCATAATGGCTGTCACGGTATGTAGTGTAATCGACCATGTAGATATCTCTATCTAGGTATCTATCTATCTATCTATCTACCTACCTACATATCTACCCACGTTACTGCGTTACTGCGTATGGCGGGTTCAGGCAGTTAGTTGACTGATGTTGCACTCACCATCGTCTGCTCAGATTCATGATGCTGATGTCTCATCATGACCTCCACGTCCGCCTCCACGTTCACGTCCACGTCCACCTCCACGTCCACGTCCACGTTGCCATGTCGACTTGAAGGTTCCTGACGCCGTACGCCTGTGTGGAGTATGTCGAGTAACCGTCATCGCAGGCTGCATCCACGCCCTGCGATGAACCTGCCTTAGTGCTGCATCGTACATAGATAGACGTGATGATGAAGAACCACAGTACATATGTACGTACATATATGTTCCGTACTGTACTGTACAGCACCACCTAAGCGCCAGATATCGATGCACTCCTCCTCCTCTGGCTCCCCCCAACTCCCAACTCTCAATCACCAACCCCCAATCCCTCCCACGCCAGCCAGCCAGCCGCGATGAGTCGTCTAGGCCAGCCTCACGCCTCATGCTCATGTCATCGTGGACCGGAGAACAGAGCATGGGAATACCTCGCCACTTTCTCTGGTCCATGCGTGCGTGCGTGCGTGCGTGCGTGCGTGGCTGGTTGCTATGATTGGATTTGGCAGGATGGGAATAATGTATTGTCTTGTCTTGTACTGTACAGCGATGTGAGGAGTACTATCTGCCCAGTACCTCCCTATCCTGGCACGCGGGACGGAGAGGGAGGGACATGGAGAGGTGCGGGACGGTCCAGACCTTGTTGTTTGTCTAGAGGGGTCGTCTAGAGGGAGGGAGGGAGGGAGAATCGAATCGGTCGTCAGCGATGACATGGCGCGTGGGTGACAAACAAGTGAGTGGGGGTTGAGGGGGTTTCTACTTACTACTCACTACTGTATGTCTGTATGTCTGTATGTATGTATGTATGTCTGTCTGTATGTCTCTATGTACATCCATACCAGCGAGATGGTTGATGTTTCTTGGTGGGGCAGTCCTCATACGAGGCAGGTCCCGAGGACGGACTCCTCCATCCTTCCATATGTATACATATATGTAGGTACATGATGACGATGAAGATGATGACGAAGAGGATGATGATGGGGGAGGGGATGGCATGACAAGGTACAAGGTACAAGGTGCATGCAACCCCCGTCGTCGTCTGCTCAAACCCCAAACAGAGCAATAACTCCTCTACCTGCCTGATCTGGCGCCTATTCCTGTACATATATTCCTGTACATATTCCTGTACATACTCCTTAAGGCAAGCCACTTCCAAACAGCCACACTCCTTCTCCTTCTTCCGTTCCCTTCTCTTCTCCCTCTCCCTCTCCCTCCCGTCTCCTCCCACTTCCACCCTCCTTCCCTAACCTCCACCTCCACCTCCACCTCCACCGCTGTCATAATTCCACATCGCCTCTGTATCTGCATCTGCATCGCATCCGCATCGCATCTGCATGCACCCCGTGCAAATTTTGTTATGTATGTACATACATACATACATACATACATCATGCACATCAAAATCTGCAAGAGGTGTGTCTATGAAAATCTCTTTCCCCTCCCTCGTGGGGGTTGTCATCTCTCTGGTCTCTCTGGTCTCTCCCCCTCTCCTCTCCTCTCCCTCTCCTCTCCTCTCCCTCTCCTCCCCTCTCCCCCCCC
>Ga0209512_1001671_pt1 | contig 26262 bp, 25 predicted proteins | sample frozenSSSSmetaG_FD_184142 | JGI IMG/M metagenome (GOLD analysis project Ga0209512, IMG submission 184142) | Glacier valley bacterial and archeal communities from Borup Fiord, Nunavut, Canada, to study Microbial Dark Matter (Phase II) -... | ecosystem: Environmental > Aquatic > Freshwater > Ice >...
GAAGCCGAGGAGATGGAGCCAGAGGACATCCCGTTCTAACCTAACCCCCTAGCCCCCTTCCTTTACAGGGAAGGGGGAATAATCTAGGCAAATAGCGATAAAATCCAGCCTAAAAGGTTGAAGGAGATAGATTTAAGGTGACTACCGAGAACGATGACAATTTTAGTGGGGGAGAGGGTGGGGCTGACGCTCCTGCTCCTACCCCTTCTGCGCCCGCGCAGCCTCGCCCTAGCTATGGTACGCCGAGAAATGACGGGCCACGAAATGATGGGCCAAGAAACGATGGCCCACGTGGTGCGGCTGGTGGAGACCGTCGCCCCCGCCGTCCTGGTGGTAAAGACCGTTTTGCGCCCCGCCGTAAGGTAGACCAGTTTGCAGTTGATGGCATCCGCGAAATTGATTACAAGGATTTCCAACGGCTAAAGCGGTATATTTCCGACCGGGGTAAGATTGAGCCTCGTCGTAAGACTGGCCTGAGCGCGTTCCACCAACGTTCGCTCACTACCGCTATCAAGCGGGCCAGATTTATGGCACTCTTGCCCTATGTGTCGAACCAATCGCGCTAGTGCGGATATAATTAGATTTTGTAAAATTGTGGTACTAACGCAATACAAGAAGGGTGAGGCTGGCCTTGCTCTTACTACTAAGGCACAGGGTAAAGTAGTGCGCCTGGTTCTACAGGCACGCCACTAGAAAGCCCTGTGCTTTTTTTGAGCTATTGCAACAATTCCCAGGATTTTGGGAGGGAGAAATTAACCAACCGCATGGCGAATAATAAATCTGGCGGTTCACAAACGCCGCCATCAGACGAAACCAAGCCGAAAAAACCTGTCGCTCCGCCGCCGACCATCCCTGCTGGCGAGGAAAAGCGTAAAACGGCGACCCCTGCCCCGGTTCGCCAGATGACCCAACGCCAGCTCACTCGGTTTGAAAAAGACCGCCGTCGCCAGCGTCAGCTTACCATTGCCGCGATTGCGATTATAGCAGTCATGCTAGTAGTAATTATTGTGGGCGTTTTTCAGAATGCGATTGCCCCTAATATTAAAGAATTGGCTACGGTCAACGGGCAAAATATCTCCACAGGCGATTATTACAAGTTTCGCAAATTAACCCTTTTCAAACGGGCGGCTCAATTCCAGCAGATTTTACCTTCGCTGGGTGGCGACCAACAGCAACAATTTCAGCAACAACTACAACAGATTTACGCCGAAATTGATAGTGTCCAGAGTTTCCCGGTTGACCAGGATACATTGGAAACCTACGCTGGGATTTTGGTAGCGGATAAAGCTGCTAAAGACGAATTTAGCATTAACCCCAGTGACGACGATGTTAATAAGGAAATGACCAACCAGTTTGGTTCGGAGTTGAGGCTATTTACCTCTACTCCTGATGCTAGTGGGTTAGTAGCAACCCCGACGGTGGCAGCCATAAACACGATTCTAGCGAATCAGGTTACGGCTACCGCCAATGCTATAACCCCCTTGCCCACTGCTACTCCTTCGATTAGCCCCTCACCCTCGCCAGCCGCTACCCCAACCGTAGTAGCAACCGCTTCTCCAAACGCTTCGGTTACGGCGGGAGCAACGGTTAATGCCAGTGGGACGGTCACAGCTACCACTGCGGTGTCGCCAACGGTTGCGCCAACCAATACGCCTGTCTCGGCGGACAAGGCCCAACAGACCGTAACCGCCAGCCAGGGTGGTTTCTTTGATAACTTGAAGAAAGTTACCGGGTTGAGCCAGGACGATTACAAGAAACTGGAAATTCGCCCCCGCCTGATTAAAGACCTAATTTCAAAACGTTTGATTCAGAAGTTGCCTAAAGTAGGCGATGCAGTTCTGCAATTGAAGGCCAGCTCGATTGTTTCCACCGAACGAGTGACCGCCGTAGATATTGCCCGCGACCTCAAGGCGGCTTCGGCGGCAGATTTACCAGCCCTGTTTACCAAATTGGCCCGTGAGAAATCCATTAACTCAGTAACGGCTCCCAAGAATGGCGATTTGGGTTGGTTTATCCAGTACCAGTTGAGTAACACCGCCACCGAAGACCCCCTGTGGGATGCGGCGAACAAGCTTCAGGTGGGCCAACTTAGCGACCCAGTTAAGACTAACGATGGCTGGGAGGTTATTTATCTTCAGGGTAAAGAGGATAAACGCCCCCTGGACGAACGTGAGTATAAAGCCCAACTGGATACCGACCAAAACGGCGATTATCGGGTCTATGTGCGCTGGTTGAAGGACAAAACGAAGACCGCTAACCCAAGTTACAAGACTTCGCCTACGCCAACCACCGAGCCAACTCAAGTGCCAGCCGCGCCCTTTACAGCGGTTATTCAGCCCTCGGCAACCCCAGTGGCGGATACTACAACCCCTGCTTCAACTGGTGGTACAGTAGTAGTTGGGCCTTTACCAGTGGGTGGGACTCCTACTCCAGCCGTGACTACCACCGCCGCCGCTACTACAACTTCAGTAGTAACCACAACGGCGGCCCCAACCACCGCCGCTACTGCTTCATCGGCAACGCCCGCACCAACAGCGACCAAGTAGGGTTAAGTTAACCTAACCCCCCTGCCCCCTTCCCTGATTTAGGGAAGGGGAGCAAATTAAATGGAAGGAGCTACGATGAATACGGCAATGTGGATGCGGATAGCGGTGCTGTTTGTGTTTCTGGCTGGTTTGACGATGTTTTTGAACGAGGTTTTGGGTTGGGGTATCAGTAGCGGGTTTAAGAATGTGCTGGTACTAATTCATCTGGTGTCAGCTTTTGGGTTAGTGGGTTTGTACGAGGCCAGTTTGGCCCGCAAGAAGCGCGGAATGGTTGTGGTCGCCGGGAAGGAATTGAGTCTGGCGGGACGAATCTTTCTAACGCTGGCCTTTATAATGGGCCTCTATATTTTATTAGGTCGAGTCTTTGATTTTATTAGCGGCGATGTCTATAAAACCGCTATCTGGCTGCATGCTCCGGTTGGTTTGATAGCTATTGGGCTGGCAGAAGTGGGAATCTCGCGTCTGCGGGTAAAGAGCCAATAAAAACAAACCGCATTAGAATGTGAAAAATACGACTTTCTCACCTTGACTCGCTATTATCAGAATGTTATAATTTAGGCAAGGTAAATAGCGAGTAAAAGGTCATAATAATTTATTGAGAGGGAAGTTTTGCTCCTGATAAATTAAATAGCATTAAAAAAGACCACTCTCCAAAAACTTATGCTACTGCTGCCACGAATTTCAAATATTAGTGGCCTGAACTCCAGACCAAAATTATTCAAGTTAGCTTAACTTTTAACTTAACCTTTTTTGAGAATAGATTAGTTTTAGGGCATGTTGGCAAAGGGTTAGCCAAATCACCTTGAAAATAAAGCTTGCTTCAAATTTGTCAGACTTTGGCTGGTTTTTTCGCCAATTTCAGGCTTGGAAAGCGGGGAACTAAAAATGGTAGTCGGTGAAACTTTAGAACTCGTCGTTGTCGCTGCTATGGTAGTAGTGTCTATCCTGATTATGATGTACATCCAGAAAGCGACTGGAGGAGTAGACGAGGAAGAATGATTAACGACAAACTGCAAAAGAACGCCGATATCCGTTTTGCGGAGGCCCAGGATTCGGCCTACCCGACTGAGTTGCCGGATACCGAGTGGTTCAGAACCAATATCCCCTGCCAGTACACCTGCCCCGCCCATACCGATGTCAGTAACTATATCGGGTTGGTAGCACAGGGTCGCTTTGACGAAGCCTATATTCTCAACCGCCGCGACAATGTATTTCCGGGTATTTTGGGCCGGATTTGCGCCCGTCCCTGTGAAAGCACCTGTCGCCGGGGTCTGATTGATAAAACCATCCGTATCTGCTGGCTTAAAAGGGCTGGTAGCGATTTCCGCAGCGATAAGTTTTTACCTAAGAAACCCCCCATCACTCGTCAACAGAAAATAGCGATAGTCGGGGCGGGCTCTGCTGGCTTATCCTGCGCCCGTGACCTGCGGATTATGGGCTATCAGACGGTGGTTTACGATATGTTCCCTGAACCGGGCGGGATGCTGGTCGGTGGTATCCCCATCTGGCGGTTAGACCGGGACGTAGTTCATAACGAAGTGGACGAATATATGGACGCGCTGGGCGTAGAAATCCACCTTAACACCAAAATTGGCGAGAATATTAGCGTAACTGATTTACTGGCCCGTTTTGATGCAGTGTATCTTGCCCCCGGTTGCCAGGAACCTACTAAACTGGGTATTCCCGGTGAAGACCTCAAGAATTTTGAATATGGTTTGCCCTGGTTGGAGAAAATTAACTTTCATCATCCCGAAGAAGCCGCTATTGGTGATACGGTCGCGGTTTTGGGTATGGGTTTTACGGCCTCTGACTGCTGCCGCTCGGCTATTCGGCTAGGAGCCAAAAAGGTCTATGTTCTCTATCGCCGTACTCAATTGGAAGCCCCGGTAGACGAGTCTGAAATTGAGGAGATGGAAAAAGAGGGTGTAGACATCCAGTATCTGGTCAGTCCGGTTGGAGTAGTTGATGATGGTAATGGGGTTGCAGTAGGTATCAAGCTCATTCGTAACAAGTTGGGTGCGCCAGATGCTAAAGGTCGTCGTTCCCCCAAACCTGTGCCGGGAAGCGAGTTTGTTATTCCCTGCGACGTGATTCTGGCGGCTACCGGGCAGTATGGCGATAACGAATGGCTGCCCAAAGAGTTGAACCTGGAATTCCAGAAGAACGGCAACCTGAAGATTGACCAGGATACCTGGATGACCAATGTACCGAGGTTGTTCGCCGGGGGTGATTATACCGAAGGGGCTCGCAATATTATTGCCGCGATTGCCGATGGACATAAGGCCGCTAATGGTATCCACGAATATCTGGCAGGTGAAACTCCGCCCCGCCGCCGTAGTAGCCATGAGGTAATGGAAGTTTGGCGGCGTAGTATGGATTACGACAAAATCGAACGGGTGGAAATGCCCTTAGTGCCGTTACAAAATCGTTGGGGTGAGGACATTCACAAGAATCTGGCTCTGGAAGTAGAGTTGGGTTACACCCGCGAGATGGCGATGAAGGAAGCCACTCGCTGCCTGCAATGTGCCTACAACATTTTGATTGATGCTGACCTGTGCATTTTGTGCGCCGCATGTGTGGACGTTTGCCCGGAGAAAATCATTCGTTTAGTGCCACTCAAGGAACTGATGGGCGTAACCGGGGCTGACCAGTATCAATCTGACCCGGCGATGCTGGAAGCCCAAACCTTGATTCTGGACGAAAATGAGTGTATTCGTTGCGGGTTGTGCGTGGTGCGTTGCCCTACCCAGGCTATCAAGATGGCTCGTTTTGTCTATAGCGATCCTAAAGAACATTGGTATGTTAGCGAAAAGGGCCTGAGTGCCCCAATTCCTAAATAGGGGATGGAGGTTAGTAACGAGTAACGAGTAACGAGTAACGAGTTATGAAGTTTTAGAATTTCCCAACTCAGCCCTCAGCCCTCAACACTCAGCACTTTACCCCCTCCTCCCCTAACCCCTAAATAGAGGAGAGGCCGGGAATGGCTAGTAAGAAATCTGCAAAAAAACCAACTATTTTGCAAACGGTTTTGCGGGAAACCGAGGCTTTTAACAGTCGCATCTGGAAAAGTGTATTTCGTCATAGTTGGCCGGACAGTGCCCGTACCCGTTCACTCGCAACTATGAGCAACGTCTTTTTGCATTTGCACCCCACTACTATCCGTCGCGCCTCCCTAAAGGTGACGTATACTTTTTGTCTGGGGGGGTTGAGCTTTTTCTTCTTCCTGGTGCTAACGGTGTCGGGTGTGTTGTTGATGTTCTATTATGTGCCTTCGGTAACGCAGGCTTATCAGAACATCCGCGACCTGGAAACGGTGGTTTTTGCCGGACAATTCCTGCGAAATATGCACCGTTGGGCAGCCCACGCAATGGTCATAACGGTCTTTTTGCATATGTGTCGAGTGTTTTATACTCGTGCCTATCGCCCACCCCGCGAATTCAACTGGGTGGTGGGGGTTTTGCTGCTGGTACTAACTTTCCTGCTTAGTTTTAGTGGCTACCTATTGCCCTGGGACCAACTGGCCTTCTGGGCAGTAACAGTAGGGACAAATATTGCTAAGGTAACGCCTTTCCTCGGCCCAGAGGCCCAATTCTTGCTGATTGGGGGATACGAAATCGGGCAAAACGCCTTAATCCGATTCTACACCTTGCATGTGATAGCCTTGCCTCTCGCGGCGGCAGTCTTGATGGCTATCCACTTCTGGCGGGTACGCAAGGATGGCTTTAGCGGCGGACTTTAAGAAGTAATGAGTGCCGAGTAACGAGTAACGAGTTTAAGAATTTGCTGACGGCTGATGGCTGACAGCTTTTCAACAATTAACAACCAACAACTCTTAGAAAGAAGCTGACATATGGCTGATACTCAAGAGGAGCGCGCAAAACAGGCTCAGGCCGAGGCAGTAGCCCGTGAAGCGGCCCGCAAACGGCGGCAACAAGACCTTTCTAACCCGTTGGATAAGGCCCGTAGCCATCGCCTGCTGGCAGTAATTAAAAAGGAATATGTGGGTACGCCTCCGGCTAAGGAGCCTTCCACGATTGTTCACGTTTGGCCGCATCTGCTCATGATTGAGTTTTTGTGTTCCATCGTGTTCACCATCACCCTTTTTATTACCTCGGCGATTATTAACGCCCCATTGGAAGGTATTGCTAACTCGGAGAAAACTCCTAACCCTTCCAAAGCACCCTGGTACTTCTTGAATCTGCAAGAACTACTACTGCATATGGATCCGGCGTTGGCAGGGGTAATTATCCCCAGCATTGCTCTAGGTTTGATTGCGCTCGTGCCTTACATTGATTTAGGGCCGGGGCAGATGGGTCGTTGGTTTACCAGTGACCGAGGCAAGGCAGTAGTGATTTTCAGCGCGGTTTATAGCACTGGTTGGCTGGTTTTCCTGATTGCCTATGATGTGTTGTTTAATGTTAATAAACAACTCCACTCGCTGACTATTGGCGATTTCAAGCTCTCGGATATTAAAGTGCTGATTCCAGGCGGCGACCCGGCGACCCGCTTTGGCCTGACCCCCACCAGCCTTGATGTTGTGCTTGGTAACTGGCTAATCCCGATTGGCTCGATAATGCTTTTGTCAGTGTTGCTGGTCTTTCTGGTAAAGAAACGCTTTGGGGCTGACCGCCGCGACGTTATTATGGCTCTCTTTACCGGGTTTGTAATGGCTTACTTTATTACAACAATCGTGGGTACCGCCATGCGTGGTACTAGCCAGGATTTCTACTGGCCCTGGGCTGTCCCGCCTAAGATTCTCTAAGAACGGAGTTTTAAGTTATGGCAATTGTTTACAAAGATGGCAAGCCCGTTGTAGTTGGTCAGCCAGAGCCCGGTGACGACGATGAGGATCATAGTCCCCAGGAACCCCCGGTAGACCCCGAACTCACCCGCCGCCGCTTTATGCGGGCGACCTTTCTGGGTAGTATGACCGCCTTTACGATTGGGGCGGGCGGAACTTTCTTGCTGTTCTTTTGGCCCAAGAAGGTTGGTACTTTCGGTAGCAAAATTGCAGTGGGTAATGTGGCGGACTTCCTGCCCGGTAGTGTCACCAAAATCGCCGATGGTCGTTTTTGGTTAACCCGAATTTTAGAGGATGATGGTGGCGATGGTTTTATGGCTCTCTACTGGAAATGTGTCCATTTAGGCTGTACCGTGCCCTGGTCGCCGGATGAAAACGGTAGCTACAATGGGAAGAATTACAAGGGTATTTTCCATTGCCCCTGCCACGGTTCGCTTTACTTGTATAATGGGCAGAACTTTGGTGGCCCTGCGCCCCGCCCGCTGGATTTTATGGAAATTACGATTAGTGGTGGCAAGATTGCGGTAGATACCAGCACAATTACCAAGCGCGATAAGCACGACCCTAAGAGCATCACAAAAGCTTAAGATTTCATTCACCCCTTAAAACAATGGGGTGTTATTGATAGGGTGGGACAAATTCCGGTAAGGAAACCCGCCAGAGCAGTGCTGTAATCAGCCTGAAATAGAAGGATTTTTATAAAATGTCCACCAGAATGGTGATGAGTATTGCCTTTGTACTGGCTGTGGTACTTGGCATGCTACTCTACATTATTAACGACACCCATAGAGCCGATAGTTCTAACCAGGATGTAATCACCACAAACATGGCAAAGGGTGAGGAACTTTTTGGGGCAAACTGTTCGCAATGTCATGGGCCGTTGGGTGAGGGGGCAATTGGCCCTGCCTTGAATCGTCCAAGCTGGCATCCTGGAAACAAGGATTTTGACCTGAACGCCACCACCGATTTCTTGAAGAAAGTCTTAACTCGCGGTCAATATAGCCCGCAACCAGGAATTGCCATGCCCGCCTGGTCACGTGATTTCGGGGGAGCTTTCACCGATGAGCAAATTGATCAGGTAATTGATTTTATTATCTATGGCGATTGGGAAAGTCTGCAAAGTATTTTGCCCCATACTTCTAACCCTAATTATTTGGCGGAATTACCACCTAACAGTGTTATGAAAGCCAAATATCCTGACGCTACTGCCAAAACTGACGCAGGTAAAAAACAACAGGTTGCTCAGGCTGCCGAATTGACTGACATGAAAAAACTCATAATGGGCAAAGGCTGTTTGAATTGTCACGCGATGGGCAGTGCTGGTACAACCCTCGGCCCAAACCTGACGGAAGTGGGTAGTCGCCGCAGCCGGGATTGGCTTTATACCTGGATTGAAGACCCTTCTAAAGTTGCGGCAAGTAACCGAGGCCCGAATGTATTGCCCTGGTTCCAGCAATATGCCGTACCGCGCTCTGATTATTGGCCCATGAATCCAACCTGGATGCCGACTATTACCATGACGGCGGACGAGCGTAACAAAATAGTAGATTATCTGACTGGTTTGCTTTCGCCCCCCTCGAAATTGCAACAGGCGGGCGCACAGCCTACGGTTGCCCCGACCACTAAGTAAATTGACCTAACCCCCTAGCCCCCTTCCCTAAAGTGGAAGGGGGAAATTAAGAGGGTAGGTTGTCTGAGAAAAATAACGTCCTGTCTGGAAAGGATTTGGAATGGACACTGTGAGTGCGGAAACGCCGCCATCTGATGTTTCGGTAGCACAGCCGGAACCCGTTACTGGTCGCAAAAGACTAAAAACTTTAATCAGACCACAGGTTTTGGTGCTGGCGGGCGCGTTCGGAATGGCTTTGTTGATGTGGGTTTTTAACTTTCAGCCTGTAAGTAGCGAGTCTACCAAGCTGACGGCCCCTTATCTGCCTACCATGGGTGGCACTTTTTTGGATCTAAATTCGCCCGTATGGAATGACTCAGCCCCTTTGCCGGGCGGCAACAAGGTGGATGCTGCAATTGTACCTCTTAGCGGTCAATATTTTATCAAGGAGTATGGAGGCAGTATCACCCAGGTGCGGGCCAAAGCGGTTCATGATGGTCAAAAGTTTGCGGTTTGGGTGCAGTGGCAGGATAATTCCAAGAACGTTACGGGTGACAGTGCCGACCAGTCCAAGACTTTCAGCGATGCCGTAGCGGTAGAATTCCCCCTCAACCTGCAACCCGGTCACTCGGCTTTTCGTTGTATGGGTCAGCAAGGGGCGGAGGTTAATATCTGGCAGTGGAAGGCCGAGCGCGATGCTGACCAGACCCGCCCGCTTGGTTACGACCCCATTCGTAGTAACGGTGCGTCGAAAGCCGCTAAAAACTGGGTTGGTCCTAACGCCGCTTACCTAATTGACCCAAGTAGTTATGACCCTGACTCTAAATCCTATTATGATCCAACATCCAAGACCTGGACAGTAATTTTTGAACGGCAAATCAAGAGTGAAAACTTGAAAACTGCCGCCCAACTTGCGGGGGTTAAGGCGGGCGATGAGTTCGGCACGCAGGTCGCTTTTGCGGTTTGGGATGGTGGCAATGGCGAGAAGCTGAGCAAGAAGGCCGTTTCCAGTTGGGTTGACCTTACTCTGGCGCGGGGCGATACCGCCCCCCAATTGGTCTCTGACCTGACGAACCTGGGCATTTGGGCAGCTCTGTTGATAGGTTCAATTGTTGTAGCATGGCGTTTCCTCCCCGCTGGCAATCGGGGGAATAAGTAAGTCGAAAAGAAGTTAGAATTCAGGAGTCAGGAGTCAGAATAAAACGGAATTTTCGTAGGGGTAAACCTCTGTGTCTACCCCGCATCTAGGAAAATTGTTCCCCCTTCCTTTACAGGGAAGGGGGTTAGGTTTTGACTTTCAACCTTTGACTTTTGACTGAATGGCAAATTTTATGAGTAAAGTAGTAAAACTGTTCGTTTCAATCTTTGTAGGGCTGGATATTCTGGCGGTAAGTTATTTTGGGATGGCAAACCTGCGGGTGGCGTTGTTCGGGCAGGGCGAGATACCCGGTGGGGGTAGCGCAGTTGATATGGTCTTCTTTTTAATACCGCTTTTTTTGGCTTATGTGGCGGCTGACCGTCTGTTTTATTTTCTAACTTACAAGGAACGAAAAGAAGCCCGTCTGAAAAAAGCCAGCGAGTTGAGGGCTGGCCCGGAAACTGACCCTGAAACAACTTCTGAAGAAGCTTCTGCAAAGGAGTCTATTTGGGACGAGCGGGGTTGGGACGAATCAAAAGTTGAAGAAACCAGCCAAACGGCTAAATCGCTTGGTAAATAGCGCGTAGTGGCGTTATCCTCGTTCTAATCTGCCTTAGAACGCCCCGCCTCTTATCCTGGAAAATTGGAGTGGTAACAATTGCAACCGCGTATTAAAACACGGATTGCACTAAAACCTGCGAGTCTTAATCCCCGGCTGATTACCCCCACTAAGGTTCAATCAGGTGGTTCAACTTATTCTACCCCGGTTACTGGTATCCCTTTCTCGGTTGAGCGGGCTTTTTTCATTTTACGCTGGTTGATTATCGGGATTGCTTTGATAATCCAGCTTTATGCTGCGGGGAATGCCAAAGGGCCAGAGCAGGTAGTACGGGCCTTGCAGCTAACCGCCCTGGTAGCGATTTATAACGGCCTGTTTTTGGCAATGCGCTACCAGTTCACCTCGCCCCGTTCGCGGGTGCTGATTTCGTTGCTGGATGCTGGGGTAATCAGCCTATCTATTGGGCTGAGTGGCGGGATTTATAGCTCTTTTCTGGTGCTGATTTATCTGGTGGTGCTGGAAGCCAGTTTTATCTATAATGCCAGCAACGCCCTGACTTTTACGGCGGCAACGGGCGGAATGTTCGTGGCGGCTACGATGTTTATCGGTGGGCAGCCCTGGAACGAACTAAACCTGACGATTGCTATGACTGAGGTTATGGCGATGTTTATTTTTGTCAGCGTCGGTAGCTCGATGGTCAAGGCTCTGGAGCAGCAGCGTGAGGTAGCTCGACGCGAGAAGGAATTTTCGGCTCAACTTAACCATCAAGTCAAAGCCCTCTCCGCCCTTAACCGCCTGAGCGAACGTTTGAATGCCAGCCTTGACCTTGAAGAATTAATGCAAAAAACCGTTGAAGCTCTCCCTCGCGCTCTGGAAGTTGATGCCTGTGTAGCCTTTTTGACTGAACGCAATCAGGTTGATGAATGGAAAGTTAGCACTTCCTGGTATGGGGTGGATGAGGCTTATGAACCAATGGATAATGACAACCGTGAGGGTATTCAGGCGGGACCATTGGTATTGAGCCAACCAGAGTTACAAGCGGTGGTAGAGCAAGGGGAGATTTTGCGCTTTAGCCAGGAGGCGGGGCAAGAGGCGGTGATAGTCGTGCCGTTGCGGGCGGGCGAGCAAGAGTTTGGGGCTTTGGCCCTTTTGCGGCAAAATGGCCCAGCTTTTAACGATAGTGACCAGGAGTTGCTGGCAGCCTTGGGGCGGCAAATGTCGTTGCTTATCCGCAATGCTCGGCTGTATGAGCTGGAACGCCAGAACGTTATCCGGCTGCAAGAACTAGAACAATTAAAAAGTGATTTTCTCTCAGTGGTTTCGCACGAGCTACGTACGCCCCTTACCTCCATCAAAGCCTCTACTATTTTGATGTTGTCACAACCACTGGATGAGATTAGTGATACTGAAGCCAAATTGCTGCGGAATATTGACCGCAACACCGACCGTTTGAACGGGTTGGTCAGCGATTTGCTGGACGTGACCAAGCTGCAAAATGGGCGGATTAAACTAACTCTGCAACCGCTAAATTTGGCGGAGGTTATTCAGGATGTGGTAGCCAGTATGCGCCCGCTAACTGACCGCCGGGGACAGCAGTTACAGGTACAACTTCTGACGGAGCTATCCCCGCTTTTGGCAGACCGTCGCCGCCTGGAGCAAATTCTGACTAACCTTATTTCCAACGCCAACCGCTATACCCAGCAGGGTGGCGAGATTAGGGTTATAGTTAGTTATAATCAAGATTCGATAACTGTTGCTATCTCTGACAATGGGCCGGGAATTGACTCGGCGGAACACGAGCTGATATTTGAGCGTTTTTATCGTTCTACCTCAAGTCAAGCCAGCAAAACTGGAACGGGACTGGGCCTGACAATTGCTCGTAGTTTGGTAGAGCTACACGGGGGGAAAATTTGGGTGGATAGCGCACCGGGTAAGGGCAGTAGCTTTTTCTTTACGCTCCCGGCGCAAACCCAAGCCAGCCAGTCCAGCGAGCGCTTCCTGGTGGGGTATAAAAACTAAGTTCACTAGAAAAGTTTGTATGAGCGTAATAAAAATTCTGGTAGCCGATGACGAACCGGATGTGGTTGAGGTTATAAATGTCGGGCTTAAATTGAACTCGCCCGATTGGGAGGTATTTAGCGCGGAGGATGGACGGCAGGCGGTGGAGTTTTTCCGGCGTGAGTCGCCTGACCTTATTATTCTGGATATGAATATGCCGCTAATGGGCGGCCTGGAGGCTTGCCGCACTATTCGGCGAGAGTCGGCGGATGTGCCGATCATTTTCCTGACGGTGCGGGATGACGAGATTGAGAAGGTGCGCGGTCTGGAGGCCGGGGCGGATGATTATATCACCAAGCCCTTTAGCCCCCTCGAACTAATGGCTCGCATTCGGGCTTTGTTGCGCCGCACCACCCGAGGTAAAACCGGGGTGCTTAAAAACAATTTCGATTTTAGCGGTTTGCACATTGACTATACTTCCAAAGCCGTGACGCTGGAGGGGCAACAGGTGCGGCTGACCTCGATTGAATATAACCTGCTTTATTTTCTGACAACCAATTCCGGGCAGATTTTGTCCCATGATTATTTGTTAACCAAAGTATGGGGGCCAGAGTACGCCGATGCCCTGGAATATTTGAAGGTGCATGTGCGCCATCTGCGCGAGAAGCTGAACGACGATGCCCAGAATCCCCACTTTATCTTTACCGAGCGTAGCAAAGGTTATCGATTCGCGGCAGTGCCGGAGAATTAGCAACAAAAAAGGGCGGTTCACCGACCGCCCAGACCCTTGCCCCAATACTTATTTCTTTTCAGCGTTGGCGCGATCTTCTAACACTTTGCCACAAATCATCAGGGTTGGGGCCCACAAACCAACGAAAATACCCCAGCGTTCGCCACTGCCTTTGTCGTCGCTCTTGACTACAAACCACAGTACAATTGATAACGGAATAGATACGGCCCCAAAATAATAACAGAAATTCGATAACATCTTGTTCATCTTAAAGGTTCCTCTCAATATTGATTGATACTTTAGCTACAGCAAAAATTGTACACTGCTAAATAAGGAGTGCGAACATTGCTACTCTCTCTAAAATTTCTACAGGTTATGAGACTAATTGGGGTAAAAAAGTGGATATGGCTCGTCACTGCAAAGGTATTTTAGGAAAAGTGGCATAGGTTCAGGTTCATTTCTAGCAGATTTTAGTTCTTAAAAAGCTTGCGCCAGGACTTCCGGCTTATACACTTTTTAACAGCTATGTCATTATACTGCCTTAACCCATTCCTAAAATACCGTTTGCGTGAATGTAGAGGAATAAAAGGTTTATTTCTTTCGCTTACGTGCGCCCTCAGTCCCTTTGAGCGAGGCTAAAGGCCAGAGGCGATACTCTATCTCTGCCAGACCTGCCCCAACCACCGCGTTAATAACTTCCTCGCTGGATTTGTAGCAGGCTGACGACTCGTCCAACGGCACTTTGCCATCGGTATTCACCAGAATTCCGGCGGCTTTGTACTGGCGGTCTACTACTTCCTGGTCGAGCTTCTGCACCGCCGCCCCCCGCGACAATCTGCGCCCCGCCCCATGATTGACCGAGAAGCCGCTTTTTTCTGCTCCTTCCAATGGGCGCAAAATAAAGCTGTAGTCCCTATTGCTACCGGGAATTAGCACCGGGTGGCCCTTATCCTTCCAGATTGTGCCCTGCAAGCCGGGATGCCCCGCTGGAAAGGCACGGGTTGCGCCCTTGCGATGTACCCAGATCTCGCCGAACTCAGCATTCCACTCTTTCTGTACCAGGTTATGGCTGATTTCGTAGATTAGCTCCAACTCGGCCTTGAATACTTTGCGGAAGGCTTTGGAAATCTCCTCAAATAGCATCAGGCGGTTGATGATAGCGAAGTTAGCGGCAGCCGCCACCGCGTTCAGGTATTCGCGATGGTGGGGCGAATCAGGTGTAAAGTAGCCCAGGTCAATATGCTTGATGTTGAAGTTTTCTGCTTTCGCCAACTCGAAAAAGTTAGTAGCCAATCCGTGACCGAAGCCCCGACTACCAGTATGGGCCTGTACAAAGAGTGTCCCGGTTTCTTCGCAGCGTTGTAGCTCGATGAAATGGTTGCCACCACCCAACGACCCAAGCTGACCCATCCCTCGTTCCGGGCGACCTTTGCCGCCCCAGGGAATCTGCCAGCTATCTTCCACCGGGATACGGTTGCGCTCGGCTCGGCTACGGTCTACCCGCGCTCCATATTTCTTGATATAAAATTCCGCCCCGCCTCGCACCAGTTCCTCGAACTCACGCTCTACCACTTTACCAGTTGGCCCGCGCCCGCTACTACCTACGCCCATATCTATCCGTTCGGTTACTTCCTGGTTGAATTCCAGCCGTTTCTTTGGGGTAGCTTCCTCGGCGGAGACATTCGAGCGTGCGCTAAAAATTCCGCAACCAATATCGTAGCCCACCGGGCCCATTGCTACCGTGCCATCGGTAATAATCACGCAGCCAACTGGTACACCGTAGCCATAATGGGCATCGGGGGTGATAATCACCATTTTTACGCCGGGAAAACGGGTAGCGTTAATGATTTGCTGGTAAAGATTTTCCTCGGTTTCGGCCAATAATTCCGAGGTCAGGAAAAGACGAACTGGCACTTCCCCAGTGTCGTAGGTCTTCAAGTCAAAATAACCCGCCGGGTTGGCGATAGCGTATTGTTTCCAGTTGTAGGCGTTCACGGTTGGTAGATTAAACATACTCGACCTTCTCAGTCACTATCGGCTAGTGGTTATCATTTCAAAATATAACACCAGTTATATAATAAATTACTATCTAATTGCTTAGATGTTTGTACTATAACAGATTTTTAGAAACTGTCAAGAGTGGGGGTCAGGGGTTAGGGAACGGGGGACAGTATAAAAGAGCAAGGAGCAAGAATTTGTAGGAGCAGGCTCTGTCCTGCGATAATCATCGGATGGCGGAGTAGCCTCCTACAAATTCTTCCATATTCTGTGTATCCTTTTTAATTTTTTCCCCACAACTCTCAAATATCCCCCTGTGGAGGTAAAACGGGGAATTTGGCGGCTCCTTCCAGAAAGATAGTAACGATTTGTTCCGCCAGCAAACGAGTGTTCAGGTTAGTAATACCCGTCACTGGCTCACTGGCAAAGCCCTCTACCAGATATAAAAAGGCCCTTGCCAGAAAAACCGGGTCGGATTGGCGCAACTGACCCCGCCGAGTACCTTCCCGCATTACCCGCTCCAGATTCCCGGTAATCCCAGTATTGAGACCTTGAATCAGGCTGTAAACTTTGCTCTGTTGTTGGTCAAAGGGGTCAAAATACATCACGTCTCGCAGCAAAGCCGCCCGGTTACTACCATCCTCAATAAATACCACCGCCAGCCCGACCAACTGCTCCCATAATTCGGTTTGCTGAATAGCTTGCTGCATCCGGCGATAAAAACGGTCAAGCTTGTGGCTGATTACCTCGATAAACATGCTTTTTTTATTGGTAAAATAATAATAAACCGTCGGCATTTTCACGCCAACTCGATCCATCACATCCCGGATACCCGTAGCCTCGTAGCCAAGTTCGTCAAAAAGTTCCTCGGCTGCTTGCAACAGACGGCGGCGAGTTTCGGTATCAGGCTTTTTACGGCTCTTGTCAGGGGTTTTTGTATCGGGCATAATGTTTTAGCTGTGTCCCTCTGGCGGATTAAAGGTCTGGATAATATGTTTCGATTTTAGATTTAACTGAGGAGCTTGTCAAATATTGAAACTAAGGCCAGCGTTTTTACGTAAATTGTCCAGAACCAGACGAATAGTTAATGGCAAAGCTCCGGCGGGCGGGGCCGATGTTGGTGAAAGATGGAGCGGTCAATGCAAAATAATGGACTAAAGAACCTCTTTAAAAGTAACTCTGGCTCAGGGGGCTTTGATAGCAGCTTTTTGGTAGGGCTTGGGTTAGCGGCGGTGGTGGTTTTTACGCTGTGGTGGACTCCCCTGTTGTTCCCTTTCCGTATTATGACCACCACCGTCCACGAGATGAGCCACGCCATCGCCGTAATCTTAACGGGTGGGACGGTGCAGTCCTTTGATGTAAATCCCAATGGCAGTGGGGTAGTGTCGTTTTCGGGTGGCTTTGCCCTTTTAATTTTCTCAGCGGGCTATTTGGGTAGTACCCTGTTCGGCGGAGTGATGCTGTTAATTGCCAAAAACGAAAAAGGACGGCGCAATGCCCTGAAGTTCCTGGCGATTGGACTGGTAGTGGTGCTGGCTATTGGCGGTTTGCTGCGAGTGTTGCGTACTGGCAACATCCTGAACTTTTTCCTGATTACTGATATAGTAGCCTTGTTGCTGGTGGCGGGGTTAGTGGTGCTATTATGGTTTCTGGCGGTCAAAGCTCCCGATATTATAGTCAGTTTCGTGGCTTATACCCTGGCTTTGCTTAGTTGTTTATATGCCGTTTTCGACCTGATAAACGTCTTTAGCTCCGTCGTTAGCCCATTAGGTGGATTTAACGATGCGCGGGGTCTGGAGAGCGCGACGGGCATTCCGGCGGTAATCTGGGCAGGGGTGTGGGTTCTGTTGGCAGCCTTTATCCTGTTCCAATTTGGGCGAATGGCTCTGCGGCGGGGCAGTTCTGGTGGTTCGGCTAGTACCACTGCTCCAAAATCCCCGATGGACAAATACCAGAACTTGTTTAAATAAATTGGGCGCGGCATTCCCTCTGAGTACAAGAGTGATAGGCGCAACGGCCTTACAGAAAATCAGATTCTTTGTAGGGTAGGGTTTATAACCCTACCGGGTGGGTTTCAAACCCACCCCTTGTATAATAAAAGTAGCTGAACCAAAGGGAAGTAAAAGCTGACCCACCCCAAGTGGCTCGACCACGCTTTGTAGATTAGCTCCCTTCCTTTTGGACAGTCTTAAAGCCTGAACCGTATATTGTGGCAATGACCACGGATCTTACAAGGTTAGTGCTAAAACTGTCCTGGTACAGTGAAAGGAGCTACTGATGGCTGAGAATAATTTAGTCCTTCAACCCCAATTATTCGTGGGCATTGACATCGCTCGCAACACCGCCACCTGTGCCACTGCCAGCAGTCTCAAGGCTGTTGGTAAGCCTTTCACCTTCCCCCAAACTCCAGGGGGCTTTACTGAGCTTAAAACCATTCTACTAGCCCAGCAACCTGACCCCGCCCACTGTCTGGTGGTTATGGAAGCCACTGGCACTTATTGGATGAAACTCGCCCTCGATTTGTTTGAGGCAGGCTTTAAGTTGAGTGTGATTAACCCCAATTAGGCTCATCATTTTGCCAAAGCCTACCTCAAACATTCCAAAACTGACCAACTTGATGCCCAAACCCTGGCCCAATTAGCCGCCGCTTTCCAACCCCTTCCCTGGTCGCCCCCTCCTCAAATTTATGAGGAGTTGCAACAACGTATGAGCCAACGTGACCAACTCAAAGAAACCCAGCAACAAATTAAAAACCGCCTGGAAGCTCTTAACCACCGCCCTAAAGTGATTGAAACCGTCAATCAACGCCACCATAAGCTCCTAGAGTTGCTTGAGCAACAACTCCTTGAGCTTGAGGCTGAGGTTAAGGAGCTTTTCGACCAATCCCAGGCTTGGCAGACGGCGGCCAGCCGCCTAATGGGGGTGCCTGGTTTTGGCCCGGTGACGGTGGCTTGGGGTACTAATTGAAACCCAAGCCTTTAATTTATGCGACACTCCTCAAAAAGCGGTGGCTCTGGCGGGCTTAGCACCTAGAGCTTACCAATCCGGCACCAGTGTTTACAAGAACCCCAAGCTTACCCAAGAGTGTCGGGGTCGCTTGAGACGGGCTTTGTATATGGCGGCGGTGGCCTCCTTGCGCTGTAACCCTCAGATGCAAGCTTTTTACCAAAGACTGAAAAGCCAGGGCAAACCCTCCAAAGTGGCTTTATGCGCGGTGGCTCGCAAGTTGATGGTTCTGGCTTGGACTTTAGTTTGTAAGGAGCGCGATTATGACCCTAACTTTATTTCGCCCCCTAAAACCCCTCTTTTGCGGACGGGGGCTTGACTTTTATTACCGTATCTACAATTTGATAGAACTAAAAAAATTGACCCTCTTACCTATTACGGGTAAGGGGGTCAATTTCTACACTTATAACTTGTCGAGTTTGCTTGGTGGCGGTGGAGCATCGCCTTTGGTCGCAGGGTCAGGGCTGCTTATACCTTCGACGTTCAAATGCGAAGACGGGGCAGGAGTTATTGGTTTTTCAACCGGGGCTGGCACATCCTTAGCTACCACTGTGCCCATCGAAGGTAAATCCGAAGGGGGCGGGGGCGGCGCGGGAGCATCCGACTCAACGGCCCGGACTTTCACCCGATTACGAACGGTTGGTTGATCTTGACTGGGTGTTGTCAACAAATCAATAATTGGTTTCAGGAAGGGCCAAACGGTGTAGTGAAGCACGATATTATTATTCAAGGCCCCACCGTTTAAGGACTTGCGTAAACGGTTAAGAGCAATCCGCCGAGTGTCCTCATCAGTAGCTACGACTTGCAACAGGTCGGTCAGCAGAGCGGTAGTTTCACCAATATCCCCAATATTCCGGGTCAGGTTACGGGGGTCGAGCCATAAACCCCGTGCCAGACGGCTGATACTGTAAATGTTCAGAGCTTCCTTACCAATCACTACCCCAATCGGCATAACCAACGGCCTGTCGCCCCGCCCCGAAACCTGCCGTTCATCCATAACTGCCCCACTGCCGCTATTTACAGGTGCTGCGGAACGTGGGACAGGGGCTGGACGAGGAGCAGGCGCAGGTCTCTCGGCGGCAACTGGACGTGGTGGGACGGGTGCTGGGCGAGGTGCAGCTACCGCCGCAGTGCTGCGCGAGACACTGGAACTACGGGTTTCACCGTCAAGCTTGCTAGGGCCGTTATAAGGGGCGTTGCTAAGTGAAACCGTGCCACCAATACTATTTTCTTTGAGGCGCGCCCCACTGCCAGCCCGCGCCCCCATAAAATCACCTTCTGCTGAGTCTCTTGGGGCTGAGGTTGGCGCAACCGGGCGGGCAACTGAGGCTGGCCGAGGGGCTGGTGCAGACCGCGTAACCGCTCCACTACCGCCGAGGCGATAGGGTGAGGCCACACCCCGTTTTAGGCTGGGGGCACTGCGGCGTTCTCCACTTCCTGATGCCGAGCGATACAAAATATCTTCTTCCATATCGCCATCTTCGATGAAAACCCCGTTGGATTGTTGCACATAAAAAGGTTTCATAAGCTCGTTAACAGTAGTAAGGCGTTGGGTAGAATCATCAATTTTGCTGCGGAAAGTCTCATAAAAGCCGTCAACGCTACCACCCGCGATAAGAAAACGCATAAACTCAACCGTAGATTTTACGTCCTCTAACGGAATCAAATCCAGATATAATATTACCCCACCGCCAGGAACATTACCCACTACGTCCGAAATTGTATCGCCATTGCTATGCCCGTTGCCGTTTTCTTTGCCTCGGATAGATATTTTGCGTTTGTTTCCGATTGGTTTGCTTCGATAGGTAAATTTTACTACCCCTTCCAGCAAGGTGCGTCGTCCAAATTTTTCCAGAGCTACGTCGGCCCAACCAAATTTATCCACCGTATCACGGGTGCGCCCCCGTCCCCAGGTGATAAGATGTAGATTGGTCAGGATGGCATAATCGTGCAAGGTAAGGCCGCCCAATCGCCCACCATCCGGCTCCAATACTACACAGTCAATTACGGCTAATATCTGTTCACCCTCGGATAAGAGATTTTGGGTGGCGGCGCGGTAGTAGAACTCAACCAGATGTTTCCGCACCACATTCCGACCCACATAGATGTCGGCGGGTATTTCTATTGTCAGAGCCCCACCGCCCGGATTTTCCGCCATATCGCACACTCCTCAAAGTTTAAGTTAATTCAACGCTGGGCCATCTGGTGCTGCAATTACGCCCTGCTTTTCCTGAATAGTGGTAGCGCGGTCAGTTAGCAAGACCGCCAAATCATTTAACTTTGCTGCCTCGGAATTTTCCTGCCCTTGATTCTGGGAAGCCTCCGCCTGACCGACTGCCCGCACTCTTAAAATCCGCTTACTACTCGAAGAAGTGGAAGATTGATACAAAGCCGCCGGGATTTCTGGGCGACCCGCTTCGGCTTTCTGGTTGCTTAGGTTTTCGGTTGCCAGCTCAAGCGCGGCGGTGTCATCGGTAAGCGGGGCTTTTTCAGTTTTGCGTCGTTCCACCTTTAGAGCTTTCCCGACCACAGGTACGGGCCGCGAACGAGGTGCTTGCTCACTGGCTTTGTTCTCTAGCGCGTCGCCATCCTCAACCGAAGGGGCCCCCTTTTTGGACTTTGGTTTCAGGCCACCGAGGTTCAGGTTGCCACTATTTTTAGCCAGGAAAGTCATTGCCAAATCGCGGGCGGCGGGGTTGCGTCCGATAGTATCGAGCAGCTCATTGATGGCCTTTACAAAATCGGTCATTTCGTTCAGGCTCATACCATTTTCGCGCAGGGCCTGTAAGGATACTTTTGACTCAGCCTCACGCCTTAGTTTTTCCAACCCATCCCAGGCGGCCCGTCCTACCCGCGTAATAGTATAAATACTGTCGGCGTTTACGCTTTCTTGCAGACGGGATTTGGGGGCTTTGGCTTCGGTTGGCTCAAGACCCCGACGCTGACGGGCGGCTTTGGTCATAGGGGGTTGGCGCATGCTTCTATCGCCGTTCAGCCACTGAAATTCTTCCTGATGTTGGGGTCGAGTTTCGGCAACGGGCTCACCCGGCCCATATAGGCGCGAAACAGGCTGGTTAGAACGAGCCGCAGGCGCAATCGGGCCACGTTTATTAAAGTTATCCAGACGGTCTAGACGGCTCAAGGGGGTCATTAGCCCTTCCAACTCGGCCTCGTCATCCTCTACAATCTCATAATCAGGTTCTTCCATCCGTTGGTGGGCATTTACCGGAGCTTTAGCGGGAGCTTCGGGCTCGGCAGTCTTTAGCTGACTTACAAACAATTTCTGGCAGAGAATTTCAACGGTTTTTTCGCGGTCTTCGGGGCTGGCTCCGCCCGCAATCATATCGCGATGGGCGCAACCAAAGACCGTTATCATATTGGCGACAATTTCAAGGTCGGGAAGCGGCACGAAATCAAACAACACCGTAATTTTATTTTCGGGGCGTATTTCTTCTATGACGTTAACATCGGGCAAGGCCAATTCCAGCTTGATTGTTCCCTGAATCGAATCTTTAGGCTCTTTGTTGGTAACGAAGGCGTGGGAGAGGGGGAAATAGTCCACATAATCTTTGGATTTATCTCGCGCCCAGAGCGTCAAGCGATTGTTGGTGATAATCAGGAAATCGTTCAAGGCAAAACCGCCAACCCGTTTGCTGTTATCATCAAAAAAGATACCATCAAAAATCGCCAGCAACATTTCGTCCGGCCCAATTATTTTCTGACGGATTGCTTCTTCAATATGTGCCATCTTGCAGTTTGTTCCGACGATAACATCATCAGAAATAGCCTTGATATTAGTCACTGGAATACCTCGTTTCTGCCAACCGCCCGCAAAGGCTAAAATAGTTAAGTGAGTATCAGGTAAGTAAGTGATAAGTGATGGTAATAGTTCGCCAGCCTTGTCATTCTGAACGAAGTGAAGAATCTCAATCTTATAAACAAGACCCTTCGCAAGCTCAGGGTGACAATAGTGCTGTTAAAAAATTAAATTGTGAACGAAAGAGTGATCAGGTTAATTATAGCTTTGGGCTGTCCACCTAAGTTATTGTAGTGAGCAATAACTAAAATCAAACAACTTCTAACAACCAACCCGACCACTATTTTCCAGCACTAACCGAGTTTGGTAAAACGCGACTCGATTTGTTTTTCCCGGAAACCCGCTACGGGGCGAACCACTGGCGCGGAAGGGGAAACCCGCCCACCACTTGATACGCCATAGGTATTCACAACGATGCGTTCTACCGCATCGGCAGTTGTGCGTAACATACCAGCTACCCACATCCACCAACCGTCGCTTTGTACCTCGAAAACCTCGGCCAAATCACTGGCTGTTTTGCTTATTACACCGGCCATCCTCTGTCACCTCCTTTCGCTTGCGCGAAGATTAGTTTTGTAGCAGGCCCTGAAACTCTTTGAAAAGTCTCAAAAACCTGCCTTGCTCAACAAGTTGTAAGTGTGTTACTTCAAAAAATGCCTTGCGGCGGATATTTTCAAGACTAACGTGCGCCCGCCAACTGGTGCGCGCTAACCGCTGGCGCAAACTCGATTACCAGATAATTCCCGTCAAAGTTAGCGGCTCCCGCTTCCATACTGGCGACGGCGGTGGGCAAGGTCGCAATCCGGCGTTGGTTGCCAAGCTGGACAATTAACTCATCCCCCTTGTGCCACAAATCCAGAGCTTCCTCGTTGGCAAAGGGTAGGTTCATCCGCAATTCGTAGCCCGCCGAGGTTTTAGCTATCTCGTAGGGTCGTTCGGTGAACATGAATGCGGAAGCATCTTCATCCCCATAAATATCGTTCGACATCTGGGTTAGGGCTTCCAGACCTATCACTTCCTGCTGATAAAAAGGCACGTGGCGGATAGGCAGGGGGGTAAAACTGTCATGTATTTCGGTAAGATGTTTTTGCTGAATGGTTTTCCAGCGGTTCATATAGCCGGAGTCCTGGTCTACGGGCAGGATGCGGTTCACAATCACGTTATCCACCAGTAAACCGTACATTCCCAGGTAGGTTAGGGCCCGTTGTGACTCCTTGATAACCATCTTTTCGGGGTTCATCACCAGACGCACCGTAGTGGTCTTGGTGTCAGACAGAATTCCAGTTAGCCCTTCCAGTTCGCTGAACATGTTGTCAATTGAGACAAAAACCTCTTCCGGCGCAACCACCTTACCCAATGGGGTTATTTTGGAAAGCGGACGTAGTAGCGGCTTAACCAGGTACTTTTCGGTATTGCGGAAGGCTTTTACGGCCCATTTAAGCGTTTCAGGCAAACTCAACATCCGTAAGGTTTCACCAGTAGGGGCGCAATCCACTATCAGCACATCATATTCGTTGCTTTTGAAATATTTCTTGATGCGAACCAGACTGAATAGCTCATCCATTCCCGGCAAAATCGCAATCTCGTCTGCCAGTAAACCGCTGACTCCTTGCGCACTCATCAAGGTGGCAAAATGCACTCGGACTGACTCCCAGTTCTCGCGCAAGTCGTCGTAAATATCAACTTCAAGACCCCAGAGGTTAGGAGCTACATGTCGAGGTTCCGGGCCTAGGAACTCATCTATATCAAAACTATCAGCCAGACTATGGGCTGGGTCGGTACTCATGATAAGAGTTTTGTAGCCCTGGCTGGCAGCCTTTACCGCCGTTGCCGCCGCTACGCTGGTCTTACCAACTCCGCCTTTTCCGGTGAATATAATTATCCGCATTTTGTATGTTCTTTCTAACTTTTCCGAGTGAGTTTGCCTGAAGTATTCGGGGGAACGCAGCCAACTTTTGAGTTCAAAGCGATTGTAGCCGAGCAGTTTGCTTAAAACTAGCGCATGACAAAGCTGCATAATCCCACGTCTGGTTGGTGGATTAATGGTAACACGCGGCCTAGGGTGAGTCTGTAGCATTTACTACAGCTCATTTTGAACTCAAATTTGTCATCAGGTTAAGAAGTTTTACTGGAGAGGTTTGAAGAAGACTCACTACAGAGGCACAGAGAACACAGAGGTTAAGAAATTAAGGGCTAATAGGAAATCTTAAAATTGGCTATTCAATTCCCATAATTCCTTCATAGAAACTATTTTCCGGCTTCGTTCTGAAACTGGCCCGCCTGTAGCCCACAAAGGTGGGTAAATTGAAAAGCCTTCATCCCCATTTAAGGTTGCAACCTCGTTTTCCCAGCCTGTCCAACGGGAATTTTCATAGAACTGCTCAAAATTCCCAACTGCGGCCCAATAAATAAAGTCTGAATAGGATTTATCAAGATTTTCCCATTGCAAAGTATCGGGTGAAAGAAAAAAAACATCATCTAATTTCCCCTGGAACGCCCCACCATTTAAGGCGAAAACCCCGCCTATAACATCCTGGGCAACTATTAGCCCATCTTTTAGGGATAAAATAGAGTTTCCATTCGCTAAACCATTCCAGGATAATAAATCCCCTTTCATCTGGTCACAGCTCGTTCCCAAAACCCTCAACCAACCGTTATCAAATAGGATTCCGCCTGTTTCCAAGGCTATTGCGCCCAATAAGGAGCGAGTTGTTATTTGTAGCTTTAAAATGGTTTCTTCACCTTTGGTTTTCTCAACCGGGAGAAGTTCAACAGTTTTATTTGCATTCTTGAGCCATTCCTGCACTATAGGCCATGCCGGGTCGGCCATATTTATTAGCTCTGCCAAACTTTTCATTAATCTTTGTGCTCTCTGTGCCTCTGTGGTGAACATTCCTATTTCCGGGTGATGCTGTGGTAGGCTTGGGGGTCGTCGGCGGAGAGTTTGCCCCCTTCCACGATACAGTAGCGCATAGTTAGTCCACCTAACAGGGTCGCCACTGCCCCGATAGCCCGCAACCAACGGGTATGCCCCGCTCTTTGCAGCAGCAGGGGCAGCACCAACCCGCCGCCTATCGCCCCGCCCAGGAATAGTTTGCCTACTCGCCCTTCGGTCAGGGGTTTGGTCAGGAGTGCGCCCATATTCCAGCGACCAAAGCCCAGCAGAGTCAGTTCGGTCAGGAGGGCGGCAGTCTCGATAGTTTCCAGAGCCTTAAAATCGGCGGTATCCTCGTCCAGACCACTTGCCAGCAGCACCAATTGGAGGGCGGCAGAAGCGTTAGAAAGACCACTACTCAGGAATAGCGGCGGCAAGATTTCGGTGGCCTCGCTCCAGAGGGGGATGGCGGTGGAGGAAATCAGCACCCCGGTATAAGTGCCCATCCCAAAGCCCGCCGCGCCCTGCAACCCCGTAACTAACCCATCAGGCACGAGAGTAGCGGCTTTACCCAGCAAACTTTTAGCGGGAATCAGGCCGTCTTCCACCAACTGTCGGGCGAAAACAAGGCTGGCAAAAAGTGCGTTACCGCTCATAATATATGTCCCAACTGAGAGCGGCGAACGCAATTTCAAAACCCGTAGCATATGCAAAAAGCGTTCGGGACGACCTAAATCCATTACCAATAGCAGCGGAGCCGCCATCCCCGTCGCCAGCGAGATATAATGGGCCGCCCGCACTATCGGTTTAACCCGCTTTTTGTCGCCAAAGAGTTTCGCCAGCATGCTTATTACCGCGCACCCTCCCCCAATGCCTCCCAGCCAGAAATAGAGCCAGATTTGCCAGATCCAGTGGGGCTTTTTCAGCACCGGGCGGTTGTAATAGGTAGCGAATTCCTCTTGACGGAAGGATGAAGGATGAAGGATGAAGGATGAAAGAAGAAAACCTAACTTTCTAACTTTTTCCCCTGATTCAGGGAAGGGGGAGTTAAAAACGTCAAAAATTGATTTCATTTGCTCCGCCCCTTTCCGAAAGCGATTGCCACTACCGCGCCCGCCACCGCCGAGGCTGCCAGACTTGCCAGCCAGCCGTTTTTGGCCTTATTCTGGGGTAGGGGCGGGTTTT